>Ga0181557_1005627_pt1 | contig 11196 bp, 7 predicted proteins | sample 011ome_23_FD_148632 | JGI IMG/M metagenome (GOLD analysis project Ga0181557, IMG submission 148632) | Coastal salt marsh microbial communities from the Groves Creek Marsh, Skidaway Island, Georgia - 011506CT metaG (spades assembly) | ecosystem: Environmental > Aquatic > Marine > Intertidal zone >... | reverse complement strand
AAGAGTGCGCACGCATCATCATTAATATCATCTTCGATATCGTCATCATCATGACATCGATCTCTTCGCCCTCTGTGTCCTCTCAAAGCCGTTTTCTTCATCTTTGTCTTCTTCAGACGACCCCTCAACAACAACGTCGTCAAAGCCGTCGTCAAAGTCTTCCTTTCGCCGTGGTGAGTGACGACGCGACTTCGCCCGGAGAAGAAGAAGGAGGAGGAAGAGGAGGAGGTTTTAGAAATTCCAAAGCGTTCGAGGCGTTGCGTGAGGCACAGAAGCTGCGAGAAGTAGTAAAAGAAGAAGAGGAAGAGGAGAAGAAAAAGACGAAGAAGAAACCGAAAAATCCGTTCGAGGAAACGACGCGGCGAAAACCCAGTACTTCTTCTTCTTCTTCGTCTTCTTCAAAGACGTTTTCCTTCGTCAAAAAGTCGGTGGACGTGTCCAAGTTACCGAGTCTCCGAGACGCGGACGTTGTTTTGAGACGATTCGACGACGAACAAAGGAAACGCGTATCCTCGTCTTCGTCTTCTTCGACAACGACAACGACGACGTGCGCGGAACGCTCGCTTGGCAACGCCGTTCGCACACTTTCGTATAACTCGGAGACGGTTATGTTTGGTATCTGCGCGCAAACCGGTCGAGAAGGCATCGATGCCTTGAAAATTTGGACGGAGGAGTTGAACCTTCCCAAAGGAAAGTTGCACGGTTTAGACACGGATGGGATTCCGAAACCGATTCCAAGCGAGGCGGTGTTTATAAAGTACAACTCTTTGTCCGGCGACGCGTTTTGTAGCGAGTACCACGGCGAGTTTAGAGGTGTCCTTTTTACCCCAGTCTTGAACGACGGGGTGTTTAGACAGTTTGGTTATTTAGATCTTTCCTTGTTCGACGATAACAACGACGCCGACGTTAGATTTTAGTTTTGTAGCATTAGTACACTTTTTTGGCTCGCACTACTCTCTCTCTCTATTTTGGTCGTCTCGGTCACTACTTATCAGTCGCTGCTGCCGCTGCGGCCGCAGCCGCTTTCTTTGTGAGATTTACTATTTGATCCTTGATAGCTTTTCGATCGTACGCAGGTTCTTGCCATTCGATTCGTACTTTACCTAGATTTTGACCTCCCATTCGTAGGCTCACAGTCATCCCAATAGAGTCGATTTCACACATTTCCGCCTTCATATTCTTCTCATCATCACTGCTGCTACTACTATTGCTACTGCTGCTACGAATTAAATTCATATTCTCATCTCCGAAAACCACCATCTTTACGATATCCAGCGTACTCTCCGCGTGGTCTTCGTTCATGTGTTTGCACACCGGCGCCGAAAATTTTCTCACCGGGTCGACTTTCGCGCTTTGGTAGTCCGACGCCCCGACGGTAGCCGCGCGGCCAAACCCACCGACGTACTTCACTTCTTTCAACTCGGTCATTTTGAACCAACTGAAATCGCCAAAATCCACCCAGAACGCATCCGGGTGATGCTTTAAATATATCTCTCGCGCTTTCGCTCTCTCTTTTTCGTCTTCGATTTTCTCCACTGAGCCGACGAGCGTCGCGCGAGCAGCGTCTGGTCTCATGCCACCACTCTCCGCGCAAAAAAGTGACGCTCTCTTATTCTTCAAAAGGTCCCTGGTGTGCGAGGAGAGTTGCGACAGCGCGAATATCGGTAAGCCCGCGGCGGCGGAGGAGCGCGTTGAAACTCTCTCGCTTCCTTCTTCCACATCTTCTTCTTCTATCGCAAACGCGGCGAAAGAACCCACCGGATAGGAAGGATCATCTTCGCGCTCCTTTTCTCCGTCTTTCGTCGTTTTCGGGTTCGTCGTTGAAGAGGAAGAAGAAGAAGAAGACGCTATCGTGCACAAAACGCCACCGAACCCGGTAAAACTCGCGTTGCTCACCAGCGTTCTGCATTCCGCGGCGACCGATAACCGACGACTCTTGTGCGCTTGCAACACGGAGAGAATCTTATCGAACGTTTTCCCTTCCTCCTCCTCCTCCTCCTCTTTTCCCTTGCTCTCGTTTTTCATGGTGGCGTTCGTCCGAGAAGCAAACGACGTTTTCGTCGTCGTCGTCGTCGTCGTTTTCGTGCTCCTCCTTCTCAAAGAAGAAGAACAAAAAGAAGAAGAAGAAGAAGAAGAAGAAGAAGGCAAAGCCGTCCCACGCGTCGACGACGTCGAGAAAAAGAGCAGTCGCGAGGAGGCGTTCATAGAAGAGAGCAGCGTCCGAAAAGGCGTGTGCGTGCGCGTGTGCGCGACGAGGGGAGAAGAGTGTGGAGGAAGTAAATGACGTCGTCCTCTCTCTCTCTCTCTCTCTCTCCTCAATTTTTCCTCGTGCATTTTTAAAATTTCAACCGAAATTTTTCCTCATTTTATTAAAATTTCAACCCCCGTTTTAAAACGCGATTTTCTACTCTCATCTCATCAGTACACCACAAATCACTCTTTGCACCGTGCACTTTGAGTAAAAAAATGACGACAACACCATCAACATCAACAACACCAACACCATCAACATCAACACCAACGTTCTCGTTCTCTTCTTTCCCGCGAGTGCATCCTGTGGATTGGAACCTTCTCGAGCGAGTGCCTTCGCCGGAAGATATCGTTCGTTTACACGACGTGGACGGTTTAGAATTGATTGTGGAAGACATAATTCGAGGCGATTTCTCCTCTTCTTCTTCTTCTTTTCTTCCTCCTCTTCCTCGCGACGAGAACGACAATAACGGTGACGACGATGACGACGAGAACAAAAAGAAAGCAAAGTTAAAGGAGAAGGCGTTTCGATTGGCGCAGCTTCTGGTGGAGTATTTGCTCTTCGTGCAAGACGTTTTGGTCGAACGGAAAACCGCTTCCCAAATTGAAAACGACAAGTTAAAGACAGAATTGGAAGTGTGGGTGAGAAGAGCGAAAGAGGAACGGGAGAAGAGGAAAGCGCTGCAAAATACAACGCGAGCGAATAAAAAGGAAGATGAGAAACAAGAAAAAGAAGAAGAAGAAGCGGGAGTGGTTGTTGAAGAGTTGAAGGGAAAACTCAAAGAAACGATGGACGCGCTCGAACGCGCGCGCGCAGAGTTGGAGGAGTTTAAAAGACAACAAAAAGCCGCCGTCGCTGGCGGAAACGAAGACGAACGCGGAAACAGAAAAAGTGGGAAGGAGAACAGCGTAGAGGCCAATGGTGGAAAAAATAACGGTAGCAACGCCGCCGCCGCCGCCGCCGCCGGAGGCGTAGATAAGACACAGTATTCCGGAAAGTTAAGGCAAGAGGTGAAAAATTTATTAGTTCGCGTAGGCGCGAAAAGTGCGGGGAAGTTGAGCGATAGGAACACGGCGAGAAGCTTTGGAAAGCTTCAAAAAATTATCGAATCGGAGAGTAATTCGAGCGATAGGAGCGCCGCGGAAAGAAGAAAGTATCAGGAGACCAGTAGGACTTTGCACTTAACGCTTGTTAATGGTGAATCTTTCCAGGTGATATAAACCGGGTAAGATGGAAGGCCTTGGATTTAAAACACAGACAGCCGGGCTTCTTCTTTTTTTGCGCTTTGTGATCTATAATTAAAATTGCTGTACTATCTAAAATCTATTCTCGCGTGTTAAGTTACGACCTAATTAATAGTCATCACACGGAACATAATTGTGATTCCCGGTCCGAAAGCTAGGCGCGACTTTTGTAGACTTTTGAACGCCGCGTGCGTTCTCTCATCTTAAAATCTTCGTCAATTTTTTTTTCGGAAAGAGTTTCGTATACGCGCGTTTTAGACGCGAGAACGAAACTGAAAACCAGGAAACATTCAAAACACAAGAGAGAGCAAATCTCAAAGATAAACTTGGGTGCAAAAATTGCCCAAGTCATGAGATGTCGTCGCTCGTATGCGACAAAGAAGGTTGAAACGAAAACGCCTAATCCGCGAAGAAACGCGAGCGCGAGAAAGCCAACACTCCTGACGTTCAAATCCACGCGTTTTTGTTTTTGTTCTTCTTGTTCTTCTTGTCCTTCTTGTTGCTTCTCCTTCCATCCTCCGCGCATCGACAACGACGACAACGACGACGACAATGAAAAGTACGAAAGAAATATTGGAAACATCAAGACTGAAATAATTTCTCCGCAGAAAGTATCCAAGCCTAACAAAATTCCACACAAATACCAGTTGAACGAATCCATTCCAGTCATCCCAGCGGTGAACCTCAATCCATTAAACTTTACCCAATGACCTCCTCCATAAAATATTACTTGCGAGAACAGCAAACTCGCCACGCACGCGGTAAAAATACTTCCCGAGAGGAATATTGTCTTTTCTCTTTCTTCTTTTTCGTCTCTTCGGCTTTTGGACAGTGATGAATGACGCGCATCAGGGCGCGAAGTAGACGGAAATAAAGTCAGCATATTACCGATAGATTTAGAAGAGAAGTTCATCATATGCGCGCTGAGGAGTACAAACACTCCGCCGATGTGAGTTGAGTTTGTTAAGACTGCAAACACTGGCAGCAGCGTCCACAGAAAATCTCTCGAATTCAGTCTTCGCCTGGGACTCAAGCTTTCAAACTGGCGCGTCACCGGGAACCAAATCCAGCTGCACGCGAAAACTATTCGGGGATACCAAAGATTGTTTCTGTACGTGGCGCTAAATGCCCAAAAGATCCAAGAAACAGCCATCTCAAAATTTTGAAGATGGTGAGACATCGCAAAGCAAAAAGTTGCAAAGATCAACAAGCTCTCTCGCGAAGACGAAATTTCTTCAGTTGAATTCGTTTTCACCCACGTATCTCCGATGCGAGCTAATAACGCGTTGCAGATCATAGCTAGGATTGCGTTATAAATTACTCCATCTTTTGCGAACCTATTCGAGCTTACGAAGCTATCCCGTGGGTGCTTGTTCTTATGAAATCTCAATCTATCAATGCACGTTGACGCAAGTAAAGTCGCCAGGAGATATTGATACATCTCTCTTTCACTCTCTATAAATGAATTGGAACATCTCGCGGCGAGCGACAAGAAATACACTACCACGCTCGCGACAAATAAGCAAGGAAACGACGTGAATGATTGCGAATTCGTCGCACTACTCGCACTCGTCGGCGCGACTTTTTTTCTTCGCCCAGTCTCAAATTTTGCGTCGGTGACGTCGGCTTTGGAAGTAAAGTACGCGATGCAGTACATGTATAACAAAAGAACGCCAAAAAAACCGATAACTCCAAATACCATGGAAAGCATTCCGAACGTAACCCACGCACTGCGCGTCATCGTTTGTGTTTCTCTCAAAAACGCAAGTCCCAGCTCTTTTTTTTTCTCGCGCGAGCCAGTACTCTCCAGTCGTGAAGTGTTCTGGTACCTACCATGCATTTCTTCGAGTCGAGTAAACGCCGACGTTTCAAAACGTTTCACGCGATGATACGCGTTGATGTACCTCCAAACCTGACGCACGTTCTGGTCGAGAGCGTATGCAAAAGACGCGCTACCTCTTTGTTCACCATTATTAGTATCGGCGTCATCCTTTTCATCGTAATGAAATAAGTTCCAAAGTTTCTCGTTTACCACGCCGAGCGAGGAAAATGGTATGGGAACATCCATGAGCACAGCAAGCGTAGGAACTAAATCTATTTGCAACATTTCACTCTCACTGATATCGTCGTCGTCGTCGTCGTCGTCTCTTTCAAAAACTTCCTTGATATTTCCGTGCGGACGATGCGCGAAGAGGAACGAATTCACTTCAACTTCGGAAGAACCGCCATGGTCACCTTCGTCGGTCATACCATGATCCCCGAAAACTAAAAACAGCGCGTTTTTGTAAACCTCTTTTTCTGTCTTCATATCATTCATAATGTTCCTAATATCTCTGTCGTTTTGTTCCAACTTATTCCTCATTTCTTTTGTTTTCGCACCGTACGTGTGGCCGACGTGATCGGCGCCAAGCATATGGCCAATCCACACGTCCCAATCTGCAACATTGCAATCAAAACTAGCGCTATCGTTGCTAGTACTACTACTACTATTATTATCACTATTACTACCATTCCTATTCTTTAGAGCCAACGCGTGCGCTTTCTTCCAAGAGTTGCGAACTCCCGTATCGACCGTTTCGGTATCTCTTACATTCATCGAAGGAAACGCTTCAAAATCAGTAAAATAGGAAGAAGAAAAAGAAGAAGAAGAAGAAATATTATTGCCATCGTCGTTGATTGATGGTGGGAATAAATCTGCCCACGTATCGTCGCCCGAAAACAGTATCCTTTTCTTCCCGTTCCGATGAAGTTGATGTATCAAATTGTCTTCCTCGAGCGTTTTTGAACTGAACGAATTCGAAACGTCAACGAACGTTGGAAGAGAACCGGTCAAGAGTCCTTTCAGCCGCTGCGACGTCGTCGTCGGTGCGTCCGCGATGAATTTAAACAGCAACGAATCGGACGTATCGCTATCGCTGTCTATATCGTCGCTCTTTTCCTTTCTCCATTTCCTCTTTCGCGCAGTTGCTCCTGCTCCTGCTCCTGCTCCTGCTCCTGCGGTGTTGTAATAGTAGTCTCGCAGCTCCGTCAAGCCATGGTTTTTGTTGCTCTCATCATCACTTTCTTCGCGTTTCAGAGCAGAATGTGACGCAGAGTTGGCGACCCAATCGTATCGCGCTGCGTCGATGATGAGCACGATGAGCTTATCGATTACTAGAGAAGTAGTAGTAGTAGTAGTGAAAGAAGAAGAAGAAGAAGAAGAAGAAGAAGCGTCCGTCGCGAAGCTTTCACCGGCGTGGCTCGACGACGACGACGATGATTTTTGCGCGAGTTCAACGCGCACGAATAAAAATCCTCTGGCGAATAATCCAACGCAGCACAGCTTCAAACATCCGAGACTCCCCAAAACGAGGAGGACGACGATGAAGTTCGTCCTCTCCCCGCCGCCGCCGCCGCCGCCGCCGCCGCGCGAGGACGAGGTGCTGCTGCGAGCTTTCATCTCTTCTTTTCTCTCCTCCTCTTTTCTATGCTAATGTTGTGTTCGAATAATGTTGTTTTTTTTGTCCCAACGGTTCAACACAACATAGAAAAGAAGGACGTTGAGAATCAAATTGAGATCAAAAATTTTTTTACTTGACCTTGATGAAACTTTATTTGCCGTCCCTCATAAAACGTACACAGTACGAGTAGGAGATAAAAATTCTTCCATCTCTCTCTACCATCTTTTCTTTTCTCCTCGAGCAACGCTTCCTCTCTTGTTACACGCGCGCGCACGTACTTACTACACGCGAACGCGCGGGGAACCACGGCAGACGCGTTGAGCATCTCGCGCGAAAGAGAAAAAAAAAGGGCAGTTTGAAGAGAGAGAGAGAGAGAGAGAATTCTCCTTTCACGAAAAGACGCAGAAGAGAAGGAACTTGAAAACAAAAGTGAAACGAGGGCGCCCTTTGGAAATCGCGTCATGAGCAGCGGAAACTCCACCGCGCTTTTGAAGATTTCCGGTTCGCCGGAACCCGGAGAAGCGCTGAGAGCTATTCTGATCGGATCGATTCCAACCTTTCAGCAGAGAAAGAGAGCTTCTTCCAACGTTAAAAAGAAAAAGAAGGAAAAGACAAAATCGTCATCCTCTCCAAACGACGATAAAGAAAGGGTCGGCGACGCACAAAAAAATCATCCTCAACGTTCTACTTTTAGTACTATTGAAGAAGAAGAAGAAGAAGAAGAAGAAGAAGAAGAAGAAGACAAAGAAGAAGAAGAAGCGCTCGTGTTAGAGTTCCAATGGTTTCGAACGACGAAAGGAGACGAGAGCGAGGAAAACCTCGCGATCGTCGGCGCTACTGCTCCGATTTATCTTGTGAGGAAGGTTGATGTGGGTTGCCACATTAAAGCCGTCGCGACTTTGCGCTCGCAGTCGAGAGAAGGGATTGTTTTAGCCACGTTCACGGGAGAACTGGAAGCCGAAATAAAAGACGGCGATCTTCACCGAGGGAAAAAGAAAGTGAAAAAAGGAGGGAAAGCGTTTCTGGCTTCAATATCTTCGCCGTCGGAAAAGAAGGCCCTCGAGGACTCGTCTTCCTCCTCGAGGACGACGACGACGACTCGGACGGCAACCGCGACGCCGCCGACAACGAATGACTTTTCGAGCGGAAAATCGAGCGCAGTCGATGCTTCAATGGATCGAACGATGAGTAACAGCGCTGATGCCACGACAAAGACAACTTCGAAGACGATTAAAGCTTCTTCAGATGAAACTCTTTTGAAGAAAAAACGCGACTACGACGACTATATCGACGAATTATTATATGATTCTAACGATTCTTCGCAAGAAGATGACTACGGCGACTCTAGCACATACGTTGACGTTCTGCAAAAACTCAAGGCTTACGCGCGATTGCGCATCCGACACATGGGTCATTTTTCCAAGCTCTTGAGTTTTGCCGCGTTTGTAACTTTGTATTGCGCCATGCTGTATTTACAAACTGAGCCTGTTCTAAGTTACGAGGTTACATCTTCAGTATCTGGTCTCTTAAAGCCAAGGATCAAGCAAACGCAAGACATATACTACATGTACGATTGGTTATCCGAGAGCGTCGTTGACTCGATTTGGACTGATATACCGTGCGGCGACGGCATTTGCCAAGCGCCTTACGAGTTTCCCGCTTTTGGAAGATTTGGTTGTAAAGCGGATTGCGGCGTGGCGATAAATTTAATATCGCTCGTTATTCACATTCAAACTAAGTTTGGAAACTCTCCGGCACTGAGTGCTTTGGAACTCATGTCGCAAGTGACTTGGAATTTATGCTTGCAAGACCCGGGCCGAGTCGCGAACGATTTGCCTGATTTGTGTTGGTACGAAAAAGATCAAAAATTTACCGAAGTGAATACGAATACGCTCATTCGATTGAACGTCATCAGTGGTAACTGGCACTTTCGTCTGCGAGGCGATCATCTAGGTTTAGTCGCGGGTAAGATTTATCGGCTCGAAGAGAACGGTGACTTGGTCTTGACACCGACGGTTCCTTTGTGGCTGACTTGCACGAAGAACTCCTTGTTCAAAAACGTCAAAGCGAGGATCTCAAAGACAACTTCTTCGAATTCCGAAGGAAGGTTGTCATCGAGAATTTCTAAATCTGATTTCATGAGCGCGGACGAAAGCGTTCGCGCGGCGCCGCGAAGGCAGTTAGAAACTCGCTCATCCTCTCTCGACTCGACTTTCGACGAGAGAAGCGGAGCACAAAATGCGACGCGACCGCGATCTTCTTCTCACGACGAAAACGAAAACGACGAATTGTTTATTCAACAAGGAACCACAAAGATAGAGAAGAAGAAGAAGATTATGATGATGACGGATGGAGAAACACGAGATTTTATAGCGGAGAACATAGCGAGGAAGCGCGAAGGAAAGCGAATGATGGTCGAGAAGAAAAACGAAGAAAATTTCGCTTCTTCGCTTTCAAAATCTAGCTGGGAAGTCACGAACTCCAATTTTCATGACGCGATATCTGAATGCTTGTCAATGAACGAAGCTTCGCATCGAGAAGATGGCTTGTGCGAGAAAGGGATATTCGGTGCGATGCCGGATTGGGACACGCGTCTCGTGACGAATATGGTCTCGGCGTTTCGGGATCGCTCCGACTTCAACGCGGATATTTCTCGCTGGGATGTTTCGCAAGTCACGGACATGGAAAGCATGTTTGCCTCGTCTTCAAATTTTAATCGAGACATTTCGAGATGGGACACCTCAAAAGTAAAGGATATGCGATGGATGTTTCACAATGCGACGAATTTCGATCAAAATATTTACAACTGGAGCGGATATGCGGCAACTTCTCCGCAATCGAAAATGTTCGCCGGCGCTGACGCTTTCAACGAAAAATTTGCATGCATCGTCAAAAATCAAGTGAGCTCGTGTAAAATCAGCTCTAAAACACGCGATGCAAACTTATTGGAGAAGAAAATGAATTCATCCGAGCGTCCATCAGCGTCTACTAATAAGCAGCAAGGTAGAGAGCTCCTTCATTACCGCGGTGTATATAATGGTGACATTCATTTGAACACGGGCGAATTCGACTGTCCGTTTGAGACGTGCGTTCCGAGCGACATTGACTTTTGTCCGTGCTTCAACATAGAGTGTTGGGATAAAGTGCCGCCATCTCCACCTCCTTCGCCACCACCACTTCCTCCGCCGCCGTCCTCGCCGAGTCCGCCGCCTTCTCCTCCTCCTTCTCCTCCTCCTTCGCCGCCGCCACCGAGACCACCGCCTTCACCTCCACCATCTCCTCCGCCATCTCCGCCTCCCTCACCTCCACCATCTCCTCCACCAAGTCCTCCTCCCTCCCCTCCCCCTTCGCCACCGCCATCCCCTCCTCCCTCGCCTCCTCCTTCACCTCCACCAAGTCCTCCGCCCTCCCCTCCTCCTTCGCCTCCTCCTTCGCCTCCTCCGAGTCCACCACCTTCACCACCACCTTCACCACCACCCTCACCACCACCGTCCCCTCCCCCATCTCCTCCCCCATCTCCTCCACCAAGTCCTCCTCCGTCTCCTCCCCCTTCTCCTCCCCCTTCTCCTCCCCCATCTCCTCCACCAAGTCCTCCTCCTTCCCCTCCCCCTTCTCCTCCCCCTTCTCCTCCCCCTTCACCTCCACCCTCGCCACCGCCGAGCCCTCCCCCGTCTCCACCACCGAGCCCCCCGCCGTCGCCACCTCCTTCACCGCCCCCGAGTCCACCTCCGAGTCCACCTCCAAGTCCACCTCCATCGCCACCGCCATCACCACCTCCAAGTCCTCCTCCTTCGCCACCCCCGTCGCCACCGCCGAGTCCACCTCCGTCTCCTCCACCGCCAAGTCCACCTCCCTCACCGCCGCCAAGTCCTCCCCCGTCTCCACCGCCGTCTCCTCCGCCATCGCCACCCCCAAGTCCTCCTCCTTCTCCTCCTCCTTCGCCGCCTCCTTCTCCTCCCCCGTCTCCTCCTCCGTCCCCTCCTCCTTCCCCGCCGCCTTCACCTCCTCCTTCTCCTCCTCCTTCTCCACCGCCTTCGCCTCCTCCTTCACCACCGCCGCCACCGCCAAGCCCACCACCTTCGCCTCCTCCATCACCGCCACCAAGCCCGCCGCCTTCGCCACCTCCATCACCGCCGCCAAGTCCGCCGCCAAGTCCACCCCCTTCTCCTCCTCCTTCGCCTCCTCCTTCTCCTCCCCCTTCCCCTCCGCCTTCGCCGCCGCCTAGCCCACCGCCACCGCCTCCTTCTCCTCCTCCTTCTCC
>Ga0181557_1005625_pt1 | contig 11199 bp, 11 predicted proteins | sample 011ome_23_FD_148632 | JGI IMG/M metagenome (GOLD analysis project Ga0181557, IMG submission 148632) | Coastal salt marsh microbial communities from the Groves Creek Marsh, Skidaway Island, Georgia - 011506CT metaG (spades assembly) | ecosystem: Environmental > Aquatic > Marine > Intertidal zone... | reverse complement strand
GGCCCCGGCACACTTGATGCGATGGCAGCCGGCATGGATGCCCAAACCGCCATTGCAAGCGTCATCGCTGCAGCTGATCATACAGAATTTCGTCAATTACTAGCGGTCGACAGCACCGGTCAGACAGAAATTTTTTCCGGCACAAAAACGCTTGGGATACATGCAGAACATCACAGTCACAATGCCGCGGCGGCGGGCAATCTGCTGGCCAACACAACCATTCCGGACGCTATGGTTGCGGCGTTTCATGCGGCCGGCGGGCATCTTGGCGACCGGCTTATTGCCGCCATGCAGGCAGGGCTGGCGGCGGGTGGCGAGGCCGGCGATCTGCATTCGGCCGGGCTGCTGATCGTTGACCAACAGCAATGGCCACTGGTCGATCTGCGTTGTGACTGGACCACAGATTGCCCGATTGCAGCGGTGGCGACCGCCTGGGAGATCTATAAACCGCAAATGGATGATTATCTCACCCGCGCGCTGAACCCAGCCTCGGCACCAAGCTATGCTGTTCCCGGTGATCAGTGATGCTTTACCCTAGCTGTTCAGACCGGTCGCAAGCCTATCAACAAGCGACGCCAGCATCGCATCGCAGCTGTCAAGATGTGCCAGCGTTACAAATTCATCAGCTTTATGTCCCTGTTCCATTGAGCCCGGCCCACACACCACGGCAGGTATGCCAAGCCGCTGCGAAAACAGCCCGCCTTCGGTGCCAAACGCAACCTTAATGCGTTCATCGCGGCCGGTCAGTTCGGCGACCATCGCCACCACCGCCTCATCCAGCGATGTTTCAAGCCCGGGATAGCTGTTAATCACTTTAAACACAATATCCGCTTCGGCGGCACGCTTGCGCGCCACCGCAATCACCGGCGCAATGGCCCGGCGCAGTCGGCGCAGAATCGCTTCAGGGTCATCGGCCGCCAGATTGCGTATTTCAAAAGTCACGACAGCATGATCAGGCACAATATTGAGCGCGACACCGCTGGTGATCAGCCCAGCATGAAGCGTCGTATAGGGAATATCATATGCGCTGTCCTGCGCGCCGTCGGTGATCATATCATCCTGCAGATGCCTGATTTGGGCAATCAGATCACAGGCCAGATGAATCGCATTCACCGCCTGCGGGGCAAGCGCCGAATGCGCGGCACTGCCGACGCACGCCGCCTCGATAGCTGTTTTACCCTTATGACCTGTAGCGATCGCCATCGCCGTTGGCTCGCCAACAATGCACATGGCTGGCTTTACCGGCGCTGCGGCAAGCATGTCGATCAGCGACCGTACCCCGACACAGCCAATTTCTTCGTCATAAGACAATGCCAGATGCAAAGGTGTTTGCAGCGGTGTTTGCAAATGTCGTTGCGCCGCAATGCCGGCGCATGACAGCGCCGCCGCCACAAAGCCTTTCATATCGGCAGTGCCGCGTCCATAGACCCGCCCAGATTCAACCACAGCTTCAAATGGTGGCTTTGTCCAGAGCTGGCCATCAACCGGCACCACATCTGTGTGACCCGACAGCATCACACCCGGCACCATGTTCGAGCCAATGGTCGCATAAAGATTGGCTTTATTGCCACTATCGGCAGCGATGATTTCGACCACCGCACCAATTGATCTGAGATAATCGGCGCAATACTCAATCAGCGCCCGGTTGGGATCGCGGCTCACCGTTGGAAAGGCGATAAGATCGCGCAGGAAAGATAATGTGCTGCGCTGATCGGTCATCGCGGCACGCCATTACGTTTGACAATATGCGCGGCAAGCATCGCGGCATCTTCCCAAACCCCCCAGATAAAAGATGACCCGCGCATGGTCAGCCAGGGCAGCCCCAGAAAATAGATGCCCGGCTCGGCGGCGATACCATTTTGGTGGCGTGGGCGGCCATCCGCATCCAGCGCATCAACCTGTAGCCAGCCAAAATCCTGACAATAGCCTGTTGCCCATATGATGCTGGCGATATCGGCAGCCGCCAGATCGAGCTGTCGCAATGGCTGTGTCACACAGGCCGGGTCTGGGCCAATGATCTTTGCCTCCGGTTCTTCCGGCACATTCAGGCCCTCACGCGCCACATAAGCATCAGCCTCGTCAAGAAGCGCAAGATAATTGGCATCACCATCACGAATATTGCGGCCAAGATCATCAGCAAACTGCAGCACGCCATCTTCATAGGCCGTTGCCATCCCCAGCAGGGTCATGCCACGTTCGGCGAATTGCCTGAAATCGACCGTCCTGCCGCCATAGGCACCGCTCACCGCAATGGTGACATGCGCCTTTCCGGCCGGCGGCGTCTTCATCTGCCATTTGCCAAGAACCCCCAGCCACCAGACAAAATCCTTGCCGCGATAGCGCCGCGGCGGCCGGTCATGCGGGCCAATCGCCAGATACACCCGTCGCCCGGCACGAAGCAGCTCATCAGCAATCTGCGCACCCGAAGACCCGGCGCCAATCACCAGCACCGCCCCATCACGCAATTGCTGCGGGTTGCGATAGTCAGACGAATGCATTTGTTGGATCGCATCATCTTGCGGCACCAGCGGCGGCATCACAGGCGTCTGAAACGGGCCGGTGGCCGCAACCACATTTTCCGCCATGATATGTCCCGAATTTGTCCCGACAAGAAAGCCGCCATCGCTGTGGCGGGTGACAGCGCTGACCTCTACCCCGCATCGCACCGGGGCCTTCACCGCATCAGCAAAATGTTCAAAATAGCCGACAATATCTTCACGTGTGGCAAAATCATCGCCGCTGATACCGGCAAATTCCTGCACCGGAAACCGGTCATGCCAGGCTGGCCCATTGGCAACAAGACTATCCCATCTGGCTGTGCGCCAGCGTTCCACAAGCCGGTGCTTTTCCAGTATGATATGGCTGATCTTATGCGTGGTGAGATGTGCGCTCATCGCAAGACCAGCCTGACCAGCGCCAACAATAACTGTATTGGTTTGTTCCGGATTACCCCGCATCGCACGCACTCCCAGCCCGATTGCCCCAGCCCGATTTCGTCAGCCCGATTTCGTCAGCCCGATTGCTGCTGATCAAAAAATGATGCCCCTTTGGGCAGCTCGGGCATAGCAATATCATAATTGACAGCCCGAACACGGTGATGATCTTTACCCCGAACAACAAGCCCCTGATGCTGTGTGGGAACCGGCGAAGGTGAAAAGGGAACCGCATCAGCCGCCGCATAAACACAAATATAGAGCGTCCGTGGGGCGGCTGAATGATTCGGCGCAGACCCATGCAGGAGCCGCGTATGCATCAGACAAACGCTGCCGGCTTTGGCGGTGCAAATAATGCGGTTTTCAAGCGCCCTGGCGGTGACCTCGGCGCTGACAGCACCGGTAAATTTCCCATCATGCCAGAGCGAATAGATCTCGCCTTTATGCGTTGCCGGCCAGACTTCCAGAGGGCCATTTTCAGCTGTCACATCATCCACCATCAAAAGCGCTGTCACCAGGCTGTCATTGCTGTGCGGGGTAAAGGGAAAATCCTGATGCCATTTCACCGCTGTTGCAGCCCCCGGTAATTTCGAATTGATTTTCGTATGATGTAATTTCACATCCGGGCCGATCAGCGCGGCCACCATATCGGTCATGCGGCTATCAGCCATCACCTCAAAATAACTTTGCGACACTTCATGCGGCGCATTGACCCGGCGCAATGCCGGCCGGGCAGCGCAATGCCCCGGCTCCAGATCAAACCGCGCCTTGCCGTTGATGGTCTCGCCCCACCCGGTTTCATGCGCCTTGCTATCGGTAACCCAGCCGGCAAAATCATCACGCAATGACTGCAGCTGTGCTGGCGAAACAGCATTTTCGGCAATAACAAAGCCATTCGCATTGAAAAAATCAATCTGTTGCTCGGAAAGCATGGCATCACCTTCAGCAGAATACATATGATTGGCTATCATCCCAGCCTAGGCGGATCAGATGAAGCTGCAATATATTTTTATCGATGATGATCAAAAAAAGATAAACCCATGCCCATCGCCAGCCAGACAAAGCCAACACCCTGCAAAAGCCAAATAGCCTTCTAAAACCAAGCAGCCTGACATGGAGATATGATCATGATACGGTGGTGACCTGAGCCCTTTACATTGGGCCCTTTGCATCGCTGACCCCGCCTTTTACGTTTATGTTGATTTCAAGGAAAGCACTGTGCCCATGTCGGAATTATGTGATTTAACCGCAACCCAGCTGCGCCAGATGATTGGCCGCAAAGATATCTCACCCGTTGAACTTGTTGACGCCTGCATCGAACGGGTCGAAAGGGTCGATCCACAGTTAAATGCCATGGTGACAAAAAGCTATGAGCGGGCGCGGGCCGAAGCCCGCGATGCGGAAAAATCGGTTCTTGACGGTGACGAGCTGGGCCTGCTGCATGGTCTGCCGGTTGGCATCAAGGATCTTGATGCCACTGCCGGTATTCGCACAACATCGGGATCACAGCTCTATGCTGACCATATACCAACACAGGATCAGGGCGTTGTCGCCAATATACGCGGTGCTGGCGGCATCATTCTGGGCAAAACCAATACCCCCGAATTTGGCGCCGGTGCGAACACGCGCAATCTGGTTTTTGGGGCGACCGGCAACCCTTTTGATCCGGTCAAAACATGTGGTGGCTCATCTGGCGGGTCGGCGGTGGCGCTGGCTACCGGCATGGTGCCGCTGGCTAGCGGATCAGATTATGGCGGCAGTCTGCGCACACCGGCCAGCTTTTGCGGTGTTGTTGGCATACGCCCAAGCCCCGGGGTGGTTGCCGCCGAGGGTAATCCAGTTGGCCTGTTACCATTTTCAGTTTTAGGGCCAATGGGCCGGACAGTTGATGATGCCTATCTGCTGTTGCAGGCGCAGGCCGGGCCAAACCCCTATGACCCGTTCGCCACCTCACCAATTGATGAATTGCATGCGCAACTTGAAATGGCCGACCTTGGCAGCATCCGCGCGATGCTAACGCCGGATCTTGGCATGGCAGCGATGTCCGCCGCCTACCGGAATATTTTTGCCGAGCGCACCGGGCTGTTCCGGCATCATTTTGCCACGGCCATCGATGCCAGCCCTGATTTTACCGACGGAGATAACTGTTTTGAGGTTTTGCGCGGGGTGAATTTTGTCGCCGCCCATGGCGCCCGCGTGCGTCATCACCGTGACCGTCTCAGCCCGAATGTCGTCGATAATGTTGACCGCGGTCTGGCCTATAGTCTGGCTGATGTTGCCGAGGCGCATCTGCAGCAATCGCGTATTGCGCGGTCATGGCTGGATCTGTTTGAAGATATTGATGTGGTGATCTGCCCGGCAGCCTCGTTAACGCCATTCCCGCATGATCAATGGGCAGTGACGGAAATTGACGGCAAATCAATGGAAACCTATATGCGGTGGCTTGCCATCACCTATCTGCCAACAATGGCATTGGCCTGTGGCGCGGTGATCCCATGTGGATTGGATCATGCCGGTATGCCGTTTGGCATACAGATTTTAAGCGCGCCGGGGAATGACCGGCTGGTGGCCGAAGTCGCCAAAGCGCTGGAAATTGTACTGGCTGACAATACAGCAACTAAACGTCCCGTGCCTGACCTCAGCAAACTGCAAACCTGATAAGCCGGTTGCCACGGTAATGGCGGTTGCAAGGGATGACAAGCTAAGCGGTAAACCTTCACAATGCCGCTCGTCTGTCCTGCCCTAGAGCGCAGCAAAACTGGATCGAAATTGCGCCGCCCATTTGTTATTTTTTAGAGTAATGACCCAGAGCGACTCAAAATCTGCAATAAGTCCATCATCTACATCAAAGCGGTTGATCCGCACGGCTAAGTGAACTTTATCTGCACTGTCTTTTTGTATGCCAATTGAAGCCCATTGCGTACGCGCCCATTTGTCGCCGGCTCTTTCGCGAAAATCAGCAAGGTAGGTATCCTGCGTTTCCCAACAATCGAGTTTGGGCCCGACCAGACGGTAATGCGGAAAATGCAGTGTTTTGACAAGCGCATGAGCGTTTAAAGCATTTAATGCCACAAGGTGACGATCCATCACCCCAAGAGCAGCTTTTATCGCAGCTTCATTGATATGCAACAGCCAAAACCTCCTCAATCAACGCCAAACCGCGCGCATCCCGGATTGACCGGACAATCGCGCTGTCTTCTGATAAGCCTGTCAAACATACAAACTGCACGCAAGACAATACGAATCCCGTCAATTGGATTGGATTAGGTATTTCAGGCGTTCAACATATCCAGCTTGGCTTTTGTTGCCGTCCATGAAGCAACCGAATACGGCACCAAGCAGGTGAGTCCCATCTTCAGCCAGCATTCGGGCGTCAAAGACCCGCTCAAGATTAAATCACCGTGATTGATAAATGCCAGAATCGTTCCCACAAACAAAGCTGTCTTGACTGATCGCATGATAATTTGCTTGCTCAGCCAGATGTCCAGTGCAACTTTAAAACCTGTCAAGAGTCTCTCCAACGAAAAAAAGAGTGATTATGTTTACCAAAATTTTTATCAGAACCTTCCCCTCAACTGAAGAATGCGAACTGTTTGAGTCAATCTTACAAACCCGCTGGCCTGAACTCATTGGCAAAGCAGAAGGCGTTCGGTTCACCGCATGGCGTAACCCACAAACACCCCATATTTCAACTGTTATCTGGGAATTCCCTGATGAACAGGCGCAACGCACAATTGAAAAACTGATAGAAGAACATATCTCAAAATTCACAAAAACACTCTCACCCAAAACCATTACATTCTCCGGTGCAAGAAAAATGGAATTAAAGTCATAATGCTGTTTGATCTGGCCGGAACTGGCCGATTTCCTGAAAACCCAGGGCGGGGTGCATTAAGCTGAAAACCGACGTCATGCTATGCGCTGTGGTTTTTTTGTGGCACGCTGAGACAAGCTTGGCAGGAGTATAATGATGTATATCAGAGTCGTCTCTATTACAGCACAATCAAAGTTACAGTTTGATATGACAGTCACTTATTTTGAAAATATATGGTCGCCGAAGGTTATAGCCCTCGGCGCAATCTCAGCTGAATTTGTTCAAAGCAATGAAAACTCGGGTATGTATATTATTCATTACCCGGATAAAAAAACCGCTATTTCAGTTTTTGACAAGATTAAACCCGAAGTTGACGAGGTTCGAACACAAAACCGCATTAATATCACCGAAGGGGAGAGACTTTTCAGGGTAGATAGCTGAAGGAGAGTATGAATGGCTGCATATCTGATAGTTGATACCAAAATTACAGATGCCAAAGCTTATGAGGCATATAAACTGCGGGCAAAACCCATTGTTGAGAGCTTTGGCGGCGCATATCTGGCGCGAGGCGGAAACACAACCGCGCCGGAAAATGAATTGTGGAATCCAACCCGGCTCGTCATCGTTCATTTTCCATCGCGCGAACATGCAGAAGCGTTTCTTAACTCCGATGAATACGCCCCGGTAAAAGCTATTCGTCATAACAATGCGAAAACCACTCTTTGCATCGTTGATGGGGTCTGATTACAGTTCAAACGCATCGAACCCTGACATGACCTCTGCCAAAAAAGCATTTCTAATGAACCACAGCCGTGGCGGAAATAGCACGATGACTGAAACCATTAATGACATTGTTGCACAGATCGAACAGATCGTCTTCTGGCTCAAACTCACGGTTTATCTGGTGCTGGGCATTTGTATTGTTTGGTTGATAGGATTCATAAGGCGCAACCTTGGTTTGGATGCGCAGTCTATTGAATTGAGGCGTATCCGGCGCATTCTCGAAGACCAGAGTTCAAACAAATAGTCTGCCCCGACCGGTCTGCGCTTTTTGGGAACCGGTAAACAGATCAGCTGCAGATATGTGCTATCGCATCGACCGCCCTATGCACCGCTGCTTCTGTCTTGAGCAAATCCGCTTCGCTGATCGCCAGCGACGGGTACAGCTTTGACGGTGATTTCAAAATACCCTGTTCGCGCAGAGTCTGGTTATATAATGCGGCCAGCGCGGGCTGGTTATGTTTTGTGCTGCGGTAATCAATACAACTATCATCTGTGAACAGCACATCAAACAGGGTTTCATCGCCAACAATCTGATGGGCAATGCCAGCTTTGTTTAACCGGTCAGACTGCATATTCTGCAGGCGCTTTCCTGTCTGCCGCAATGTTTCATACTGGCCTGGCCGGCGCAGAATCTCCATTGTTTTGATGCCCGCAACCGACGCCACCGGGTTGCCTGATAGGGTGCCCAGCTGCATCAGCCATTTATCATCACCAACAATCGCTTTGTCAAAATGCTGCATAATCTGGGCGCTTGCGCCAAGCGCCGCTAATGGGAAGCCACCACCAATGATCTTGCCAAGCGTGCAGATATCAGGCGCGACGCCATATCGTTCCTGCGCCCCGCCATAGGCCAAACGGAAACCGGTGACAATCTCATCAAAAATCAGCAGCACATGATATTTATCACATAACGCCCGCAGCCCGGCCAGAAACCCGGGTAAAGGCGGAATGATGCGCTGCAGCGGTTCTGCAATGATCGCGGCGATATTATCATGCTCTGCCAACAGCATCTCAACAGCGGCAAGATCATTGAACGGGGCGATCAGCATCTCGTCACGGACAGACTGCGGAATGCCGGCGCTATCGGGCACAGCTTGCGGAAAATTAATCTGGCGGGTTGGCGCAAGACTCATCTGGGCTTCGGCGCTCATGCCGTGATACCCGCCCTCAAATTTCAAAATCTTTGTCTTTCCTGTAAAGGCTCTGGCCAGCCGGATGGCATACATATCCGCCTCGCCACCCGAGGTGACAAACCGAACCTGCTCACAACACGGAACCGCATCACAAATCGCATCGGCAAGCTCTATTCCGCGGGCATTATTGGCAAAAAAGGTCATGCCTTTGGGCAGTTGCTGTAGAACGGCTTCCAATACTTCCGGATGGCTATGGCCAACCAGCATCGGCCCGGAGCCGATCAGATAATCAATATATGCGTTCCCATCTTCATCCCAGACATGGCTGCCCTCGCCGCGGGCAATGATAATGGAGTGGTCAAAATTACCAAAGCCGCCTGCTGGCAAAACATCTTTTGCCTTGGCGATCCATTCTGCTTGTGTATGTATCTTGCGCATCAGTTTAATCCAGTATCAGCTCAGCTGGTCCTAGCAGGTCTATATCGGGTTGAACACCAAGACCCGCTTGTGTTGACGGGGCAATCCGCCCGGCTTGGCGCACCGGCGCGGCGGCATCAAGGCGCGGGGCGACATAGCCCGATAAATCACAGACATTCAGCACCCGCGCTGGTTCGGTTGAGATGCCCAAATGCAGCAGCGCAGATGTGGTGATGTCACTGCCCCATGTATCCTCAATACACATTTTGGCACCCAGATAAAGACACAGATCACGTGCCCGGCGCACCGCCGAAACGCCACCAAATTTTGATAATTTCAGCGCCACCGCATCCATAATGCCGCGTTGGCACCCCTCGAGAAGAGTGGCTGTATCATGTGCAGACTCATCAAGTTTCATCGGCAGTCCGGTGGCCCGGCGGACAGCTTCGCACTCGGCCATTGTCCGGCAGGGCTGTTCGAGCATGATATCAAGATGCGCCACCGCTCGCCCGACGCGGCTGGCATCAAGCTGCGACGCGCCACAATTCCAGTCGCCATAAACCAGCGGGCCGGCGCCGACAGCATCGCGTACCAGACGCAATCGTTCCACATCAGCCTGCCAGTCCTGATCCGCCCCCAGTTTTACCTGAAATTGCCGGATGCCTTGTTGATAGGCGTCGCTGGCGATAAGTGCCATCTCATCAGGGGCGATACAGGTGATCGAATGATAAAGCGGCATATCAGCCTGACAGGCACCGCCCAATAATTGGTAAAGCGGCAGTTTGGCGGCTTGCGCCGTCAGATCCCACAGCGCCATATCAATCGGTGATTTGGCATAGGGGTGACCTTGCAAATGACTGTCCAGTCTGATCATCAGAGCCTCTGCGCCAATCGGATCAGCGCCAATAATCAGCGGTGCCATCTCGGCTATCGCCGGGGCCACACCACGGGCATAGGCCGGTAAATAATGCGGGATCGGGCAGACCTCACCCCAGCCGCTCAGGCCGGTATCGGTATCCAGCCGGATAATCACCGTCTCGACCGTGTCACATGTTTTGCCATCAGCCATATAATAGGTCTCATGGCTGGTCAGCTCACAATGCCAAAGTGAAAGACGTTTTATTTTCATTGATACACCGCCACCGCTGTGCCGAGCGCATCCGCATCGGGATGCACGCCAAGCCCGGGTGCCTCTGGTAAATGTAAATGCCCGTTGATGTTGCGGGGGCCGCGCCCGCCAGCGATATCAATTGTCAGCATATCCTGACAGGCCCAGACAGCATGACAGTTTGCATCGGGTATCGTCGCGGCCAGATGCAGGGCTTCGGTATCGGCCAGCACCGATCCGCCTGTGGCCATCACAAACATATCGATGCCATGTGCCAGCGCGATATCACGCATGCGCGCCGCCTTTGTCAGTCCGCCAACACGATTCAGCTTTATGCCAAAAATTTCGGCCACACCATCACGGGCGATCCGCGCCGCGTCCTGTAATGTCACCAGACTTTCATCCACACTTACCGGGATGGCATGTTTGCCAGAAAGAGCGGCGATATCATCTAATGTTTCGCATGGCTGTTCAATTGTGACATGCAGATATTCGACCGCATTCATCACCTGCAGCGCCTGCTGGCGGGTCCAGCAGCGATTGACGTCATAGAGGATAATTTCATCCGGCCTACGATTGGCTTCGACATCGCGAATACGGGCAATATCGCGGGCAACGTCACCACCTATTTTCACCGAATGCGCAATATAGCCGCGTTGCCGGTAGCGGTCGATCACCTCGCGTGTGTCTTCAATTGTTTTGGCGCCAACGGATGAGGCGATAGGCCGCGCTGTGCGTGATCCGCCGCCCATCAGATCGGCTATGGGCAGGCCGGCGGCTTGTCCGGCGATATCCCAGCACGCCATATCAATCGGCGATTTGGCATAGAGATGACCAGGCAAGGCAAGATCCATGGCGCGTTCAATATCTAGTAGACGCCGCGGGTCAAGACCAAGGAGAAAAGGTGCCATCGTGGCGATGCCAGCCCGAATGCCGGGGCCATGCGCGGGGACATATGTATGCCCCCATGGGGTGCCTTCGCCCCACCCAACGACACCATCATCTGTCTCA
>Ga0181557_1005617_pt1 | contig 11205 bp, 9 predicted proteins | sample 011ome_23_FD_148632 | JGI IMG/M metagenome (GOLD analysis project Ga0181557, IMG submission 148632) | Coastal salt marsh microbial communities from the Groves Creek Marsh, Skidaway Island, Georgia - 011506CT metaG (spades assembly) | ecosystem: Environmental > Aquatic > Marine > Intertidal zone >... | reverse complement strand
CAGTAGTTTAATTGACGACAATCAGATTGTTTAGTAATCAGCGTTGAGAAAACGTTCAAATCAATTGTCAACAGGCTGAGCTGGATATTGCGTCATTGGAGCCTCTTCTTTCACCTCGGATGATATTGGGTCTAAATCGAATTTCTCTTCTAAAAGCATCAACTTGTCCTCTATACGATTTAATCTTTCTAAATCCTCAGCGATCAAAGACTGTTGGTATAAAAGTTCATCTATACGATCCCGTAACAAATGCTGCTGTTCGCCGAGTTGCGGTTGAATCGCCTCCAGGTCGTCTACGCGCTCCAAAACAGCATCCAGATCCTGAGGATCCAGCTTCGTAACCTGATTAATTTCAACTTCGTCTAAACGGCTTAAAACTGCAGTAAGATCTTCCAAAGTTAGCTTCGTAACTTGATTAATTTCAACCTCATCGAGTCGGCGCAACACCGCATTAAGATCTTCCAAAGTTAGCTTAGAAACGTCATCCAACTTTTTTGAGTCACTATCAACCCGTAGTAACTCGTTTTGGACCAAATATAGGTCGGCAGTGATGGCTTCGACGTTCGATTTTAAATCATTTATTTTGATGACTTCTTCCTCGAGTTGAATATCTTTTTGAGTTAGAGAATCCAACTGAACCGATAAACTCTCAAGGGCAATAATTTGTTTTTGTACTTGCTCCATACGACGCGCTTGACTAATCACATCTTCGCTCACCGTCGCCACATTATCAGCGTTGTTGATAATTTGCTCGCCCAACTGCTGAATTAGAGTCTCTGAAACCTGAAAGCGCTGCAGTAACGTTTGATTAGCCTCTTCGAGATAGAGAACACGAGCAAGTAACTTTTTTTCTCTGTCTTCATAATTGACTTTTTTTAGATACGCCGCACTGATCGATTGAATCGTTGCCTCTATTGCATCTAAACGATTATTCAAGCCACTAAGCCGTTCATTGTTAGATACTTCCATTTCATCAATCGTAGCTTCTGTCTCGGTAAGGCGCGTTTCGGTACTTATTAAGTCTCGATTCGACTGCAGCAACTGCTTACCACGACTATCAAACTCGCTCCGCAATTGGTCTAAGAATATGTCGTGCGTTGCGGTATCACTTTTTAGTTGTGCAAAATCAGTTTTCAGTTGTCCAATTTTCTCAAGAATTTCATAATGCTTTTTCCAAGCTTCGGTCGTCTCTTTGCGAGCTTCAGCAGTCTCTTTCCGAGCTTCGGTCGTTTCGTTACGAGTTTCAGCGGCCTTCCGAGACGCCTCCTTTTGTTCTTTTAACCTGGCAGCATCGGCTTCGGTAATCGCTATTTTTAATTCAATAAGTTCACGAGCTAATTGATCAACCTCACCTACGAGGTCTGTAAAAGAAGGCCTAGATTCTCGAATTTTTTTAGCAGTTTCAATCGGCGCTCCCGGCCTATTTTGACCATATGCCATGGTCGCACTTAAATAAACGAGTAGAAGTGTAAATGTTATCTTCATCATGACTTAGGACCTTACGATAAAGTATTCTGTTTCTCGAACAATAAAGGGGCGTATTCACGCCCCTTTATTGTTTAATCTTACATGATGTGATTTTGATCAATAGACAAAATCTGCTCGTCGGTTTTGTTGCCAGCTGGACTCATCATGACCTAGCGCTATTGGCTTCTCAGATCCAAAACTAGTAATGGAGATCCGACTGCCTTGTATACCAAGAATTTCTAGGCCAGCCTTGACAGCCAATGCTCGTCGGTTACCTAAACCAATGTTGTATTCCCGACTACCTCGTTCATCACAATTTCCCTGAATTTCCACATTGAGGTCAGGGTTTGCCTTTAGGTACTCGGCATGCGCATTTATAACATCATCAAACTTTGGCACGATAAAACTTTTGTCAAAATCAAAATAAACCGAATCAGTAGGCATCCCTAGAGGCACATTTTCGTTAACTACGCCAGCAGTCCCTTCGTCCACAGCCTTGGCCGCCTCCTCTCTTGCCCTAGCCGCGTCCGCTCTTGCTTTTGCGGCATCCGATTGAGCCTTCGCTCTTGCAGCAGCTTCGTCATCAGCCTTCTTCTGCTCCGCCAATGCTTTTTCCTCCGCTAATGCCTGCGCCTCTCGAGCCTTATCTGCTTCAGCTTGCGCGTTTTCTGCCTCAGCCTGCAGTCGTTCCTGCTCCTGCTTCGCTTGCTCCAACTCTTGCTGTAATCGTTCCTGTTCAGCTTGAGATTCAGCCTGAATGTATTCAAAGTTGTCGGTAGATTCTTCTACGGTTTCTGCGGTTTTGCTAGTCGTCTGACATGCAACCAACGCAAAAGCGGAAGTTCCTATAAGCAAAAACTTTGCAAGGTTCAATAAAAATGTCATTTGTTCTTCCTAAGGATAAAGATGAAAAAATTAAATCTGTGCGTAATACAAACTTTATCGACAGATGATAGCACAGTAAATGGATGATTTTTATAAAAAATAGTTAGTTTTCTATGAGTTTATAATAGGCACCTGAGGCTAACCACGTTCGAAGCACTTCACAAATTTACAACTTTTAAATAACTCGACCCAAATGTAGAATTCCATAGTTTCCAATATGCCAAAAACACAGCCGTCTACACGCGATCAATTCCTACACTTTCAAGCCATACCAACCCGTTGGATGGATAACGATGTGTATCAACATGTCAACAATGTTGTTTACTACTCATTCTTCGACACCGCAGTCAACCAGTTCTTAATCGAACAAAATGCGCTAGATATTGAACACAGCACTATTATTGGCTTAGTAGTGGAAACACAATGTCAATACTTTGCTCCAATAACGTTTCCACAAGTCGTAACGAGTGGTCTCCGAGTTGATAAGGTTGGGAAAAGCTCGATCCATTATGGAGTTGGATTATTTTGTGAAGACGATAATGATGCATCAGCTCAAGGAAGCTTCATACACGTTTACGTTGATCGATTAAGTAGACGTCCAGTTCTGATACCAAAGCCTATGTTAGAGGCGCTCATAAAAATTTCACCTTCTTTTTCATGAAATTACTGATATTTCGTGGAGTGCTATGAGCATACAATCAAGAATACACGAGGAAATATCGACCTTTTTTATAATTTTTTGCCGTCCACTGCAGAAGAACTAATGAACGCTAAACTGAAAAAGATTATAACGATCGCAACAACTATGCTAGCAGTAGCATGCCTGACGCCTAACTCCTGGGCGGATACCGATTGGGCCGATGATTTAACAGCGATATCTGAAAATGACTGGAGCTATGAGAAAGCGCGGCATCTCGTCGAACGCGCCGGATTTGGTGATATACCTATCAACATCGAGCGTCTTGCAACGATGGGGCCTAGAGCGGCCGTAAGGGAACTTGTTTACTTTCACAGCATTCCAAGTACGCTTCCCGACTTCGACCATTCAGGAATACACGATAGTGGCATTGAGCCCTTCCCAGCTTCGAGACCAGCAGCCACAAAACTAGCCAAAGAGACCGGAGAGGCCATAGGCGTCAAAGTTAAACCTGAGGGGAATCGCCGACTTCAACCGGTCGTTGATCGCTTTTTCTATTGGTTACGATCAAGCATGTTAGAGACTAGACGCGTCGGCCACTGGTGGGCGAACCGGATGCTTCTCACAAAGCGTCCTTTAGAAGAAAAAATGACACTTTTTTGGCATGGACACTTTGCCACCAATGAAGAAAAAGTAAGGGACTATCGAAAGCTACTAAATCAAAATCAAGTTTTTCGGGCTCATGGGACTGGTAACTTCAAAGATTTATTGATCGCAGTCTCCCAAGATCCAGCAATGCTTGCATTTTTAGATGCAGGGGTAAACATTAAAGGATCTCCAAACGAGAACTTCGCGAGAGAAATAATGGAACTCTTCACGATGGGCGTTGGTAACTACTCAGAACAAGATATTCGAGAAGCCGCCCGCGCGTTTACTGGCTGGAATTTCACCGACCTTCAATTTGTAGTAAACGCCAGTGAACACGATACATCGAACAAAACATTTCTCGGGCGCGCTGGTGCATGGGATGGTCTAGACATCATCGATATGATTCTCGAAAAGCCGGTCACCGCCGAATACATCGCTGGGAAAATATACAAATTCTTCGTTCGAGAAGAGATCACTCCTGAGCTACAAAAAGAATTGGGGGCGTCATTCTATAGCTCAGGATACGAAATCACCCCTCTCCTTGAAAAAATATTTTTATCTAAGGATTTTTACAGTCCAGCATCGATGGGGACCCATATTAAATCGCCCGTCGAACTGGTTATTTCAACCTACAAGAAACTCGGTCTGGATGGCGTACCTGGGGTGCCAGACTTTTACGACACGACAGAATCGCTGGGACAGATCTTACTGTTTCCACCCACGGTCGCTGGCTGGGCGGGTGGCCGAAGCTGGATAACACCCGGTCTTTTGCTAGCCAGGGGAAATTTTGTATATGACACGGTTTTTCCAAATATAAATTTCTTGCCTAGTGATCGATACCCAGAAAATTATCAAATTGGGGTTGTAGCAGAGCGGCTTGCAACGGGCGCAGACATTGCCACAGCAACGCAACCGGAGGACAGCTATGCCACCTCAGCGTCCAACAACATGGTTGATCGAGATGAGGAATTTAATACGCGCCTTGGCAGCTATCGTGGCTGGAGAATGGCCATCGAGAGAGTAAAACCAATAAGTAGAACGCCCGCTCGATTAAATTTAACTAAAATGATTTTAGCGGCTAAGTGCACTAATACGGAAGAGGTTGTCGATTATTTAAGTAAAAGGTTTTTTACGATTTCTATAGATCAGGACACAAAAAAATTAATCGCTGACTTCCTTGAGAAACAACTTGGTACAAACAACATAATAGACGCTCAAACTTTTTCGGAAGAAGCCGTGCGAGAAACGTTTCATTTACTTCTCTCACTACCAGAATATCAACTCGGCTAACTAGTCGCCAGAAATGATTAAAAAATCAACATTCAAACGTCGAGACTTTTTAAAACTGTTGGGTGCAGGTGCAGCAGCAGGTAGTAGCGTTAGCCCAATTTTCTCGCAACTTTCTCCGTTAGCTTTTGCTGGTGATGACACTTCGAATAAAAAAATTCTTGTAGTGCTTGAGCTCTCAGGTGGTAATGATGGGTTGAATACATTAGTGCCCTATGGAGATGATGCTTACTACAGACATCGGCCAACTCTTGGTATCAAACCTAATAAATTGAGGAAAATAGACGACCACTTCGGCTTTAATCCAGACATGTCAGGTATGGAGCGTCTATTTAAGGATGGGAAAATGGCTGTATTTCACGGATGTGGCTACGACCAACCTTCATACTCACACTTTACATCCATGGCATATTGGCAAACTGCAGCGCCGAACAGTGGAGAGTCCTTGGGCTGGGTTGGTCGCCTTGCCGATGCCCTAGACCCCAATGTAACGGCCAATTATTTAGTTAATGTGGATGCCACTCAATCTTTGGCGGTAGTCGCTAAAAATCACGTCCCAGTTGTCTTTGACGACCCAAAGGAGTTTGGACGTAAAGGCTTATTTAACTCGAGGCCACTCCTAGATAAAGACCGCGTCGCAACTAGTAACAGCTCACAAGCGCAGAGACGACTTTTAGAGTTAGCGAAGAGTGCCAGGCAAGCGTCGGAGAAGGTCAGATCAGCGTGCGAAAATTACAGTACACCGATTGATTATGGTATCGCGCCGTTAGACTTAAACAAAATAGCAGCCTTGATTAACGCGGATATGAATACCCGTCTTTATTACACATCGTTTAGACGTAATGCCTTTGATACCCACGTACAACAACCCAACCTGCACCAACGACTATTAACTTATTTTTCTGACGCGGTATCGGGATTTTTCAGTGATATGGAACGTATTGGTCGCGCCGACGACGTAGTAATGCTCGTGTTCTCGGAGTTTGGACGGAGGGTTGCTGAAAATACAAATTTAGGCACGGATCACGGAACAGCAAACAATATGTATCTGATCGGAAATTCAGTTAATGGTGGTCATTATGGCGACCTCCCAAGTCTGACTGCGCTTACCGACGGCAATATGCAACACACGACGGACTTTAGGCAGGTTTATGCGACCGCGATAAGCGGTTGGCTGGGATTAGAATCTCATGAACAAGTACTTCGATATAGATTCAAAGAATTCCCGGTTTTTAGTTAGCCCAGATGAATAGCATTCAACGTACGGTCAACCTTTAGGCAGGCCGACCAGTTACGGGAAACTGTGGGTCTGTATAACCCGGAGTCGACGGATGGCCTGGTGAGACCAGCTTATCAACAAATTGCTCGTCATCGGCATCGATTGCTACATTTAAAGCGCCATAATAGTCCTCCCACTGCTCCAAGGTTCTTGGTCCGCCAATCACGCTATTCACAATGGGGTTGGCTAAAACCCAAGCAACCGCAAGTTGTCCCGGCGTGATGCCTTTTTTCCTCGCATAGTCAACAAAATCTTTGGCGAGTTTGATAGATTCTTTGCGAAACTCAGTTTCCATCATGCGCTTATCTTTCCTACCGGCTCTTGTGCCTTCACTCGGTTCCTGGCCGACGTGATATTTTCCAGTTAATACTCCTCGCGCAATCGGACTAAACGGGACGACACCTAAGCCGAATCGTTTACAAACGGGCAAAATATCAACCTCCGGCATCCGATTGACAGCGTTATAGTAAGGTTGACATACAATCGGGGGAGGCACACTAAATTCTTTGCACAACATCAGGACCTCCGCTATTCTCCAACCTCGGAAATTTGATATCCCAAAATGACGAATCTTTCCCAGACGAATCATATCTCCCATTGTCGTAACAGCCTCGATCAACGATGTCGGCTCATAATCTCGGTGCAGATAAAATATATCGATATAATCCGTATCCAATCTGACTAAACTTTCATCCACGGATTTTGTAAGCCACTTCCTAGAAAGCCCACCTTGATTAGGCAATTCAGCCAGCTTTTGTCCCGCTTTGGTTGCTAGAACCCACCAATCTCTCGATGACTTAATAAGCTCTCCAACAATACGCTCTGACTCACCTTGCACGTACACGTCCGCGGTATCGATAAAATTTACACCGTGATCTTTCGCTGAGGATACAATTCGTTTCGACTCATTACGATCAGTTTGAGCGCCAAAGGTCATAGTACCAAGGCATAATTTGGAGACACTAAGTTGATTACTTCCAAGTGAACAATAATCCATCAATCTTTACCTCCGAGAAATTCGAGTTTTTAATCAAGTATTCACCATGATCTTATCTAATCTGTAAAATCATTACAGTAATAGTCAGATAACTCTTTATAAATGTCAGGAAAAGCGATGCAGTCGTTACCAGCTACCATGCAAGCCATTGAGATCACAGAACCGGGGGCACCTGAGGTTTTAAAGATCCTACAACGACCTCTACCTCACATCAAAGAGGATGAAGTTTTAATTAGCGTACATGCGGCGGGAGTTAATCGTCCTGATGTGATGCAAAGGACTGGACTCTACCCACCTCCGCCAGGAGTAACTGACATACCTGGATTAGAAGTGTCTGGGATTATTGTTTCAGTGGGGGCTCAAGTAAGTGACTGGAACGTTGGCGATTCTGTTTGCGCGCTTGTCGCCGGCGGTGGCTATGCAGAATATGTAAACGCACCTGAATCACAATGCCTACCTATCCCTAAAGGACTAACTTATCGCGAGGCCGCCTCCCTTCCAGAAACTTACTTCACGGTCTGGTCAAATGTATTTGACCGAGCAAAACTTGCTGAGAAAGAAACCATCCTCGTTCATGGCGGGTCAAGCGGCATTGGGACTACAGCCATTCAACTATGTCGCGCTTTAAACCGCAAGATCTTTGTTACGGCTGGATCCGATGAGAAGTGTCGCGCCTGCGAGGCTATCGGCGCAACTCAGGCCATTAACTACAGAAGTGAAGACTTCGCCGAACGTGTTATGGCACTAACCGATAACAAGGGCGTGGACGTAATCCTCGATATGGTGGCAGGTGAATATATACATCGCGATTTAAAATGCCTCGCAGATGACGGGCGAATTGTGATTATTGCCTTTTTAGGCGGCGTTAAAACTAATCTCAATATGACTGATATTCTCAAACGGCGACTCACGATTACAGGTTCTACGCTGCGACCACGCTCTACTAAATTCAAATCAAAGATAGCTGTATCACTTCGAGAAAAAGTTTGGCCATTACTTGCATCTAGAGTTATTGAGCCTTTGATCTTTAAATCATTTCCGCTCCAAAATGCTGCTGAAGCTCACAGCCTTATGGAGTCAAGTCAGCATATCGGAAAGATTATCTTAGATATTCGTAATCAATAAAAAATGAAGTACATCATTGATAAGTTCGTGGAAGTTTTAACTTTAAATGCGGCGCCAGTTCAATCAAGGCCTTTTTATAGACATCTCGCTTAAATTCAATGACCGTATCTAATGGAATGAAGAACGAATGCCATCTCCAAGCATCAAATTCAGGATCTTTAGACTTTCTTAACGACACATCGCTGTCTCTTCCAACTAGACGTAATAAAAACCATATTTGCTTTTGTCCCTTATAAGTCGAACGAGTATCGCGGCGCACGAACTGCCGAGGCACATCGTAACGTAACCACCCATCTGTCCGTCCGATAATCTTCACGTGATGAGGCTCGAGCCCGACCTCTTCGTCCAGCTCTCGGTACATCGCCTCTTTAGGCGACTCCCCTTCTTGTATCCCACCTTGCGGAAATTGCCATGCATACTCCCGCACACGCTTGCCCCAAAAAACCTCATTACGTTTGTTGCAGATAATAATACCCACATTCGGACGGTATCCATCTCGATCAATCATGATCAAAACCCCCGTCAAAGCCAACAATAGATCTATTTTTACATACTTATGACGTATCTAGTTCATCAAGTGAAAAGTTTTTTCGCCTGTGACGATTGAAAAGACCGCATACGCTGGACCATGTCATCAAAATCCAGGCCCAAGGACTGTTTTAACTCTCGTGACAATTTAGTGATGCTGGCCATATGAGCAGCGGTTGGTTCCTTACAAAAAGCAAGCGCAACAATATTCCCGCCCTTGGGCGTTGGAATCAATGCGATTTGATCAAACGATGCCTCAATTTGCTTGATTCTAGATTTTAATTTTGGGTCGTTTGACCATAAATTTTGTATGTAAATACCCTGTTGCGTCAGGTGATTTTTTATTTTTTGGATAAATTCGTCTTCGGTAAAGCCAGCAGGCACCCCAGAACCGTCAAAAGCATCCAGCATAATGACGTCGTATTCTCCAGCGCTATCGATCCAAGTCATACCATCTGAATAAATCACCGACAATCTATCGTCGTCCTCAGGTAGGAAAAAGTACTGACGCGCAACATTTATAACTTGCTGAGAATTCTCGACAACACAAATATCTATCTCGGGAAGCATTTTCCGGATAAATTTGGGTATTGAGCCTCCACCCAAACCAATACAAGCCACTGAACGAACTCGAGCATGAAAAAGCATAAATGACATCATAGCTTTCGTGTAATCGAGAATCAGGTCATTGGGGTGGACTAGACTCATAGAGCTTTGCACTGTGCGACTTCCCAGGTATAGACTCCGAACACCCCGAGATTCGCTAACCTCCACCTCAGAGTCGATACGTGAATTACGAAATAGATTTAATTTTCTTAACATATTGACCTAAACACCTAAAGTAATAAGTTATTGTACGGGTGGTTTAATCACATAACTTTTTTTCATCGAGATAGAATAAGAGCTTCGTGAAAACATAATTATCATTATCCAAAAATGCGTCTAACTCAATTTTTTCTAAACACGCTAAGGGAAGCCCCAACCGAAGCCGAACTTACCTCACATCGATTGATGCTCAGAGCCGGGCTTATCAAGAAACTCGGTGGGGGTTTATATTCATGGCTTCCATTAGGGTTTCGAGTTCTTAAAAAAGTGGAAAATATTATTCGGGAGGAGATGGAACGAGCGGGTGCACTCGAGGTACTTATGCCCGCAATTCAGCCAGCTGAACTTTGGACAGAATCTGGGCGATGGGCAATTTTCGGTGAGCAAATGCTTAAAATTAAAGACCGACATGATCGTGATTTCTGCTTCGGACCCACCCACGAGGAAGTCATCACAGACATCGCACGACAAGATATCAAGTCCTATCGCCAGCTCCCCATTAATCTTTACCAAATTCAAACCAAATTTAGGGATGAAATTCGTCCACGATTTGGAGTAATGCGTGCGCGAGAATTTCTGATGAAGGATGCGTATTCATTTCACACTGACTTTGATGACTTAGAGCGCGAATACCAAAACATGTTCAACACCTACTGCCGAATATTTGAACGCCTAGGCCTCAAATACCGCTCAGTTGCAGCAGATACAGGCGCAATTGGGGGGACTGGATCACATGAGTTTCATGTTTTAGCGGACTCTGGAGAAGATGCAATTGCGTACTGCCCTGAGTCCGATTATGCCGCAAACATTGAATTAGCCGAAGCAGTGGCACCACAAGATATTGAACCGCAAAGTATGGATTCTTTAACAAAAATATCAACTCCAAAAGCGACAACATGTGAGGACGTAGCGATTCATCTTAAAAAATCAACGTCAGATATTTTAAAGACCCTTGCGCTAGTTGCGAACAATGAATTTGTTCTAATTCTCATTAGAGGTGATCACCAACTCAATGAAATCAAATTATCAAAAATTGACGGTATGAATGAATTTCGTTTTGCGACGGATGAGGAAGTTCAAAACTATTTGGGGTCTCCGATTGGTTTTATAGGCCCTGTGAATATCGATTCGAATATTCGGATTATCAGTGACCGTGCAGCTCAATTAATGGTGAATTTTGTTTGTGGCGCTAATGAGAGAGACTACCATCTAACTGGCGTCAACTTTGACCGAGATATAAAAAACAATACAGAGGTTGCAGATATCCGAAACGTGATTTCAGGAGATTTGAGTCCAGATGGCAACGGGACGCTAGAAATCTGCAGAGGAATCGAAGTTGGCCATATCTTTCAACTCAGGACAAAGTACTCCGAGCTCCTAAAATGTCAATATCTCGATAAGGATGGAAAAAGTAAACCTACCGAGATGGGGTGCTATGGAATAGGCGTGTCAAGAATAGTTGCAGCAGCTATAGAACAAGGTCATGATGACAAAGGGATTATATGGCCAGAGTCTATCGCACCATAT
>Ga0181557_1005607_pt1 | contig 11219 bp, 8 predicted proteins | sample 011ome_23_FD_148632 | JGI IMG/M metagenome (GOLD analysis project Ga0181557, IMG submission 148632) | Coastal salt marsh microbial communities from the Groves Creek Marsh, Skidaway Island, Georgia - 011506CT metaG (spades assembly) | ecosystem: Environmental > Aquatic > Marine > Intertidal zone >... | reverse complement strand
TCGGCGTGGGCGAGCTCCCGCGGCTCAGGCTCATCCCCGCGCGCCACGGTCGATCGCGGTCGACGGACGACGCGCGCGCGGCTCCGGTTCCGCGAGAAGACGGCGACGCCGCGCCGGGGCGGGGCGGCGCGCGCCCCAGCCCCCGCGCGGGGGACGCGCCCCGAGACGAACCCGCGTACCCGTACGCCGCGCCGCCGCTCCTGAGACGTCGCTGCAGCCCGTCGCACTCGGTCGCGAGGTCCTTCACCTTGGCGCGCAGTTCGCGCTCCAGCTCGCGGCGCCTGGCGGACTCCGCCGCCGCCGCGTCGAGCTCTTTCTGTTTCGTCGCGAGCATCCGCCGCTTGCTGCTCTGCGCGTTGAGCAGCTCCGTCTCTTTGCCCTGCAGCGCGCTCGCGAGGTCATCCCTCTCCCGGCGCAGGAGCTTCATCTCTTTATTCAACGTCCTGACCTCGGCGTGGAGGCGTTCGAGCTGCTCGTACGCGTGCCCGTGGACGAGGTCCGCGGCGGTGCCCGGCGCGGCGTCTCCATCGCGGAGGTCGAGCTCGCGCCTCAAGTCTCGCACCGTAGCGCGCAGCGCGTCGTTCTCGTCCCGAAGCTTCTCGCCGGACGCGCTGCTCCCGCCGCCCGCGGTCGCCGCCGAGAGCCTCTTGTTCTCCGCGGTGAGCCGCCGCACCGTCGCCTGCAGCGCGTCCGGGTCGACGTGCTCTTCGAACAGCAGCGGCAGCGGGTAGTGCACGCGGTCGTACTCCGCCGCGTACGTCAGGATGAGGTACCGCTTCGACGCGTTCTTCTTCACGGCGGCGGCGTCCGCGGCGTTCGCGCTCGCGCGCTTCGTCTTCAGCGACTCCAAGTCCGCGTACGTGAGGAGATCCACGAACACGGAGTCGCTGCCGTCGCTCACGGCGGCGGCGAGCATCTTCACGAAGACATCGTACTTTTTGAAGTTTCCCGTCTTGGCGGTGATGTCCTCGACGTATCGCGCGGTGAAGTCGCCGCGCCATCGCGCGCCGTCGTCCTTCTTCTCCGCCTGCGCGGACGATGCGATGCGATCGCGGGGGAGGCGTCAGGGGATGGACGATGGCGTGGAGCGCGCGTCGACGCGCGCGGTTTGAAAGCGAGGAGACGAACGAGACGAAATCCGCGCGGCGACAGACGACGCCAACGATCACAAGCCGACGGGGGAGGATCTGAGGGCGACCGCGCGTGGACGCACCTCGACGGAGAGCATCTCCGCGTCGACGCTGGATATCGTGACGATGTACTCGACGCCGTGAAACGACAGTTCCGCCTGCGAGTCGGAGGAGGGACGGCGAGCGCGTCAGACGGGTTCGAACGGCGGTCGGGACGACGAACGCGTGCGGTGTGTTGTTCGCATCGTTTTCCACCCGCGAGGCGAGCGACGACGCCGCGGGGACGCGAGCGAGCGGGGACGCGCGCGCACCGTCTCCACGAGCGCGTGCGCGCCGTGCGACGCCATGGGTGCGACGACGTTCGTGTCTCGAGCTGCGAGGCTCGCGCGAACGGCTTTGCGGCGCGCGCGGCGGCGGCGACGCGAGTTCACCCGCATCGCGCGCTCGGGCGCGCGTCGAACGGCTACCGAGCAGTGAACCCTCAGTTTGCCGTGACCCGGAAACTTTTTTTGCTTGTTACAACGCCGCGCGCAACATCGCCTTGAGCTCCTCGTCCGACAACGCCACCGGGTTCCCCTTCATGCTCGAGCTCTCCTTACTCTTCCGCACGACGTCGTCGAAGTCGCTCTCCTTTAGCCCGAACGTCCCCAACCCCGGAACCCCGACGCGAGCCACGAGCGCCGTCATCCACGCGACGCCGTCGTCCGCCGTCGCGTCGTCGCGACCCGTGACGACGCGCGCGACGTCTTCGTACCGCCGCAAATACGCGGAAGACGCCGCCGGGTCCGTCTCCGCGACGCGCCCGCGCAGCGCCGCGACGTTGATCGCGCAGCAGTGCGGCAGCAGCGCGGCGCATATCGCCCCGTGCGGCGCGTGAAGGAGCCCGCCTAACGTCCCGCTGAATCCGTGCACGGCGCCGAGCTTCGCGTTGGCGAGCGAGAGCCCGCCGTACAGAGAGCACAGGCACATGTCCTCCCGCGCGGCGACGTCGTCGGGGCACTCGAACGCGCGCAGAAGCGACCGCGCGCCGGCTTTAATCCCGGAGATGGCGACCGCGTCCGTGAGCGGGTTCGACGCGTTGCTGACGTACGGCTCGACGCACTGCGTGAGCGCGTCGAGCCCCGTGTGCGCGGTGACGCTCGCGGGCATCGATCGCGTGAGCTCGGGGTCGATCACGCAGATATCCGGAAGCATGAACGCGTGCCGCATGGAGACTTTCCTGTCGCCCGCCTCTAAGACGCTGTTCTTCGTGACCTCCGCGCCCGGCCCCGCGGTGGTCGGGACCGCGATGAACGGCGCCGCGCGTCGAGTCAGCGGTCGCGCGCGGCCGACGACTTCGAGGAAGTCGTACAGGTCCGGATCGGGTCCGCCGTTCGTGAGGACCGCGGCGACGCACTTGCCCACGTCCACGGGGGTGCCGCCTCCGATCGCGACGACAGCGCCGCATCCGCGCTTCGTCGCGAGCGCGATCGCCGCCTCCGCGGTCGCGGTCGTCGGCTCGCCGCCTTCGCAGTGGTAGACGTGCGACGCGATGGACGCCTCCGAGAGCGCTTTCGTCAGCGGCGCGGAGAAGCGATCGGACGCGCCCGCGACGACGAGCACGGGCTCGTCCGCGCATCCCTCCAGCGTCGTGAGCTCGGTCACGAGCGCGGGGACCCTCGCGACGGTGCCGACGCCGAAGACGATCCTCGCGGCGGTCGCGAACTCGAACGGCGCGATCGTCGCGGCGGAGTCCTTTGCCATCGGCGCCGACGCCTCCGCGGACGGCGACGCGGCGCGAGGGACGACCGCGCGAGGGACGACGGCGGCGCGGCGGGTGGACGACGACGACGACGCGCGTTTCGACGCGCGGAGGGCGACGGCGGGGGATGGCGCGCACGTCGAGCGCGCGGACATGTCGTCGACGACCTGTGTCGGCGCGCGCGGGGATAAGACGCGCGACGACATCGGAAGCGCCTGCGCCTGCAGTGGTGGCCGCATGGCACTTTATTTTTTTTTCTTCGCGCTCGCGCGCGTCAGATCTGGCGTCGCGCGCGCTCGGACTCCCGCCGGGCAAGATGCGCATGGAACCCGCGCGCGGCGGCACGCGCGGAGGGAAAGATCAGTTCGACTGGAACGACGTCAAGGGGGACAAAGACCGCGAGTACTACCTCGGGCACAGCGTGAAAGCGTCCGTGGGGCGATGGCAGAAGGGCAAGGACATATTGTGGTACACCAGGGAGAAGGGCGACGGCCCTGGCGGCGCGAACGACGAGATCGCCGCGATCAAGGCCGCGGAGGAGAACGCGATGGCGGAGGCGTTGGGGTTGAAACCGCGCACGGAGCACGTGAACCGCGGGACGAACCTCGAGAAGCACGAGATGGACGAGTTCCTGAAGCGCGGGCGCACGGACGACGATCGCGACTGGAAAGACGAAGACGCGAAGGAGGCGGCGAGGATCAAAGGCTTGGGCGCGCCCGCGGAGATGCAGCGCGGCGGGGTCGAGGGCGAGGTCTTAGGGGGTGTCGGGCTCGACGACGACGACGACGACGACGAGCGTCGCGTCAAGCGCGCGCGCGCGGAGGGCGGGGCATCGATTCCCCCGCCGCCGACGTTGACGGCGAAGGAGCGAAAGAAGCTGAAGGAGAAGGCGAAGAAGCGCGAGCGCAAGGAGGCGAAGAAAGCGGAGAAGAAGGCGAGAAAGAGGGAGAAGAAGGAAGCGAAGAGGGCGAAGAAGAGGGAGAAAGCGACGCGCGCGGGACGGTCGCCGTCCTCCTCCTCCTCCTCCTCCTCCTCCTCGACGTGACGCGCGGAGAGGTGCCGCGAGTAAGTGTATCATTCCGAAAACAAACGTCGATCGAGTTCTCCCGCCCGCCGCGCCCGCCGCGTGACTCATCGCGCCGTCGCCTCGCGCAAACCGCTCTCGATCTGCTCCAGCGACCGTCCTTTCAGTTCCGGCACGAGCGCGTACGCGAAGACGAAGTGACACAGGCACACCCCCGCGAAACACGCGAACGCGCCGCCAGCGCCTCCGAGCGCGTCCGAAAGGCTTAAAAAACTCGTCGCGACGGCGCCGGACGTCGCTCGGTTCACCGCCACCCCCAACGCGGTCCCTCTCGCCCTGACCGCTCTCGGCCACAGCTCCGCGTTCACGACCCACGTCACCGGACCGACGCCGGCGGAGAACGCGGCGACGTAGAGACACAGGACGGTCAGCGTCGCGGCCGGGCTCGCGACGCTCGCGACGCTCGCGGCGAGCGCGACGGAACACGCGAACGAAAACGCCACCGACGTCAGCAACGTCCGTCGCCGCCCGCCCAGGCCGTCGATCACGAACGCGGAGACGAGCACGAAGAACGTCTTGGTCGCGCCGACCGCGCACGCGGCTTTGATCTGGTCCGTCTCCGACGACCACCCGGCGTCTCGGAGTAACGTCGGGACGTAGTAGACCGCCGCCTCCGTGCCGCACGCCTGCTGGAAAAACATCAAGCCGACGCCGACGACGAGCGCTCTCCGGCACGCGGGGTCGTCGGAGAATACCCCGCGCCAACCCCCGGACGCGCTGCCGACGCGTCGTCGCCGTCCATTTCCCGGGGACTTCGACTTTACCCCTCCCGGGGACTTTTGCGGGGACTTTCGCGGGGACCGTCTCGTCGGCGTGGAGTATCCGTCGCCGCCGCCGCCGTCGGCTTCGTCGTCGTCGTCGCTCCAGTCCCACCGCTCGTCTCGCTCCACGAGGGCCCTGATGCTCCGCATCGAGCTCACGGCGGCGTCCTCGTCCTTACGCTTACCCTCGCTCCCACCGCCCGCCCCAACACCCCCCGCGCCGCCGCCGCCGCCGACGCCGACGCCGAACGTCTTCCTCAACACCTCCAACGCCTCCGCGGCGCGAGGATTCGGCTCGCGCATGAGCCACCGCGGCGACTCTGGCATCCACGGCACGAGCGCGAGGAGGAGAATCGCCACCGGCACGGGCGCGCCGACGGATACCCTCCATCGCGTCGCGTCGTCGTCCTCGCACGTCACCGCGATGAGCGACGCGACGTAGCCCAGGAGCAGCCCGGACACGATGGCGAGCTCGAAGCCCGCGGCGACGACGGCGCCGCGCCGCGCCGGCGGGGAGATCTCCGCGAGGTACGCCGGGCACGTCGCGAACGCGAGGCCGACGCCGACGCCGCACACGGCTCGGCCGCACGCCGCCTGCGTGAACGAGTACGCGCTCGCGACGACGGCCGTGCCGAGCGCGAACAGCGCGAGCGCGGCGCCGACGCTTCGCACGGCGCCGTGCTTGTTGTACGCCAACCCGCCGGCGAGCGCGCCGAACGCGCTGACGAAGTTCAGGCACCCGACGACGATCTCGCTCTGCCACGTCTCGAAGTTCCGGTCGCGCTGCATCGCGAGCCGCGCGCCGGCCATGACGCCGATGTCGTACCCCTGGAGAGCGACGATCGCGGCGACGAACGCGACGACGCGCACGGTGTACCACGGCAGCGGCGCGCGCGTCGTCTCGGGGCTTCCTTCGGGGTCTCTCTCGAACGTGCCGTACGTCACGCGGCGGCGGACCGCGCGGATAGGGGACCGCACGATGGCGGCGAGGGCGCCGAGGACGCCCATCCTCGTCGTCGCGCGGGCGGGCGCGCGCGCCCGGGGGCGAGAAGCGCGCGAATCTGTAACACCGGACGGGGGCGGTTTCTGTTCGTATCGTTGTCGACCGTCCGCGCGCGCCGATACTGTAATTTACGGGTCAGCTGACCGGCGTCGCGGTCAACGTCGACCCCGAAAGACGGGCGCGCGACCCATCGCGCGAAAGGAGAATATGCCCTGACGCTGACGCTGATGACGGGACGAAGGCCCGGGCGGAAATTCCCCAGCAACACACAGAACGCGTCGAGCGACGATAACGATGGAGCGCGACGGCGGCGGCCGCGGGATGCGGTACGTCCCGTCGTGGACCGCGCTCGAGGAGGCGGCGAGGGAGGAGCTCAAGCGAAGCGGCCTGACGTCGAGCGACGACGCGCCGCGGTACCGACGCGGGAGCAAGCGACCACCGAGACCGCCGAAGACGCCTCCAGGGCTGCTGCGGCCGCCGCACGACGCCGTCCAACGCGCGCGGTTCGCGGGGAGAGGCCGAGGATGGGCCGCGATACGCGAGATCCCCGCCGCGACGGTGTTGTTCCAAGAGCGGCCGCTCGTGATCGCCGGCGCGTTCGACGCGGACGAGGACGCGCTCCGCGAGATGACGCGCGTCCTCGTGACCGACCCGTCGCACGCGTCCACGTGGCTGCGACGCGTCGACGGCGTCTCTCTCTCGACGTCGACGGACTCGCCGACGCGTCGCGCGCATTCGAGCGCGTCGGAGTCGTCCCCGATCGACGGCGTCGACGACGCGTCGTGGAACGACGCGAGGGCGTTCGTCAGGCGCCGCGCGGCGGTCCGTCGATCGCGCGTGGACGCGAACGACGAAGCCGCCGAAACCGCGGCGGCGCCGGCAGGGCGGAGCGCGAGCGACGCGAGCACGGACGACGACGCCGGCGGCGACGAGGGGGATGGATCATCCTCGTCGTCGTCCGAGGATCGCCGCGCGGGCGGTAAAGGTAAGGGAAGACGCGCGCGTTTCGTCGTGACGCTGTTCGCCAACGCGTCGGCGATCAATCACGCGTGCGCGCCGAACGCCGGTGCGTTCTATGTCACACTGGTCCCCATACGACCGCGTCGGCGTGGTGGACGCCGTTCCTTAAGGAATTTTCCCAGCGTCTCTCTCCGCCCAGGGTCCCTCGCTTTCAATCCCCGCCCTCGACGCCTTTCAACGCCAACTGACGCCTTTGAACTCCACCCCGACGTTCGCTTCGTACGGAACGACCCTCAGCCGTCGCCGTCGCGGGCGAGGACGTCGCGACCGCGTACGCCCTCCGCGCGATCGAGCCCGGGGAGGAGATCACGGTGTCGTACGCGCCGTCGTCGCTGTATCTTCCGCTGACGATGCGGCGGATGGCGCTGTCCAGGAGGTGGGGGTTCGTGTGCGAGTGCGAACGGTGCGCGAGGGACGCAAAGCGCGCGGCGCTCGAGAGCGAACGACGCGCGGGGACCGAGCCGCGGCGGGCGGCGCGGCACGGGGTCAGATCTCGCGGGTTCTCGCTCCCCGGGGACGAGCGAGAGGATTTCCACGAGTGGGAGCGCGGCGAGACCGGGTTCGAGGCGCAGTTCGACGACGAAGGGCGTCTGAGAGCGACGCTTGGGGGCGTGTCGACGGATGGGCGTCCGTCGAGGGGCAGGAGTACTAAGGGGGGCGCGCGACGCGGCGGCGGCGGGGCGGACGGCAGAGGCGACACGGACGACTCGGACACGTCGTTCGAGTCGTCGTCGTCGTACGACTCGAGATCGTCGTCCGAGGCGTCGTCTTCCGAGGAGGACGACGACGTCGGCGTCGGCGGCGCGCGGCGAGGGTCGGGGGTCGGACGCGGCGGCGCGGCGGCGCCCGCGAAGCGCGCGCGCGTGAAGCTCCTCGGGCCCGGGCGTCTGTACAACAAGCTCGTCCGCGCCGGGATCGGACCGGACCACTGGCAGATGCACGCGACGCGGGAGATCCTCGTAAGCAAGCTGCTGACGAAGGAGGGGAGGAAAGACTTCGACCTGGATCTGCTCCTGGAGCACGCGCACTGCGCGTCGAGGCTCGCGAGGAATCACCCGCACGCGATTCGGCTCGTCGCGCTCGTGGAGGAGGTGTTCAGGTCTAACCGCGCGGTCGTGCGCGCGGAGCCGTCGTGGGTGTTCACGATCACGCTGCTCAGGGAGAGCGTGCATCCGGACGTGTTGTTTTGGAACACGGAGTTCAAGGGGTTTCCGAATAGGGACGACGACGAGGCGGTTTAGGCGATTTTATTCAAAATTCAAACACGATCTATTTCGGCGCGGCGTCGGACGAGGGGAAGGCGACAGGGCGACGGGACGTTCTCGCGCGCGCGATGATGAACGATGTGTGCGTGTGTTCGTTGGTTCTCGTGAGTGTGGTGGTGATTATTTATCACCATTGTGTTTGAGACGTCCGAACGGAGTCGGCGCGTCTTTTGGTTTTTGAAGTTGTTGAAGAGCGTCTCGAACGGTTCGGGTGGCTGTTTAGCCGCCGAAGCCGTAGAGGGTGCGGCCCTGGCGCTTGAGCGCGTAGACGACGTCCATCGCGGTGACGGTCTTGCGGCGGGCGTGCTCGGTGTAGGTGACCGCATCGCGGATCACGTTCTCGAGGAACACCTTGAGGACACCGCGGGTCTCCTCGTAGATGAGACCGGAGATGCGCTTGACGCCACCACGGCGTGCGAGACGGCGGATCGCCGGCTTCGTGATGCCCTGGATGTTGTCGCGAAGGACCTTGCGGTGGCGCTTGGCGCCGCCCTTTCCGAGCCCCTTGCCTCCTTTACCTCTGCCAGACATGTTGAGTGAGTGTTACGAGTGTGTTCGTAAGTGTGGCAGCAATGGCGAGCGGGAGCGGCTTTTACGTCGAAATCCGGCGACGTCCGAGGTGCATTGGGGGAAATAGACCGTCGTTCTCGAGTTAATAAATAGGGTCGCGATTGTCATTTGTCCTGAGCGAAAACGTCTAAACGCAAAATGAGGCAGACGCGATCCAGCCGCTAATAATAACGCGTACATCTACTGCTGATACAGACGAAATTGACATTTTGGCAACGAATTGAAGAGGATGCTTTTTTCCGTACTCGCGCGGTTCGCACACGCAACCAGTCAGAGGACGCGTACGTCGCCGCGCGTACGTTGATTTTTCCGCGGCGGAGAGTTCAAAAACGCGAAGCCGTTCCCCTCGTCGTCACAACCCAAACACACCACAACAATGGCCCGTACGAAGCAAACTGCCCGCAAGTCCACCGGTGGCAAGGCGCCCCGCAAGCAGCTCGCCACCAAGGCGGCGCGCAAGTCCGCCCCGGCGACCGGCGGCGTGAAGAAGCCGCACAGGTACAGGCCCGGTACCGTCGCGCTCCGTGAGATCCGCAAGTACCAGAAGTCCACCGAGCTCCTCATCCGCAAGCTCCCGTTCCAGCGCCTCGTCCGCGAGATCGCCCAGGACTTCAAGACGGACCTCCGCTTCCAGTCCTCCGCGATCCTTGCGCTCCAGGAGGCGTCCGAGGCGTACCTCGTCGGCCTCTTCGAGGACACGAACCTCTGCGCGATCCACGCCAAGCGTGTCACGATCATGCCCAAGGACATCCAGCTCGCCCGCCGCATCCGTGGTGAGCGCGCTTAAGCGACGACTCCTTCTATGGTCTTCAACAACATCAAAAACTAACCGGCGCTTCGGCGACGAAACAATGGTGATAAATAATCACCACCTCTCTGCGAGAAATCTATCTGTACGGCGGAGGAGGCTACGACCTACTCCGCTCTCATCATTCACGCATCACTCGCCTCGCCTCGCCTCGCCCGCGTCAATCTAAACTAGCCGACCTCGTGGTGCAGAGCGCGAGTGATGAACGATGAAGGTCGCTTTTTTGGCTAAGAACGAGAGCTGATTTCATTAATACGCGAGCTTGCTCCTTCGCAGCTCTAAGTGCGCGTCCACGTCCGCCCAGAACGCCTCGAACTGCGCGCGGTCGCCGTGCCGAACGTTCTTCTGGAACCGCAGCGTCTTGACGTTCCACTTCTTAATGATGTCCTCCGCCTTGTCCGTGTCGTACTGCGCGTAGAACCCTTTCACTTTTTGAAAGCAGTCGACGAGGTCGCCGTCGTCCGCGCCCTTGAACGGCCAATTCTTAAACTGCCACTCCTTCCCGGACACGAACACCGCGACGACGCGCGCCCAGTCCGGGCTTCTCTTGTCCGGCGCCTTGTCCGTGACCTCGTACTTGATCGACCGGTCGCGCTTGTATCGCCGCTTGAACACGATGTTCGAGTGTTTCTTCCCCCCGCTCTTGTGCACGCTGTCCCAGGTCACGAGCTTCTCGTTGGCCAAAAACTCCGCCACGTTGTACATGTTAAACAGCGCCTTGCCGTACCCGGCGGGGACGATGATCAGCGGCATCGCGCCCTCGCTCGGGTCTCTTCGCGTCTTCCCGGATCCCACGCTCGGCGCCGCGCGGGAGGAGCCCCGCGCCGCGGGCGCCCCCGCGGCTCTCCGCGCGTCCGCCGCGAGCGCCGCCGCGCCCCTGACCGACGCCGCCCCCAGCCCCGAGGCGCCGCCGCCGCCGCCGCCCGTCACGCTCGCCAATCGACTCGGCTTCTTCGAGTCCAAGAACGACGCGTTGACGTCGATCCCAAGGTCCGCGAACCCCTCGCCCAGGTGTTCTTTCATGAACTCGTCCTGCTTCACGTCCCCGAACCGATTGCTCTTGATGGGCGCGATGTTCTCCGGTTTCTTCGCTCTCTTCGACGACGACTTCTTGCCGTCCCCGGTCGCGTCGCCGCCGCCGCCGCCGCCCGCCGCGGCGCCGAAAAAACCGAGCACGACGCTGAAGTCCTTATCGCACTGCAAAACGCTGTTCCGCGTGTGCATCGTGCGCGCGATCGGCGCTCTGTTCTCGTCGTCGTCGACGTCCATCGCGTCTCCCGCCGCGCCGCGTTTCCTCCCCCCCCTCGCGTCGGCGTCTTCATCCTCCGGCGCCGTCAGCGCCGGCGCGGTCACGTCCACGTTCGCGGAGACGTCCACCTTCCCGGTGATGTACTCCAAGAGATCCTTGCGCTCGATGAGCGACACGCGATCGAATTTCGCTTTCAGCGCGGCGGCCATGTACTGCGGATGGGCCTCCTTCGGGTTCAGCGCGTGCGCGCGCGCGAAGAACCAGATCGCCTCCACCGTGAGGTATCCCTTCCCCATCTTCGCTTTGTAGTTGGTCACGCCCTTGCGCGGGAACGAGTTGAGCTCGTCGAGGTGCACGTGCGTGTCATCGTGCGTGGATCTGCGGCGCGGGGTGGGACGGATCGGCGTGAGAGGGCGCGACGACGAGAGACGGGCGGGCGAGAAGAAGGATCCATCCATAATCCGCCCGGGATTGATTGATTTAGGGGTTCGCGCGATCGCGACGCCGCGCGTCGTGGCGACAGCGCGCGCGGCCGGGGAGAAGAGACGCACTTCTCGAGCAACCCCTTGACGTAGTAGTCGCGGATCA
>Ga0181557_1005606_pt1 | contig 11222 bp, 6 predicted proteins | sample 011ome_23_FD_148632 | JGI IMG/M metagenome (GOLD analysis project Ga0181557, IMG submission 148632) | Coastal salt marsh microbial communities from the Groves Creek Marsh, Skidaway Island, Georgia - 011506CT metaG (spades assembly) | ecosystem: Environmental > Aquatic > Marine > Intertidal zone >... | reverse complement strand
TCCTTTAGTGTCGAATTGGAATCCAATGACTCCAGCGGCTTTTTCCCATTTGGCCACGGCATAAATGATCGGTTTTGTTGGGTGACGGGTGAGGAAGTTTGGGGAGTCTATTTTGGCTGCCAGAGTGGGTGTGGACGACCTTCCATTCGAATCATTAAAATGAACCCGGTAAATTCCTTCGGCACCTTTCCCGTTTGTCCCGATGAATAAAATTGATTCGTTGGATCCCCAAAGCTCAAAATTCAAACAGCAAAAAAGCAGGAATATCCAAATCGGGTGTTTTTGATAAGTTACTTTCATGGGTAAGTCCTTGGTAATTCCCATGGGTATTGTCAAGTCATTGGGCTCACTTGGGTCGACCTATTTCAATCTATGCTCAACCCATTTTTTAGATTGCTGAAAAGATAGTCATGTAAATGTTTAGAAAGAGTGATTTGTAAAAGTTTTAAGGATAAAGAACGAATTCGGGCAGCCGGCCGATCAGCCGCTGCTGTATTGGATCGTTTATGTGCTATGGTTGAGCCCGGATTAAGTACCTGGGAGTTAGACGAGGCCGGTGGAGAAATCATGAAGGATATGGGGATTAAAAGTGCCTGCAAAGGGTACCGATCAGGGTACCGGGTTTTTCCTTCCTACACCTGCTTGTCTGTAAATGATGAAATTGTTCATGGAATTGGGGTGAAGGACCGGATCCTCAAGGAAGGCGATGTCATCTCCGTGGATGTTTGTATACGGGAAGATGGATTTGTGGGAGATAACTGCCGAACGGTTCCAGTGGGTGAAGTTTCTCCAGAAGTTGCCCGCCTGCTTCGGGTAACTGAGGAGTCCCTCTATGTCGGGTTAGTTCGTGCGTTGCACAAAAACAGGGTAGGGGATATAGGTAATGCGGTGCAGAGGCATGTGGAGGATGAAGGCTTTGCCATTATTACCAACTTTGTTGGGCATGGCGTGGGCCGAACCCTTCACGAGGACCCGCAAATCCCAAACTATGGCAAACCGGGTGCCGGAGCACTACTTCGCAAAGGAATGGCCATTTGTGTTGAGCCCATGGTCAACACGAAGAGTCCAAGGGTTCGGATGGCTAAGGATGGGTGGACCGCCTTGGCCGAAGACCAATTACCTTCGGCTCATTTCGAGCACACTATGTTGGTAGATGAAGGTACTCCTGAGATTGTCACCCTGCCTCCCGGACACCATCATGCAACCAAGTTTTTGAAAGCTAAATTGGAGCAGTTGTCTTTACCTATTGAACTGGATGGTTAACCCCTTTGTAGGATTATGCTCAAAAAATTAGCGGACAGTGTCTTTTCCTTTGATGTGGAATGGATACCCGACCCAAAATCTGCAGAGATTCTTCATGACCTTCCTGCTGCCCCTGGTCCCGGGGTTGAGGCGGCTCATTCTTTTGAAGCCCTCTGGGCCAGTGCTCGGAAAGAGGGGGATGCTCCGGATTCACAACCGTACTTAAAAACCATTCTATGCAGGATTGTATCGCTTGCCGGTATCCTTCGTGAGCAGGCACCTGGGGGGAAACCCTCTTTGAAACTGATTTCTTTACCCCTGGATCCTTCCGATCCCCTGAAATCCGATGAGAAAACCATCCTGACCAGTTTTATGAAGTCGGTGGGAAGAAGGAAGCCCCAGTTGGTCGGTTACAATTCAGCCCAATCGGATGTACCGATTTTGGTCCAACGGGCGATTGTCCATGGTTTGCCTGGTTTTGGCTTTTCGGACCGACCCGCCAAGCCCTGGGAGGGGGTAGACTATTTTGATGCGAGGAACTCGGACTATAACCTAGATCTCGCAGATGCTATGGGGCAGTTTCGAGATCGTCCGACCCTCCATCAGGCAGCTACCCTCAGTGGTATACCCGGAAAGTTAGACGTGAGTGGTGCCTCTGTTTCACAGATGTGGTTGGATGGAAAGCTTGCTGAAATTGTAGAGTACAATGAGTGTGATGCCTTTACGACCCATCTGCTTTGGGCAAGGATTGCTCATTTCTCGGGATTGTTGTCTTCCGAACAGTATCAAGCAGAACAAAAACTTGTCCGTGACCTATTGGAATATGAAATTTCACAAAACCGAACCCATTTGCAACGCTTTGTAGAAGAATGGGATCGTTTACTCTCTTTGACTGGTCAATCTTAGCCTTTGGGTTCTCCTTGGCTCAGCAGAAACTAAGATAATGGAGCTTTATAGTTTCCTGCCAGTCCCACGATTGCTCAATTAAACTAAACCTATACAAAATATTTATGACTTCAGATACTACAGCAGCAGAAGCATTGGACAAATTAACAGAAACGCGCCAACGGCTTGTGGCAGAAATTCGCAAATCAGTGGTGGGGCAGGACGAAGTGATTGAACAGTTGCTGATTACCCTGCTTGCCCGTGGGCATTGCCTTTTGACTGGTATTCCAGGACTTGGGAAAACTCTCCTGGTTAAAACATTGGCAAGTTGTTTAAGCCTCGGTTTTAAGCGCATACAATTTACCCCGGACCTTATGCCCACCGATGTTTTGGGCACGGAGGTTGTGGATGAAGATCCTAATGGTGGAAAGCTGTCTTTTCGTTTTGTCCCAGGGCCAATTTTTTCCCAGGTCGTTTTGGCCGATGAAATTAACCGGACGCCCCCTAAAACTCAGGCTGCCTTACTCGAAGCTATGGAGGAAAGACAGGTTACTATTGCGGGAGAAACCAGACCTCTTGAAAGTCCTTTCTTTGTGCTGGCTACACAAAATCCAATTGAACTCGAAGGAACCTATCCTTTACCGGAAGCCCAATTGGACCGTTTTCTTCTCAATCCTGTCATTCAATACCTTCCACAGGACGACGAAATTCGGATGGTGGGGGATACCACCGGCCAGGATCGCCCCGTTCCACAGCCTGTGCTAACCGGGCCCGAAATTGAAACTCTGCAATCCCTGACTCGTCAGGTACCTGCATCCGAGAGTGTGGTGTCCTACGCCGTGCGGTTGGTATCTGCTTCCCGTCCTGGGCAACCTGGGTGCGATCCATGGGTTGCCGATCGAATCAAGTGGGGAGCGGGTTCCAGAGGTTCTCAGGCTCTAGTTCTGTGTGCGAAAGCAAGAGCCTTGCTCGATGGCAGGCCCAATGCATCGAGGGAGGATGTCAAAGCGATGGCGAAATCGGCTCTGCGTCACCGGATTTTACCAAGTTTTCTAGCCGAGTCCGAGGGCTTGCGTGCAGATGACTTAATTGACCGGTTGCTTGAGCAAGTAGCAGATTAGGGACATTTTTGTTTATCCTCTCAATCTTATCATTCTGTGGTACAAGCTAAAGAGTACCCTCTTTTAGACCCTCTTCATCTTTCCAAGATGGAGGACCTCTCCTTGCTTGCCCGGGTGGTCGTGGAAGGTAATTATTTTGGTCTTCACCGGAGTCGGAAACAAGGGCAGGGGAATGAGTTTTTTCAATACCGTGCGTATGAACCGGGGGAAGATCTTAAACGCGTGGATTGGAAGGTGTATGCAAAATCCAATGAATTGGTCAGCAAGACTTATCAGGAGTCTACCCATTCAAACCTAATCATGGTACTGGATGCCAGCGCATCGATGTCCTATCGGGGAACGAACCTCGTGTGCTCCAAGTTCCGGTACGCTCAGATGCTCGCTTCCTGTTTGCTTTATCTTGGGCACAGACAAGGGGATCGTCTTGGCTTGTTTGGTGGTTCCGAGAAAAAGGTCGATTGGATGTTTCCATCAGGTGGGCGTGAGAGTTTTAAGAGTATCCTTACGACGATTGGATCCATGGAGCCAGAAGGCGGGGACTTGGGAGACAACTTGTGGAATCAATTCAAAAGCAAACTTCCTCGGCAGGGGACAGTTGTGGTGATTTCGGATTTTCTTGAAAATGAAAATAGGCTGGAAAACTACCTGAGTTTTGCTTCATCCAATCACTATGAGTGTATCTGCTTTCAGGTAATCGATCCGTTGGAAGAGCTTCTCCCAGACGATGAAGCGGTGCGGTTTATCAACCTCGAGGGAGAGGGTGAGTTGTCGGTCGCTCCGGATCGTATCCGTACTGAGTACCAAAGTCGTATTGCGGGGCATATCGATAAACTGGGGTTATTGTTAGCTAAGACGGGAGCAGAGCTTTGCACCCTTCGCACAAACCAGGATTTGGGATTTGGGATTCGTCAGTTTTTATCCCTACGGGAGGCTGGTAAATGATTGAATTTGCCCAACCTCTGGCACTATGGACAGGTCTCCTTGTCGGTTTACCTATTTTGGCTCATCTGGCTTATCGCAGGATTGCTCATAAGATTCCTTTTTCCACTCTGCGTTTTCTCCGTACTTCCACCATTCCAAGAAGTGGTCGAAAAAAGCCAAGTGATCTCATGCTGCTTCTTTTACGGGTATTATTTTTTGGCTGTTTGACCTTGATTCTTGCGGATCCGTATTGGCAGGAATCCAGCCCAGTAGACCTGAATCCACTGGGTGATTCAGAGTGCCTGTTTTGGGTTGATACGACTCCAAGTATGACTGGTTGGGGGGGCTGGGAAGAAGCAATTTCCTCAATCCAATCAAAGATAACGGAGGAAAAGAATGTCCGATATGGTTTATTAGCCAGTCAGGGAGGCAGTCTGGTAGCCCTTCCCACCGGTTCTGCGAAGGAAGATTTGGAATCCGCTCTGAACCGGTTGAGCTCCCAGTCCTCCGTGGGTAGCCTGCAATCCATTCTCGATCAAGTCCCCCCTTTGTTTTCCCCAAAAAACACAGCCAAGAAGATTATGGTTGTGAGTGATTTTCAAAAATCATCCTGGCAGGAAGTTGCCGGTAGGTTTTCTGCATTGGGTATTGAAGTGGAGTTACTTCCAGTCGGGCACGGGGACTCTCCTTGGCAAACCAGAACTGGTAACCGCGCGATTGTCGATAGCCGGGTGGCTTCGGGTGGTGAGGATAAGATCCGCATCTGGGCTGCGTTACGCAACTGGGATGATGCGAGTGTCGATTTAAATGTTTCCCTCATTGCAGGTGGTCAGGCCAGGCAAACGGTTCTGGCCAACTTACCTCCCCTGGGTAGCACTCAGATCCAATTTACCCTGCCATCCAAGGATTTTGCTCAGGCAACCATTCGCTTGGATGGAGAGGATGCCTACGCAAGGGATAACAACCAGTCCCTCTGGGTGCTGCCTCCGCTCCCTCGTGCTTTTGGTTTTTGGCACAGATCCGAAGAGGACCCAACCGACCTGCTCGAACAGCAATTTTTACAGGCTGCGATGGAAAGCACCGGGGATGGTGAATGGAATACATGGGTGGAAAATAAACAGCGTGCATCGGACCTGAAAAAAGATGATTCAAGCAAGCCTCTTGATTTCCTTATGGTTCTCGGATTATCCGGCTGGTTTGAGGACGAAGGGCTTGCTTCGGCTTTATCGGATTACCTTAATAACGGTGGTAAGGTTTTGGTGACTCCACCCAATGATTCCCATGTTCGGATGAACCGCGCCCTCAAAGATGGGGAGATCATCGATTTTACCTTTGCAGGGATCAACCGCACAGCTTTTCGTATGGAACCTTACCGGATTGATGTTTTGGAAAAAAATAGCAGGTTACATTCAGTCTTTTCAGGGGATTCGGTGCGCGATTTATACCTTACCGAAATTCGCCAGTTTATCACTTTGAATGATCCGTTGGGCCTGGATGTACCCCTGAGAGATCGCACGGGTCGCCCACTCGTATTGGTCCGATCTTTCCCAGGTGGAGGGAAGCTCGTTTTTTCCTCCTTTCGTATGGTTCCGCAGTGGACAGATTTACCTATGCGCAATTCTTTCCTCCCACTTATTGCAGAGTTGTGTGGGGTGAGGGAAAGGGAACAAAAAAATGGGGGAGTTTTAAGGGTGGATGCAGGTCTATCCAACGGAGAACAACCTTCTGCTTCACTTTCTAGCACCTATGGACTGCTTCAGCAGGGTGATCAAAGGATTGAGGTGGTACATCCATTGGTGGAGTCTTTTCCGGAGGTGATGGACCCTGAAGATGTAATCGACGCACTTGCAGGGAGTCATCTTTCTTCGGACAGCCTACAGGGTGCAAATGGAGATTTGGTTTCTGAACACCCCCAATCCCTTTGGCAATGGTTCGCACTAGCGGCTTTTCTTCTTTTATTGTTAGAAACTATGTGTTCTGTTCCCAGCTTTCTAAACCGGCAAACCCCCGAGGTCCAAAATGCCTAATTTTGCCCGTCGTTTAAAAAGAGAAGCCAAGTGGCAACTCATTGCCCGTTCACTTGGAGCTTTGGTTGTAGGTTTTCTCTGTTGGTCCGGCTTGCTTATTCTTTTGGATCTGTACGATGCGTTTTCCCCGATTCAGGAAACCGAGATTTCAAACTGGATCTTGGGAGCTCTTATCTGTTCTTCTTTGTTTTTCTTGATCCTTCTGATCTATGCATGGATCAAGCGTCCAAATCCCAAAGATCTTGCCCGAACGATTGAGTCCGCAAATCCTGAACTCGGAGACCTGCTAAACACGGCGATCGAAATTGAAGGTCGCAAAGAAGAGCCTAAATTTATGGAACGCCGAGTATTGGCTCAGCTCGATAAGCGAGCTCCATCTATGGATTGGGGGAAGGGCTTACGACCTACCCAGAGATTTTGGAACTTTTTACTCTTTGGTTTTCTTGGGGGAGTCCTTCTATCGTTTTGGAATTATGAACGCAGTCCCATGTCCAAAGTCCGGGCAGTGGTCGGGGGAGAGCCGGGATTAGAGGTTTGGACTGGGTTGAGTGGAGTATTGGAAGAGCAAAGGAATTCGCCTGAGGCCGAATATCGAAGGGGAGCAGATGTTCTGGTCAATGCACATGTCATTCGGGGCCATCGTGGGGTCAAGGAAGCTTGGATCGAATGGGCGGACCGGAATCGAACTTCTCGATCGAGCATGCTCCCATCTGGATCGCCAGACAAATTAGAGTTTGTACTTCCATCCCTCACAGAAAATCTTCGATACCGTGTGGTGACTCCTTCTCTACAGAGTGGATGGTACATCCTACGGCCCTATGATCCTCCCGAGTTGGAATTTGCCCGCTGGGAAATCACTCCGCCCGCTTACCTCAAAATGGATCCATTGATTCACGAGGGGTTTGGGTATATTGAGGCTCCTGAAAATAGTAGTATCCGGTTGGATGTAAGGGTTAAGGAATTCCCCCCGGAAGTGTCTGCCCGATTGCTCAGCAATGACCTTAATTTCTCAATGGAAAAAGTCGGCCGGGTTACATTTTCTTGGAGCGGGAAAATGGAGAAGGAATGGTCAGGTCGATTGGGCTTGTCAGACGCAGGAGAGCCCACACGACCTGAGGTTTTGCATGATGGGGTGACCTTCTCTCCGATCCCGGATGAACCTCCCATTGTTGAGATTTCTGAACCAGCGAAAGACCTTGAGCTTCCTTTTGATGCAGAGCCCCTTCTGATTGAAGTTTTTGCCGCCGATGATCATGGGGTGAGCGAGCTTAGTCTACATGTTTCTCATGATGGGGTAAAAAAGGATCAGGATTTATTTATCGATCCGATCGAAAAAGAGAAAGCGGTGACCGGAATCCTTGACTTGAGTGAATACCCACTGGCAGTTGGGGATGTAATTACTTACATGGCTTTTGCTGCAGATAACCGCGAGCCTGAGAAACAGATCGCCCGATCCGAAATTTATTTTATTGAGATTTTACCTCCGGAAGGTAATTCCACGGATTCCGATTCACAGGCTGGAGGAGATATGGGAGGAGATACCAAAGAGATTCCAGTCCGGCAATTCATCAATCGTACCAAGCAGATCATTCGGGATACTTACGATGCTTTGATGGAAGATGGGCTAAGACGAGAGGAATTGAGCCTAACTCTTTGCACCGAAGCATTAAGTCTTAAAAATGAAATGACCCAAACCTACGATGAGTTCGAGGGGATGTTTCCGATTGTTGATGGTCTTGATCTCGGTGAACTCCTCAATGAGGCAACTTATCATATCGAGCAGACTGAAATTTATACTGGTGAACAGGAGCTTGAACAATCCATCGAGTCATCCGAGCAAACCCTGCGCAAACTCGTTCAGCTTTATGCTCTGATGCAACAAATGGAGAAACAAAAAGCTCAGGGACAGGGAGAGGGTAAACCCAGTGAGAGTGCAGGTAAAGAAGGAGAGCAAAAAGAGGAGATGGAGGCAGAGGAAGGGGATGACCCAGAAAAGCAACTGGAGAATTTGGCCAAAGAACTGGAGCAGTTAAAGGATTTGGAAGAACGGCAGGATTCCGTGAATGAAGAAATCGGGAAAGCGGCCGGTCGAGGGCAGTCCGGTCAATCCAATCAGGATCTTGCCAGTGAGCAGGAAGGCATACGCCGGGATCTCGATGCCCTTCGTAAGCAAAGGTATGATCGCACGGGGAAGCTCGGAGATGTGGCTAATCTGGATAGGGCAGGCAGGGAAATGAAGGAAGGGGCAGCAGATTTAAGACGGGATGAACCGAGGCAGGCTCAGCCCCATGGGGACTTGGCTGCGGAAGCTCTGGGCAATGCGATTTCCCAAGTTGAACGAGAAATGTCCCAGCTTGCTGCGGATATGATTGACCAGCTAACCAATCAGGCGGAGCAACTTGGGGAAGGGCAGGGTCAACTCAGCGGAAAGACGGAAAATGCCAAAGGAGGACAGGGTGAGAAACTCCGGGAAGAACAGGAAAGTTTAAATGAGGGCATTGAGGATTTGCTTGAAAAAATTGATCGTACCGGTCGTTCACTGGGGAAATTTGAAGAGCGAGCGATGGATGATCTACTCAATTTATCTCGGGATGCACGGGCCGGAGATATTGAGAAATCCGGCAGGCGAGCTTCTAATTCCTTACTTTATGATGCCTTCCCTCAAGCCCAAAAAGAACAAGACAAGTTAGAGAACGAATTAAACGGTTTACAAAGTGGTCTGCAACAACTGGAGGATAAACTGCGTTACGGAGAAAGCTCTGCCTTGGGTGAATTGGCTGAACAACTCCAAAGAATAACTCAGGAAGGGCAGGGCATGGGGGAGCAACAATTCAGGCAGGCCAATGAGGAAGCTGCACAGGCTGTGGGCAGTTTGCCTGATGCCGATTCGGATGAGCGCCTCCTCAATCTTACCCGTATGTTCGAGGAGTCGGCGATTGCCGAGGATATTAGAAATGGTCGTTCCATGTCTGCAGGTGCAGTGGAAGAAGCCTCCCGGTTAATGGAGCAGTTTTTATGGGAAAAAGCCGCCGAGCAGAGCCTGCTTCGTAATCACCAAAGTACCCAGGCACCAGCCCGTTACCGCAAACAGGTGCAAGAGTATTTTCGTCGAATTGCAGAAGGTAAATGAGGATTGATTCGATCGGCTTTGATTGGCCATACCCAATGGCTTGGCTTTGGCTGGGTGGTGCTATCTTTTTGGCCCTTTTTGCCCTTCATGCACGGAGTTTGTTTCTGTCTTTGCCTTTCCACTCCGCATTAAAATTATTTGTTCTTCGTATATTGGGTGGAATCTTTTTCTTTTTACTGATCTCTCGTCCCTTTATCGATCGCATGGAACAAGACCCAAAATCAGTCCGTATTCTTTCCCTCGTCGATCTATCCGGAAGCATGTATCAAAAGGATGAGGACGATGGTATGCGACGCATCGAGCAGGCACGGTCTCAGATGGATTTAAATTCTCCCACTTCTTGGATTAACCAAGCGAGGACCCGTTATGGAGCCGTGGAGCGGCTGGGTTTCACGGACGGAGAGATATCTGCGATCCGATCGAGTAGTTGGGAGCTTCCTGAGAAGGGAGAAAACACCTCGATCGGAAATGCCTTGGCGAATGTTCTTCGTTCTTCAGAACAGGAAAAACCTGCGGCTTTGGTTTTATTTTCGGATGGTCGAAACAATACAGGTTTGTCCCCTCTGGAAGTTGCTAAAGATTTTCGGGAAGTGGGGATCCCAGTAAATGTGATTGGGGTTGGGCAGTTTAAGGAGAGTGGGAATCTTTCGGTTGAGTTTGTGGAGGCTCCCAGGGAAGTCATCGCCAAGGAGGAATTGACTTTGTCTGCTGAGGTCAAGAATGGGTTTGAGAAGGAGGTCGTCACCTCGGTTTCCTTGTTTTCGGATGAACAAGAGTTGGAAAAATTACCAATTCATTTGCAGCCCGGGGAATTAAGAACGGTACGGTTTTCTTCATTCACTCCAGAAGTTTCGGGACTGTTTACTTACCGGGTGGTGATTGGTTATGTGGATGGAGATTCGGATCGCTCGGATGATCAGGATAGCCAGTTAATCAAAGTGAACCCACCAGCCTATTTTTCAGTCCTGTATTTATCCAACCAGGTTCGCCCTCTTTACCCATTTCTTAAACGCACTCTTTCCGGTGAACAATTTCAATTGAGTTCTTTGATTCGTCTGGGTGAGCAGACCTTTCATGCACGGGGTGATCTTGTCTCTCCTTTGGGCTACCCTACGGAGGAAGATTTTTGGATGGATTATGATGTGGTTTTGCTGGATTCCGATTGCCTCACGGAACTCAATGCGACTTTGATTTCTTCTCTTAAAAACTACGTACAGAAGCGGGGAGGTGGATTGCTGTTATTCGGGAATCCCCAGACTGCTAGATCTTTACTGGGCGGTTTGATGCCTGGGTTGGAGACAGAATCCTCACGGGCCAAAGACAATCGCTCTCTTATCGTTCTAAGCGATCCTCTTTTTACCGAGCGGAAAAGAGTGGATGATTGGAAACCTTTTCTACCTGCAGGATTGCCAGTTGAATTACTGACCAGATTGAACCCAGCAGCCAGAGGAGTTGTCCAGTTAAGAGGGAATGATTCTGATTCAGTTCTTGGGATTCAGGCATATGGTGCCGGTAAGTCTGCCTACTGGGGGTCTCCTCACGATTGGAGGCGTTCCTTGGTGGATGAGCAACAGGCCAAGGAGTTCTCGATTTTTTGGACGGGAGTTGTCCAATGGTTGGGTGCAGGTAAAGTGGAGAGGGTTAAAGCGGTGCAGCCCGAAGATGATACGAAAGCAGGTGAACCGCATTCACTGGAAATTGAGGCACTAGGGGCCGGTTTTCAGCCATCCCTAGATGCAGTGATTGAAGCTAATATCACAGGGCCGGAAGACTTTTCCAAAACTTTACAGCTCTACCCAAAGGGTGGAGAGTTGGGCAGGTATGTGGGAGAGTTTACCCCAATAGTCCCGGGGTCTTACCGGGCACATTACAAACTTAGTTTCCCGGATGGAGAGA
>Ga0181557_1005586_pt1 | contig 11254 bp, 11 predicted proteins | sample 011ome_23_FD_148632 | JGI IMG/M metagenome (GOLD analysis project Ga0181557, IMG submission 148632) | Coastal salt marsh microbial communities from the Groves Creek Marsh, Skidaway Island, Georgia - 011506CT metaG (spades assembly) | ecosystem: Environmental > Aquatic > Marine > Intertidal zone... | reverse complement strand
CGATGGGCAACCCGCAGACCTTCTCGCGAATATCGATGACTGGACAGTCGATGGTGGAGATGTCGACGCCATTAAGGCAGCGGTCGAGTCTACCAGAGCGTTCCCCTTGGACCCTGTCGAGGATTTTCAGGGCGCTCCTCGCCCCACCGATGACACCAAGAGCCCGGCAACGATTCTGGAACTAGGATTAGGCGTCTACACGGTGGTCGTCAAATCAGTCGACGGATCGTTTGGTGAGGTCCTCGTCGAAGCCTACGAGATCGAAGAAGAAGGAGAATAGAGGTTCTGGATACACGGCCGCCTAGGCAGGTAATCCAATAGTGGAAACAGACATGCGGCTCTCTCGGGCCCATGTCTGGATTTGCAAAGGACCTCAGAAGACGCGATCCACCGATCAACAGTCAATTTGGCGAAATTCTAATTTCTGCCGTTTGGATTAAGCGCTCTCGAGCACTTTCAAGGTGACGTCTTCGACCATGCCTTTGACTCGCTCCCGAAAAGCGAGCATGTGCGGGGCCACTAGATGCGCCTTCAGATCCTCTAGCGTGTTCCATTTTTCTATAACAGTGACTACGTCCGGCTCCAGATTCTGGGCAGGCAAACCCGCATCAATGTCAACTGCGGGCGCGTAGCGAATACAGCCTTCTTCTTCCAGAACAGCTGGGATATTCGATTTGAATATTGTTATGAAGTCGGCCCTCTGGTCCTCTTTCACTCGGATCGATGCAATGACATTTACCATCCCAAATACTTCTTCGACCCAGAGAGATCTACGCAATGCTTCTCTGAGGAATAGCGATAATTGACTTAAATTTCGCGAACTTTATTAAGCGCTTCCTAATCTTAGAGGAAGGCCCAATCGGCTAATCCAGCGACAATGGAGCAAAGCCCCATGATAACAGACCAGGTGGCGTCTTTTTTCACCCCCCAGTTTTTCGATATATTACGTATCCAGACTAGGAGGTTCTGAATACGGAATTGATTGAGGAATTCCTCGGAATTCAAATCGCTCGTTCTCTTTTCAAATGAAAGACTCAACAAGCCAAGGAAGCAAATCGCTAAACCCAATGCCCAAAGAGCGATTCCAAACAGACTAAAAGCGTTTTCTAAAGGGAGCGTCTCCCCCGATTTCGCTGGACTGCCTTTCTTCGGATCTTCAAGCAAAAGCTGAGGTTGTTGGCCTCCGTAACTCACCGGACCCAATATACTGTAAGCGATTTGATCTAATGGTTGAGGGGCGCTCATTTTAGAAAAATGGGACCATTCGACGGCATCGCTGTTGCTTCCTCGGATTGACGTTTCAACGGAATTTTCGATATCGGGATCCCCGTCGATGATAACTGCGACCGCAGTTTCAAATGCGGCGATGCTCCAAAGAGTCAGGACTACTGCACGATAGTGCTTCTGAATGTGGAAGGTCATGCTCAAATTCGTGGAATGCTAGATCTGGTTATTAGCATAGGATATGCCGCAATTTCAGCCCACTCCCATTCAATAGCCTAAGGGCTTTTCCTATAGCGACTTAGGAAAAACGAGATCATGGAAGAATAATTTCTTGAATTTTCACGTACTCCAAAGTCGTAAAGCGAGCCTTACACTTGTCAGAAAATATTACAGTTTTGCGGATCGAAGGCCTTCACATTTTGAGAAGATGGGCCCTTCTAACAGACGGATCGACACTCCCACCCTTCCTCGTCTGTTCGTTGTTAGTTCGCAACCTCGAGTCGTTCATAAAACTCACGATCCGATCGAACAAACGCGGGCCCTAAGATTCATCCTTCTGAACTCAAAGCCTGAGGAGACGTTTCCTTTTCGACTCCGAAAACCACAATTCAGATGATGCAATCTACTCTTTGCCCTCTTTCTTGAGCTTTTCCTCGTAGGCCTTTTTAAGGTCAGGGCGAAGTGGATACACATCGCGAAAGCGGTATTTTTTGCTGCGAACCAGATCGCGCTTATAGTTTTCCTCGTCTCGATGCTTGATGGACTTGGCAATCACCTCGTCGGCGATTTCCGGCGGAAAGAAGATAACGGCCTCATCAGTGGCCAAGACCAAGTCGCCCGGCATCACAGTGGCATCGCCTACCCGTATGGGGACATTCCAGTCCACGCCGACTTGCGTCGCTCCTGAGGGGTGAAACCCCATGGAGAACACGGGAAACCCATCCATCTCTTTCAGCTCGTCGAGATCGCGTGTCGAGCCATAAAGGATCGCTCCCCGGGCTCCAGACATCTGAGCGCCTAGGGCGGATATATCACCGAAGAATACACCCCCTTCGACCTTGCCACCCATATCGACGACCAGTACATCGCCTGGACGGGATTCTTCAGCGGCACGCGTATGGAATTTCGAAGACCAACCTCCTTCTTCAGCGATGGCCTCCATCGCTTTGACCAGGTCAGGACGACGGGGAAGGTAGCGAATCGTCACCGCCCTGCCAATCAGGCGCTCTCCAGGCAAGGTAGGCGTCATGCCCGGATAGAATGTCTCCTCATAGCCCATGCCGCGGATCACTCCCCACACGGTTTCCAGAGGGAGCTCTTCCAATGCCTTCAAATGTTCGTCGGTCGCCCGCGTTTTACCGGACTTCAAGTAGTCCACCACGGGATGCCACGTATCCGAATTGCCACGGTAGGCTTCGTCAGCCTCTGTATCCCCATGAAGCGATAGGGAAATTATAACCGAGAGGGAAAGATACCCAATAGGAACAATCGATTTCGCGTATGAATACATCGCTTCAGGCTGTTCTGCGATAGGCGCTTTGTCACGCTGAATTAGAATTTAGTCCCACCCATAAATTTGAAGTTTCCTGCATGGCAAATATCAAATTAGCCATGCCAAGGTCGGGGTTCGAGCAGCGCAGCGACGACAAGTGAGAGCGAAGACCGAACCATTTAAGTCCATATTTCACTGGGGAAGAGGCGCTTACCAATTAAAAAAGAGCATGAAATAGCATTTGACCGCCATACTATACACCGTTTGTGGCAGGAATATAACAGGAAATAAAAAGGGGGAGGCGGGGTCGAGGAAACGGCCGTACTTGCATTGATAATCATCGACTGCCCCCAGAAAAGATTGTGGCCCGAGAGGCTCTTCCGCGAGTTTGGATTCATTGTCGAAAGCAGCAAACGAATGTTAGCTTAGGCAAACTGCGTACTACTCGATCTTTTCGGGCTTCCTTTTCAAAAGAAAATTGGAATGGAACCAACTCGCGCTAATCACTGAATCCATCTTGATGGCCCTTATTCGTTATTTCTTTTCTAGAATACTTAAATTTTTTACCATGCTTGAGAGCTTTTTCATTAACTCTTTTTCTCCATAATTTGAATGAATTAAGCTTAAGAGCTCTTCGCATAATTTTAATAACTTCGGATTCTGTTTTTCCAGTTCTTTTTTCTATTTCCTCAAACGTGATCCGATCAGCCCAAGCTGCCCATATGATCCAACTTGGATCATTTACATTCGGTTCTGGATTTTTTACCTTCGTTAAAGGTCTGTCGCCCCGTTTTTTCACTAAATAAAAGTGATACTGATAGTAATTTAATTTTCAAGCGCGAGCTACATTACATCCCTCGCATCTTTGGGTACTTCTGATACAAAGCATAAACTGCCCCCCAGAAAAAATTTGCTACTAAAGAACCTGTGTTACTTGTTACCTCTTAAATGCGATCTCTTTGTACTGTCTTCGACATTCTTTTTCTATTGGTCGGACACTCAAACACTGAAAAATCTCGGAGCTGATGAGTAAAACCCGAAGCAAGTTCAATTTCCCAAGTAAGGTTTGCCCCGTTTGCCAAAGGCCTTTCAGCTGGCGGAAGAAATGGGAACGATGCTGGGAAGAGGTCGTCTATTGCTCAAAGAGATGCAGCCGAAATCGGAAGGAAAGATAACGCCGCCTGTCACGTAAATTAACAATTCAAATTGCAACGTTAGTAATTGACGCCCTTACGCACTTGCCGTTTTGGTGGGCCGCCTCCAGAAGTGATAGCGGTAGTGGACGATTAGCGGGAAAGCGCTTCTTATATTGAAGCTTTGAATACGGCGATGGCTTCCGTTGGAGCATTCCCTTTGGTGCCTACAGCCGAAGTCTATGGTCGCCCCTCGGAGGAATTGTTCAATTCCACTGAAGGCCTGGGCGTGGTGGTGTACGACCATTTCCAAAGCAAATAACCACTTGTAGTTTGCTTTCAGTAACAAGTGTCGCGTAGCGGATTAGAAGCTCGTGAGCGGAAAGAATTGAGGTGTTAGGCCGACCTAAATACAAATGATGAGGTCAAACTGTACTTTCCCCTTCGACGTGAAGTTCTCGACGCAGACCGCTAAACTGAATCGGAACTATTGAAATTCCTATCAACCGTAACCGGCAATGGAAGGAAGAGAAGTGAGGATTTATGTCATGCGTCAAGGTTCCTGTTTTTTGCGTTCTGTATACTTTTGAAGTATTTAAATTGGGAGTTCGGAGTCTATTATGAGTGAGGGAGGAAAGGTATGCCACGTACAATAGAGATGGGTGCATCAGCAAGATGCTCATCCAACTTCAACGGTGAATAGATGCGATCAAAGTAGTCAGGCGCGCGGATCGTGCAAGGCATCCTCCAAGATGCATAGCATGTCGGGACTTTTGCAGGGGGCCTTGATCGGGCTCCTCCTGTTGTCCGGCTGCGTCTATTTTCACAAAGAAAAAGCAGCGACGCTCAAAAGTTACGCGGTCCTACCCAGCGAGGACTCTACAATCGCTGCTCTACTTGGCCGAAAGCCTTTGGATCTCGACCGCTCCTTGATGATCCAAGATCCGCAACTTGCCTTGACCAGTCGCATCGAGCTCATCGAGGCAGCAGACGCGAGCATAGATTTGCAGTACTTCATATGGAAAAATGATGCAACAAGCATTCTCTTGATCCAAAGCCTAATCGCTGCTGCCGATCGCGGGGTTCGCGTTCGGGCGCTTCTTGACGACATCGAGCTTGAGGGACCCACTGGGCGAGTCAGAGCCATCAACAGCCATCCGAATATCGAAATCAGAATTTTTAATTCTTTCAGCGTAAAGACGAATATGCGTCTCGCGAGCCATGTTCGATTCCGCTGTCGGATCGGTTCCTGGGAGCGCCGAAGCCTACCTCGGCCACGATGAGGCCCACTTGATGCCGAGCTGGGGCTCGGCGTTCCCAGCGGCGGAATTTAGAGAAAACCACAGCCGAGAAAAATCTCGCCACAGTCCAAGCCCTAGCGGCGGATACATCTCGCCACATTCCGTAGGGCGGCGGCGGATGAAGGCGTGGACGGATGAATCGATATCAAAAAACCACCCAGTGTTTATTCAATTAATAGAGATTCTGCTTGAAACTGCATCGCGCATCGCAAATCTCTCCCTCCTTTCGTTTCCGCGTCGGCGGCAAACGTGATAGGCGTGGTAGCCAAGTGGTAAGGCCGAGCTCTGCAAAAGCTCTATCGCGGGTTCGATTCCCGCCCACGCCTCCAATTTAAGTCCTGCTTATCAACTACTTAGGTATTTTAAGTAAAGTATTGCTACCGCATTCCTACCAGATTTTTCGTTGATAAGCAGTCATGTTTGGTATTGGATGGAGCATGCTGTCTTCAACAGGCATAGCCTCCCCTATCGAGTTTCCGAAGGCTTCCGGAATACGGATTGGAGCCGTTTCAAACAAAACCGATGGAAAGAAGTTCAGTTTGTCGTACCGGGTAAATCTGCCTGCCGCGATGACAGGCAAAGGCCGCGTGCAGAAGCAGTTTTCGTCTCTTTGCGCAGCAAAGGATTTCGCTAGTCAGCAACACCAAAACGCACAAAGACACGGGCATCATATTTTCACCCTGACTCCAGATCAATTGTTCGACTGTTCGAAGGCACTTAGATTATTGGAGGGTACAGATCTCAGACTCGAGCAGGTAGTCGAATTTGCTCTGCCAAAGCTCAAGCCGGAGCAAGAGGACGTTACTGTTCAACAGGCCGTTCACTTGCTCTTGAAGGCAAAGAGCGAGATGAATCTCAGGGATCGCACGACTAAGGACTTGAGAGTTAGGCTGGCGAAGTTTTGTGAATCTTTCGGCAACCGTTCTATCACGGATGTCACTGCGGAAGATGTTCTGGATTGGATACGTAGCCTAGGGCTAGCTTCAAGAACTCGGAGAAACTACTACCAGACTGTCAGAACCCTATATTCCTGGGCCAAAGACGAGAGAATCCTCAAGGAGGATCCCCTCGCCTCGGTTCCCAAATCGAAGTTGAAGCATCTTTTCGGCAAGCAGGACGATAAGTCGCCGGAAATCTACACGCCCATGGAGGCGCGAAGACTGTTGGAAAATAGTATTGGCTGCGAGATAATGCCGCTAATAGTTCTGGGCTTCTTTTGCGGATTGCGAACCGCGGAATTGCTCCAACTAGATTGGGAAGATGTGAAGAGGCTTGAGGAGATGCCGTTCGTTTCGGTTAGGTCTGTAAATGCTAAATCCAGAAGTCGCAGAAATGTAGAGTTGAACAAGACCGCCCTCCAATGGCTGAGGCTGTGCGAGGTTGACGAGTCTGGCAGGATTTTTCCAAAAAGCCAACAGACCTACAACGTGCTGCGCAAAAGGCTTCATGCTGAGAGTCGCGTAACGCCAAAAGCCAATGGGTTGCGGCATTCTTTCGGATCTTACCATTACAAGCGCTTGGAGAGGACGAGATAGTCACTCCAGGCTTCGTAGTTCTTGGTGAACAGAAGAAAACGCTTATTCGCGCAGTTGGGCCGAAGCTCGCGGATTTGGGCGTTGGGTCGCCGCTCCCCAATCCGAAGATGACAGTCTACAAGACACGATACGACGGCAATCCGCCGGACGTTGTAGCGACCATCGACGACTGGAAAGCTGACAATGACAATGTTGCGGAGATTGTCTCGGCTATGAATTCCGCCGGAGCCTTCCCGCTAGAACCGGCTGAGACTTTCCAAGGACGCCCATTCATGACCGACGATACAAGCAGTGCTGCAGCCCTTGTAACGCTCGATCTAGGGGTTTACACAGTACAGGTTAGCTCGGCCGACGAGGGAGTGGGCGAGGTGCTGGTGGAGGTGTATGAGATAACGGAATGATAGGACCAGATTTAATAACGACCGAATCAAATTTGTTTTCATGAATGTAATTTATAAAATAAAGATTTTCTTACTACTATCTCTTGTCTCTATTTTATTTCCGGGTATCACTCGTGGGGTTGAGTTTGAGATCAATGACTACTTCAAAATCGATATACCAGTTGGTTGGAGCCAAATAGTAAGTGACGACCGCACGAAGGCTTTTCTCTCTCCAAGTGATTACAGTGCAATCGCGATTATCCCGTACTCAGCAGCAAGTGACATTCCGGAAGAGAACAAATACAATGTCTCCGTCAAAACCTACGAGGCTTTGGAAGGGCTATTAGATGACCAAGCAGGGCTTCTCTTGCCTTCAATGTTGAACTTGGATCCGTAGATATTGATGAGCCACTCGCCGCCGTCTCGCCTCAGTTTCAAAAAGCAGGCACCGTCCAAAAACACTTCCCGTTCACGCAGGACGTATCCAGGGGTTTCAACATTCCAGCCCCATTTAGGATCGTTTGGATCTACGTACCATTGAGCAGTGAGCTTTGCATGTACTGTCTCAAAACCATCCCACTCGCCATCGTCCGCCTCCTCGTTATGGGAAAAGCCCAAGTCTTCAATGGGCGTGAGCATTGGCTCATCCTCTTTCGGCTCTGTTGAGGGTCTTGAGCAGCCGACGAAGGCCAGAAAAATCAGAAGCGAGTGGGTGACGATTATGCCTTGTCTCAAGGAGATCAGAATTCAGTTTTTTTACTTTTGGTTCCATGGCATTTTGGCGAGAGCCATGCCCATCCCGCAAGTATTGGTCACTCCTGCAAAGACTAAACCAGCCCCAATAAAGCCCGATAGGGCATACCATGCTGGAGCTACGGCAGCTCCTAAAGCTACTCCTATAATAACCATTGTTCCAGCGGCTATCCGAACTTGCCTCTCCAGCGACATGCTTTTCTCTCCGCTGACCAATTCCATTCCTGAGGCCTTCCAAGCGTCTACTCCTCCATCCACGTCATAAACGAATAGATAACCATTGTCCTGCAACTTATCACAGAACTTGGCAGACCTCCCGCCTGATTGGCAAACTACATGAATTGCTGTCTCGTGCTTGAATGGCAGCTTGTCGGCTTTAAAGGACTCCAGAGGGAGATTTATGGAGCCGTGGATGTGTTGCGATCGGAACTCGCTAGGTGTCCTTACGTCAACTAGCACCGCGGTCCTGTCGTCTTGTAGCTTTTTGAAAGCAGTTTCGGCTGTTATTAGATTCATTGGGGAAGGGTTTTTGCTAAGATAAATCCAAACCGCGACATTTTAATTGTCGTTCACTCCCGCGACACTGTCCCAGAACCTCGGGTTTAGGGATGTGATGAGCTGCGATCAATCGGTTTTCTGGAGGGCGGAGGATCTGATATTAATTAACCGAAAGCGATTCTTCATGATCGGTTTTCCGTTTACAGAGACGGATGCTGAAAAATCAAACATATCGCTAACTTGATCATTTAGCGAGACGGTCGTCACTAATACATCACCCGGCCTCGCAAATCCTCTGTATCTGGCATGATCGATCTTTACGAGTACTCCTAAAGCGTACTCATTGTGATGAGGATCCTCAGTGTTGAAGTCTTTCATTGGGTTGTATTGCGATGCGATCAACACGCCTGCCGATTGCGTCGTTAATTCTTGCATCATCGCGCCTGGAAAAACCGGAGCGCCGGGGAAGTGTCCATGGATGAATCCGTCTTTGCTTGTTACCGTTTTTTGAGTTACTGCCTCTTTTGATGAGACAGAGACAACTACATCGACAAGCAAATAGGGAGGGCGGTGATGGAGGTATTTCGTCACTTCATCAAACTGATGCTGGTAGTACTTCATTATTGATAGAATCTGAGGATAGGCGGCCTAGTGGATTACTATCGTCGAGGAAAGAGCCACGAGTGCAATACCTGACTTCATTGGCTTTTGAACATCCTCATGAGCCGTAGGGTTTGCTATCAGGCCTGCAATTTTTTCTGGAGGCTGTTGATGAGTACTAATGCAGAGGCTGCCTCTCGAATAACCCCCGCCTCCCATCTAGCTTCATGTCATTTTCCTGTCATAATCAGTGCAGGACAATGCGGCTAAATGGTAATAACTGCACCTATTTAACTAGGCAAAGCGTTGTTGCCTAGGCAGCAATCGATTTCGAATCCCGCTCTCTCCGCCATTTAAGTAACTGTTAAACAGTAACTCATATCGGGTAACCCGACCATATGCATCATGGACTCAGGAAGCTGTGCCAGAAAGGAAATGGTGCCGATTTTTCGACGACCTTTGCAAACCAATTATTTAGCGACCCGAAGGCTCAGCATTGCTCTACTATCTTGACCCATCGCTCCGATAACTCCGCGGTTTGCCTCGAGTGACAATTCCAAGCCGTTTTGGGGTCCGAAGCGGTAAGAATAGCCCATTCCCAACAGCGACCTGCGCGTGGTGCCTACACGTTCCCAACGATAGTCAACATAAAGGCTGCTCTTGTCATTATCGTTAGCCACAAACTTAGCGCCAAGCTGATAGCCACAATTCAAAGAAGAACTATAGACATTATTATCTTCGCACAGCAAGCCAGAGCTTAGCAGGAGGCGAGACGCCATACCAGAGCCTTCCGCTCCGGTGAGGTTGATTGGTGCCGTCAAAGGTACACTGATGCGAGTTACATCAACAGTGCCTACCCCAAAGGCGATGCCAGAACGATTTTCTCCGAGGTATTGTGCTCTGAGAGTTGCGTTGCCCAACTTTTCAACCGCCCGTGACACAATGGCATCGGTTGTGATGACAGTGTTGGCTATATTGAAATCACCGCTAAGCATCCAACCATACAGCTGGCGCTTGCCCGTCATCGAACCATCAAGAACGAACCCATCGCTCTCCGTAAGGCCAAAATTATACCAAGCGCGCCCTAAGCCGGCGAATGCACCCGTTCGCAGGGTCTGGTTAACCCTATATCGGGCATAGAGGCTGGCTTGCAGGCTCTTGTCGGAAATCTCGCTTTGATCAAAGCCGAGCAGGCGATCGTTCGAACGCGAACCCATCACTCCAAATCCTAAGTTGGTGTCTTCATCGAGCTTCGCTTCGAAGCGCAGTGAACCAAAATAGCGATGGTTCCATCTGTCGCTCGTGCGTGAATTAGACAAACCGACATCAGCGGTAAGCTGATAGGGGCGGCCGCACTGCGACAGGCGCTCAGAATAGTTAAGGTCCAGATTGGCCTGCGTTTTATTGGCATTGAAACCGCCCGACACATCCCGGTCCCCACTGGAGTTTAGGCAAGCATCATCATTCGCACCGAGGATAAGGCCTTCATTGAAGCTGAGCATATCGCTAAGGCTCTGCGCCACATACATGCGCAGGCCAGTTCTCAGCTTATCGCCACTTTCAGCCAGCTTGCGACCAATCTCATCAACGTTCCCAATTTTGACCGTCAGAGTCTGGAAGCTTACATTGCCCGCCGTATCAACAGCCTTGATCCTAACAACATAGATGTTGTTCTGATCGCTATCCGTCGGGTTCTCGAAGTCAGGAGCAGCCAAAAACACGATTGCGCCTTCGTCCGGTTCGATCTGGAACTTGCCTGCATCCGTCCCTCCTTCAATTGACCAGGTAACATCTTCGTTGGCCGTAAAGGTAGTGACCGCCGTCAGGCCTTCATTGATGGTGATCCCTGAGGTTGCATCACCAGCATTGCCGCTAGGGCCTGTAATCACAGGTGCATCGTTCGCATCAGTCTCGTCGAGAGCAACCTGGACTGTCGTGTCGTTGCTCCCATCGCTAACCGTCACCGTCAGCGTCTGCGTGTTCGGCGTCTGCTCGAAGTCGTTCGCCAGTGAGGCAATACCAGCGTCTGTCAGCGTGATCTCGCCTGTCGAGCCGTCAATCGTGTACCAGCCATCGGCATTGCCAGCTGTGATGCTGAACGTCAGCGTATCGCCTTCAGAATCGCTTGCAGACACCTGGCCAAGCACATCGCTTGTGCTCGATCCTTCTGCATAGTCGAAGCTGTAGCTAGTCCCACCCCCTGTATTCTGGTTGGTAAACCCAGGTGCATCGTTCGCATCAGTCTCGTCGAGAGCAACCTGGACTGTCGTGTCGTTGCTCCCATCGCTAACCGTCACCGTCAGCGTCTGCGTGTTCGGCGTCTGCTCGAAGTCGTTCG
>Ga0181557_1005584_pt1 | contig 11264 bp, 4 predicted proteins | sample 011ome_23_FD_148632 | JGI IMG/M metagenome (GOLD analysis project Ga0181557, IMG submission 148632) | Coastal salt marsh microbial communities from the Groves Creek Marsh, Skidaway Island, Georgia - 011506CT metaG (spades assembly) | ecosystem: Environmental > Aquatic > Marine > Intertidal zone >... | reverse complement strand
TCGTGTTGTTTGTCTTCTTCTTTCCGCGTCGTCGTAAAACGGAAGAAAAGCTTTTGTGAGTGAAGTTTTTGTTTTGTCCAGACGAGAGAGAGAAAAGAAAGCAAGAGAGAGAGAGAAAAAAAAAAAAGAGAAAAAGAGAAAAAGAGAAAAAGAGAAAAAGAGAAAAAGAGAAAAATTCGTCCTTTTTTTGCTTTTCACCAAAAAATTTTCGAGCTTTCTGCATGGCAAAAAAGTAAAAAACGACGAGGAGAGCCGCACACAAACAACACAAGAGAAGAAGAAGAATTCGTCAAAGAAGAAGAAGAATTCATTCATCAAAGACTACAAAGAAGATGAAACGGAACAACGGCGGCGCGGGGTTTAGACAGCGATCAGATCATCAGTTGGTGACTGGAAAACCGCAAGCACCTTCTACGAAATCTGCCGCTGCTGCTTCTTCTTCTTCTTCCGGGGGAGTTGCGGCGAAGTTAGCGGCGTCGTCTTCTCAGCACCATCATCATCATCAGACGACTAATCATTTAACATCATCATCATCGTCACAAAGTAACAACAACGACGACGACTCCTCCTCTCAAAAAGGAGGAATGAAAAATAATCAGTCGTGGACGACGAAACACTGGCTCGGCGCGGTCCTCGTACCGGCCGTATTTTTCTTGTCCGTGGTTTTAGTCTCAAACTCAAACTACGGGAAATCCGTGGAGGAAGTCACGGCTTTGATGGCAGAAAAAGAGACGTTATCGGCGCAAGACGAAAACGCGAACGAGTTAGACCCGGAAGCGTCGACGGAGGAAATCTCGTCCAGAGTGAACGCACCGACGGAAGAAGAGCAAGCGATGGAGGAAATAAGATCCGCGCGGGAATCGAACGAAATGGAAGACGAACAGTCCGACGTGCCGCACGCGAACAGAGCGAGCGATACGTGCGCGTATTTCGAACAGCAAGCGAGTTTGCAATACTTTTTCAAAAACAGGTGCGATTTCGACGCGGATGCAAAGTTGATCAATCCGGCGGATAAATCGGAAAAGCCAGGAAGAGTGAAGTTGGAGTTTATCGCTTTGGCGAGTTACATGGAAGGGTTCTCGTACATTGAACATAAACGGATTTCGGATAAGAAAGCGGCGGAGGCGTTGAAAATTCGAGCCGAGGCGGAAACCGCGGCGAGCTATTCCGAAGGTAAAGTGGACGACGATCAGAGAGATACGGAAGAGCACGTGTTGGAAGCAGCGATTGCGCAATCGCCTCCGCCGCCGATGGGACCGCCGGAGGAGATAGTTGAGGAAGCAGAAGAAGAGGTAGCCGAAGAAGGAGGAGGAGAAGAGGAAGAACAACAACAAGAACTGTCTGCGGAGGAGCAAATTGCCGCAGCGGAGGAGCAATTAGCGTACGAAAAAGAGAAGGAGGAGACACAGATGAAAAAGAAATGGCAATTTTGGAAGAAAGCGGATAAGAAAGTGCCGAGTTCGCGAGCCTCGGACTCGGATTTGCTCGCCATGGAGATGATGGAAAAAGCCGAAGAAGCGGCTGAACAAGAAGAACAAGAAGGAGGAGAATCTCAAGAAGAATCCGAGGAGGAAACGACGATCAACCGCAGAATGCTTTTGAAGAAGAAAGGAAAAGAGGGAAAAGAGCAAAATGCACCGAATCAAGCGACCATCAACCAAGCGGAACCGAACGCCATGGTTGGACCGAAACCGTATAAAGCCATCGTAATTGGACAAAAACAAGCGGCGTTTGGTTTACTCATCGCTAGATCGTTCAAAACGTTACAAATGCCCGCGGTGACAGAAATTTACGAGGGTGAGCCGAAATCTTTTGAACGAGTGGTTGAAATGACGGAACATGAAGCGAAGGAAGCCGGTGCCGGCGATGTTCGAGTCAAGCAAGAAGTCATCGGAAACAAAAACGGCATGCACGAAATTGAACTTTCAAAGTCAAAAGACGACGCGAGAAAAGGATTGACGAACCGCAGAACGATGTCCGTCCCGATGATTACCGGCGACTCGTTGATTGCAAACACGAAGCACGAGGAGAAAACGATCGTTTTACACATGGGCGAAGAGCACGTGGATGAAGTTATCAAAGGTTTCCAAAAGACGTTGAACCACGGAGGACGCATCGGCGGCCCAGTCTCCACCCCTCGCATCGTCTTCTTCCGCGCGAAAAAGTTGAAAGAAGCCTCGGAAGCGTTTAAAGGATTACCGTTTCAAGTGTTCATTGTCGGCAAACCGCGCGATGAAACGTCCTCGTCGGGTCGTCCGTTTTTGATGCGCATTGACGGCGTTCGATACAACGAGCACTTAGATTCGATTAAAGACGACATGACCTATTTAGTTATGGCGTTGCATCACAACGACCCGTACATCGACGTCGCGTTTAGCGAAGGCGCGACAGTGTGCGACGCCAAATGCAACTGTTTCACCTCCTCGACGTTTAGACAAGCCGCGCCGGTATGCTCGGGGCACACCGCGCACTTGGAGTCTTACAAAGACCACACGTGGACGGGACCGAAAAACAAAGCCAAGATTCGTCACGCGCACTTGTTCGGCTCCGACGGCCATGGCGGTCAAATGCGAGTCCAACAAAACGTCGAATCTGCGGTTTTAAATCGATTAGATAACTTTTTGAACAAAGACTTGCCTTCTTTAGAAACTGTCGACAACCGCGACTGGATCTCCGAAGGTATGCAACAAGCGGAAGACGAAGCGAACGGCGTCGGAGAGTTCGCGCCAAAAGTCAAAGGTAAGAAGAAAAAGAAGAAATACGAAGAGGAATTCACGAACGAGTATTTGATGAAAAATCCGTTGCGTTCGTCCGGGTACTCTTGGACCGGTGGAAACGGATTCGCCGGGGCCGGGGGCAGCACCATAGAAAAAGACGTTCGCGAGGTAGATTTCCGTAAGAAAAGTAAGCAAAAGAATTCCAAACATATTAATTAATACAAACTTCAAAGTTCACACGCGGTTCGTACGCGGTGTGATGATTTATTATTATTAATAGCTGCTTTTTAATGCATAATTATACCACATGTTATATACATTGTCCCTCCTTACTATTGCGCGAACAACAAGAGAGAAGAAGACCAAGAGAGCAAAAACCTCAAATTTGATCATTTTTTCGTTTGGTCTCGTTCGCGACAAAATGTCCTCAACGTCATCACTCCTGTTTCGGGTGATCAAAAACGTCGTCTCTTCTTCTTCTCTCAGAACACGCAGAAGCGCCAGCAACAGACGAATACAAGCGATGGCATCATCGACCACGAACCCAATCGCCACTTTCGATACCACGGAAGGGTCTTTCAAAGCCGAACTGTTCGTTGACCAAATGCCATTAACCGCGTCGAATTTCATCGATTTAGCAAACACCGGTTTTTACAACGGACTGCACTTTCACAGAGTCATCGACGGATTCATGTTACAGTTTGGGTGCCCAAACTCGAAAAAGAACGGCGCCGCGAACGCAGGAATGGGAGGGCCGCCGCCAAACTCAAAGTTTACAAATCTCGCCACGAAGGAAGAAATAACGCGAGACGCGAGAGAAGGCTGCATTCCGGACGAACTGACGGCGAAGATCTCGAACGAGCCCGGGACTTTGTCGATGGCAAATACCGGCGCCAAAAACTCCGGCGGGAGTCAATTTTTCATCAACACCGTCCACAACGACTTCCTCGATTGGTTCGACAAATCGTCGCCGTCCGCGCACCCGGTGTTCGGTAAAGTCACCGAAGGTATGAACGTCGTGATGAAAATATCCGCGGTGGAGACGCACCCGAACGATTGCCCGAAGAAAGGGGTCATGGTGAACTCGATTACCATCGCGTGATGAGTTTTGGATGAGTTTTAGTTTTAGTCGTTTTAATAGTATTCGTAGTAGAGTAGTCCGGTTGTACTCTATCGTCGATCGACTCTGCTGCTTTTACCTACGTTTTGCTTCATAATAAAATCGTATCTCAACTACTCTAAAATAATTACTTTGCTGCGCTGATGATGACGACGACGACTCTTACCGCTCCTACCGCGACGACGACGACGCGTTTTGGCACATCTGTTAAAAGTACCGCGAGAAGATTGACTGTCGCTGATGCTCGTTTACGTCGTCGTTTTGAGATGAGAAAAGGAGTAGTCTTTCGTTCATCATCATCATCATCATCATCGTCGTCACTCAGAAATTATGATGATGATGATGAAAGAACGCCGAGCACGTCGTACGACGACGACGATTCAAGAAGAAGAAGAACAAAAAGAACGACATCCATCCTTCTCTCCTTAGCCACGGCGTTCTCGATGGGATTTGGAGCCCAAATCGGGGACTTCTTTTCTGCTCGAGCGGAATTTTTAGACGACAGCGTAAAATCGGAGGTGACGGATTTACGGGTGAAACAACTCGACGGGGTTGATTTTTATTCCAAGTCGGAGCACTCGAACGAAGACTTCTCAAACTTGGATTTACGAGGGACGATTTGGGTGGAAGCCGAGCTACGGAACACGAATTTCTCAAAGTCAGACATGCGAGGAGCAGTGATGACGAGGTCGATAATGCCGAACGCGGACGTGCACGGGTCGGACGTTTCGAACGTGCTGTTCGATTACGTTCTGTTGCGAGGCGCGAACTTTGAAGACGCGGTGGCAGTTGGGGCGAACTTTATTCGGTCGGATATGGGCGAGATGAAAATTAAGAACGCGGATTTTACCGAGGCAGTTATCGATCGGTACCAGGTGTTAGGTTTGTGCGAAACCGCGGAAGGGGTGAATCCGTACACCGGAGTGGATACGAGGATGAGTTTGGGGTGCGATTCTTTCGTCAAGAAGTACGAAGGGAGCGGGCAAGGAGGGAAAATTGAAGTGAAATGCATCGGGAAGTGCGAATAAAAAAACGAATTGTACGCTTTAATGAACACGTTTGCTTAAAATAATATTACAATGTGACGTGCGCTACGATTTGCGTGAACGAAAAGTGATCACCTCGATCGTTCTTGGATAAGAATTGCGCCACTTTCGCGTCCGCACATATCTCCTCTAAAGTTAACGAATCATCCATCGCGACGCCGTGTAAGTAACTCTCCAAAATTCTACGATTGTATTCGCCTATCTTTTCGATTCGTAATTGATAGGACTTTGTGGTAACGTTGTACGCGACGCCGAGCCTATGCAGCTCGTCAATGACGTCTTCAGCAGTAGTCATCGATGCAGACGAAGCTGTTGGTGATGAAGGTAACATCGTCGTCGTTGAAGACGCGACGAAGGCGTTTCGATATAAAGCGTGAAATTGAGCGTCAGCGCTCTTCGCCGCGTGCACGGCGATGAAACCTAAACCGTTCGTTTTTACAGACATAGCAAACGCTCTCGCCGCAGCTCTTAAGCTTGTACCTTTTTGGATGCGTTCAAAGCCAAACGCATTATACGCGACGTCGTAGGACATCGGTTTCACTTTGAACACGTCCAAGGTGCCGCGATGCAACGCCACTGCGCGGAACGGGGAGTCGATGTCGTTCTCGTTAATCTCTTCTAAAGCGTGTTTTAAGCAAACCAAAGAGGTCGATAACAATTCAACGGCCACCACGCGACCGTTCAAGGCGGATTCTTCGTCTTCTTTCTCGTCGGAAGTCATGACTTTCTTCTTCTCCTCCTTCGACAAACCCGTTTCCCTCTCCAAATTCTCCGAGTCCGAAGACGAAAGTTCGTACTCCTCCTCTCCGTCGTTATCATCGCTGTTCATCATCTTCCCACCACTCATTCCTCCTTTCTTCTTCAACTTCTTCGCGGCTAACTTTTCGGCTAACATCATCGAAAACGCTCCAACGCCACAATCGGCGTCTAAACATCTCAACGTCGCGTGCGCGTCCAGCAAAGCGCCAACTTGTGAATCCGCTTTCGCCCTTCGCAAATCGCGAAAGGCTCGAGACCAATCGATAGAGAGCGAGAGTTGTTTCAACTCCTTGTTCAATATTGTGCGGTATCCAAACGTCAAGCGTGTGAAGGTATCGATGGTTAATTCACCTTTTTCCGCCCGAAGTTTATTTTGCAAAACAGTCTCCGGTTCTTCCGCGGGCGAGTCATAGAGAGACGTCGGGCGAGCACCAAAGTGGTCGTCCTCGTCTTCATCGATGGAGGATAATTCCTCCGCTACGTCGTCATCGTCCGCATTCACGTGTTCGCCTTCTCCTCGCTGTTGTTGATGATGATGTTCCAGTCGCTCATCTTCGTCTTTTCTACTTTCATCTTCTTCATCCTCTTCTCCTTCCATAGTGGTCTCTAATCGCCGAGGCGATCTGTGCGGCGACGCGTTGAATTTTTGGGCGCTGTTGAAGTACGCCGCATCGTTCGCTGCCGTCGGTGTGCGCTGACCAGATCGTATAGGAGAGCCGCCGGTGGATTTTTTTAGGAACGGTGAGATTGGTGGCGCATTTCTCGGGGTGAAAGTAGCTCCAGTGGCCACGTTGTTATCCTTCGACGTTTTCGCTTTGATCGCTTTGCGCAACGCCTCCCTGCGTTCTAAATCGATGTCTCTCGCCGCAACCGCGGAAATTCGTTTCGTTTCCGCGGACGATAGACGTCTGCGTTCAGGCATCCACTCTGCTCTGACTAATGCTCTGTAAGAGATTGTCTTCGCGGCATCTTGCAAGAGAAAACTCAACAGAGCAACGCATATGCAAAACAACGTTTGCTCAAACGTACACGGCGACATTTCGTGAAACGGCCAATGTCTCGTGAGCAAAATGGAGGCAAAAGAAGACGCCATGGTGGCCAGGAATAGGAACCCACCCGGTGCTAACGTCCAAAACGGATCGGGTCCGTCCGAGCGCGCGCATAATACCGAGAATGCATCCGTTAATGCCATTTTCAAGAAAATCATGCACTTGGCTTGCTCGTACGTATCCGGCGCGATGTCCAACGCTTCGAGTAAACCAAAGTTTGCATTTGAGCTGGAGAAGATTTCGCGCGCTACAAAGCACGTCGTGAATGTGGCAACAAAGCCCATCGCTAGTCCAGATGCCAAGATGCACGGCAAACGCCACGCTTCGGGCGACGCTGACGGTCTCGCAAAATCATAAGCGATTGACAAGACGACGCAATCGTTCACCGAGGCTAACAACGCCAACGCGATGACTGGTAAAGTGAACGTTTTCGGCCACGCCACGTTAGTTTCGTTCGGAAACACTAAGAAGGCGCACAGGACAAACACGGTGAGCAAGTGGCACGTGCAGATGATGCGGTACAAAACGTAAGTCTTTGCGCGTGCAAAAACAGCTCTCGCTTCGACGATTGCAGAAGCGACGTGCGCCAGCGACGGTCTCGACACGACAAAATCAGCAACGCGAACGGCAGCATCCGTGGACGATTGCGAGGCGGCAAAAGCGGCGTCGGAAGCCCGCATGGCGGGTAGATCTTCTAAACGATCTCCGAGAACGCCAACGATGACTTTCCTGCTGCTGCCCAAAAACCGCTGGTTGTGGCGACTGTTTTGATGCATCGCCGCTTGCTTGAACCGGCGAATGATGTTCGCTTTCGTTTCCGCGTTGCTGCACTCGAAAAAGCAATCGACTTTACTGATAGGCACTATGGATGTGGTTGTTATTGTCGTCGTAGATGTAGAATGAATCGTGGACGATCGAATACCTCTTTCGGCATCGGAAACGAAATCGCTCCTTTGTTGTTCAGATGTCACTTGCTCCGGCGGTGGTCGACCTTCTAAAACTTCTCGACAATTTCGAACGATACCTTCGTATCGTTTACCCGCGTTCGTATAGAACGATTGCACGCGGGGCGAAACCGATGGTGGTTGTTGTCGATTTTTTTGACTCGCATTTTCAGACCTATTGAGTTCTGAGTCCGTATCTTGATTATCGAGTAAAGATGAAGACGCAAACTCCTCTCCCGCGTTACCAGTTCTCGTCGACGAAAGCACGCGTTTTGGATTGTGCAACTGTTCCGTTCGCACTTTAGCAAACGATTCCGACGCGGAAGTGAATAATTTCACGTCCACGCCTAAAGCTTTCAGCGCGTCTCTGCCGGCGTTGCAATCTTGACGGACGTGACGCGAGAAGGCAAAGATACCTAAGAAGACCCATCCGTTCACGATACTGCCTTGGTTCTGCGCGCTATTTTCGAACACTTCCGCGGTTGTTTGCACGTCATATGCGCATGCAACTGCAACACATCGCAAACCTCGTCGTTCAAACATTCTCTCGCGATTTCGAGCCTCGTCTAACGCTTTAAAGACTTTTTTCGCGTGTTCTTCGTTCCCGGCGCGAGAAATCATAGTTTCTCGACGGACTAAATTATCTATGGATTCTAAGCATCCTTTGGCTACAGCGAACACACCAGAGTTTGAACCATCCATGGCTTCTTCTCTGGAAATCGTTGCTCTCGAAAGTTTGACTACGGAATCGTACGGTTCGTACGTTTTCTGGATGTAGGTTTCTGAGAGCGAACTCAAACCGTCTTCCGCTAGTCGCTCCGCGATGGCGCGATCGACGGAATCGTCGAATATCAAATTCATTTCGTCGTCTGCTACCAGATGTTGCTCAAAGACATTGTTGTTGTTCGATCTCGCTGTGGTTGGGGTTGCTGATTCCATGACTGAAGATGAATTCTTCCACCATCGCGATGCCAATGCCGCGGCAACCAAAACGTCCCTCGGTTGACAACTATCTGCAAACACAATGGGTTCTCCGACAATACGAGTCGCGAACCGATCGACCACGCAGCACGACGTCGAACAGAAGAGCGCTTGCATTGCGGCAACGTCTTGTATTGCACTCAATCGGCTGATACCAAAAGTTCTCGTCGTCGTCGAGCCAACGAAGGATGACAACGGATTGCTACTACTCGATGCTTCTTTGTTCGACTGTTGTCGTTGTTGCATGTTCAGATGTTCTCTGTTTGCTTGCTCATTCAAATAATACTCGGGATAGTAATCGTCGAGTCCTGGGCTGTACCCAGGAGACGCGCGCGCTTTCGCCATTCTCCGAATACCCAACGCAACAGTCGCGTGAACGACAACTCTCACAGCTATTGGCAACGCGCACACGCACAATACGGTTGCAAAGGAGCACGCAAACCAAAATCCTCTACCGGCTACGACTAAAAAGAGCCAAAGTGAAATTGCAGAAGCGAACGACGCCACAGCCACCCCGGTCATCACGAGATCTAAAGACCGGTCAAACGCAGACCCTCTCGGCGGTGTTGCAACGGTAGTACGCGCCATCGTAGGTACTTGCTGTCGATGGTGATGACTTCGTCGTTGCGTTGAAGCCGACGATCCAAACAGAGCACCAAACGATTTCGAGCGAACCATGGATGATTTTCTCGAGCGATTTTGATGACTCGTTGAAGTCATCGAGAAGAAACCTAAAATACCAGCGGCGTTCGCGCGATGTTCTTCTATTTGCATAATCTGCTGCATTTTGCGCGCGATGGCTGTTCGAGGACCGGTTCTGCCTACAATTGCGGCACCGCAACCGGCGTAAATAACACTCCCTCCTAAAACCGGTTCGCCTTCGGAGACGCCGATTAAATCCAGCGAGTCCATTTCGTTATCATCGCCAAAGAGCATGGACAATTCATCACCACGACTCGCACCTCCGCGCGGCGTACCATTTGCAAACAAAGACGAGGATAACGTCGATGACGACGCGGTATTAATGAGATAATTCGAGTTTCGCGTGACGAATAATACGCCCGAGCCTCGATAGACGCAATCGCACGGCACGATTTGACCGACGCGCAATTCGACAATATCACCCGGCACGAGCGATTTCGACGACACGCGCATCTGCTTCCCGTTATCTCGAACTACTGTCGCGTACGCGGGGAACTGTCCGTTTCTCGGCGCGTTTGTCCGAGTCATATTTTCTAAAATTTGTTTCTGCGATTGTTTCGTCGTTGCTTTTGTTGAAGTCGTCGTCAAAGCCGAAGTCGTGACTTCCGTCCCAGCCATCAAAGCGCCGTCGTCTCTGCTTTCGGACCACCCAACGTAACAGTTTGCAAAGAAAACCAAGAACAAGACTAAAACATCAATAATAGAATCGAGTGTTTTCGCTGGATCCATAGCTTGTAGGCATTGTAAGAAAATAGCAAAGAAAATCACCCTCCCAGCTGGCGCGTTGAACTCGCGAAGGGCGTGTTTCACCAACTGACCGTAATCGAATTTCTCTCCAGGAACAGAGTTCGGGCCGAACTTTCGTAACCTGCGAGTGACTTCAAACGGAGATAGACCTGAGTTTACCGAAGTGTCGTAAAAATCAGCCGAGTGCTCTAAAACATCTCTCGCCCGTACCGGCACGAAAGTATCGACTTGAGGTTGATGATTACGATGAGCGTTGGTGCTATCGGCTTTCTTCCTACCCGGAGACGCGTGAGGACCTTTTCTCGTCGGACTCTTCGTTAAAAGTGGCGTCGTCGTCGTATCTTCGTCGTCGTCGTCGGTGTCGGATTCGATTTCTGTGTCTTTATTACTGCTCCTAATCTTGTTGTTATTGTTGTTATTGTTTCTTCTAAAATCTCTTCCTGAACTACTCCTCCCGACGTTTCTAGTACTCGCACTTGAATTCATATTCATACCAAACGGGTTATACCCGGCGCCGCGATTCCTATGTGCCGCGGCGTTTTGCGCGTTCCGTAAAAATTCTGAATCTTCTGAGAAGATCGAGTCGCCTTCTTCGTAATAATCGTCGTTCGTATTATTGTCTCGACTAAACACGTCCTCGGAATTCATCGTCGCTCTATCTTCGTCGTCGTCGTCGAAATCGTCGTCGAAATCGTCCATAACGTTACCAAAAGCATCTCGTCTTGCGCGCCTATTCGTCCTCGTCCTCGCGTTCGTAATTCCATACTCGTTCTCTTCGTCGCTCAAAACTCTCTCTCGATGCCTCGCCGCTGCGTAAAAGTGTTGCCTTCGCAACCACTCCGGATCGATCGAGTTTGGCGTTTCCGGAGCGCCGCCGCCATCGTTACCACCTCCATCGTCGATTTCATCTCCTTCTTCCTCGGAAAAGAGCGACGATTGGGATAAAGCAGCGGCAGAAGAAGAAGAAGAAGGAGAAGCGTTCCTCCTCGCGAGCAGCAGTTCTTCTTCTTCTTCTTCTCCATCTTCGCTTTTGCTTACGAACGCGGAAACGCCTTTCCCGAATCCAAAACCACCAACTCCTTTTTCGCCGCCGGCGGCAGAATCGCTCCTGTTATCGTCGTCGTTTTTGTCTTCGTCGTCTTCCTCTCGTCTCCAATTTCTCGTCGTCGTCGTCATCTTCTTCTTCTTCTTCTTCTTCT
>Ga0181557_1005580_pt1 | contig 11268 bp, 9 predicted proteins | sample 011ome_23_FD_148632 | JGI IMG/M metagenome (GOLD analysis project Ga0181557, IMG submission 148632) | Coastal salt marsh microbial communities from the Groves Creek Marsh, Skidaway Island, Georgia - 011506CT metaG (spades assembly) | ecosystem: Environmental > Aquatic > Marine > Intertidal zone >... | reverse complement strand
CGCGCTCTGGATCTTCGTTGATGTATTCATCCAACAAATCCGCAGCATCAGCTGGCGCCGTCTCAAGATAACGCGTTCCCCAATCACCACTTAATTTCCCGGCAGTTGAAAGGACTTTCAGAACTTTAGCCGCAACCTCAGACGGATAAGCGCTCACGCATTAACTCCGGCGCTCGAAGAGCCCAGCACCTTTCGGTGCATCCAGGGTAATCATCTGATATTCGCCGGTTTTCGACACAAGGAACAACCCGCCTTTGAAGACAGCAGCAACGAAGACTTCAGCCGCAATCTGGCTCCCTTGACTCAAGCGCACAAGATTTGATGTGCCAGGCACGATATCGACAGCCAGACCATCCTTGCGCGACTCAATCAATTGCCTTGATGAGATTTGAGCCAACGCCATTTGTCGCTTCATCGGTGCGTCTGTTGCGGCATTCACCACACAAGCATATTTACCGCCATCTTTTGCGACACCAATCAGCTCTTCTTTCTCAATGAGCGCGCATAACGACTCGGCGGCCGCCTGATTTTCGATGTAAAACTCCACCTGACTTCCGTTATGGAGTCTTGGTTGGCCCGATAACTCACGCAATGCGAGCTCAAGCTCAGTTCCGCGTATTTCCTCGATTTTCGAGCTAAAAATTGTCTCAGCCACATACCCAGAGGCATTGATTGGTGCATTGGTAACCGATAACCCTTTCAGACTTACCAAACGATCCTCGACTAACTTCGATGGTTCAGACGAAGCCACTCCAGACATAAAGAGCGTCATCAGCACGATCAGCGGACGGCAATTCAACATCATTAATCTCCTGAATATGGATAGGAAAAGACAAGCTGGATTTTTTCTGCATTCGAATCCGGTCCAAGGTACTTAATATTTTCACCGAGTAAGACGATGGCTGGAATATCCCGAACTAACGACTGCCGCGCCAAAAAATACGATTCAGAGTTTCCCTCGAGCTCAAGGATCACGCCATCAACACCAACAGCTCCAAAACTTGGATCCAAGCGCGCAATCTCATCAATTTTTATCGCGTCCTTAGCCAACTCAAACGGATTCCCAAGAAACCCCTCATAAACCTGCGTAAATTGTTGTCCTGATCCCTTTTTTGGCGCTGGAGCATCCTTGGCCTTCGCCTTTTTGTTACCATTATTTGGCTGCTCAGGCTCTCTGTTACAAGGGTCTAAGGCTCCTTTCGCCTCAAGCCGACCAATACACAACGTTGTAATTCGTCCGCCAGATGATTCGAGCTCGAATAAAAACTCACTAATACGCGCTCTAAAAAATTCGCGCGACGAGAAGAGTTCAGTTTTACTTTTTAATTCTGCCTCAACTGCCTTCAGCTGCGTCTGAAGCTGCTTCAACTGGTTCTGGAACCCAGGGATCTGACGCTCTGCTTGCTCACCCTCTTTTCTCTCGTTAATAAACCGCTTGGTTTCAGGCTCCAAGAAGAAAAGGTTTCCATAAACAGAGCCACCAATGACACCAAACAACAGCAGGGCGCGCATCGTTAAGCCAAGCGCGTATCCCCCGCGCGTTTCTCGTTTATAAACTGACTTGGTTGAACGTGCGTTTAAGCGCTCGAAGAAACCCTGCTTACCTGCTACCCGACGAAGAAAACGCGGCCCCTGATCCATGAATAGATCTGAAGCAATTTGTTCTTCAGATGCAGCACCTGTCTGCGACGAAAGGGGCTCTGGGAGTTCGTCGACAGATCGCCCGGGCGGGAGGCTCGGAATCGATGGATCATCATGCCGACGTCTTAATGACTCAAGAAGTTCAAGCGCGCGTGAACTTAACTGGACATCCTGGTTCATTGGTTTTGCCCCGCTCGTCCGTATAGTTCAAATCGAAAACCCGACCCAGTCCCAGAACTTTTATAAGTTGCACGCAATTTGGGAGACACAATCAACTTTTCACGAATGAGATTGTCAGTAAACACGGTGACGAGATCAGCTGATTGAGCAATGCCCTGGATCGATAACGAGCCATCACGATCAAGGTTGAATTCAGATAAGGCAATTCCGGGTGGAACCGTCGATGGGAATACGTCAAAAAATTCATAGCGCGTGTTTTGACTCGCCACATCAAAGAGTGTCGATGACTGGGTTTTAATGGCGTTAATCTTAGCGTTCAGACCATTCACTTGATTCTTCAAATTGCTCGCCTGGCCCACAAATGAGCCAGTGTCACCAAGAGCTCGTTCTGCAGACAAGTATTTGGGGGCCGTAATCAGCGCCGTGTAGGCAAACCCAACCATCAATGCCAAGCCCAAGAGCAAACCAAACGCCGTATTACTGGCTCGTAACCGTCGATTGGCAACGAGCTTCTTTTGGTAAGGATGCAAAGACAGATGACTAAACACCTCTCCAAATGCTGGCTTATAGAGATCGACGTCTAACATTTGATGCGCAGTTCCGACACTCGGCGCTAGAAGGCTTTCAGCCGCAGTTGGAGTTTCACCCTCAACAACGCCCAACGGCTCGCCACCAGACCAAATTTCAATCTCAGGTAAATCAGAATTTGCTCTCAATAACTGCGCTGTTTTTTCAGGATCAGAGAGACCCGTTATCAAAACAACCTTGCGGAAAGGTAAGAACCTCCCTTCTTGTACAAGGAACTGACAGCTCTGCCCAACAGCATTCCCGATTCGGGCACCAACTTCGGCCCAGAAATCTCCGGTTGGATGGTCCACGGTATCCAACTGCTTGAGGAGTACCTGATCAAACTCATTAAATTCAAAGGTTGTTGAGTCAATCTGATTGGGCGCAATCCCGATTACTCTGCCGCCACTCTCAGATAGATAAATGAGCCCCATGCTGGAGCGTCGATCTGATCGACTCATCAATCGATAAACTGAGTTCACGAGGGCCAGAGGCTCTGGATCAATCAAAACTGGTTTCAAATTAGCTTCAAGTGCGACATCACATATGTGCGTCAACGATTCTCGAGGACAGACGCCAACGAGGAGCGTCATTGTGTCCTCAATTTCATCTGAGCTCACACGTTTAAAGGTGATATGAGGCCCATCCATATCACCAATCTCTGGGGCATGCTCTTTCCAGAAATCAGGTTCTTTGGATTCGACTGCAAGTTCTTTCTCAGTCAGATAAAACATACTGACGACGCGGATGATCATCTCGCGATGCATTGCGCAAATCATTACATCGCGCCCAGCGAGACCGTAATCGTCGACCACATGCTCTAGCAACTCTTGGATTCGGACGAGATCAGGCGCAAGGTCTGCAAGATCAACCGGTCGTTCAAAGTCTTGCCTGGCAATGAAGCGAACCTGCGTCACTCGCTTTTTGGTAAAAATTTCGGAAACGGTAAACCCGGAGGATTCGAGGTGCAAAACGACCGGCGAACCGTCAGTCCCAGAGAATCCTCGAAACATTCGTGCGAAAACAAGAGAAATAGCGCTCATGAATTATTGGGTTCTACCGGCAATATCTTGCCACCTATGGTAACAAAAAAGACAATGGAAAGAAGAATCTTCTCAGGAATGCCGAAAACGTGACCATTAGCTCCGAATTAGCACTCATTGTGATTGGTACGATTATGGGCGCTGCATTGGGCTCATTCGCGGCAGCTGCAGGCATTCGAACCACCTCTGATAAATCAATTATCTCCACACCATCATCGTGCGATTTCTGCGGCACTGCACTGAAATCAACCGATCTCATTCCAATTCTCTCGTACCTCATCAGTCGTGGTCGTTGTCGATTTTGTTTTCATCCACTGACCCCAATATATATTGTGACTGAACTGTTTTTCGCATGTCTTGGAGGCTGCTTAGTTGCTTTTGCTGACCTTACTTACACAACATTTATACTGCTGATAGCAATTGTCCTGCTCACAATTTGCACCATCAGTGATTTAAGAGCAATGCTCCTCCCGCTGCCCGCCATGATCGCCGTCGGCATTCTTGGATTTGTGCATCAAGCCCTCGAAATTGGTGGATCTGGATTCATTGGTGCGGCAATTTCAACCGCTACTGCCATCTCGGTCATCGCAATCCCGGGAGTTTTGTATTGGATCATCAGAAAGACCCAAGGTTTTGGCGAAGGTGATTATTGGCTCATGGGTGCGATTGGCCCATGGATGGTTTGGATTGAGGCGATTGTATTGTTCTATTTAGCAACCGTTTTGTGTCTCACCGCCGCGATCATTGAAGCACTTTGGCAAAAAAAATCGCTCGAATTGTTAGAGCAAAAACCGCTCGGCTCATTTATTTCTGGACTCGCGGTTATCTATTTATCGGCAAAATTGTGTAATCTTGAATATTATTTTTATTTGGATTGGTTATGAGCACTGCAAACTTCCAAGCAATTACCGAATATGCTCGACGCATCCAACGAGTTTATGAGCATGCTCGGAGAGCACATCAACTGGATTCTCGCTCTGAGCCTAGCCAACAAAACCAATCCCCTGTCGATCTGAGACAGCCATACATAAGCGAAACGGGACACTAGGAACGATCTATGTTGAGTTTAAAACCACGTCACCAGCTCTCATCTTGCGGCATGGCGTTTTTGCTTGTTGTTTTAACCGGTTGCTCGCAAAACCCGATCAATAAAGAAGATCTCAAGGTCGATAATGCCAGGGAACAATTCCAAGAGCGACGAGAGCAAACTCTACCTGGTCAGCCTCTAGCCGTAAAACCTGCCGAGGAGAAGAAAGTTGAGCGTGCTGTCCGAGTCCTGCGGATCTTCAAAGGAACGGACGCGACCGAAACAGCAGGCACATCAGCTGACCAAACAAAACAATCAATCCAAGCAATGATCGAGCAGTCACTGAACGCACTTGCTAGGACTTTGGTCCAGAAGTTGGAGGACGATTCCAGCGCACAACCTGCACCTCAGGAACCAGCCGACTCCGACGCAGGACCGAACCTCGTCCCCACGAGCGTGGTCGAGGAAGGATTTGTGTATCTGAATGCAAATCAAGTGATTTTCGAAGAATCCATTCTTTTAAATTCGTTTGCTCGCATTCATGAGCAAGGTTTTGCTGAGTCACATCCATCCTATTTCGCATTTTCAGGGTTGCCCCTTGCAGTGGTTCTCGAGCAAATGACGGCTTCAGCATCAGTTAAAACTATTATCATGCTCCCAGAGCAGCAAGAGAACTTAGCGATTTCATACGAATTCGAGGGACCATCAGCCGAAGGGCTCGATCGATTGCTCACACAGCAACAACTTAAAGTCGTCTGGGACCCTGAAAGCAAAAACGCATGGGTCATGACCAATGACGAATACGGTCAACTTTTAAGCCGCGCGACAACACTCGCTGAAACTAAGTCCTTGAAACGACAATCATTGCGCTCAGGTAATGAGGAGCGCGAACTGTCTGAGCTTGCAGCTCGTGTGCAGGACGCTCAACTCGCACTCGTCCGCTCGGGCGCTCAATCATTTCCGGTTGTATTGAGTGATATCGAAGGCACCTTCGCTGAACTAACACCAGCCACAAAACTTGAACTGATCGATCACGTAACAAATCTGAGAAAAGCATGGCAAATGTATGAGACTGCGCCCGAGACTATCGCTGAGGCAAAAGCACCAGATGTCACACCAATCCAGAGTGATTCAATTCTCGAAGGATCCGCATCAACCGAAGAAACAACCTGTTTGCCTGCGGGGCAATTCGTCAAAACCGTAAAAATCTTTATGGCCTATCAACGCCCTGAAGACGTCAAAACAAAGCTTGATGAATTGCGGTCTGTATGGGGCGGAGGCTCTTCTGAGCAAGAAGCCACTTCAGCGGCACCTGCTGCCTCAACAGGGGATGGCGATGCTAATAGCGCTGCACCGGCTGAGACAGCGCAGAACAGCACTTCGACAAACTCAGCCTGTGATGCAATTACAACGAGTGAATTGGCGTTTGATGATCAAGGTCTAATCGTTACAGCGCCTGATGAAAAAATTAATTTAATCCTGAATTTGCTCGACGGAATCGATACTGCTCGCAAGCAAGTTTTAGTTGAAGTCTATCTAGTACAGGTTAATGCAGACTGGCGGCGCCAAATTGAGCTTAGCCTCGACACCTTGACATCAAACATTGAACTGTCATCCGCATTTGGTGGGACACTTCTAAACCTGACACGTGGCAGCACGAGTGCGGGTGCGCAGCCTGAAAGTTCTTTCAAGTTACAGGGAGCCACTGGTTCGGATCTGACCAATCTTTTGACCTTTATCGAACAAAATGACATCGGACAAACCATCTCGAGCCCATCGATCTTGGCACTCGATGGCCAAGAACGCGCATCAGTTAAGAGAACTCGTACACTCAAATATTCGAAGACTGTTCCTGGCGAAGATATTTTTGATGAGAATGGAAACATTGTTCGTTCAACCGATCCGACCACTACATGGGAGTCGAAACCCCTTGAACTCAACTTTGAAATCAGTGAACTGAAAGTGACTCCGGCAAACAATAACGTTGAACTGATCTTCTCTTTTACTGAAGATACGATCGATAGCGAGACCGCATCACCTGAGCAAACGGCTGAAACTAAAAACGAGATCAATACACGAATTTTAGCAGCACCGGGTGACGTAGCAGTTCTCGCCGGCCTCTATCGCCAGTCAACTGCTGATAATGTGACAGGGATTCCTGGTCTAACTGGAAACTCGACCGCCGCAGGTCTTCTGGGCGGGGCGAGCGCAGCTTCTCAAAATCGCTCAGAGCTTTTAGTATTTATTGCACCGACAGTGCTTCAGCCAGGTACTGTTAACTAGTGGATGTACTCGATTTTCTCAGACCCGTCCCAGAGATAGCCGAAACCATTGCTCGCGATTTACCAATTACCGGTCAACAGCTGTTGCTCGGTATTGGAGGATTCTTCGTATTATTGATCCTTTTGATTTTACTGATCCTCCTGAAGCGCTTGAGGCAACGACGCGGTTCGAAGGGCTCAAAACATGTTGAAGAGGCTAATACACTGCTGGTGCGTCAGCTTGAAGAACTTGCGCTCGAAGCCGAAGCCCTAGAAGAGCTCTATAACAAGGGCTATATTTCGAGTCAATTATTCCTAGAAGAGGCAAGTGGACTCAAAAAGTATTCCGAGGTGTTGGAGCAGTATTTGCAGCGGCGTCAGTAATTGAATTGGAATCACTTACTTCGAATCGAGTGAGCGTGGCTGAAAATCCTTCTCTCGTGCACGCTCGTGATACAACCGTTTGATCTGGTCAGGCGCATCCGATTTTGACAACAGATCTTCCGCAACCAAAAGCTTTGCTTCATCCCGCTGATCCACCGCGTTAAAACAGGCTTCTGCGATCGCGCCCCACTCGATATCAGCTGGTAACACAGTAAAGATTTCAACCGGCTCGGTCTTACCAACAACAATGACCCGATCAAGAGGCACCAACAAACCAAACCCCTTGAACTTGTCACGCCCCATCGCCTCAACGACTGGCAAACTAATAATGACATCGATCCCATATTTCTTAGTCACACCCTCAAGCCGGGCGGCAAGGTTCACGGGATCACCGACACACGAGTAATCGAACCTGAGGTCTGAGCCCAGATTACCAACAGTGCACAGCCCCTTGTTGATCCCGATACCGACCTTGAGATCAGGCGCGTTTGGATCCTCGGCCTTGAGATCCTGGTTTACTTGTTCACACGAGCGGACCATCCGAAGTGCCGCCTGGCAGGCATGTAGCGCATCATCAGGATCATCAAGGGGCGCATTCCAAAACGCCATAATCGCGTCACCCATGTATTTATCGACCGTACCGTCAAGGTTTTGAATGTCATACGTCAAGGGTGTTAATAACCGATTAAGAAGCGATGCCAATTGCTCAGGGGTATCTTTAAAGTACTCAGAAATGGTCGTAAATCCGCGAATATCGGCAAACAAAATCGATAGATTTCGTGATTCTCCACCCAATGACAAACGATCTGGTTCATCAGCGATCTGTTTGACGACATCAGGTGACAAATAAGTTGAAAATGCACCTGTGATGAAGCGCTTTTGTGACTCTTCGACCACAATTCGGTAGCCGAGCGCTGTGAAAAAAGTGGCTGCGATCAACACATTCATCCACAACCAATCCATTAAAATCAGCGAGCTGACATAGCTCATCCACGCACCATAGGACACAGCGCCCGCGACCACAAAAAATCCGAAGAGCGCGAAGACAGGTGGTAACCAAAACACCAATAAGGGCGCGACTAAGGCTGCGATAACCCCAATCAACATCGACCAAACCATAGAATCCACTGTGTTTTCTAAGTAAGTTTCAGATGCGATTTGTTCAAGCAAATTCACATGAACCAAAGGCCCTGGGACGTTTGCCGCATTAATCATTGAATGGATATCGCCAAGCGCTACAGCTGATGCACCGACAACCAGGACGCGTCCTGTAATTTGATCCGCGTAGTCTCCTGATACTGCATCACTGAAACTAAGCATTCGGGATGCCAGATGTTCCTCGGTCTGTGATGCCATCCGAATACTCCCGTCATTGGCTGTCGGAATAATCAGCTGACCGACCTTGATCTGCTCAATGGCCGCAAATCCATCATGCGCAGCCGCCTTAACCGCAATCGTTGATACGCCCTGAAGCTGCGCAAGTGTTGCCAAAGCAAGAGACGGATATAAACGGTCGTTTGACCGCACCAATGCAGGAACCGACCGAACCACTTTATCGATCCCGGGAATCACTGATACATGGCCAAGCGCTGCGTTAGTCGCCAGATCGTCGATCGGACCTGTCAATTCTCCCTCAGGAATCGGCGCATCCGACACAGGACCAATTTCCGCTATCGCAAATGAACTATACTCAAAACTCGATGGCTGTCCCGTTGCCGCCATTGCGATCACAGATGGCGTCTGACTCAACACGTCACCGAAGAACTCGTCAAAATTGTGATAACCGTACCCATTGACCACTTGCTCTTCAAAATTTGGCAGGTCACCAATTGCAGCAAACCGCTCTTTTAATTGATGTGGCGATGACCGATCGGCCTCGGCAAACAAAATATCCAATGCCACCACAGAAGCACCCTGTTCATACAGAGCGATTAGTGACGATCCGAGGACATCGCGATCCCATGGCCATTGCCCGAACTCATCGAGCGATTTTTCATCGATCGCGATAAAAAGCGGATCAATTCCTTGTACTTGCGCTTCTAACGAGATGGGTTGCAGCTGTTGATATGCATCCAAGCTCAAATCAGTGAGCCGTTCCACCCATTGGGCGGGGTACACCACTCTAAGAACGAGCAATACACCTAAAACAACAAAAATCAGTCCGAAAGGCGTTAATTTTTTGATCATAACGCTTTATGTTTGGTCTTATAGCGTTTCTGAATTTTCGGATCTTTCTCTAGCACATCCAGTCGTTCACGCTGCATCAGATAATCCCACTTCAATTTTAAAATCTCAGTGCGTAGAACGTCGTCATCGATTGGATTTAGTTTCTTCTCGAACGCGAAAAACTCTGTTTCCAGTGTATGAATCTCGTCGATTGATAAGAAGAGTTCTCCGTCAGGTTTGATTATTGCCACAAATGATTTGCCTAATTCGTTTTTATTGATTCACTGCAGAGAGTATCGCGGTATATTGCACCCGCTGTGAATCGAGGGTATCAGATCACTTTAAGGTTTTCAGCCTGACAAATTCTCTAATATTCGGTGGCGCTAAAAATTGGGGCACTTGATTTGGTAACGACCAACGAGGAACTCGTCCGAGCATTGCCTCAATGAGAATGAGCGTGTCATCGTAGTGATTCAAGGGACTATTATAGGGAGCATCGACAATTGCGTTGTCTCGAACGATTATTTTAGCCGTGTGGTATTCAGTAACCATATCTAGAGACTGATTAGCGGCAGCGTGAATTGTCACATGTCCGTAACAACAACAGCTATATGTCCGATCCAACTGTTTTTGAACTTCGGCATAGTGAGCAGTTCCTCGGATCGCGATGACAGTTTGAGGGGTAATCACTGTGCGTTCAGACTTCACCGACGGATCAAACACTGAATGCACCGCTCCCGAAATCAAGCGAAGAGTTTCGATGCCGAGTTCGTCATCGTGTTGCAATTCGATTTCCGAATCTGGCGAGACCAGAAAAGCATTCTTTCCAACTCGGATCAATCCAGGCGCTTGCTGTCTTGTGTGCGCCCGAAATCTAAATTTACCAGTTCGTTCTAATTCAACGTCCCCATGCACTATAACTTCCGGCGAAGCTTTATCACTTGCAATTAACTCAAATGCAGAGAGCCCAGAGATCCAAACCAACAAGTCGCGACGTTTCATAGCAATCTCCATATCTCGCTAATTCGATGGCATGAAGATGGGCTATTAGAAATCATAAGTAAACTTAAAAAAGCCTATCTTTTAGAGAGTTAGTGAAAAAATACCGTTCGCTGAATACACTAGTAGGGTGAAAATTTTTATATCCAAAATCGTGCTTGCGATTTGCATCGCAATAACAGCCCAAAAAGCGGCCTGCGACTCAACTCGGCCCGTCATTGGCGTACTTGCGGCCACCAATGGAACTGTAAGTGCAAGAGATTCAACTCAACCCGATCAAAAAACCCGAGTACTCACTAATGGATCGAAAATCTTCTTCAAAGACGAAATCAATACAGGAGAGGGCGTCAAGGCACAAATCATCCTAAAAGATAACTCAACGTTTGCACTGGGTGGTGGAGCGAAATTTGTTCTGGATGAATTTGTCTATGATCCCAAAAAATCAAAAAACCACGTTGGGGTGACTGTCGCCAAGGGTGCTTTTAAATTTGTTTCAGGAAAAATCGCAAAAAAAAATAATGAGGCAATGAAGGTTAAAGCTGGTGATGTAGTCGTCGCTGTCCGCGGGACCGAAGTCCTAGGGAACGTGAACACCAGCGGAAATAGCCTCTACTTACTGTCGGGAGCGATTGATGTGCAATCACTCTCCATGGACTGCACAACGACCCAAGCAACATCAAATCCTTTCCCTGTAGAACCTGATGGCTCTCTTTCAACGATGTCTTTAATGAGAGCGAACGCGCCTAGTGATTGTCTGCGAACAATCAGTCGCCCTGGATTAATGGTCACGTCGAATTCAGCTGGTCTAATTTCAGAGCCTCTCAGAGCCGACCCTGCTGAAATCGACAACCTGCTCAACTCCGTCACAATTCGGGAAGAGACTATCGACCCACAAAGTGATTCTGAAAGCGAAAACTCTGAGGACGACACCACCCAGGACGACACCACCCAGGACGACACCACCCAGGACGACACCAACCAGGACGACACCACCCAGGAC
>Ga0181557_1005579_pt1 | contig 11269 bp, 9 predicted proteins | sample 011ome_23_FD_148632 | JGI IMG/M metagenome (GOLD analysis project Ga0181557, IMG submission 148632) | Coastal salt marsh microbial communities from the Groves Creek Marsh, Skidaway Island, Georgia - 011506CT metaG (spades assembly) | ecosystem: Environmental > Aquatic > Marine > Intertidal zone >... | reverse complement strand
AGGGCACACCACACAACACACACAAGTTTAAAGGGAAAAAAAAAAGAAGATGGGCATCAAAGGCCTGTCGAAACTGTTGGCCGAGCATGCGCCGGGGTGCTCCATGGAGAGAAAGTTTCAATCGTACTTGGACCGGAAAATAGCCATCGACGCGTCCATGCACATCTATCAGTATCTGGTGAGTAAAACAATAAAATTCAGAGAACGAAGATTTTTTCGAAAATAAATTCAAAAAGTAGTTTTCCAAGAACCTCCTTTTGTTTGTCTTTTACCGGAAAGCGCGCGCGCACGCGCACGCTGTTCGTTACGTATCGCTCGGTCTCGCAGCACATCTGACGCGTTTCTTCTTTTCTTCCATTTTACTTTCACAGATGGTTGTCGGTCGCTCTGGGGAGAGTCAACTGACCGATGAGAATGGACAGGTCACCGCACACCTCATCGGTGTCCTGTCTCGTACCTGTCGCATGCTCGAAGCCGGGATTAAACCGGTGTACGTGTTTGACGGAAAACCACCAACCTTGAAAGGCGGGGAATTGGCCAAAAGAAAAGATAAGAGAGACCAAGCGGAGAAGGATTTAGAAGCGGCGAGAGAAACGGGTGATAAAGATGCGATTGAGAAAGCGGCGAAACGAACCGTGCGAGTGTCCAAAGAGCAAAACCAAGAAGTTATGCGATTGGTTAAATTACTCGGCGTGCCTGTGTTTGAAGCGCCGTGCGAAGCAGAAGCGACGTGTGCGGCTATGTGCAAAGCTGGTTTAGTGCATGGAGCAGCTACGGAAGATATGGATACGTTAACGTTTGCGTGCCCACGATTGATTCGTAACTTGATGGCACCAGCGTCGCAAAAGAAGGACATCGCGGAGTACGATTTCGATAAGGTTCTCAAAGGATTAGATTTGGATTACGATCAGTTCATCGACTTGTGCATCTTATGTGGATGCGATTACACGGATTCAATCTTTGGTATTGGTCCCGTGAAGGCGTTACAGTTGATTCGCGAATATAAAAACATCGAAACAATCCTGGAGAACATCAAGGATAAAAAATACGTCGTCCCAGAAAACTTCATGTACAAAGAAGCCAGACAGTTATTCAAAGAACCGGAAGTCATCGATACGAGTAACTTGGAGTTGAAATGGTCCAAACCAAACGAAGAAGGGGTTATTGATTTCCTGGTTAAAGAGAAATCGTTCAACGAAGAGCGCGTTCGCAACGCCTTGGCGAGAATCAAGAAAGCGAAAGCCGGCGTCGCTTCTCAAAACCGTTTGGAATCGTTCTTTGGCGCGGCCACGGTCAAGAGTAGCACGATCGGAAAGAGAAAAGAACCGGAAAAAAAGAAGGGAAGCAAAGGTATCGTCGGTGGATTCAAGAAATCGAAAGGTGTCGGCGGGTTTTCGAAAACGAAGAAGAACTAATAATTAACTATAGAAATATATCCATACTCGCGAAATAAAACAAAACAAAGGAGTTCTGCTGTGTAAAATTTTCGTCAGAATAAAAAATGTATCGTTGCGCGGCAGCTTCTTCTTTCTCTTCGTGCCCCCCAACGCATTCTCGTCGTCCTGCTCGCGATCATCATCAACGAAAAGATGCTCAATTACGTCACCATTTTATCGCCGCGACGCTTGCCATCGCATCGTTCGGGAACGTCGAAGGTGCCGAAGCAGCAAATCCAACCTACAGTGGTGTCGACCCCGAGGAAAGTCCTCTCATCCAAAGTCTATTAGCGAAAACGAAAGAGGATAAACCGATGCTCGACCAGAAAAGATTAGATAATTACTACAACAAGAAGTTCCTCATCAATGAAATCACTGGGAAGGAGATTCTCCCGAACCCCTGCGATCCACGAGACTTCGAGTTTGGAGGAAGATGCAGAACTCTGCCTAAATTGCCACGACTCCCTGGAGAAACACTACCAGAGTTCCCTGCTATTGTAAATAACAGCAGTAGGAAGGCACCTTCGACACAATCAGAACGAACAAGCGAAGTAGAATCAGAAAATAGTAATGATAGTGATAGCGAGGAACAAATAGAAATAGCGAACGACGAAGATGTCGCAGACGTTGTTGTTAATTAATACGAGTCTACAACTCATAATAATATTGAAATGATGATAGTAACTCTATGTATAGCTAATAGGTCCATTTAAAGCTCCAGTTGCGAATTGCCGAACGATTGGTTCATTTGTACGGTCAAAATCCGCAGCCGATCCTTCCCAAACAACTTTACCTTGATGCAGAAAAACCAACCTGTCGACGGCTCTTCTAATCGTAGAGTGTTGGTGTGTAACTACGATGTACGAGGATACCCCGCTCGACGATGGATGGTTTGGCGTGTCCTGCAAATCCCTCATCAAGTTCTCAATCGTCGTAGAAGCAATAGGATCTAGACCAGCGGTGGGTTCATCATACATGACAACTTCCTCTATTCTTTCCGTAGCAGCTGTAGAGGATCCCATGTTTTCTTGATTGACGATATCGTCTTTGATAATTGCTCTCGCTAACGCTGCTCGTTTTTTCATACCTCCGGAGAGTTGTGCGGGATATTTGTCCTCCGAACCCGCTAATCCTACGGCGGTTAATGACTCACCAACGATTTTCCTAATTTCTGATTCCGGCAAAGAAGAGTGTTCGTACAAACGGAAACCAACGTTTTCTCCAACCGTTAAGGAGTCGAACAACGCCGCGCTTTGAAAAACCATCCCAACTTTCAAGCTCGGGTTCTTCTCATCGGACGCTAAACCTACCCGTTTTTTACCTCTGATGATGACATCTCCAGAATCTGGCAAGAGTAAACCAGCCATAACGCGGAGCACTGTCGATTTGCCCGTACCCGATGGCCCAATAATACCAACCGCTTCCCCCCGTCTGATTTTCAACGACACTCCGTCTAATACTTTTTTGCTCCCAAACTGTTTTCGAACGTCTCTGAGCTCGATCAGAACATCGTCGTCGTCGTTATTGCTGCCGTAACTATAAGCGTTATTGTATGCCTCGCGCTGAAAAGCATTTTTCCTTCTTCTACTTCGTTGTTGTTGTTGTTGCTGTTGTTTGTTGTTAGTAAAACTAAAACGTTGAAACTGACTACGATGTTTTTTAAAGCTATTCCTCGAAGGAGATGAGGAGGGACAGGACCAGGAGAAGGAAGACGAAGTAGAGGCGAACGAGGAGAGCGCTCGATCCATTTGTTTCTGCGCTCGATCTGATGCTGCGCGTAAGAAGTGCTGGAAATAGAGAAACAGAAAGAAAGTGAAGATGCTGAAAAGTTTGATTTTTGAGATATCTCGCGTGTTCGCGTGTGTGAGTGGATACTTGATTTTGTTCGTCCCCTTTGGTAAGATGAGAATTATTACACCACGGAAAAACTAATATTTTGTTCGCCATGCGGATGATTATTAGTGCCTTTCAAGTGATTATAATACAACGAGAAACTATTCATGTGCTTTGCCTCTCTCTCTCTCTTTCTCTAATATCGTTGATAGAGAAGATTGACCACGGACTGATCAACCATGGCGTGCTCTTTCTCTTTGACGACGGTCACCCCGGCGGCTCTGTTCTTCGCCTCTTCCGCTAACCGATACAGAGAGTTTTTGATATTCTCGCGAGTGACGGAATATAAATTGCGAATAACGCTTTGAAACTCTTCCAAGAGCATTAATTCTGCTTGACAATTTCGTTGTTGATGTTGAGTGTTCTTGTTTTTGTTGTTCTTGTCGTCGTTCCTCGCTGCGCCATCTGCACTGTTACCAACTTCTTTTACCAAGCTCGTCTCGTTGCTGTTGTTATCGCTGCTTCGATTGTTATTGTCGCTTTTCTTGTTATTTTCATCTTCGCGCGAACCGTTCGAGGGCGGATTCGCATTTTCTTCGTCTGATGGCGTCGTGTTTGTCGCGGTAGTCGTCATTCTCTCGTTTCTTTTCTGCATGCTCTGCTCTTGTTGTGCGTGGAAGTATTGGTATTGCCCGTTTGCTTCCTCAACCTCAGTCGTTCGCAATCTGGCGTCGTTGTTGAGCAAGTTTCGAGGCGGACTGACGTTTTTAGCGTTATCTGCCATGATTTTATCAACCGCCAATATTGCATCTTTCTTCGCCTTGACGTTTAGTCGACGATTCTTTTGTTGTTGAGCTTTTGATGGCGCTTGCTTACCTCCCGCAGCATTTTTTCCTACAGTCGCTTTCGTCTTTTTATTGTTGTTGTCCTTATTATTATTATTATTATTTACATTCACTCGTAGCAATTCACGCTGTTGCGCATACGGTGTTCCCAACGTGAACGATTTGGAGCCAAGAATAAGCTCTTGTTCGTGCGCGCTGTAGTTATTGTTCACCATTGGTGTCGGGTGCATCGGTGGCATCGGCAAGTCCAGGGACTCCCATAAGTTATTGTTAGCATTCGCGGCGTTGGCTGTATTCGCAATGTCATTTGCGGTATTCCGGTTGTGAACAATGTTATCAGCGTTGTACACGGTGTTTCCTTCTTCTTCTTCTTCTTTCAACACAGATTGTGGAGGAGGAACTGCGCCTAACGAAGCCGGAGGGACGACGTCCTCTGCCGCGAATAAGTTGTTATTCGATAAAACTCGTGTGATTTCTCCACCATTGTTATAAATGCTGAAGGAATTTTGTCTCGAAATCGTCGGCAGCGTTTCCAAACCCATCAGCGACGGCAACTCGTTGAAGAAGTCCGTCGATTGTTTGCTCTTTCTCCGTTTTGTCGGACTTCTTTTCTTTTCTTCCCTTTTTGCATTGATATCGGCGACGTTCGAAGGCGTTTTGCCGCTGCTCGTTGCTCGTTTGGCTTCTTCCCCTGCTCCAATTTCAACTCCTGCCTCTTCGCTCTTCGCGATCGAGGCGTGAACGTCTTCCTCGCTCTTCCTTTTCGTCCCACCCATGGGCGATCTGTGTGAATGCGTTCTTCAGACAATCTCTCTTTGTGCGATCTGCGTTTGTATAAATATCCGTATCCGCGCGCGTTCCTTTTTAAAGATCGCGCGCAACCAAAATATCTTTGTTAAACACCCAAAATATCGCGTCAGCAGTCAGCATCCGAACTTTAAAAGCTACTTTCCGTCACGGCTGCCAAGAGCTTTTTGCTTGGGAACGAAAAAAAAAACGCGCAAATGTTAATGATGACGTGTACAACATTTTGTATTCAAAGATGAAAAAAAACTCTCTCTTTCTCCCTTTCTCCGTTCTTATACTAAGCGGCGTTTGGACCGACGGTTCGAGTTTTCGTTCTCATAGTCACAAACTCCTCTGCCGAGGATGGGTGAATTCCGACACACGAATCAAACTGCGCCTTGGTTGCCCCGCACTTCAAAGCAACGCCCATACCTTGCATAATTTCGGCCGAATCTGGACCAACCATGTGGCAACCGATAACTTTGTCGTCCTTGGTGTCGACGACGAGCTTCATGAACGCTTTTTCCGTTCTTCCAGCTAAAGTCAACTTCATTGGGGTGAACGAAGACGTGTAGATGTCGCAAGTGCGCCCTTCCGCAATGGCTTGTTCTTCAGTCAAACCAACACACGCTACGGGTGGCTGGGAGAATACCGCACACGGAACGTTTTCGTAATCTGGTTCTTTGTCGTTTCCTCTCACAACAGTTTCAACGAATGCCATGCCTTCCATTAAAGCTACCGGCGTCAAGTTGATGCGGTTGGTCACATCCCCTACGGCATAAATGTTCGGAATGTTCGTTCTCGAGTACTTGTCTACCTTAATGGCGTCGGCAGAGTCGAGTTCAACACCAACGTCTTTTAATCCTATGTCTGGTCTCGTGGTATTCGGCGCACGACCGGTAGCAAACATGACGACTTCCGTATTGATGGTCTTCCCGCCAGAAAGCGCAAAGTCGATGCCGCCTTTGCCGTCTTCTTTCAAGGACTCCGGCGTCGTCGACTCGTGCACGTTAATGCCTCGCGACTTCAACGTGTTCATCACGTTTTCACGGATTTCCGTATCAAACCCTTTCAACGGCAACGGTTGACGGAAGATCAAATCAACTTCGCAACCTAATCCTTGATAAATGCCCGCAAACTCTACGGCGATGTATCCAGAACCAACAATAGCTACTTTTTTCGGCAACTTCTCCAAAGATAAAGCGTCGTCAGAGTCAATGCCAAGTTCTTTACCCGGTATATCTGGTCTCACTGCGCGTCCACCGGTCGCGATTAAGATGTTTTGCGCGGTAACTGTCTCTTTAGTGTTGTCCGCTTTCGTGATTTCCACCGTGTGTTTATCCAAGAGTTTCCCTCCGCCTTCGTACGCGGTCACACCGGCGCCGTCTAACAATCGACCGTAAATTCCGTTCAATCTTGTAATTTCTTTCGTTTTTGCCTCTAAGAGTTTTGACCAGTTCAATTTCGGGTTCGGGTCAACGTCCCATCCGAAACCTGCGGCGTCTTCAAACTCGGCTTTGAACCCAGAGCCGAACACGAAGAGCTTTTTTGGAACGCACCCACGAATGACGCACGTGCCTCCCAACCCACCTTGCGTGTTAGAGGATATCGGATTAAACGGTAATTCGACTAAACCAACTTTAGCGCCCGCTGTGGATGCCATTCTCGAGGCGCGGACCCCGCCTGAGCCTCCTCCGATGACGAAAATATCGTAATCAAAATCGTGCTTTTCCATCGCCGCAGTCGTCGTCGTCGTCGTTCGAGTCGTCGATTGTTGGTTGTGTTTATTAATAGCTCTTCTCACGAAAGATTTGCCGCTGTTTTTTAACGATCCGCAAAAGAATGAGTTTGTTGTGGTTCGAATTAAAGGTAAAGCTTGCATTCCCATGCTCTCGTTGTGCGTGCTGCTGGTCGATGGTTTTTGAAAGCACTTTTTTCTGGCGCAAGATAAGTCTGCGCGTTCTCGTATTTCTGTGTGTGCTTTTTCTTTTTCATTTTTTTTTGTTTCGTGACTCCCCCGAGGGCGAAACAGAGGCAGAAGAGGCAAGAAGCAGAAGGAGAGAGAGAGAGACCGGGAGAGCGGGGGGGTGGGTCGTTAAAAAAAACAAGAGAGATCTCTCTTTCCACGAACAGGAAGGAACACGTGGCCACGACAAAGGACCACAGAGAGGATAATCGAGGGGAGAAGAAAAGAAAAACAATCGCGAACACGTCGACACTTTTCCTCTGTAGTATATATACATATTACATATATATATATATATTCACACACGAACTCAAACACACGTAAGACCCACATGTCATCCTTTGCCAGTTCGTCAGTCGCAGCGCGTTCCGTTCTCGTTCAAAACAAAGTCGCTTCCTCCGCGAAAAGAATTCAATCGAAGAGTCGAAGAGTATCCGCCACTCAAGAAATCTCTGCTTCTATGGCGCACAAACAGCGTAAAATGGACGTCGCGGAAGCGAAAAAGCTGCTCGACAAGACTAAAACATTTATTTTCGATTGCGATGGTGTCATTTGGAAGGGTGACTCTTTGATTGATGGCGTTCCGGAGACTATTGAGATGCTCAAGAGTATGGGCAAGCAGTTGTTTTTCATCACCAACAACTCCACCAAGTCCCGTGCGGGATATTTGAAGAAGTTCACCAGTTTGGGGTTGAATATCACCGCGGAAAACATCTTCTCCTCCTCTTTTGCGGCTGCCGCGTACCTCGAATCTATCAAGTTCGACGGTAAAGTCTACGTTGTTGGTGAAACCGGTATTGGGGAAGAACTCGACTTGCTCGGCATCAAGTGGTCCGGCTGCGAAGCCGATAAGGGTAAAGAAGTCACTTTGAGCGAAGGTTTGTACATGGAACACGACAAGGATGTGAGCGCGGTTATCGTTGGCTTTGACAGACACTTCAACTATCACAAAATTCAGCAAGCGACGCTTTGCATTCGCGAGAACCCGGGATGTTTGTTCATCGCGACCAACACGGATGCGGTGACGCACTTGACTTCCGCCCAAGAGTGGGCCGGAAACGGTTCCATGGTCGGCTGCATTAAAGGTTCCACGCAACAAGAACCGATTGTTGTCGGGAAACCATCCTCTTTTATGTTGGACTACATCGCCGAGAAGTACTCCATTCCGAAGGATGAAATTTGCATGGTTGGGGATCGTCTCGATACCGACATTTTGTTCGGGAAAGACGGTGGCTTGTCCACCTTGTTGGTGTTATCTGGCGTGACGACGGAAGAACGCTTGTTGAGCCCGAAGAACGAAATCGTTCCGGACTTTTACACCAACCAGTTGAGCGATTTGTTAGAAGCGAAGTAATGAAAATGTGTATTTTGATTTCTACGTATGTATGTTTTCTATGCGTCATTATCTCTCACAACACCCACCATCTACATTCTATCTACATCGTTTTAGCTCACCTGCTATTTAATCCTATTATGAACATCTTTTCCTCTTCCCTCCGTCACCTGCCGAGTGTACGACATCGCCCAGAGGAAGCTCCCCTAACAGTTCGTATTTTGGCGGATATTCTATGTGTTGGTACAAAATTTCCAGCGAGTCGCACACGCACTCAATGTCCTCTAGAACAACATCAAATAATAACCACCACGGATGAGGATTCTCCGGTAACGCTTCGTTCATCTCTCTAGCTGCTAAATATATTGTAGCGCATGCAATCGTTTCTGCGTTGAACCGAACGCATATGGTTGTGTGCAAAGCGTCGTTTGTATGGTTCAGCGCTTTCTGCGTCAACTGTTTATTCCCAGCCAAGTCTAATATTTGCAAATAGTTCAACACGAACTTATGCGGATGTTCAATTTTGATCACAAAACCGAACTCTTTGAGCATGTGCCTTTCTTTTCGTATCAAGTCTTCTTTAATATCCTCGAACCGATCTGAATACACGTCCAATACGACGGTTTCTGAACTCTTCTTCCCTTCCATTCTTTCTTCCACTCGAACGAGAACGTTTATAACGTCTCTCAGTTTTCTGGGAGACTCCTCCAGCTTCGAAGCTAACCAAATGGACGTTGCTGCCATGCGCTTTACGTCGAATTTCTTTAAAGATTTCTTGAAGTAAAACCTGTGCAACAACACCTGACCAGTCGCGATGCAGGACTGATTGAGTTTCAACATGCGACCGCATCTTCGAAGGAATTCGCACCCGAACAAACGCGCGTTAAACTCGTGCGTCTCGTCGATGCCATCCTTTCGAGAGGGCGTTTGAGCGGACTCCTCGTCCGAGATGAGAAAATACATGTTATTTTTATGCGTTTCTTGATGACGATGACGTCTCTTTCTATCTATTAGTTAAAAGTGTATCCATTAAAATAGAGAGAAGTGCGTGAACATAAGTGAAGTAAACTACTACTCTTTTGTCTGCGCTTAAAACCTGAATTTTAGTTTTTGGAGTGAGTACACATCGTTGTGTATGGGCATATGGGACCTTATTCGTGTATTGCTGCGAAAAAAAATATACTCGCTACGAGACTCTGACTAAAAACTCCCCCGAGACTGGCTCGGTAAAATGAATCTTTTCTGAAATCAACCAGTCCTGTACGCTCGCTGGTAATCGACTGGGCGTTCGAGACCCTTTCGTGTGATGTCCTGTCCCGACGAGAATGCTAATCAACTCTCCCGGCAACTTTCTCGCAAACTCTCGCTTTAGAATTTGAAGCGCCTCGGCTATGTGAAGCCCGTGTAAATCTATCGTGCTACTATACCTATTATTCCTTTGGGAATATATCTGATTTGAAGCCTGTTCGTGCGCTCGTTTCATAGCTAATGCGGCTTCTTTGCCTTTCGCCGATAACTCTTTCGCGAGAGCTTTATTACCGGAAAGAAAAGCAGTCGTCGCTTGTTCGTAACAGACGTTTCTCACGCGAGCTAAATCTCGCGCATCTGCCCGATTTTCTCTGTAAAGATTGGATACTGATTCTCCGGTTTCCACCCATTCGGTAGTTTTTGACGATGATTCATTCTGTGAATCAAAGTGAGTCGACCGCATGGTCCTTGAAGAAGGCTGCACTGATGACGAGTTTGCCCAGAACGAGGTCGCCGGAGCTTGCCTGTCGATATAGTTCGATCTTCCGCCAGAAAGATAAATTTTCCGAGGCAGCTCTTCCTTCTTTGCTGCTGCGTTGTCTTTGTTGCTATTAGTCTCCGTTTTCCCACCAACTAAAGAAGGGAAGTTTTCTTCATTATTCGCAGGCGCTTCCGGCACCGGTGCTTCAAACTCTTTTTCTAGCTCTTCTAATAAATCTAACGCACCGTTTATATCCCCGTGAGCGGCGTTGAACAGGATATCTTCGAGTATAGCTTCATCTACGTTCGGGAATTCCTGCACGAGCCATCTCATCTTCTCCTCGTCGGATATATCTTCTTCATAGTGCTGCTCCTGCTGAGCTGAACCGACTCCAACACCAACACAGACATCACCTGCGCCTCCGTCTCTACCGTTTATAAACGCGGAAAGATTGTCCACATCATCCTCGTTTACGAATCCAAAGTCTCCTAAACTTGATGTCAAGTCCTGAACCCTGCCCTCAAAACTGTCTGTCGTGGTCGATACGCGTTTTTCACTTGTAGATTCGTCCCGTGAAGTAGTTGGTGCCGCCGAAAACGGAGAAAACGTCTTCGCTTTGGGGTTCAACATTTGCGTCGCGTGATTGTCCTTCAGGCATACAACAATATATCAAACCTCTTGTCTCTCTCTCTCTCTTTCTTCTCGTTTAAAAATACCCGCTTGCACGAGGTTCTTCTTATCGTTCGTTGCCCGCGACGACAACGACGTTTGACGACGACGACGACACTAAAAAAACAGCGGGCGTGAAAAAAAAGAGCACTCGCTCCGACAGTCCGAACGAAAAGAAAAAAACTCACTCACAAAAGGAATAAAAATGAAAAATTCTTCTTCTAATCTTCTTTTCGTTCGCGCGTGTCCTTTCACGGCGTCAAAAAAAAAACACGCGGTCTTCGATCCTTTTTCCGATAACTTAACACATATAATTAACGTTAGCAAATCATGAGCGCAGCGTGGATAAAACCACCGGAGAGTTCATCCTCGCCGTATACCATTAAAAATGCGAGAGTTCCTCTGGTTTTATTATCCATCGCCGAGGATAACGCGCGTATCAGAAACGGTGGAATTGGTGATGATGCGGATGACATTTCCGAAGGCACTCCAGAAGTCGCTTTAACGAACTCTTCGACAAAATTTGACCGCGCTCTCTCCTCCTCTTACTCTGGAGATAGAGACGGATTGGTATTGGTAGATATCACCGTCAAAGACGGTATAATCGCTCAAATTAAGGCGTCATCATCTGCCGAGGAACAAGAAGAAGAAGAGGGAAGAAACGAACAACAG
>Ga0181557_1005573_pt1 | contig 11278 bp, 13 predicted proteins | sample 011ome_23_FD_148632 | JGI IMG/M metagenome (GOLD analysis project Ga0181557, IMG submission 148632) | Coastal salt marsh microbial communities from the Groves Creek Marsh, Skidaway Island, Georgia - 011506CT metaG (spades assembly) | ecosystem: Environmental > Aquatic > Marine > Intertidal zone... | reverse complement strand
AGGCATTGAGCATGGAATCGCATAATCAGATATGTTTGAACAATTTGTGTCTGATGTTGATGCAAGCTTTTTCCCAAAGGTATCCGAAGGCTAGCACTTCTTTTTTAGCTAATGAGTTCAACCTGAGGGCTCTAAACGTCCCCACTATCAGCGGTGAGACGATGCGGAAGTGGCGATCCGGGAGCTCCATGCCAGCTCCAGGCCACTTAACTGTTCTTCGTAAATGGCTGGATCTCGACCTGAACAAGGTTTTTTCGAGTGAAAAGGTGGTTCGGTCTGGTCATCCAATTATTGAGGAAGATGAAAATCTAGCGCCCTACGAGGCTTTGGACCACCTTGATCAGACGATAAAGGCTTTAGTCGATACGCGAAAAGTGATAAGTGTCGCGCTGAGAAAGGTCGAATCGGCGCATTTGAAACCGAAATGACTGCGTGTTAGACCTCCACTTTTAGATTGTTTTTTTTTCCAACTCTCCGAATCATGCGGTCCGCCATCGGTGCATCAAACTTCGGTCAACTATAGTACTTGGGACCGAGAAGAGGGTGGGTTTCCTTTCGATAGAGTTAGTCGCCTTCAGCTCACGCGGCCGGAAAGGCGGAAAGAAAGTGAACGTAACGAGTGGGAAAAAGTGGCGGCCGGTCACGCCGTCCGCAAGCATGTCGGGGAGGCGTGTCGCGGTCATATTGGCGCATTGGAATTCACCTGACTTCTTATACGATCAACTCAAGTCCTTGCTCGCGCAACGTCGAGTCGAGGCGACGGTTTACATTTTCGACGACCATTCAAAGCCCTCGAATCTTGGTATACGGAGTGCACAGGAGCTAGCCGACCATCCTAGTGTCTTAACTACCTTGAGAGCTCGTCGAGTTGGATACGTAAAAAATTTTCTGCTCGGATTAGCACACGCCGATCGGGGCAGTAGATATTTCGCCTTTAGTGACCAAGATGATATATGGCATGAAGACAAGTTAGAAAGAGCTATCGCCACGTTAGAACAAGTTCCTTCTGAACAACCAGCGCTCTATTGTGCGCGAACAGAAATTACTGATGCGACATGTGAACATACCTTGGGGTATTCGCCACGGTTCAATAAAACCCCGTCTTTCGCCAACGCGCTTGTTCAAAATATCGGTGGTGGCAACACCATGGTTTTTAACCGAGCTGCGCGAGATCTCATTATTAACGCAACGGTAGATGCGAATGTCGTTTCACATGACTGGTGGTGTTATCAAATCGTTTCTGGTGCAGGCGGTTATGTGGTGTATGACCCAGAACCTTGCCTCAAGTATCGGCAACATGCGAACAATCTAGTTGGCGCAAACACGAGTTGGCGTGCGCGTTTTCTGCGCATTCGTGGACTACTCCAAGGCCGATTCCGTACATGGAACGATATTAATCTCAAAGCCCTGTCGGAACATTCGCATCTACTAACAGCGGACAATCGCAAGATCCTCAGTAATTTCATAGAAGCGCGTCAGTCCTCGCTGATTAAGCGTCTTTTTCTTTTCAAGCGGTCTGGCATCTATCGCCAAACCTTGTTCGGCAATCTCGGGCTATTGCTCGGCATCATTTTGAACAAGGTGTAGCGATGACCATTTTAGTAACTGGCGGCGCTGGGTTTATTGGCTCAAATTTCGTGATCGATTGGCTCAGTCTGCATGATGAGCGCGTTATTAACGTCGATAAGCTCACTTACGCTGGCAACCTCAACAATCTTAGTTCATTTGAACAATTTGTGTCTGATGTTGAAAGTAATGAGAGCCATATCTTCGAAAAAGGCGATATCGGCGATGCTGCGCTGTTGAAAAGTCTACTCTCGCGCTACAAGCCAAGAGCAATCATCAATTTTGCTGCTGAATCGCATGTAGATCGCTCCATCCATGGGCCAGAAGACTTCATGCAAACCAACATCATCGGCACGTATCGTTTGTTGGAATGTACGAAAGAATATTGGCAAGCTCTTCCGACTGATGAGCAGAGTGCATTCCGTTTCTTACATGTCTCAACGGATGAAGTGTATGGATCGCTTGACGATGATGCCCCCGCATTTACAGAAACGCATCGCTATGAACCCAACAGTCCATACAGCGCGAGCAAAGCATCATCTGATCACCTCGTGCGGGCTTATCGCCAAACGTACGGGCTGCCGGTACTCACAACCAACTGCTCCAACAACTATGGGCCTTATCAGTTCCCAGAAAAGTTGATTCCGCTGGTTATCCATAACGCACTGGCGTACAAAGCGTTGCCCATCTACGGCGATGGACTGCAAATTCGCGATTGGCTGTATGTCGGTGATCACTGCAGCGCCATTCGTGCCGTACTCGATCGAGGTGACTGCGGCGAGGTCTACAACATTGGTGGGCTCAACGAAAAAGCAAACATCGAGATTGTTCACACGCTCTGCGACATTCTTGATGAACTACGTCCAGTAGGTGCAGATAGCGATATATCCAGCTACCGCGACCTCATCACTTACGTCAAAGATCGTCCTGGCCATGATCGTCGCTATGCCATCGATGCAGCCAAGATTGAGAAAGAACTGAACTGGCGACCAGCCGAAACGTTTGAGACGGGCATTCGTAAAACGGTTGAATGGTATCTGAATAACACTGACTGGGTTGAACAAGTCATAAGTGGCGAGTACCGCCAGTGGATCGAGAGGCAGTACGCATGAAGATACTGCTAATCGGCTCCAATGGTCAGCTAGGGAGAGAATTAGAGCGCCAGCTATCTTCTGTCGGAAACGTCGCAGCCTTTCCACGATCTGCCCTTGATATCACCAATCATCGCGCAGTCAGGGATGCCGTTCTGGCCATTCATCCAAACATCATCGTAAACGCGGCCGCCTTTACGGCAGTAGACAAGGCAGAAACGGATTCGGAACGCGCCAACTCTGTGAATGCTGAGGCCGTCGCTAATCTAGTCCAAATTGCCCAAAAGGAAGGGGCGTGGCTGATCCATTATTCAACCGACTATGTGTTTGATGGCAGCAAGCCAACTCCTTATATCGAGACAGACGCACCCAATCCAATCAATGTCTATGGTGCGTCTAAATTAGCTGGCGAGACAGCGATCGCTGCAGCCGACTGTCAGCATCTTATTTTCCGAACGTCATGGGTGATTGGCAAAGACGGAAATAACTTTGCCAAGACCATTCTGCGATTGGCTGCTGAGCGTAATTCTTTGAAGGTCATCAGCGATCAACTGGGTGTTCCAACATCTCCTTCACTGATTTCCAAAATCACGATCGACGCGATACGCGCCATCAAACAAGACAAAGCTTGGCCTCAGGGTATCTATCACCTCGCCCCACAAGGCGTCTCAAGCTGGCATGAAATTGCAAAGACACTGATCGTTTATGCAGAGCAACAGCGAGTACAGCTGAACACGCAAGTTGAAAACATCCAAGCAATTACAACAGCCGAATATCCAACCGCAGCAAAACGTCCGCTGAACTCACAGCTGGATACTCACAAGCTGCGTGCGCAGCTTTCATTCGATTTACCGCATTGGAAAGACGACCTTCTGGCTGTTGCTAGCGACATCGTCAAGGAATTAGAAACCGTATGAAACGTAAAGGCATCATCCTCGCTGGTGGATCTAGCACGCGGCTTTACCCAGCCACTCAAGTGGTTTCAAAGCAGCTGTTGCCAGTATTTGACAAGCCGATGATCTACTACCCTCTTTCGACACTGATGCTTGCCGATGTGCGCGAGATACTCATCATCAGCACGCCACAAGACACGCCGCGATTTAAAGAATTGTTAGGTGATGGCAGCCAATGGGGCTTAGCCATTGAGTATGCCGTCCAGCCCTCGCCAGACGGATTGGCACAAGCGTTGATCATTGGCGAGGCATTTCTCAACGGCTCACCTTCAGTATTGATCCTTGGAGACAACATCTTCTACGGCCACTCACTGCATGAAAAGCTTGCTGCAGCGCGCGCAAGAGAGACTGGAGCGACGGTATTTGCGTACCACGTGCAAGACCCTGAGCGTTATGGCGTGGCTGAATTCAGCAAAGAAGGCAAAGTACTGAGCCTTGAGGAAAAGCCAACAGAACCAAAGTCAAACTATGCGGTGACTGGACTGTATTTCTACGACGAGCATGCATCTAACTACGCCAAGCAAATAAAACCTTCACACCGTGGTGAGCTAGAGATTACCGACCTCAACAAGGTCTATCTAGAAAAACAGCAACTCAGCGTCGAGCGTATGAGCCGTGGTTATGCGTGGCTGGATACAGGCACACACGAAAGCCTCGTCGAAGCCCATCAGTTTGTGCAGACCATCGAGTATCGCCAAGGGCTGAAAATCGCATGCCCAGAAGAAATCGCTTTCCGCAAAGGCTGGATTAGTGAAGCAGCGCTCACCGCCCTCGCGCAACCCATGCTTAAGAACGGCTACGGCCAATACCTCATGCAAGTGATCAAGGAGTCAGAACATGAAAGTCACTGACACCAAGATCCCAGACGTAAAGATCATAGAACCTACCGTCTTCGAAGACGAGCGCGGCTTCTTCTTTGAGAGCTTCAACCACAAGAAGTTTGAAGAAGTAATTGGGCGTGAGGTCAGCTTTGTGCAAGACAACCACTCAAAGTCTAGCAAAGGTGTTTTAAGAGGCTTGCATTACCAACTGCCCCCGCATGCACAAGGGAAGCTTGTGCGTGTCGTGCACGGCGAGGTGTTTGATGTGGCGGTAGACATCCGTAAATCATCACCCACCTTTGGGCAATGGGTTGCAGAGGTTCTTTCAGCGGAAAACAAAAAGCAGTTGTGGATTCCAGAAGGTTTTGCGCATGGGTTTCTAACCCTCAGTGAGACTGCAGAGTTTCTTTATAAAACTACGGATTACTACGCTCAGCAATACGAACGCTCCATTGTTTGGAACGATCCCAGCTTCAACATCCCATGGCCACAACAGGCACAGGTATCGGTTTCAGATAAAGATGCCGTTGCGGTTGCCTTCGAAGACGCGGAGATCTTCTCATGAACATTGTGGCGAAAATTAAAAATGCATCGCTGTATCCGCTGTCCTACGCAATTGTCTCGGCGCAATCCGTGGCCGCGCGCATGAAGGCGTTGGGCAAAAAGCCTACAGTACATTTTGAACAGCCATATCAGGGGCAGAGGATCCTGTTGCTGGCGCTTTATGAAAAAGGACGGTTGCGAGCGGATATTGAAAACCTACTCATCACAGCTAAATCACTGGGTATGTATGTCTTGGCAGTCAATACATTGAAAGTAATGAATCCTGACGGCTTAAAGGACAAAATCGATTGCTACATCGAACGTCCAAATTTCGGGCGTGACTTTGGTAGCTATCAAACAGGCTTTCTGCATATTTACAAGAATGGCTTGGAGCAGAAGTGCACAAGATTGCTGATGCTCAACGACAGTTTGTTTTACAGCAAAGTAAATCTTACGGCCTTTCTAGAGCAGATGATCACAACAGACATCGAGGTTCTAGGGGCGACTGAAAATCATGAAATCGAGCATCATCTAGGCTCTTTCTGCATATCCATTAACCAAGGTATCCTGCAACAAACGCGTTTCAGGCGATATTGGGCGCGCTATGCAAATACTGATGTTCGGCCCAAAGTGATCAAGCGCGGGGAGATGAAGTTATCAAAAACGCTGCGTCGCTGTGTGAGTGATCCAGCCAATTATTGCGCCCTTTTTGACATGACGCTCGCCGCCTATAGATTAGAGAATGACAAAGAACTGATAAATGAACTGTCAAATTTATATCGAAATTCAACGATTTTAGATGGTCCATGGAGGCGGTCTTCATTAAGATCTGCTGCTGATCGTTTTATGAGTCGTTATATTCAAATTGACCCAGGCCTCTCGAGCATTCCAGCAACCATTGAAGAAAACAATGAAGCGAAAAAAATCTTTTTCATTGATCATCCATACAAGCTCATCAAGGCCTTTGAGACATCTTTGAAGGAACCAAACATTCAGAATCTAGGAACACGAATATATGAAGAAATGAAAAATGACTTTCTAGAGTGTTTTACTTCTGGTTCACAAATTCATCAAAACAATATTCTTCTCCATCATCTTGGCATGCCGCTGATCAAACTCGATGCGTTATATCGCGGCATGTTCTCGGTCGAAGATGTTGAAAAAATCGCTAATAAATTAAACGCGCAGGAGTCAGGAAACTTTAGACGCCTCATGTTTTCAAAGCCATTTGGGGGCAACACGCTGGTTGGTTGGAAACGGGCGGCGTTTTATAGGGGATTGATCTGAAATGGTGAAAATTGATAATCCAGTTGTGTTATGCGGCTACGAAAGAGGTGGCACTACACTATTATCCGAGATTCTGGCGCAAAATGGTTACCAGTCGGGGTTTGAATGCGGGGTCTTGCTGTGTAATACACCTAGAGATTTTAAAAATCTTAAACCATACTTTGATGAGTTTCCCAATTGGTGGAAGATTCCAAAAACCGAAGTGATTGAAATCATTCATTCAGAAAACTTCATGGAATTTTACAGAAAAGCAATAGAAAAAAGTGGTTGCTTCCAAAGAGGCTTTCAGGAAAAAATAAAATTTTTTGACAAAACGCCGATTTATATGAGCAACCTCGGTTTAGTAATGTCAAACCTCAATTTTTCTTCGAAAGTTATCGTTATTCATCGTGACCCTCGGTCGGTATTTGTTTCGTGGGCTAAGCGGCAAATAAAAACCAACCAAACAGTTGAGCAGTTTATATTAAAAAATATTACAACGTTATCAAAAAGATATTTACATTACTTTTCCGGATCGATTTTCCACAAGCAGTCGCCCAATGTTTTATTTATATCATTCGAGCATCTTTGCCTCGATATTGAAAATCATTTAAATATTATTGGTCATTTTTTGGATGGACGAAAGTACCAAACTATTAAGGGTCCCGTGAGGTATAGCAACGTTACGAGTAATAAAATCGACATTGCCAAAGTAAATGAGTACGCTGGATACATTTCGAATGAAACCAGTGATCTAATTCTGGAAACAAATAAATTGGCCAGTAAATTTTTTTCAACTATTGATGATCAGATTAAGTATGGAAACTTATTTTTAGACAAAGAAGAAGCCATTATGAGGTGTCTTAAAAACTTCGATATTAGTGAAAGTCATATTATTATTGAGAACGAATTTTTCGATCCAAAGAGGTATTTACTTCGATACAGTGATGTGCTCGATGCCAAGTTGAATCCCATTAAACATTGGAAGAATCATGGTAAGCATGAAGGAAGACTTCCGTGTTAGATAATTTGGGCAATTACAGGGCCGTCATATGATGCAAAAATTACCAAGCGATTTCGATCCAAAGGTCTGTCTTGAACTGCATCCGGATGTAAAAAGTGCTGGTGTCGATCCTGGCCTGTACTATCTCGAGTTTGGCATTAATGAAGGCCAAGCCTACAAACGGCAAAGTAGTTTGGAAAACGACCTAGCAAGATTTCTGACCATTCCACCATCGGATAAAAATGCCTTTGATGTCTTCGCTACGTCGTGGAGCACGATCTTTGACGGCATGATAACAGGTCATTTTGATGGAACTCGAGATACTCGCATCGAATGGTTACTCCAGAAAGTTAACGTAGATGGGTTTAGAGTTCTTGAGTTGGGACCATTGGAAGCGGCCCACACCTGGATACTTGAAAAATATGGGGGGGTAACGGCAATCGAAGCCAATGTTGGAGCATTTTTACGTTGCTTGATTGTTAAAAATTTTTTGAATCGGCAAGAGCACGATTAACCAATGTCATTTATTTATTTGCCTTACTTTGCTTTTTTGCTGCGCTATCGTCGGACCATGTTAGGCCCGTTGTGGCTGCTTGTTGGACCATCGCTGTTCATTGCATTAGTTGGACTGCTTTATGCCGAGATCGGCGCTACACAACTGGCAGTTTTCATTCCGCATCTCGCCATCGGATTGATTACATGGACGCTGATCAATGGGTTCATCGTTGGGTCTGCGACAGTGTTTCAGAGCAGCCGTAGCCAAATTCTGCAAGGTACGCAATCTTTGGACGGTGTTGTTGCGGTTTATGTAACTACGACGATCTTGTTTTTTGTGCATCAGCTGCCGATCGTTTTGATTGTCTTTTTGATCTACGGAATTGGTTTGAATTGGGTCGCGCTAGAGAGTGTGCTAGGACTGGCTTTGTTGGTTGCGAATGGTGTTTGGGCAAGCTACGTTTTCGGCATACTGGGTGCTCGCTACCGTGATCTTGTTGAGGTCTTCAATGCCGTGATGCGCATCGCATTCCTTGCAACCCCGATCATCTGGATGCCGGGCGAGGGTATGCAAGGGGGGGTGATGGGAACCTTTTTGGTCTATAACCCGTTGTATCATTTCCTTGAGATTATTCGTGCACCCTTACTTGGGCAGTCGCCGGCGTTGATTAGCTGGAGCGTAGCCATTGGGTTTACAGCGGCTGGCTCTTTGGCGGCTTGGATTTTGAAAAAACGTTACGTCTGTCTCGTTCCGTTTTGGTTGTAGAGGGCACTCACATTGTGACGAATTCATCCAAGTGGCTGATTGAGGCTAAAAACCTCTCGCTGCGGGTGCCTGTGATTACGGCAAGCGAAAGGGCTCTGATGCGAAACCCATTGCGGTTACTGGCCGATTTCTATTTTTCGCGAACAGTGCGGTCTGAAGCAACCCTGCTCGAAGGCATTTCTTTTACGCTTCAACCCGGTGAGCAACTGGGCTTGATCGGTGCAAATGGCGCGGGCAAGTCAACGCTATTGCGCGTGCTCGCCGGCATTTATGCGCCGAGCTCGGGCAAACTGGAGGTGCATGGGTCAGCGAAAGGGTTGTTTGACATCTCGCTGGGTATGCATTCTGATGCGACTGGCATCGAAAATATTTATTTGCGTGGTTTTCAGATGGGACTGGGTCTCACAGCAATCCGCAGTCTGATACCCGATGTAATGGCGTTCTCAGAATTGGATGAAGATATCTATAAGCCGCTCGCCGCGTATTCAACCGGTATGCGGCTACGCCTTGCCATTGGAGTTGCTACCATGATTAAGCCTGATATTTTGTTGCTCGATGAATGGATTGGCGCGGGTGATGCGCGTTTTAATGCAAAGGTGAAGAAACGCATGATGAGCCTTGTAAAAGGCAGCCGTGGCTTGGTCTTAGCCACACATAACTCTGTCTTGATGAAATCACTCTGTACACACGGCTTAGTGCTAGATAAAGGACGCGTTGTTTTCTATGGCGCAGTCGATGAGGCTCTTGAACATTACAAGACAATGGAGTTGGAGTAGTTATAAAGGAGATGTGTGATGAAATCATATGACGAACTTAAAGCTGAAATGGAAACAATTCAGCAGCAGATGTCTGAAGCAAAGAAGAACGAACGTGCAAATGCACTCAAAGAAGTAAAGCGTCTTTGTAAAGAGTTTGGCTTTACTGCTGGGATGTAAAAAGTTTCTTTGGCTGAAGGACGTAAGAAGAAATGAAGGTAATATCTTGCTATTTTGGAAAGAATAAAACCGGTGTATATGAGGCGCCTCTTGATGCTGACTGCTTCTTTTTCTCGAACAACAGGGACCTTAAAAGTATTGCACAGAAAAGTGGTTGGAATTTTATTTTTGTAGAAGATATGCCTATCTCTGCCGAACCTAGAGTGGCCTCATTACAGAGCAAATTTATTAAATTTTTACAGTTCGAAAAGTCTCTCATTAACTGGAAGCTTGCGGAGCCAATTCTATATTTTGATCATAAATTTAAAGTTAAATCAGAACATATAGGACTCCTTCAAGATCTCTGTGGTACAGAAATTCTTATACGCAATACGCCAAAAGAAAAACTCAGTATTCAGGATGAAATCAACGCTGCGCTACGACAAAAAAGATACGCAGAAGTAATGCATGAGACAATTCAATGGATCAATGCGAAAATTACAAAAGAAAAATTAAGTCCGAACAATAGAATAATGAATACAGGCCTAATGCTCTATGCAGATGTAGAAAAAGCCCAAAAGCTCTGTAATGAGGTCTATGAAGCGTGTTGGCTTATAGGACAGCCTGAATGCCAAATCATTTGGGGTCTGCTATCACAACCTTTCGAAGGTCTTATAACTCGCATCGAGTGGAATGACTTGGATATATTGTGGAAAGAGAGGATACCTATTTGAAAGGCGAATCTTTAAAAAACTACGATTAACCTTAAATCAATATTGAGGGATATTACTCTTCCTATAGTAATTAAAGCTGCTAAACGTGTGTTGAAAAATAAGTAAGGCAGGCAATTTGTCAGAATGGTACGACAGACAAAAGAAGCCAAGCAGTAACTTTCGCAAGTTGCTGCAAGAGCATATAGATAAGAAAAACCCACGTCGTACTCTAAAAGCTGAAGAACTAAAACGACTAACGAAGATAGAGGCAATAGCTGACAAATCAGCCAAATACTCAATTTTCCAAACTAAAGTCGATGTTGAGAGTTTGAAATCTTGCTTAATGGCTTATGACTTGAAACAGAAAGGAACTGATGTTTTAGAGATAGGACTTCAAGTTAAATGGATTAGTGGTGCTGAAGCAAAAGACTTAATTGAAGACGGCAGAAGGAAAGGCAAGGAAGTTGATTTAGAAAAGTTAGCAGAGTTAAGTGAGAACAACAGTAAGGAATATGGAAGGCTACTTGCTAAAGCACAAGCAGTAGTTAGCAAAAGGCTTAAAGGAAATCTTATTGATAGTGATGACAAAGACACCTATTTAAAGGAGATGTGTGATTGAATCATATGACGAACTTAAAGCTGAGATGGAAACTATCCAGCAGCAGATGGTTGAAGCTAAGAAGAACGAACGTGCCAATGCACTGAAAGAAGTAAAGCGTCTTTGCAAATAGTTTGGTTTTACTGCTGGCATGTTGAAAGGCTCATTGGCTAAAGGACGAAATGTTAAATGACACCAGTTAATCCAATTCTCAGCATTGTAGTGGTGACACATGACAGAAGCGAGCTACTAAAACGCGCGCTCTCGTCGGTACTGAGCTGCAAAAAGGATAATTATGAAATTATTCTTTGCGCAGATGATAGCAGTCAGGAAACGATAGAAGTAGCAAAAGAATTTTTGCGGGCAAAAGACTCATTTGTAAGAATACCAAGCATGAAAGGTCCCGCTGAAAGTAGAAATATTGGAGCGAAATTGGCGAGAGGTAAATGGATCATCTTTCTAGATGATGATGACACATTTGGCCACGAGCACATTAATAAAATTCTAGATGTTTTACCTAACGAGAAAAATAAAGTCCTATATTTTAAC
>Ga0181557_1005571_pt1 | contig 11278 bp, 8 predicted proteins | sample 011ome_23_FD_148632 | JGI IMG/M metagenome (GOLD analysis project Ga0181557, IMG submission 148632) | Coastal salt marsh microbial communities from the Groves Creek Marsh, Skidaway Island, Georgia - 011506CT metaG (spades assembly) | ecosystem: Environmental > Aquatic > Marine > Intertidal zone >... | reverse complement strand
TTCCTTTGGTGAGTGCTTCGGCCCCGGCCGGGGTGAGTTGAATGAGGTTTCGGGAGCGATGTTGGATAAAGCCGGCCGCACCGAGGTAAAATCGGGCCCAAGCGATGCGACGCTGGATCAATGGCATCCCTCGTTTGTCCGTTTGGATGAGGTAAATGGAAGGGAGATTGGCGAAACCGTCGCGTTTTGCCTGTTGCAAAGCGACCTGCTCAATGATCGGCTCCTCGCTGCTCAAGGCTGCGAGCACGGGCAAAAAACAAGCTTCAACGGTGGGTATCGACATGACAAGTGCTTTGAAGTTTCCAACCGCAAACCCTCCAAAAAGTTTCCCGGCAGCGTGATTTAGAGCGTGAATGGCTTGCTACATTGAGTTCATGAGACTTCGTATACTCGGGCTCCTCGTGTTGTTGCTTGGCACGGGATGTTTGGTGGAAAAGCGCACCTTAATGAGCGGTTGGCACGTGGAGCGTACGCATCGTGCGGAGGTGATGGTGCAGTCGAATGAGGTGCAGCTGAATGAAGCGTGGCCCGAGCATCAGCCAACGCAACCGCAACGTAGAGCGTTGCAAGAAACAGAAGAGATTGAACAGACACTCGCCCGAGCGACGCAACCGCGACGGGGGTATGTGCAAGCGCTGCCGCTGCAAAGTGTGAGACCGCTGGTGCACTACACCGCCACCAAAAATCTCAAGCGCAGTCGAACACGCAGTGCGGATGGCATCGAGATCGACCGTCCAACATCGGTTACCCTCATCACCCTCGGCGCCGCCGCCCTCATGTGGGGGTACTCCAGCTTTTCATTTTTGGGCTGGGCCATTGTTTTCCTCGCCTCAATCGTCGCTACCCCGCTTGTCCATTCACTGATTTGGGGTGAGCGCATGACGTGGGAATCAAGTCGTCTTGGCCGCATTGCGCTGTCGCTGGTGTTGTCCGGTCTTGTGCTCAGCGGTTCCATGGCCTTAGTGGCGAATCTGCTGGGTTGGGTTTTTTGATACAAAAACAAACGAATATTTGATAATGCTCGATAAATAGGTTAAATTAGGTTTAGCCCTAACCAAAACCTATCACCGATGCGACGCAATTTTCTGCGCATGGCCACTGCTTCTGTGGCTGCATTACTCTGGATCTCTTCCGTGTCACTTCATGCTCAAGTGACCGAAATATCTACTGAAGCCGTAGCCTTTCATGACGGTATGGTGGGCAATTCGGATTTATCGGGCATGACCACTTACCGCATTTATGCTCATGTCTCTTCAGTGGAGGATTTCGTCGGGGCGGTTTACGGCAATGCTGCTGAACCCATCGACATCAGCACGTCCACGTCGTTTTTCCAACATCCGGCCGGTGGCTCTTTCGGCACCGACCTCAATGAATTTTTCCTGGGAATCTTGCCTGATTTGAATTACGACAGTTGGTTGACGATTGGATTGGATTTGGCGCCGGTGGATTCCTCGCAAGAGGGCATCTCAAGCATTGGCATCACGGCCGAACAAAGCGCATTTGAAACAGGTGCCAATTTTGTTCTGAACTCGGAGGTAGGCGGAAGTTGGTTTGTCTTGCCAGGTAGCTCGAACGGTTTGCCGAATGAAAACTTGCAAGTCTTGCTGGCTCAAGTGACCACGACCGGTTTGCTGTCCGGGACCCTGAATCTTCAATGCTTCATCGACGGGAATCCTTTTGATGAGCAGTTGGAGGCGTTTTCGTTTGGCGCGGGCGCGCCGGGGTGCATCGAGGCCGATGCGTGCAATTTTGATCCGGAAGCTAATTCCGATGATGGCTCTTGTTGGTTCGCTCCGGAAGGCTATGGCTGTGATTTGGAATGCCTATCAGATGCCGATGGCGATGGCATTTGCGATCCGTTCGAGGTGGCGGGTTGCGAAGATCCCGGAAGCTGCAATTTCGTTGATGGCGTTACGGATCCCGTCCAATGCATCTATGCGGATGAAGGCTACGATTGCGCAGGGGCGTGTCTGGCAGATGAAGATGGGGACGGTGTTTGCGATCCATTTGAAGTTGCAGGCTGCACGGCAGAAGGGGCTTGCAATTTCGATGAGACCGCGACGGATGACGACGGCACGTGCGCCTTTCCGGAGCAATATTTGAACTGTGATGATACGTGCATCAACGATGCGGATGGCGATGGCGTGTGCGACGAATTGGAGTTTCCGGGGTGCACCGACGAGTCGGCGGACAATTACTTCCCGGCCGCTACGGACGATGACGGTTCATGCTTCTTCAGCGGCTGCATGGATCCGGCAGCGTGCGATTACGATGCATCAGCCGATACCCCTGTGGATTGCACGTATCCCGAACCCGGTTATGGATGCGACGGCGTGTGCTTGGAGGATGCCGACGGGGATGGGGTGTGTGACACGTTCGAAGTCTTGGGCTGTACGGATCCGCTGGCGGAGAATTTCAACCCAGAGGCGACAGAGGATAATGGCCAGTGTGTGGTGCTGCCTCCGTCGTATTGCGGAGAAGGCACCGTTTGGGATGCTGAGGCGGGCCAATGCGTTAGCAGCGGCTCAGGCTCAGGCGACGGAGGAATCGGCGGCTTTGGAGGTCCGTGCTTCGGGGATTTCGACGGCGACGGAATCCGCGGCACGTCGGATTTGTTGACGTGGCTCGGTGTCTACGGCTACGCCTGCGGTGAGTAATCTTTCAGGCAAGCACCGGATCAGTGGATACCCTTCGCGGCCAGGTAACGCTCAGCGTCGAGCGCGGCCATGCAACCGGTGCCGGCTGCGGTAACCGCCTGACGGTAGGTTTTATCCGCAGCATCACCACTCACGAAGACACCTTCTCGGTTGGTTTTGGATGTTCCCGGTTGCCCATAAACAATGTAGCCTTGCTCGTCCAAATCGATCCATCCTTTGAAAACATCGGTGTTCGGTTTATGACCGATGGCCACGAAGAATCCGGTGCAAGGAATAACCTGCTCCTCTCCGGTGGCGTTGTTTTTGACTCGGGCGCCTTCCACGCCGTCAGTTCCTAGCACCTCGAGCGTTTCCGTGTTCCAGAGGACTTCGATATTCTTCATGCCCAATACCCGGTTTTGCATGGCTTTTGATGCACGCATTTCGCCCCGGCGCACGAGCATAGTGACTTTCGTGCAGAGTTTGGCTAGGTAACTCGCTTCTTCGCACGCCGTGTCCCCAGCACCTACGATCACGACCTCTTGGTTGCGGTAGAAGAAACCGTCACAAACAGCACACGCGCTCACTCCACCGCCGGCATCGCGCAAACGCAGCTCAGACTCGAGCCCCAACCATTTCGCTGAAGCGCCGGTGGAAATGATCACAGAATCCGCATGAATTTCCGTGCGATCATCACCCTCGCCGACCCAAATTTTGTGCACGGGACCGGTGAAGTCTACTTCTGTCACCCACCCGTTGCGCACGTCGGTGTCGAACCGCTTGGCTTGCGCCTCAAGATCCATCATCATTTGGGGACCGTTGATGCCTTCAGGGTAGCCCGGGAAGTTGTCCACTTCAGTGGTTTCAGTCAATTGACCTCCGGGTTGCATGCCTTGGTATAAAACGGGTTTCATGTCCGCACGCGCTGCGTAAATGGCGGCGGTGTATCCAGCGGGTCCTGATCCGATGATCAGGCACTTGACGTGTTCAGGTTGTGCACTCATGGCCGCAAAGATACAGTGCGTGGGAGGCCAACTAGTCGCATTTTATCACCAATTAACTCACGCCGTTTTCGAGCCGCAACCACGCATTCCAAACCGGATCTTCGGGTGGCGAAGCGAGGATGCGTATCGGCACGCGTCGCACGGGATGCATGAATTCAATGCAGCGAGCGTGGAGGTGGATGGAGGCATTGTCGTTGGTGCGGCGCGAACCGTATTTGATGTCTCCCTTGATTGGGGCGCCGAGGCTGCTGAGTGTCGCACGGATTTGGTGATGGCGGCCTGATTTCGGCTGCACTTCGACAAAATGATAGCGGTCGGAACGCCCCAACGTCCGGTAACGTAATTCCGATTCTTTGCGACCTTCTCCGGGCGAATCGAAGGTGAAGCTTTTGTTTAGCTTTTGGTTTTTCTGGAGAAAATTCACCACATGGCCTTCAAGCGGATTCGGTGGCGATTGCACGACCGCCCAATACGTTTTTTGGACCTCGCGCAATCGGAACATGTTGGTGAGCCTTGATAGGGCTTTGGAAGTGCGAGCGTAAAGGATGACACCGCTGACCGGACGGTCCAAACGGTGGACGGTGCCAATGAACGCGTCGCCAGGTTTGTTGTATTTCCGTTTGACATACTCGCCGACGACTCGGCACAAGGTCATGTCGCCGCTGGAGTCGCTTTGGACGATATCGGACGAGCGCTTGTTGACGGCAATGATGTGGTTGTCTTCGTAAAGCACGTCGAGGTTATCCACCGTGCTCATGACGATGGGAGCCTTGGGTTGGCGTGCCCAATGCGAGGGGCTGGCGACGTCGGAGCGGTCGCTCATGGTTCAGTATTGTTCGTCTTCGTTGGGGAAATCGCGTGTGCGGACGTCCTTGACATACTGCTGGATGGCCGAATTCATTTGTTCGCCCATGTCGAGGTAGCGCCGCAAGAAACGCGGACTGAATTCCTGGGTGATGCCCAACATGTCGTGCAACACGAGGACCTGACCGTCGCATCCGCTGCCGGCGCCGATGCCGATGGTGGGGCATTGAATGGAGGCGCTCACCTCTTTGGCCAGACCGGCTGGGATCTTCTCAAAAACGACTGAAAAGCAGCCAATTTCATCGAGCATTTTTGCATCTGCTCGCAGTTGCTCTGCTTCCATTTCTTCCTTCGCCCGCACGGTGTACGTACCAAACTTGTAGATGGACTGTGGCGTTAAGCCGAGGTGTCCCATGACGGGAATGCCGGCTGTGAGGATGCGTTCGATGCTCTCGCGGACTTCTCTGCCTCCTTCGAGTTTCACGGCGTGGGCGCCGCTTTCTTTCATAATCCGAATGGCGGAGTTCAGGGCTTCTTTCGAATTGCCTTGATACGTGCCAAAGGGGAGGTCCACCACCACCAACGCCCGCTTCGCCGCGCGCACTACGCTCGACGCGTGGTAGATCATGTGGTCCAACGTGATGGGCAACGTGGTCTCGTGCCCGGCCATGACGTTGGAGGCGCTGTCCCCGACGAGAATGACGTCTACGCCGGCTTGGTCCACGATGGTGGCCATGGAGTAATCGTAAGCCGTAAGCATGGCGATGGGTTCGCCGTTGGCTTTCATTTCCGCAAGCACTTGGGTCGTGATGCGTTTGGCTGATTTGTGGACGGACATGCGAGAGGTGAATGGTTCGTGTCAAAGTTAACATACGCTTTTGGTGCTTTTGTCCTATCCAAACATTTTGTCGCTTTTCCGTATCCCTTTCGAATTCTTGGAACATCTATTTGGCCTGATGATGTGTCGGGCTTTTCATGTTATTCATGCGATCTGATTTTAGGTTGAAAATTATATAATAATGATTATTTCGTTATATAACCATGATTTATCACTATCTTGTGTAGACTAATAGTGAAATTTAATCATAGTCTAGTGATGCATATCATTCGTATACTTTCATTCTTTTCAATCATTGTTTGTTCAACCCTAGGACATGTTCAGGCACAACTCGACGAACAAGTCCCTTACCAAGGCGACACCTTGTTGACTAACCCCAATAAGTTCCGGGTCACCACAGCAGGTGATGTCCTGATGGACTGTGACTGGCCCGCAATGATGGCCATGATCCGTGACCTCGAAGAACGCATCGCTGGTGAAACCGAAACCGATACAACCTACGGCGTCTACGTCTCAGGCGGTATCAATGGAAACGACCTCAATATGTGGTACGATTGCCTGGTGCTGCGCGATTCGATCTTATCGCTTCAGGTGGCATACGATGAGGCGTTGGCACCGAGGGTGACGGTAGATGCTGCGGTAGTGCTCTCAGACACCAGTGCCGCTTTGAGTGCAAGCTTCAGTGGAAGCGGGGTGGAAGCCTCGGGATTTGCCTGGGCCGAGGATTTTACGACGACCCTAGGAACAGGAGACGATACCGGAACCTCAAGCCCCATCGCCGACACGTTGACCACTTTGGACGCCGGAACATTTTATTACTTCTCGGCGTATGCGTCCAAGGACGGGGAGCTCTTTTACGGTGATACCCTCTCCTTGTTGACAATGCCCGGCATCACCACCGATGCAGCGGATGAGCTCACCGCAGAAACTGCCACGTTGAATTCCACGTTCTCGGCGGATTCCATCACAGCGCAAGGCTTCGTGTGGGGATTGCAATCAGATTTGAGCGACGGAACGAACGTTTCTGCTGATACAACAGGAGGCAGCACCGCGATTGACTATGCGTTGACCGGATTGACGGAGGATGCGACGTATTACTTCAGTGCTTATGCCACGAATGCGTCAGGCACAACTTACGGTGATACGTTGTCTTTTGTAGCCGAAGACTCTCCTCCATGTGGCGATCTGACCTCTGTCTCCTATCAGGGTCACAATTACAATATCGTCTCCATTGGTACACAATGTTGGTTTGCTGAGAACTTGCGGAATGAGAGCTACAAAACCGGCGATCCAATTCCAATTGGACTGACTCCCACCGAGTGGAGTAACACTTCCGTTGGAGCTGTGTCGGTATACGATGAAGGAGGTGCGAATGAAGCGTCGAACTTGGCTGATTTCGGTCGCTTGTACAATTGGTATGCCGTTAACACGGGCAATTTGTGTCCAAGCGACTGGCACGTCCCGACAACCGCCGAGTGGAATACGTTGACAGATGGTTTGGGAGGATCATCTCTCGCCGGCAACGCCTTGAAATCTTCGGAGACGGATACTCCTGAATGGGACGGTACGAATAGCAGTGGTTTTTCTGCTTTGGCGGGCGGCTCCCGGCTCTTCAATGGAAACCCCTACAATGGAGGAGAATACGGGTATTTCTGGTCGTCCTCCCTAAATGGTACGAACGCGGAGCAGGTGTCTCTGCGCAATTCGTACGCAGAAGTAAGCCAGAGCAGCAGCGATCAGCGAACCGGGTTTTCTGTTCGTTGCGTTCTGGATTAATAAGGTAGGCCTGCGGGATGGGGTTGATTCTTTGTCCCTTTGATTATTTGATTCTTTAAAAAATGACAATCGGCCGCTCCCATCGAGGGGGCGGTCGATTTGGTTTTCCTTCAAAACCCCTCAAACACTGAGGATCCGCCGCAACGTCAAATTGGTGCGCGGTTGACTCACGCGCAAGCGCTTGGGCAATGCATGTTCGTAGGCGTCTTGCAAGTGCTCCATGATGAGTAAGTCACCGTGGTGCAAGGGCACAAGCCATTTTTGCTTCGTGGTGCGTTTGGCTGATTTGTGAACGGACATGCTAAAAGGAAATTATTCACTTCAAAGTTAACGTACGCTTTGGGTGCTTTTGTAGGGTAGAAACATTTTGTCGCGTTCTCCGTATCCTGGGTGAAATGGATTTCATGGAACATCTACTTGGCTCTATGACTTATCAAACATGTAATATCTCTAAAATGACTTTATTAATTGTCGATTATCATATAATATCAGTCATATAATTTTTTTTTTCGTATTTTTAACCTCGTTGTTTTAAATCTGTCGTTATGCATATTATCCGTACATTGACGGTATTTGCCGTTGTTATCAGCTTTTTTGTGGGAAATGTTCAAGCTCAACTTGACGAACAAGTCCCCTACCAAGGTGACACCCTGTTGACGAACCCGAATCAGTACCGGGTCACCTCAGAAGGTGATGTCCTGATGGACTGCGACTGGCCCGCAATGATGACCATGGTCCGAGATCTCGAGGAACGCATCGCCGGTGAAGCCGGCACGGACACCACTTATGGGGTCTACGTTTCAGGAGAAATCAACGGAAGTGCCGTAAATATGTGGTACGATTGCGTGGTGTTGCGAGATTCGATTTTGGCGCTGCAGGTTGCTTACGATGAAGTACTCTCGCCTCGGGTAACGACCAGTGCACCATCGATCTTGTCTGATACAAGCGCGGCATTGAGCGCAACTTTCACCGGCAGCGGAGTTACTGCTGTGGGTTTCAACTGGGGTACGGATGAAAATCTCGCGGGTGCCACAAATGCTCCTGTTGCAGGAACGGCAAGCCCATTCAGCGATACCCTGAGTTCACTGCTTCCTGGAACCGCTTACTACGTTTCAGCCTATGTGACAATAGGATCGGAAACAGTAAACGGGGATACACTTGCGTTTTTGACCAAGCCGGCCGTGGTTTCAGATTCGACGAGCGCAGTGAGCTACACAACCGCTCGCATTCACGGGACACTTACGGCAGATTCCATCACTTCCCAGGGGTTCAAGTGGGGCACACTGGCAGATTTGAGCGATGCGGTGGATTCAACGGGGACGTTAAACGTTGCGGACAGTTCGTTCCATGCAGACCTGACTGGACTCAGCGAAGGCGACACCTTGTATTTCTTGGCCTACGCGACCAATGCTTCTGGAACAACTTATGGAGATACCCTCAGTTTCAGCACATTGGTCTCGAATAAGATTTTATCTACTTCCGTAGTGGGCGTTACGGACACAACGGTGATCATTTCCAGTTCTTTTGAAGGCAGCACCGTGACCACAATGGGATACAAGTTTGCAGACAATGATTGGGGCAGTCCAACAACTGTAAATGCTCCGGATTTGACAACGCCGAGAACAGATACCATCCCGAATGATCAATTTGCGGTGACGTTCCAATCTGCACAAACGTATTATTTCCATGCGTTTGTGACCGATGGATCGGAAACTGAGTCGGGTGATACACTTTCGTTCACCACCCTCGCTCAAGTTCAAACCTCTTCGGCTACGGCGGGTTATTCGATTCTTGATTTAGCGGGATCGGTGACGGGTGAATCCATCCAATCTTCTGGATTTTACTGGAGTTATGCCGCTGATTTGAGCAATCCGACCGATGTGCCTGTGTCTCCAGTAACCGGTGCAATGAGCCATCGATTGACTGGACTTTCACAAGCGGACACGATTTATTACTCGGCGTACGCGTCGAATGATGAGGGTGTATTCTCCTACGGCGATACGCTCAAGATCGGTTTGGAGTCATGCGTTGCTCCCACCATGGAGGGTTACACCTATGCGGTAACCGTCATTTTTGAAGAATGTTGGTTTACTGAAAACTTGCGCACCCGAACGTACGCGGACGGGAGTGTAATTCCCAACTTGACCGATGGCGCTGCTTGGGGTGCGGATTCTGATGGTGCTCAGGTTATTTACGATAACGATAGCACAACGTTTTATGCAGATTATGGTCGGCTCTACAATTGGTTTGCTGTAAACAATGCAAAAGGCCTGTGCCCCACTGGTTGGAGCGTAGCGAGTGAGGATGCTTACAGCGCATTGATTGACAGTGTGGGAGGTGCAAGCGTTGCTGGCGGGTTTTTGAAAGCTTCGGCTCAAGATTCTGTCCCGTGGAACGGTACAAATGACTACGGATTCACCATGGTTGATGGCGGAGGCAGACTCTCGGATGGTTCGTTCATCCTGCAACCTGATAATGGATTTTTGTGGACCTCTACTGAGCATCCGACAAGTTTGACCGATGCGTACTCGATTAATTTCCTTCTGTCTGGAGGTGATGCTTTATCCATCCAAGATCCAGATAAGAACACAGGTGCGTCGGTGCGTTGCTTGAAGGTAACAGCTGCTGCGTCTGTCCCTCCTCAATCGTTGGCTACGGTCACGACATCAGCAGCCGGGTCGGTTTCGGAAACCGGTTCCACATTGAATGCAACGTACAATGACAACGGCAGCGCAATCACCGCCAATGGTTTCATCTACGGAACAGACGCATCGTTGGCGAGTCCTTCGACCGTTGCAGGAAGTGCTTTGACCAGTCCCTTCAGCGCAGCGCTTTCGGGTTTGACGGGGAGTACGACCTACTATTTCGCTGGATTCGCCACCAACGCTGCTGGAACTGCCTATGGTGATACATTGAATTTTACAACTAGCGCACCCTGTCCTTCCACCACTCCAGGTTGTCCCGGTTATGTGGATCCCTGTGTAGCGAATCCGATGGGGCCCGGTTGTCCCGGTGCTATGGATCCCTGTATAGCGAATCCGATGGGGCCCGGTTGTCCCGGTTTTATGGATCCGTGTTTATTTTGTGAGCCAGCTTGCCCATTGTGGCCTGACTGTAACTGAATATTCAAATCGGCCTATCCCGTTGGGGGGCGGTCGATTTGATTTTTGCTCAAATCGCTCTAGCCCTTCTGAATCCGCCGCAACGTCAAATTGGTGCGCGGTTGACTCACGCGCAAGCGCTTAGGCAATGCATGTTCGTAGGCGTCTTGCAAGTGCTCCATGATGAGTAAGTCACCGTGGTGCAAGGGCACAAGCCATTTTTGCTTCGTGGTGCGGTGTCGGATTACGAAGTCCCGAGAGGCTCCAAAGCTCACGCTGGCGATGCACGCCGCATCAATTTCGGGTTCGTTGTCGCGGTGCCATCCCATGGAGTCTTCCCCGTTGCGGTAGTGATTGAATAAGCACGCGTTGAAGTAACCTGGGGTCTGAATGTGGGACTCCACCTCCGTGACAAACTCCTGCGCCTCAGCGGTGAAGGGGGTGGCCGGCCACTTTATGCTCGAATATCGATACGCAGGTCCCATCCACGCCGTGAGCCGAGGCTCGAGGTGCTCCTTGCCATACACCTTGATGCTGTTTTGTTGCCACGGAATGAGATCAAACCATACCTCCATATCGATCGAAGCGAATGCACCACGCAGCACCCAGCAGGCACTCGGTCCATCTTCCAAGATGGTTTCTCGAATGCTCATCGCTTTAAATGCCAGCAACCGCTCCTACGGCGCCCCCAATCCACCCCACATAAGCAAGGTAGGCGAGCAGCAAGATCACGCCTTTCCACCGATGAATGAGTCCACGGTGCATCATCATCAACCCAACCACCAAGGCGATTCCCGTCATCCACCACAAATCGAATTCCAGCGCCTGTGCATCGACTGGAAGTGGAATGATGCTCGCGCTGATGCCGGCGGCGAGGAAGATGTTAAAGATATTGGAGCCGATGAGGTTGCCGAGGGCCAAATCCGGTTCACGCTGCCAAGCTGCGATGCCCGATGCAACCAGTTCTGGAACGCTGGTGCCAAACGCCACGACGGTGAGACCGATGATGTGGTCGCTCACCCCATTGTTAATGGCAATGCGACGAGCACCATCGATAAACCACTCGGAGCCGTAAAACAATCCCACGCTTGCCAACCCCAGCCCAGTCAGCAAGACAGC
>Ga0181557_1005566_pt1 | contig 11289 bp, 16 predicted proteins | sample 011ome_23_FD_148632 | JGI IMG/M metagenome (GOLD analysis project Ga0181557, IMG submission 148632) | Coastal salt marsh microbial communities from the Groves Creek Marsh, Skidaway Island, Georgia - 011506CT metaG (spades assembly) | ecosystem: Environmental > Aquatic > Marine > Intertidal zone... | reverse complement strand
TTGACTGGGTAGGAGCTTCGTTCGACCTTCGCCATATATAATTTCCCAGGATAATAATAAGAATGAATCTTTACTTCATCGCATTTCTGATTGCTCTGGTGTTCATCATCAGTTACAAGCCTGGTTCCGGAACACTCCAGAAGTGGTTCGGCGTCAAGGAGGGGATGCACCACGAAATGATGGAGGAGCCCGATGTCATGGCGCCTAGTTACAAGGTCACCAGCCGCGACGAGATTAACGCGCGAGAACTGGATAATATTTTTGGCATTCAACGATAAATGCTTAATTCTTTCATGAACAAGGAAATGATCTTGATGGCGCTCGTGGCTTTTCTTATTATCGCGACTGCATATCTTTATATGGAGACCCGTTGGCTGAAAACATCTCTTTATGCCCTCGAGGATGGTATTCGTACCCCCGTGGCTCCTGACGTGGAAGAGGAACATAATAAAGAAGAGGAACAAGAAGAAGTAAATGGATCAACAGACGCATAAAGCGATCACTGTCCTAGTTGCACCTTGTGAAGAAGAAACACGATATTTGACTGTGTGTGATAAGAGGTGGGACGACTGGACATTTGTGACTGGAGGATGTAGAAAACGCGAGATTGGATGGCCAATCCGAACGGCGCTAAGGGAACTCGAGGAAGAAAGTCGTGGTGTCATAGCCATTTCAGAAGGTTTTTATAGATATTTTTATTTTGAAGATGCCGAAAATCCAGGGATCATCTATCATGTGTTTGTGATTGAAACCTATATCCCCAGGGAGACGCAACTCAATATGGTGGAGCGATTTAATCGAGAGAAGGAAATTACAGAAGAACGCAAGAGAAATCGTCAGTCCATCCGAAGGACCTACGACGAGAACAAGTACATGTCATTTGACACCATGAAAGAGTTTCAATCTAAAGCCAAGTGGTCGCTCATCGAAAATCAAGTTTTAGCGAATGACGACTTCCATCGCGCGCTGAATCCCTCGTTTCCAAAAATCCCTTTTAATATAAGGAGAAACAGATGCGAAAGTCAAAACAGGAACGCATCACCGAATTGAGGAATCTATTGGATCTTGATCCAGAGGATATCGAGTCCGAGGAAGCCAAGCGCATCCAGGATCTCACGGAAGAAGAAGTTGTAGGCGAGATCTATCTTCTTAAAAAATATGGACCCAAAAAGGACAAAGACGAAATGACAGTATACTGTAATATGATGTAGGCTTAAAAACAAAAAACCATAGTAATCCAGAAGACTTCCATGAGTTTCAAAGACGAATGCGAGCGACTTGGATGGTGGTTCCGAACCAAACCGGCCGGAACCATGATTACTCACACACTGATGAATGGATCTGGCGTACTTATCGTCCCCCTTCAGCAGCGCGAGAGATTTTACGAAATATGTATGAAGTGTCTATCAAACCATGAAAAGTTATTTATGGTTGAGCAGACCAAAAGTTCGGACAGATTCAGAATGTTTTTGGACATCGATTACGTGACGAATGAAGACCAGGGCGCAGTCACCGATGAATCCATAAAGCGGTGGGCGATTCATCTTTATATGGCCTTTCCGTCACTGGGTCCGGTATTGGTTTCCACGTGTACCCGAAGACAGGGGGATGATTTCAAAAATGGTATTCACATGTCGTGGCCTCAGGTGACCGTCACAACAGCTTCTGCACTGAATATCCTGAGTCGAATAACCACCGCCCTTGTTGACTACGACGCCGACGTTCCATGGAGTACAGTTCTGGACAAGTCCGTTTTCAAGACCGGTCTAAGAACAATCTGGTCATACAAGATGAAACGGGACACCAAGGAAATTGTTATTCCTTACGTTCCAAGATTCGAGGTGACCAAAGATGGCGTAAATGAAATTCCACAGAAAAATCCATCGGCATCGTTGTTCGAGCGCTTCTCCATTCTCCCTCATGGGAACGAACGTGATCACTTTGGTGGAAGTGAGACTATCATTTCGGGGGCAAGTACAAATGACGAACTTCTCAAGTGGATTCAGGGTATGTACCCAAGGCACGACGTGAAGCGCATAGACAAGGTCATACCAAAGAAGACTCACTGGGTCATCGCAACTCAGAGTAAATATTGCGAATTTGTCGAGCGAGAACACAAGGGGAATCATGGTTGGTTTCTAATCGACAAAGAATCCAAGACCGTACTCTTCAAGTGTCACGACGAAGATCACAAAAATCGCAACGGTCACAAGTACATGGTCCACCCCAGAATAATAAAATATCTGCAAGGATTAAACAAGGTATGATTACTATTCTTCTCATCATAGGATTTTCTATTTTATTCATTCTAGGACGGCGATCTACATACGCTAAACCGGCAAGTCCGAACTTGTGGAAGCCGATAGAAGATTTGCTTCCAAACCTTTCCAGGTTTCGGAATTTAGATTCGGTTACATATGAAAAGTTTATGGAAAATCTCAACTTGGCCAAAAAGGAAATGATAAACCCAGACATTGCAATTATCAGAGGATCCAATTTGGAGAGAAGTGGTATGTATCTCAGACGCGCGGTTGATGATTTTTCGTCTCTGTCGATTTCCTTGCCATCGGGAGATTCTGTTTATCATGACGAAATCGCCGAACTGGCGGCAAATCTCGCTATTACAGGAGAAAACGTCTTAGTGGAGGCTGCTACGGAAACTAAACAAACTTTTACTCCGCGTCTGTTAAATGCGCTTATTGATTGAAAAAACAATCCCGTTCGTTTAATAATGGAAACAAGAACTCGTTCCGGACGTGTCGTCAAGAAACCAGAGATCTATACTCCCGATGAAGTGGTCGAAGACGATTTCAGTGAATCGGATTATGATTCAGACAACGATGGATCAGATATTGAGTCTATCCGTACAGATGAAAGTGAACAAGAAGATGATGACGACCTTGACGGATTCGTTGTTCCCGACGACGAGGACGAAACAGAAGACGAAGAGTACAGCAGTGAAGAGGATGACTAGAGTGCGTTCAGTCAAACTATTAAAAACATACATTCATATTAAATCCTTCCCAATGGAAGTAGCGGTCGAAAGTAATATACCACAGGGATTTGATATGGATGATGGGGGTGCGGCTCCCATCTATAGACCTAACGATATTCCTACTGAACAAGAGAATCACGACGAACAAGAGGAGGAACAAGTTCAGCCCATTTATTATGAAGTTCCAATGCCTAAACATCAGGAACATCACCAGCCAGAAATCATTTATCAACAGGCTCCACCTCAATCGGAGACTATGTTCTCTGGAATAAGTCCTCTCGTATGGATGGTCATCATCTTTGTTGCTTTCATTCTTGGGTTTTTCATGGGGATGGGTGCAGGTGGAAGGAATAGTGGTGGAGGACAAGCAGCACCAATTATTCTAACTTCAGGAAGGGGCGTCTAAAAATCTGAGTAATTAGTAGAAGATGGACAGTTTTAATGCCATTGCATCAATTGCATTTGGAATGATCGCTGCATGGGTCGTGGTTGAAAAGAGTGAAACTTACATTCCTCTTCAGACCGACCCAGGTGACGATCCTTCCAAATACTATGCATCGCCCATGGAAGTGATGAATGAAACTCTGTATGTAACGAATCCAGAATCGCTATATTCAGGGTTTAGTTTGGAGCCAGGAAAGCAGGTTCAGAAAATCCCGATTGGTCCTGTGGTGGACAGACTTGGAAAAGTCCAGGAGATTCCAGGTCTTCCGGCCAGAGACATCTTGTATCCCATCAAGGAAGATGCAAACTTGGAGATTGAACAGATTCCAGTCCCTGGTTCAGGATCTGGTGGAGTTGAAGTGTTTCCTCAGCTTTAGACGACCTTCTCCTTTCCCTTGGAACTTGATCCAGAACCGGACGCCTCTTCAGTGACCTCCTCGACCGTCGCGAGGTTCTTCTTGCGCTCCTCATCACGTTCCTTGATTAGGCGAGCGACTTCGTCGTCTGCCATCTTAACAAGATCCTCCATGCTCTTGTCAGGGTGCTCCTCCTTATACTTCTCAACCAGTTCGGCTGGGTGAGGGATGGGAGCCTCGTCGGGCCTGGTGTAGAACTTCGAGTTCTCGTCGCCAGCCTCCAAGAAAGGCATGTTCGAGCCAGAAGGCTTGGCAGTCATGTCCTCCTTGCGCTTCTCGAACATCTGCGCGGCGTGCTTCTGGTTCTCCTTATAGCCGTCCATGATTGCCTGAAGACGATCGTCTGTATACTTGACATTGTCCATCTCTGACAATGGAGGAGGCGGAAGAAGAAGCCACTCGTACATGTTCACCACATAGATGTCCACGGACGAATCTAGACCCTGAAGTTCCTTGGCGTGCTCCTCGGCCTCGGTCTTGGAACCAAACGCACCACGAATCTTGATCATGAACTCGGTGTGCTTAGCTCCCTCAGCAGGACGAACCCATCCTCCATCGAGATTTCCCACGAACGAAAGGCATGCCCATGACACACCCGGAACAACAACTTTATCCTTGGTAAGACGAGACATTTGTATTATACTAACTAATTTCTTCTTTAATTACAAGATGTCACAGAAGGTACTTATTTATGTGACCATGTGGTTGCTTCTCTTGTCATTCATTGGTGTTACTCGGGAACCAAAGAGTTTGACGACCTTGCGAAGACGTTATGGAAAACTTCGCGAAGAGTTCGCCAAGCTGCCAGAAGATCACAAGTTTCGCAAGTTGGAAGAACCCATTTTGCTGGTGGGCTACCACGGAATGCAGGGAGGGCTCTTGGGGTTCAACACGAATAAGGGTTCGGAGATTGGTCTGTGTGTCGACGGGTGTCCGAATGAATTGATGCACGTCCTTTTGCACGAACTTGCCCACGCGACGGTCAAGGAGTATGATCACAGTCCGGCATTCTGGGCGAACTTGGAAGAACTCAAGAAATTTGCAGAGGAGAAGAAACTTTACAAGACCATCGAGGACCCCAAGGGATTTTGTGGTGCCCGCATCCATGATTAATTTGTGAATCAATAGTAATATGGCTGCCCCTACAGGTGTAGTGCCCGCGCTTAATCCCGCCGAGGCTGTGTATTTTATCAGTCTTTACTTTTTCAACTATTTTGTTCTCCAGTTGGTGAGCAAGATTATGGCGTTGATGAACAAACCAATACCGAAAAAGAAAAAGAATTCAGATAAAGAGAGAACAGCGACGTTCCAGGAATTCTTCACACTTTTGTTCTACATACTTTCTGTGATTTCGCTGTTGTTCATCACCCTCCAGGCAAAGGGATCCAGTCGCCCAGCCACGTTCTCCGGTTTGGTGGTTGCGCTCGCGGCGGTGCCCAGTTCACTGGGGCAGTTCGACCTCTTCAAGGACCCGTACGCCAAGTATCTCGTGCCTCTTGGTGTCACCCTGGTAACTAATTATTATATCGGTTAATAGCAGAATGGCGGAACCCTATATTCCTACCATAAAGGACTTTGACTTTTTCTTCAAGTTTCTGTTTGCTTACTTTTTTCTTCAAGTCTGGGCGCTCTTGACTGGTCAGGATGCAAATTTAAGGGAAACTCTCAAGGGGAAAAAAGCAGCCAGCAAAATCAAAAGAGCATTCAAAATAGCAGCCAGAAAACTCTCCAAAAAAGCCGAAGAGCGTAAAAAACGAGAGGAACTTGCCGAAGAGCGTAAAAAACGAGAGGAACTTGCCAATCAGCGCAAGTATCTATTTCAGTTCATTTTTCTGTCGACATCTATGTTCATTTTCGCGTTTGTCATGATTGGGTTCTTGGATGTTCCAGCAAGAGATGTTGCGAATATTGCAGTTTTCATATTTGTCACGGCGTCACTTCTCAAGTACCTTTTTGATTACACGGTGACAGAAAGTCAGGTTCGCATGATCATTCTCTCTGGTTTGGCACTTTATGTAGATTCATTCCGCGAAACGGCCGAACGTATTGCCTCTCAATTTTAAAATCCAGAATAATAGTAATAATGGATGTATCAAGTCCAGGGTACATGTTTGGTTCTTGGGTCCTATGGTCGGCCCTGATCTTACCTACCATGTATCTTAATAACAACAGTGACCCAAAGAAGGCCAAGGATGAAATGTGGATTCGCATCGCCGTGGTCTTTGGTCAGGTGTTGCTCACAGGAGGTGCATTTGCCGCGGCACCGGGAGCAAGGGCGTTGCTAATGAATCCCATTCCACCGATGGTCATGGGGACCATGTTGTATGTTCTCAAGTATACAAAAAAGTCCACTCCTTTCGACAAAGACAAGCTCGTCAAATGGGTCGCCGTCACGTCCCTGATCGCAACGATTGGAATCCCGCAGCTGATCGCAGGCGTCAAGAGGGGAAACTTCACGGGAGGTGAATTCTCAGGTCTCAAGCCAGGGACCATGGGCTACACGGTCGCGTCGTTCTTCGTTTGGGCGGTTCTGATTTTGCCCATGATCAAGTCTCGTTTCGAGACTGTCGTCGGCCGACGAAGAGCAGGACGGAGACCGGCAGAACTTTCCGACGCGGAGAAGAAGATCGCCGAGCTCCAGGCACAGCTGGGCGAAGACAAGACAGGTTTGATTAGCTTTCTACCGATAATCGTGAAATTGTTGGTGCTGGTGGCGGTTGCTTCCATCCCGATGGTTCAATCATACATCAGTGATCCTCTTTCGCCCGTGATCGCAATTGCTGTCTACGTCGCACTTCGCACTGCCAGTCTCGTCACGGACAAGGAAGCCGCAGTTCTCGCCGCGGTGGCACTTATTCCACAGCTCCAGACACTTGTTCGCAACCCAATTCCACCGGTGATAATGATCGGAATGTACTTGCTCATGAAGAATTTAGGAGTTGGCAAGGACAATATCGTTGGCAACACCGGAACCGTTTCTCTGGTTCTCGCGGTGGCATTCCAGGTGATCCAAGAAAGTCTCCCGGCGATCCTAGGAACCAAGGGCGCCACGTTGACCACTGGAACATCATTCTACAATAACATCAGCTTCTTGGGTTGGCTCGCTATCTCCCTGCCGAGCATCTACTTCTTCCTCCGCGGACGCAATGAAGTCAAGGGTAACAAAATCACCCAACTTCCCTACAATAAAACCAAGAAAGGATTTAAGAAAATCAAGGAGTGGCAGAAGGATAGCATTCAGATCATTCAGTTGATTGTTCTCTACCTACTGGCAACTGGCATCCAGTCATTCCGCGGTCTGTTCATGAACCCAGTGCCTCCGGTGGCAATGTTGGGTCTCCTCGCATTCACGATGTTCGTGCAGGCTAACAACCCCGAAGCGTCCTACCCGGATAACGAGGGTCTTGCTGCAATCATTGCCGGGTTTGGCTTTGGTGCCAACTTCACTTTGGCCGACCCCGTGCTCAAGATGATCTTCAAGAATAGCGGAGGTGCACCGCCGATGGAGCCAGAGCCCGTCGTGTTTCCTCCCGAACCCGTGATTTCACCCATCGCGGAACCGGTGGCGGAACCGGTGGCGGAACCCGAAGTCAACGTCAACAGGAATAAAATCACAAACACTAATAGTAATGGCAGACAATAAGTCGGAGGATGGTCGCGTGACGGCTTTCACACTTCTGTTTGCATTTGCAGTGGTTCTCGCTGCCTACCTCTCAGGTCCCGAGAATAACTTTTGGATGGCGCCTGGTGCCATCATGTACATGGTGCTCCTTCTGGCGATTGCCATCCCCCGCTGGCCAGCCGTGGGAGACGACACGAAATTCAACAAGAACCTTGCGGTGATAATCGCTCTATTGTTGGTTCCTTCGGTCCTCGCGCCGGTATTTGGAATCCAGACCAGCACCAATGTCTACAACTACTGGCGCTCGATCATGATTCCCCTCTACGCTGGCTACGCGTTCCAGAAGAGGAACATGCCAGGCACCGGAATTCTGGTCACCTTCTCGACACCATTGATTCTCATGCTATCCATGATTTTCAGTATCAATCCGCTTCCCACCGTTAAAATACCCGGGACCAATGTCTCCAACGAGTGAATTTCATTCAGGCTCTTAAAGAATAGAAACACAAGGTACCTACCTTACTAATGCCAACTTATACAAAAAAGACCCTTCATGCCCATATTCTAGACCGTCCAGACTCCTACGTGGGGCAGGTCCGTCCAGAAGATAGGGCTGTGTGGGTCCCCGATGGCAACAGATTCGTACAGCGTACGGTGCGAGTCTCACCCGCTTTGACCAAGGTTTTCGATGAAATCTTGGTGAATGCTCTGGATCAAAGCTCCATGCATCCGTCCGTTACAAAGATATCCATCGACGTGGATGAATCGGGTAGAATCACCATCGCCAACAACGGCATCTCCATCCCGGTGGTGATTCACGAACAGACGCAGGTCTGGACGCCCGAACTTATCTTTGGTCACTTGTTGACATCGTCCAACTATGATGACTCCGAGGAAAGAACCACAGGTGGGCGTAACGGCTATGGTGCCAAGTTGACCAACATCTACTCCAAGGAGTTCGAGATCAAGGTGGATGACCCCGAGACAAGGAAGTCCTATCACCAAGTCTGGAGGGACAACATGCGCGTCTGTGCCGAACCCAAAATCAAATCCTTCGCGGGCAAAACAGCCAAGGTGCAGGTCAGTTGGGTGCCAGATTGGGAACGCTTCGGACTGAAGGGAATCACCAACGACGTCAAGGACATGTTCATGAAGAGGGCTCTGGATGCCGCCGCATGGGTTCCAGCCAAGTGTAAGGTTCACTACAATGGAGAGGTCTTGGCCATCAAGAATCTTCAGGATTATACTTCACGCTTCACCGACCAGACTTTGGCTCAACTCAAGCAAGATCGATGGGAGGTGCTGGTATGCTCCTCGGTGGGCGCGGGATTCAAGCAAATCTCATTCGTCAACGGCATCTGCACTGAGAAGGGTGGGACCCATGTGGACCACGTGGTCAATCAGATCACTTCGGACCTCGCAAAGAAGACCAAACTTAGACCAGCTCAGATCAAGCAGTGTATGTTGGTGGTCGTCAAGGCGGTCCTGGTGAACCCTTCGTTCTCCAGTCAGTCCAAGCACGAATGTATGTCCCGCGTTCAGGACTTTGGCTCCAAGTTTGAACCCACCTCTGCCTTTTTGAAGCAAGTCAAGGGCGTTCTCGAACAGGAGTTACTGGCGCAGACCAAGGCTTCCGAGGTTCGTGATCTCAAAAAGACAGACGGAGCCAAGAAGAGCAGGATCACCGGAATCCCAAAGTTGGACGACGCCAACTGGGCGGGGACGGCCAAGTCCAAGATGTGCACCCTGATCATCACCGAGGGAGATTCAGCAAAGGCTCTGGCTATCAGTGGTTTGTCTGTGGTCGGCAGGGATCAGTATGGCGTCTTTCCACTCAAGGGCAAGCCAAGGAACGTTCGGGACTTGGGCTCCAAGGCCTTGACCGCCAATCAGGAGTTTTCTGACTTGAAGAAGATCCTAGGTCTGCAGCAGGGAAAGAAATATACAGACCTGAGTGAACTCCGTTACGGGAGACTGATGATCATGACCGATGCCGACGTGGATGGTTCACACATCAAGGGTCTGGTCCTGAACATGTTCGACTGCTACTGGCCCGAGTTGATCGGGATGGGGTTCGTGGTGAGCATGATTACCCCAGTGATCCGCGTGAAGGGAGGACGGATCAACGAGTCCTTCTATTCCGAAAAAGACTTTGTGAACTGGCTCGAACGGTCACACGGTGGTAGGGTTCCACGTGGCGTCACCATCAAGTACTACAAGGGTCTGGGTACTTCCACGTCCGCCGAGGCCAAGGAGTACTTCAAGGATCTTGGGCGATTGACCGTGGGATTTGTGGCCGACCAAGATAGTCAGAAGTCGGTGGGTTTGGCGTTCGACAAGTCGCTCGCCGACGATCGGAAGCAGTGGTTGGCGGAACCCTTCCGTGGAGATTCACTTCCCTATGGCAAGGTGACTTCGGTGACCGTTTCGGATTTTATTCACAAGGATCTGATTCAGTTCAGTCACGCGGACATTCGCAGGTCCATCCCAGATGTCCGTGACGGTCTGAAACCTTCCCAGCGCAAGGTCATCTTCGGGTGCATGAAGAGGAACCTCACCACCGAGATGAAGGTCGCTCAGTTGTCTGGCTACATTTCGGAGCACACCGCCTATCACCATGGAGAGATGAGTTTGCAGGGAACCATCGTGGGACTGGCTCAGGATTACATGGGATCAAACAACATGAATTTGCTAGAACCATGTGGCCAGTTTGGAACTCGTCTGGCGGGTGGCTCGGACCACGCGAGTGCCAGGTATATCTTCACGCGTCTGTCCGAACACGCAAAGGTATTTGATGAGCGGGACAATGCCTGCCTGACCTACCTCAAGGATGACGGAAAGCCCATCGAGCCCGAATACTACCTGCCCACGCTCCCGATGATCTTGGTGAATGGTGCAGAGGGCATCGGGACGGGGTTCAGCTGCAAGGTGCCTCCGCACAATCCGGTGGACGTCAAGGAAAATCTGAAGCGGTTCATTCGTGGCGAGGCACTGAAGCCCATGAAGCCGTGGTTCCGTGGATTCAAGGGAACCGTTACGGCATCGGATGAAGGAGTGTGGACGCTTCGGGGTCTGTGGCATTCAAGTGGCGACAAGGTCGAGGTCACCGAACTTCCACCGGGCACGTGGACCCAGACTTACAAGGAGTTTCTGGAAGGGCTTGTTGAGAAGAACGTCATCAAGAACTACAACAATCACAGTACGGAGGAGGATGTCCGCTTTGTGATCACTGGCTACAAGGGGTCGGCACCGGAGAAAGATCTCAAGTTGACTTCGACGGTCCGAAGCACCAACATGTATCTGCACGGACCTCGCGGCATCGAGAAGTTCGATACGCCACTGGACATTCTCAAGGTTTACGCCGAGGAACGCATGAAGTTGTACCTGAAGCGCAAGGAATATCTGGTGGCAACCTTGGCGAAGCGCTCTGGGATGGCGATGGACCGTGCCAACTTCGTCAAGGGAATCCTAGAAGGTACACTGAAGGTCATGGGATTGAAGAAGGCAGACGCCGAGGAGAACATGCTCAAGAAGTTCAAAAAGGTCGACGGAAGTTTCGAGCACCTCTGGGGTCTGAAGACGTCGCGGTACACCCAGGAGGCGGTGCAGGAACTCAAGCAGGAAGCCAGGACCCTATTGGACGAACTCAAGCGGATTCAGGAGATGACCACCAAGGACATGTGGTTCGAGGACCTAGACAGGTAGTCTCAATTTTCTTGTTTGTTTCAAAATGTTTGACCATCTGTTTGTATGTTCTTCTATGCTTTGATTATCCACTTTTTCGGAACTTGAATATATTTTGAACTTTCCAT
>Ga0181557_1005565_pt1 | contig 11293 bp, 12 predicted proteins | sample 011ome_23_FD_148632 | JGI IMG/M metagenome (GOLD analysis project Ga0181557, IMG submission 148632) | Coastal salt marsh microbial communities from the Groves Creek Marsh, Skidaway Island, Georgia - 011506CT metaG (spades assembly) | ecosystem: Environmental > Aquatic > Marine > Intertidal zone... | reverse complement strand
TGTGAACGTCAAACCTGGATTAATCCCTGGAAGGATTCTTGGAATATTATGAAAAATAATAATAATTTTTTAACAAGTTTTATTAATCAATACTGCCTTGGCGATTTTTTTCATTATTTTATTTTCGCTATCTACAAAATCTTCTTTGCCGCCCATGGCTTGCCCCATTAATTTGATGTAGGTGTCATTCATCGGATGCGATGTATTCATGCATGCCGGGTATTTTTTGCTCCACGGAATTAGCATATCGCTATTTTTCTTGGTGACATATTTAATAGCTTTCCGTAATTTGTCATAAGTACTGTTCTCTTTTTCCCATACATTATCATCCTTTACAAACATGATCTCACGCTTGGCGTCACTACAATGAATTGGGCGTTTATAAATATCCAATTCATTCAGTTTCTTGATAATGATGCTACTAATCCCTTCTACATACCCGTTTTTACCTACATTCTCCAAATCCGAGAATTCAAGCGTCATCGAATTAACAAAATCCATAATATTCATTGCATCCTTGCATTGTTCATTCAAAAATACTTGCATATTAAATGTTTTGCTGTTATTATTATTAATTGTTGTATTACTATTTTTACAAACATCTATCATTTGTTTCTGTAACTCCGTATTGCTTTTAACCAACTCCAATATAATATTTTTAAAATCAATATTTTCATTATAAATTTTTTCAAGTAATGTTAAATCAGATAGTTTAATATTTTCATCTATATTACACTTTTTTTTATGTTTCCATAATCCAACATTTGATTTATATTCTTTATTGCATTGAGAACAATTATAGTATGGCGATTTTTCAATTAATTTATTATTAACATTCATTAACTTCTCATGTTTTCTAGTAGATAAATGTTTATCAAAATCACTTTTCTTGCTACATGTATACTTACAATTTTCGCAATCAAATATTTTGGCGATTTTTGGCGATTTTTCGATTAACATATTCTATATATATTGTTAATATAAAAATCGCCTAATTAGTTTTCATACAATTACTTTTTTTTCATAAAAAATTATCGTCACAACATTTTTTATGAAAAACCCGAAATGAGAGCATTATGGTGACAATCCGTATTTCCATGATTTTTCACAGACCGATGCGGCCCTTTTGCAAAATGGACATTTTTAAAATGTCCAAAATCGATTTGTGAACGTCAAACCTGGATTAATCCCTGGAAGGATTCTTGGAATATTGGAAATTATATAGTCAAAGTTATATAAAATTATAGTGTGCGTTTCCGCTTATTGTTTAGTGTGCGCTTCCGCTTATTGTTTTTAAATAATTTATTATTAATAAATTACTACAAGCAGGTCAATAACAAGTTTTTAGGTTTGGTGAAAGAATACATTGAGGCGAATAACATTTATATTTAATATTCTGCATTATTATATATAGAGAGATGAAAATAAAAAACGGTCTTCGCTATGAAAAAGACGGATGGATTTATCTCTCAATAAAAGGAAATCCAAGTCAAATAGGATATGCACATGGCTATTTAATTGCGAAGGAGTTAAAAGAAATATTTAAAATGCTTGAGTTTACCTTATACGAGGATTATGGATATAAACGCGAAATGTTCAGCGAAATTATTGGTACCATTTGGGGACCGATTATTGAAAAGAATTATCCCGAATATCATGAAGAAATGGTTGGGGTAATGAAAGGGGCGAATGACGGAGGTTGTAAAATATCATTAAATGATATGGTTTTGTGGAATTGTTTTGCAAGCATGGATTCATTCTTTAGCATTGTACCCACTATCATAAAAAATTATCCTGAATTAGATAAAAAATATGGTGAACTTTTTGACGAGGGTTCAGCAGGCGGTCACAGTGAAGGCGGTAAAAATTGTCCTATGGCTAAAAAATATAAAAGTGGCGGTGCCCCTGATCGTTGTTCGGGGTTTATGGCCGTTGGTAATTATACCAAGGACGGTAAGATTGTATGTGGTCATATTACATTTGATAATTTTATTACTGGTCAGTATTATAATGTTATGTTAGATATTCAACCGACCAAAGGGGCGCGTATTTTAATGCAAACCGCTCCGGGTAAATTTTCAAGTGAATCTGATTTCTATGTGACAAGTAATGGAATTATGTGCACGGAAACAACAATTGGCGGCTTTAATAAGTTTGAATTAAAAGATCCCATATGTTGCCGCATCCGCAAAGCAATGCAATATGGTAAAACCCTTGACGAAATCCATGATTTTCTTGTAAATAATAATGGCGGCGATTATGCGAATGCTTGGTTGATCGGTGATACGAAAACGAACACTATTATGCGCATTGAACTAGGAATGAAATATGTGAATGTGGAAAAAAAGAAAAATGGTTGTTTTATTGGATTTAATGGCGCATATGATCCTCGTATTCGCAATCTAGAATCAGCGAATGTTGGACATTTTGATATGAGGCGGCATCAAGGTGCGCGTAATGTGCGATTAACAGAATTAATGGATCAACATAAAGGAAAGATCGATTTGAAAATTGCCGAAGAAATTATGGCTGATCATAAAGATGTATATTTAAATCGCATTAACCCGTGTTCGCGTACAGTATGTAGTCATTATGAGTTAGATGATAGGGCTTTTATGTCGGACCCCTCGCGCCCAAAACCTTTTCAGCCGCGTGGTGCGCTGGACGGAAAAGTATGTGACACAACACTTTGTAATAAAATGGGATTTATGGCGCGATGGGGATCTTCGTGTGGAATGCCTTTTGATAAATCTGAATTCTGTAAACGCAATATTATCTGGGCTGATCAAGAACCGTATCTCCATGACCGCCCTCAACAACCATGGACTGAATTTACAATTCATAAAGGAAAATCAGTGGGAACAAAGAATATGACGAAAAAGAAAATAGAGAAGGTTATACAATTGAAAAAGACTAAAAAAAATAAGTTGAAATTATAATAACAAAATGAAAAAATGTGTTAATTTTGGTAAACACATTTTTGTGGTTTTTCTTTTTATTTGTTTATTCAAAAATCTTATTTCTATTTTAATCTATTCCATGTCGGCCCATCTTGTCGTCATTGGTGCTGCCTGTGTTGGTGGTGGGGAAGGAGTCCCTAGACTCGGTTCTGAATTTTCCTCCTCCTTCACTCGTGGCATTTTCTTAGGAGCAGGTGGAGGTGAATGTGGGCGAGATGAAATCGGCGAGGGAGTGGGCGAATCATCGCGTTCGTATCGGGCAGAGGCAGGTGCGGTAGAGTTGGCGGCGCTGCTGTAGCTTTGACCTCTAGTAGTAAAAATGGCATTCACGATTTTCATCGTCTTTTCCTTACCTAGCGCTGGAAAATTATTCTTCAAATTTTGTGTGTAGGTTTCGATTTCGGTGTCTTTGGTGGGTTCGCCGGTTTCTTCGTCAACCATCAGCGTTTGGAAGTAGTTGTTGGTTTTTTTTCCAATTGGCGCTGACGCTGGAGGCGGCGAAGAACACAATTCGCGAGCACGCTGTTGGTTACTATTTCGCGGCGCTTGTTGTTGTTGTTGGTTTTTTTGTTTGATTTTAAGTTTGGTGCAATACTTTGGCGTATGCCCTTTTTCCTTACAATACTTACACGACTGACTCAGTAGAGTAGTACAAATGACACTACCCTTTTCATCACGCACATTGTGCGTCTTACAAACGCTATCGGGCTTTCCAGCGGAATTGCATACTTTGCAAAACATTTTGCTTGGTCTGGTTGGTCTGGTTGGTCTGGATGGTCTGGTTGGTTGGTTTGGGGTTATCATAATCCTTTTTTACAAAAAGTAATTCAATTTATTTCAAATTACATAGGTTACTGTATATCACTTATATTCCAATTGAATAATAATAACGACTAACAAACAAAATCATATAAAACCACAATAAATGAATTTAGTTTTTATTAATTAATAAAACTATAATAAATAAATGTTTTTGTATTAATATAATAATTAAATGTCTACCAAAGAAAAAAATAATGATAAAGTAAATAAACAATCATATATTTATAAAATTCATGATAAAATGTATGATTTTAATGATTTTGTAAATATCCATCCCGGCGGAATAGATATGTTTAACAACCTAAAATCATATATAAACATTACTCCGTTGCTTTACACTTATCATAAAAATCCTAAAAACATTATAGCGACGATATTGCCAAAATATGAAATTTCTACACCTGATACTGAAGCTGATACTATGGTTATAAAATATGATACGAATTACACATATGATAAATATAGTGAATTGAAAAAGTTAGTATATGACGAAATATATGAAAAAAAAATTCCACTGTATTGGAGTAATAAAGAAATTGCATACAATATATTTATGCTGTCTTTGTATTTAGGAATATGGTGTTATTTTTTTTTAAATTCAGCCAATTTATCGTACTGGTGGGTTGGGTTATTGGCAGTAATGAACACTGGTATATGTAATTTAATTTTTCACGAAACCTCGCATTATTGCGGGTTTAAAAACCAAACAATAAATCGTTATTTAACTATGTGTTCCTATCCATTAATGATTGAAAGTAATTGGAAATTTATTCATAATTACTCACATCATTGTTTTACAAATACCAAATACGATTGTGATTTTTCACTACCAAATCAAATTATAAGACATTCGGCCGAACAGTCATATAATTGGTATAACAAATTTCAAAGTTTATATAGTTTATTTATTTTTCAACTGTCGTTTATACATAAAGGTTTCATAATTAGTATAACACGAAAAGAAAGTAAAAATTTTATATGTTTTCCAATTTTAATATATTTTTTTGGGGTGTATAAAATTCTCTATTGGTATTCATTGTGTGGATTATTATTTGCATTTATAGCGCAATTATCCCATATACAGTATGAATGTATTCAAATAAATACTGAAAATAAAAACGACTTTTTGTACAACCAAGTTTCAAGTAGCATGAATTATCGAACAGATGATATATTTACACGATTTATGTGTTTTTCATTAGATATTCAAATAGAACATCATATATTTCCCAACATTCCACACAGTTCTTTAAGACAAATTAAACATATTGTGCGTAAATATTGTGAAAAAAATGATATACCGTATATTGAAAATTCAAATATTTTTCCAACAATGTATTCGTATATTTGTTATTTATACAAAATGGGTAATCCATAATATAATTCTTATTTATAATACAAGCCGTATTTGTATGTAAAACGAAATATATATAAAGTTAAGTCGCTTTATATATAAAGTTAAGAGAGATGGCAACGCAAAAACGCATTAAAAAAGAATTAGAAGAATTGCAGAAAAATCCGCCAGAAAATTGTTCGGCGGGTCTTATTGACGATCGCGACCCTTTTCAATGGCGAGCGACTATAATGGGTCCTGAAGGCAGTCCTTATTATGGAGGTATTTTTTATTTACATATCCATATTTCGGCCGACTATCCTTTTCGCGCACCACATATCACTTTTTTAACGAAAATTTATCATTGTAATATTAATGCAAATGGCTCAATTTGTTTGGATATTTTAAAAGATAAATGGAGCCCGGCAATGACTATAAGTAAAACGCTTCTGTGTATTTGTTCATTAATGGATGACCCTAACCCCAATGATCCGTTGGTTTATGAAATTGCCGACCTTTTAATTAAAGATAAACCCAAACATGACGCCAATGCACGAGAGATGACGATGCAGTATGCAACTGGTGTTTAAATAATTAAAATGTATAACTTTTTAAATGTATAACTTTTTAAAATCATTATTATAATAATGAAAACTTAAAAAACTAATCAATCCAATTATAACATCAATTAACAAATATATCCAAGCAAAAAGATTACCGGTAATTGCGTTATATGCAAATAAAAGGTATATTATTCCATGAATAGGTCTTAAATTATTCCACCATATTTTATCGCCAAATACTTCTTTTCCAGTTTGTCTTGTTCCCGACAAAAATAAATAAATAAAGCCAATTGCAGGTAAAAGTGATAAATAACCCATATAGCGTAAATAAGTTTTATTGGCATTTTTTGCTAAGTATACAAATAACGATCTTACTCCAATACAACCAATTAAAAATAATAAAAATCGTTTTTGTATTGTATTCATACTATATAATTAATAATATATAAATAATAATATATTATTATTTTCATTTTAATTACACACACACATAATAGACGATATATAGACGAAAATTTCATTTATACCTGAAAAAAATTGAATTACTTTTATATATAAAATAAATAATTAATCCCAAATAATCCTCTAAATGTCATTAACAAACCCAATTATTACAATGGCTACCGCTACAACAATGGCTACCGCTACAACAATGGCTACCGCTACAACAATGGCTACCGCTACAACAATGGCTACCGCTACAACAATGGCTACCGCTACAACAATGGCTACCGCTACAACAATGGCTACCGCTACAACAATGGCTACCGCTACAACAATGGCTACCGCTACAACAATGGCTACCGCTACAACAATGGCTACCGCTACAACAAAATCTCTCGTTGATATCAAACAATACACTATCAAGTTTGAAGGCTATCCACCCGAGCTGCAAGAATTCTGTGCAGGGAATAAAGTGAAACTGCCCGGAATTGATACACTGCGGGGCCAAGCATACGCGCTCATGGCTCAACCCGACATCCGTGGCCAAAAATTTGTCGGGCGAACCGAAGCGACTGAATTCTTTAAACAAATCGGCATTCCAACCGACGATGCCATTCAACCCTTTAATAAAACCATTGGACTCAAACGAATGAAAGGAAAAGGCACTTATTGTTTGGTTTACCCCTTTGAACTCGATATGACAGATATCGACAAGCGCAAAGGCTGTGCAATAAGTGGCGACCGAAACACTGCCATTGATACCATAAAACAATGGTGGCGAGAGAATTTGGTCGATGTTCCGAATGAAGAATGGCAAATCGGTCATTTGGACCCCAATATTTCCGACGCATCTGAAAAAAATCTGGCATATCAACCGCCAATTCAAGCCAAGTACCGCAACCGGTTTAAATGGTGTTCCTATTTTCAGCGCATGTGGCCGACCGGCAACGAAGTGAGCAAAAACCTCGACGAGTATTACAATGAATCCGAACAGCGCCTTCTATTAGAAACTTTAAAAACCAAATTTGAAAAAAACTAGGGGGTGGGGTGTGGGGGGGGTGGGGTGTGGAGGATATCTATGGTGACCTGGTAAATAAAAAAGGAAAATGACTTTTTGGAATAAACGATTTTTTTATATAATATATAAAAAATTGAATTTTTTATATTAAAAGTATTATAATAACAAAACAACCAGACAACAATAATCATGGCGCAAACGCACTTAACGCAAAACCGCCAACCCCCTCCAGAATATTACACCTTGGTATATTGTGATAAACATAAAGAAGGATTTATGATAAAGGGAAAACATGAAAATGTACCGGATTGTTATATGATGAATCATTCAAATGAGTGTGATAAATCATCGTGGCTAATGACAGGTATCATTCAATATGATGGCACTGATGAGGTAAAGGTAATTAAAAGTATTAGACTAACTTATAATGATCATGGAATAGATCATGGGGATGGAAAATGCTTTAGATTCTTAGACTATAGAAACTCATTAACCGACGAAATTGGCGAAAAAATATCAGTGCCGACAAATTCTCCTCTTTATGAGTGGTTTAATACGATTGATGGTGAATAAAAAATAGTTTTCATATTATTTAATACTTTGTTATTATTTATTACTTTGTTATTTTTTATACGCTGTTTTCTGCTATACGCTGTTTTCTGCTATACGCTGTTTTCTGCTATACGCTGTTTTCTGCTATACGCTGTTCTGTTATTTTTATATATTCTTGATTTATATCAAAACCAATGTATTGCCGATTTTCTTGAATACACGCAATTGCAGTTGTTCCACTGCCCATAAACGGATCCAGAATGACCGCCTCTTTTTTTGTAAATAATTTTATTAAGTGGGCAATGAGATTAACGGGTTTAACCGACAAATGTGTATTATAAGATCCTTTTTCAATTTTGGTCGGCTTTGCGACGAGAAATACTTTATCTAGGTCTTGTCCTACTGTTTCATCAGTAACGACAATATTTGCCGGAAAATAATTTGCGTCTGTCCCTACTTTAGTTTCTGTTGAAGTATTCATTAAACCAACACCATACTTTTCAAAATTGTCAATATAACGCCCTTCAATGGGTTTAACCGCAAGACATATCGGTTCAATTGCGGGTTTTAATTGCGGTGTTTTCCAATCTTTACACAATTCTTTTAGTTCCTCTTTTTGTTCGGTGGTTTTTCTTTTATCTTTTTCGATAATATGGTCTTGCGAAAATGCCTTTACTTGCGATTGGGTATAAACCCAGCCTAACATATCGCGTATTTCAAAGCCAGCTTCTTCAATAGCCCAAGCCATCGAATGATAGAGGCGTGGGCTGCTGAAAGATAAGAAAGCACCACCGGGTTTCAATATGCGGAACACTTCAATTGAAACTTTGGCATAAAATTCATGAAACTTTTTTGATTGATTACGGTCAAACTTCATACCTTTTGGTAGATTTCCTACGACCGACGATGAACCTTTATTATCTAAATTTTGTTTATTCCAATCGTTGCTAAGTCCGTCGAGAAAATAAGGCGGATCAGTGCATACCATATCAACCGAATTTGGTGGCATTTGTTTCATCATTTCAATACATTCGCCTAACTCAACCTTATTTAATAATTCGGCGAATTTAAATACAACCGGTGGCGCGTCAACAGCAGCACTACTAGGCACGGGCAGAACAGCACCAACCACAAATTCACTATCACTTTCTTGTAGCTTAACAATAAGCTGATCTTTGGTTTTACCAGTTACGCCTTTAATTTTTCTTTCCTTGCATATTTGTTTCAGTTGAGAGATACTTTGCTTAGTATAATCCATTTCTATAGTATATAGTATATAGTGTATATGTTATTTATAATTTATATACTATATTTTCAATTTTATAATAAATCACCCTATGGAATTAAAAGCGTGTCTATTCCGCCATTAAACCTATCAATAAATGTTGAGTAATGTAATTCTTCCATGCAATATTTTTTAATATCAAATATACTTTCTTCTTTGTAATTAGGATATGATCTGCATACATTATCATACAGATATCTTCCATACAATTCATTATTTTCATAAAAAATAACAGGTCTATGTTTTTTTATAGTTTCTATTCCTTTTGAGAATATAAAATTTTCAGCACCTTGTGCGTCGCAATGAATATAACCAATATCGTGCATTTTCATAGCGTCAATAGTTGTTAATGTAATATCTTCGCCATTTTTTCCTAATCCAATACCACCAAAATTACAAGCTAAATTATTTTCTTCATTATATCTTTTTGCTACTATACCGAGACCTCCATCTAAATCAATATCATTCATTTTTCCATTTCCTTCATAACAAAATACACCTGAATTATTAGGTATAATTTTATTCTGTAAATTATTTTGATTTATGTTTTGAACCAATAAATTATACATATTTCGCTGAGGTTCATATACATATATTTTATTTTCATTATTTAAAAAAGAAGAATATACAATAGTTGAAGTTCCGCAATGTCCTCCTATCTCCAATATATTACGATTAGGGTTTATATATTCACGCAGTTTTAACAAGGTTTCTTCATCCCAGTATTGATTTGATTCAAACGCATTTCCAATATAAACTTCATTTTTATACAGAGTAATTATACCATATTTCGTGTTATATGTATTCATTAATTATATGTATTAATGAATATATAAGAATAACTTTTAAATATATAACTTATCATATATATAACTTATCGTATATTTAATAAATAAACTATTAAGAAATACGCTTAGTTGCAATCGTGTTGCTTACAATATACAACGAATTTTCAGTAACAATAATGTATTCACCTTCCACCTTGTAAATTTTCTCAATAGGCGAAGTATATTCATCTTCACTTTTCACCAACAACTTTTCACCATTATCACGCACACCAATCAAAACTTTATTATCATGCGAATTATTCCAATAATCCATCATAATCGGCTTATCATCTACAACCGCAATTTTAACACAATGTTGTAAGCATTGATTGCTAGGAGCGGCAATTGTCGGAGTAACGGGTTTATCAGACATCTATATACTTACGGTTTTAAAATCTTTAAATACTTTTTGACGAATTAAAAATAATTATACTTATTATATGAATACGAATATAAATCCAACATATTCTTGGGATATTTTTGAAAAATATGTAAATGTGATGAATACTTATTTGAACCACTTTATAGCATGTGATAAATTTATTAACAAAGACAACGATCGTCTATTTTTATTAATAAATGGATTTTCGACATTGACAAATGTATTTAAAATACTGCTAAAGAATACATTAAATGTAGATAATGCAATTGAAAATATGGAAAAATCAATATACTATTATACACAATTCATAGAACAAATAGAAGAAAACATGTTATGTGATTTAAATGTTTCTTCAAATAGTGCAACAATTTTTGTATATAAGAAAACAATAAATCACATTTTATTTGAAACAATTAAGCCTGAGTCCGACGCCGACGCCGATACTGATAATAATATACTTATTATACAAAATATAGACTATTTATTGCTTATTTATAGAAGTATTTTTGATAAATTAATAAAAAAAGCACATAGTTCTGAACAATATAATATCAATAGCCATCTTTGTATAAAACTTATAGGTATAGCAATGGAATTGTGTTATAATAATATAGATGAAATTACCTTTCAAAGAGAGATTTCCAATGTAATGTTATTTATAAATCATTTTTCAGATTATAATAATGTAATTACTAGTGAAAAAATGATTGACTATATTTATTTATACATTAAAAAATATAAACATCATCATTTAAGTTTGGATGGATTATGCCAGAAAAAAACACATATTGACTATAATGAATATATTAAAAAAGAAAATATGAATTATTACATTAAATGGCTTAGTTTATAGTTGTAAACATTACTCATTGCTAAACATAATTGTTCTTTTATGTACTTTTCTAGTATTTTTTTTTGTAATTTCTTTATCCTTTTCTTTATTATCTTGTAATAAATTTATACCTTTAATAATATCATATTCAATTTCAAAAATATTACACAAGAAATGATAGATTTCGTAGAGTATTTCTTCTGAACACTTGCCTACAATAAGAACACTCCCTGTGCGAAATATCATAAACGAAATCTTACTTATACTGCTTTGTG
>Ga0181557_1005564_pt1 | contig 11293 bp, 9 predicted proteins | sample 011ome_23_FD_148632 | JGI IMG/M metagenome (GOLD analysis project Ga0181557, IMG submission 148632) | Coastal salt marsh microbial communities from the Groves Creek Marsh, Skidaway Island, Georgia - 011506CT metaG (spades assembly) | ecosystem: Environmental > Aquatic > Marine > Intertidal zone >... | reverse complement strand
GTCCGGCGCCGCGATTAATAGCCGCGCGACCACGACAACGAATATTTATGTTGAAGACGTTGCAAACACGGGTGAATTCAGTTTCAAGATCTCGAACAGCAGCAACCCGGACTTTGAGCAAGAGATCAGTGTTACCTCAGGCTCTGCTAGCAAGTCTGCGGCGCTTGCGTCACAGATTAATACGGGCTATCCGAATCACAACATCACCGCATCGGTTTTGACAGATGACGATGGCAATGAATACGTCCAACTTTTTCAGGCGAATGGCTACGACATCATTATAGATGAGTACGCGACCACTCCTGGAGCCGCAATCAATCTTGATTTCGGCGGCACTGACGAGTTAGTGCTCACGGGAGATTCAGGCGCAGGTAAGGTAGTTATAGGCGGTACTGTAGTCGCCGATGCGCCATCTTCATTCCTATTAACCTCAGACGACACAACGAATTCAGTGTTAGTAGGTAGTCGTGCGGCATTGTCGTTCCAAGACGTTGAAACCGATGAAGCTAATAGCTTCGCTCTCTGGGATGACAAGACATTTAGCTTGGCGATTAATGGTGGTACGGCAATAACTGTTTACACCGATGGGACTTATGACGGCTCGAATGCTGCGTCAGGACAGGTCGCATCGCCGAGTAGCTTCAGTGACTACATTACCAATATTAACGCTTCAATCGCACACCAGCTAAATACAGCAGGAACTGGTACAGCCGGTTCCGGCGGGGTCTTGGCCTCTACCCATGAAGCTTATGGGCTGAATGTATCCGCCGTATGGTCTACCGGATCTAATACACTTCAATTCCTGGTGAATAGCGGTGTGTCTAACTCAGATAGTTCTCTGGTGTTAACAGAGATATCCTCTCAATTAGACTTTTCAGCGGTTAATTTGCTAGACAGTGAAGGTGTGACACAAACGACCTTTTCTGATACTGGTGGCGAGACATCGCCCACACAAACCGTTCGTTATGTCTCCCAGATCGATATCTCGACACGTGATTCAGCTCTATTGGCTATGACCGTAGTTGACGCAGCCTTACAATCGGTGGCAGCGGCTCGAGGTTCCTTGGGTGCCGTGGCGAATAGATTAGAGTCTACAATTCAGAATTTGATGACGACATCCGAGAATACATCTGCCTCGCTGTCTCGTGTAATGGATGCGGACTATGCGGCTGAGTCAACCAATCTTGCAAGGTCGCAAGTCTTGCAACAAGCTTCCATAGCGATATTGGCTCAGGCAAATTCAACGACTCAACAAGTCTTAAGATTACTGGAGTAAATCCGATACTACCGTTAAGGGTAGTAGCGAGATAAATTATGGAAGTTGATTTTTTAAGCGCGTTTGGAGCTGGCTCTGGTGTCAACACAACGGAAGTAGTTGGCGCCCTGGTTGACGCTGAGCGGGCTGCAAGACAACTTGCCCTAGACCGAGTCAAAGAGTCAGCTACTCTTAAAATTTCTGCTTATGGGTTAGTAAAGTCTAGCCTCACCGAGTTGAAATCCGCTTTTGATAAGTTGAATGACGTTAGAGACTTGAAGTCGTTCAGCGTTAGTAATACTCAAAGCACCAATATAGGAGTATCTGCCACTGCAGATGCAACATCGGGCAGTTATGAGATTTCTGTTTCTCAAAGGGCTGCGTCAGATAGTTTCCGGTCTGGATCTTATGCGTCAGAAGATGTGGTATTAAATTCAGGTGCTGATCTCTCGCTTACTTTTACTACCGCGGCTGGTTCAAATCAGCTAGTTGTATCTAGCCCCACACCTTCCGCGATAGTTACATCAATAAATGATGCTAATCTAGGGTATACGGCTACGCTTTTAAATACAGGCGATGCCAGTAACCCTTATGTTATAACTATCACTGGGGCTACGGGTGCCGATTCCGCTTTCAGCGTAAGCTCGGACAGTGGGGATGTCGATTTAACATCGCGGTTGACTACGGCAGTTGATGCCCAGCTTTCACTGAATGGGGTGAGCGTTAGTAGATCTACCAATGAAATCACGGATCTGATTACAGGCATGACGTTCTCACTCAATAACGCGGGATTTGGTACGGCTGAGATAAGTGTTAATTCAGATACTTCGGCAGCCGCAAGTGCGTTGAGAAATTTGGCAACGGTCTACAATGCATCTGTAACTCTTTTTGACGAATTAGGGGCGCTAGAGAAAACGGAGGATGAACTTGTTGGTTCGTTAAACTCTGATTCAACTTTTCGAACTTTACGCAGCTCTTTGAGGAATGTACTTACCTCGCTTTCGTCTACCGCCTCAGGAAACATTCAGTATCTGTCGCATATTGGTTTATCGATGACTAGGGAGGGCACTCTCGAAATTGACGAAACTAAAATGGCTAATGCATTGACAAATGATTTTAGTGACGTGATTACAGCTTTGACTGCTGACACTAATGATCAAACCCCCTATGGCGACTTTTCTAGAGGTATCGCTGGTGATGGCTCTGCGCTGATCGAAAACATGATCAAATCCACTGGATCAGTTGCGACAGCGATTCAAAATAGTGAAACAAAGCTCGAGGATTATGAAGTACGACTGGCGGCGCTGGATCAGAGGATGGCATTAATACGGGAACGTTACATCAAGCAATTTTCAGCTATGCAACGGATAGTGGATCAGATGAACAGTACGAGTGAATACCTCACCAATCAGTTTAAAGCTTTGAATAATTCCGATTAATCGCTAAAGTTTTTGGAACTTCGTCCGATTCCATGATTACGTGGAGGTGTACTATGGTCCAACAAATTAATTTATCTGCCAACAGCCAGCTCGATGTGGGCAGCAGAGCAACTAACGCCGCGTCTAGTTTCAAGGCTTCTGAAAATTCTCAGGTGCAGTCTGATGCACAAAAGAAAATTCGTGATCCTGAAACTAAACAAGACACGACTTTGGATGTTACAGCTTCGAATCTACGCGCTTTGGGCGCTGTCTCCTTAAATATCACGATAGATCAGAATTCTAGAGAGCCGGTCATTAAGATTATGAATAGAGAAACAGGAGAGGAGATATTGCAAATTCCTGCAGAACACTCGCTTCAGATATCTAAAACAGCAAAAATTCTGGCCGGTATGATTTTTGATCTCAAGGCCTAGGGACCAGTTGAATTAATATAATATTTGGGTGGATTAGGTTTTGAGCGCCATAAATTGGACAGCAGGAACACCCAATTGACGAAGATTCTGCCGGAAAATGTTCGCGAAGGTGTCAATAGCCCACTTAGGGGAGCGTAGAGGGTTTATCTCAGAAACGCCCCGTTCAAAATTTACGTCTGGATCCCAGAGGTAATCATCAGCCACCAACAAGCCTCCAAATTTTAGTAATTCAAACGACATCACAAGGTCCGTGAGCACGTCTGGCGCGCGGTGCGACCCATCTACATAAATAAAATCAAAATACCCAGAATAACCCTCAGCGATAAGATTTCCCATCGCCTCAACAGACCGGCTTTTTAATTTGACTAGATTAACCTGAATTTCTGGGTTTTTTTGTTCGAATGCTTCAATGTTGGAATCAAAAATTTCTTCAACACGCGACATATTTTCACCAGCAGCTTTATGCTCTTCGCCGCCTTCCCAGGTATCTATACAAACCACTGTTTCTAATGTTGGCATATTCTCTAATACCCAGCATACAGATGCTCCTTCAAAAGAGCCTATTTCAAGGTAGTGATTGGGGGTAAAATTATCTCTTATGAACTGGTTCCAAAGAGGCTTGGCGGTTTGTTCAAACCAAGGCTGGGTAAACTCAATCTCTTTCATGAAACTAATACCAATCAGGTGTATAAGATTGGAATTTAGCATAATTTTTGCTAGTAACTGAAGTCTAATATTTTCGACCGTCGAAAATTTTTGTTAAGGGAAAATGGCTATCAATGACTGAACTCAAGCAAGATGAAATCAATCGATTTTTCAGTAACTTCGATGCATATTTCTTGGATAACAGGTTTTTGGAGGCCCGCCAGATTTTGAACGAGATTACCGACGACAGAGTAATCAACACCGCAGCTTTCGAATCACGACTTGGATCAGTCCTGATTGAGTGCGGTGAGCATGTGTCAGCTCGAATTGTTTTCCAGTCTATGTTGAGCCATTGGGACGGTTCTATCGACCAATTCATCTACATTATTTCGATGTTACTTAAATCTAGAGGTGAAATTGAGGCCGAAATTGTCATTTTAAACAAAAAAGAACAATTAAAACGGCTCAGATTTTCAATCCAGCAACTGAAGCAAATGGTAGCCATATTTAATATTCTCGAGATTCGCGAAGTTGCTATTGAATTACTTGATAGCCAAAAAGATGCTTTTAGCGGTGTTGAGGCTGCTTCATTGCACTTGCTTTATGTTTCGTTATACAAGCAGGCCGGTGACTTAGCCAACGAGGCTGAGCATCTCGCGATGGCTATCGAGACCGATCCTGAAAGTGTCCCTGCTCATGGGATGGCGGCAGATTTATTTACAAGACACAGGGAGCCAAGTGATTCACTCGGACATCTCCGGATGGCTGAAAAGCTTTCGGGGGATGAAGGGAATAAGTCGATAGCCACCCAGTTCTTCGAATCATGCCGAGGCGGATCATTCCAAGAGCAAGAACGGTTGAGGAAGCTTTGGCTAGAGAATCCCGATTCTGGTCAGAACACTAGAGCTCCGTTTGCAGCCCTAGTTGCTACAGATGATCCAGAGTTTATCTTAACCCAAAATAAGTTGTTTACGTCAGACATTGGCGTTGACACTAGACGACTTAGCTTTTCTTCGATAAGTCATGAAAAAATTAGAGCCACAGACAAAATTACTGTCGGTTATTTCTCTCCTGATTTCCGGAATCATGCGGTTTCACATCTTATTTCTGACTTACTCATAAACCACGATACGAATATGTTTGAAGTCCATTGCTTCTCTATTGCGATGCCCTCAAATGACGATTGTCGGCGGATAGTGAAAGAAGGTGTTGATTTTTTTCATGAGGTGGAGGAATTAGGCACCAGGGATATTGCGAAATTAGCGAATAATTTGGACTTAGATATCGCAATCGACCTAGCGGGATACACGGCGGGGTTTCGCCCACTGCTTTTCGAGCGGCTTCATAATTGTTTCAAAGTCAATTTTCTTGGTTACCCAAGTACCGTCGGCGATTCGATCTATGATTATATAATTGGCGATAATATTGTTACCCCTGAGGGCTATGAGAGCTACTGCAGTGAAAAAATTCACCGTCTGCAAAGGTGCTATCAATGCAACAGCCCTTCCAGGAAAGTTGTAGAAATCGAGCGCCGGGACACCGGGTTACCAGATGATTGCTTCGTTTTTTGTAATTTTAATACCAGGCAAAAATTGAATTTAATAACGATGAAGGCTTGGGCTCGAATCCTTGGGCGATGTCCGAATGCCGTACTTTGGTTATTAGATCCTGGACCACAATTACAAGATGAATATTTGGGAGTTTTTGGACAATCGTCAAATCGAGTTTATTTCGCTTCTCATCTACCAGTGGAAGCCCACCTCGGCAGAGTGCATCATGCAAATTTATTCTTAGACTCCTTTCCCTATGGCGCGCACACTACCGCTAGCGATGCTGTGTTTGCTGGGATTCCAATACTGACAATGTCAGGTAGGGCTTTTCAGTCTAGAGTTTCTTGGTCGATTATGAGTCATGCAGGAGTAGATGATCTTAACGTTTTCAATTGGGAAGATTATGAGACTAGAGCGGTAGAGTATTACCACGAATATTCTGATTCACTAGGTTTAAGGTATCAAAAGGCCTTACTTGACCGAGCTAGTTTTAAACACCCTTATAACCTTGATGCATACAAGCAAGAGTATCAAGAATTTTTGGTTTCGCTTTTTTCGTGACCAAGTTGTGAGGAGCAGAGCGACCCGGACCGGCGTCTGCCCCTGACACTCATACTTACTGTAATAGACTCAGTACGTATTGTGGAGCTTGATTTGCTTGCGCAAGGATCGAAGCACCGGCCTGTTGCAATATTTGGCCTTTGGCAACCTCGGCGCTTTCTGCAGCGTAGTCAGTATCCATGATTCGGGAATGCGCGGCACTTGTATTCGCCGAGACGTTGGAAAGATTGTTAACCGTATATTCAAGGCGATTGATATAGGCACCGAGAGTCCCTCTGTATGTCGCGATGGAGTTGATCGCGGTATCCACCGCTGTGACTGTTGTACCTGCAGTGGTAAGAAACGTAGGAATGGCCATAGCGGTTGTTGATCCGTCAAACGCTGAAGCAAAAGTTCCCCCTGCAGCACTGACCGCAAAATTGTTAAATTTCGTGTAAGAAGCAATATTGCTGATCTCAGTGTTCAACCAATTGATCTCAAGATCAATGTTTGCGATGTCTGTAGTATTGTATGTGCCGGTACTCGCTTTCTGGACTGCTAGCTCTCTAATGCGTTGCGCCATGTTCTGAACTTCAATTAAAGCTCCTTCAGCGACCTGAATCATAGAGATCGCGTCTTGGGCGTTTCGGCGAGCCATGTCAGTACCGCGAATTTGAGCCTCTAAGCGGCCGGATATACCAGTTCCTGCGGCATCGTCACTTGCACTATTTATTCGGCTACCAGAAGCCAGCCTTTCCATTGCTTGTTCTAAGGGTTGCCTGGTCGTCCGCAAGTGATGAGCAGCCATGATTGAAGGTAGGTTTGTACCGATTACGATTGACATTTTTTCGTTCCTCCGAAAATTTGTGGCAGGATCTCACCGCCGATGCAATAAGGATCGGAAGAATTTGGCCAAGCTTTAGATTTTTTTAAGGCAACAGGCGATAACTTGCCTTAACTTGGCAAGTTATCGCCTTTCTGTGGGTGGATTCGGAGGAACGAACTTACCCAAGAAATGTTTACTGAAGGAGCGTTAGTACATATTGCTGACTGGCGTTTGCCTGAGCTAAAACAGCTGCTCCGGCTTGTGCAAGGATCTGGCCTTTTGCCACTGCCGCGCTTGCCGCGGAATAGTCAGTATCTCTCACGGCTGACAGCGCCCCGTAGGTGTTTGCGGCCGTATTAGATAAATTATTCAGACTGTAATCTAGCCGATTGATGTAGGCACCCAGCGTCCCGCGTGCGGTCGCTACGCTGTTCAGCGCAGTATCTACAGCTGATACAGTAGTCCCGGCAGTTGTGATAAACGTGGGATAAGTTAGCGTGATTGTGTCGCCGTCTCCCGTGACCGCATATGTCCCGGCTGCTGCGCTGACAGATGACCCATTAAATGAGGTATTTGTGTAAATATTACTGATTTCCGTATTCAACCAAGCTATCTCGAGATCAATGTTTGAAATATCAGTAGTCGTATAAGTCCCGGTACTTGCTTTCTGAACTGCGAGTTCTCTAATGCGAATCGCCATATTTTGAATTTCTACTAGCGCGGAATCAGCTACCTGAGCTTGAGAAATACCCATACTGATATTTTTTGCCGCTTGGTCGATACCCCTTGCTTGGGCTTCTAAAGAGGCTGCTAAACCGGCTCCAGCTGCATCATCTGCGGCAGAATTTATCCGCGATCCCGATGCGAGTTGCTGCATGGCATTGTCAAGCCCAGATCTGTTAACACGTAAGTGATGCGCTGCTAGAAGCGAAGCAACATTTGTTCCTATTGTTACTGACATACTTTTCTCCAGTATCTTGAATTTTAAATGGCGAGCTAGATGCCCCGTGAGAAGTAGATCGACTCCGCACCGGCAATCTTTAGCCGAAAACGGAAAAAAATTGCCGAAAACGGAAAAAAATTGCCACTTGTAACGGGAAGGTGAGCCTAGTTTTTAAACTTGGTCTACCTTCTCAAACTGGTTCTTTTCGACACATGAAGGCCTGTAGCGTTTTTTATGTGTCGATATTTTTTCAACGGGGACCGCAGTTTTAACGAAGTCAATCCGACATCGTCGCCGCACGAAAAATCTTCTTTTGAATGTGCGCTTACATCTTGGCTGCAGACGTTTGTGGAACGAATTTGAATTAGGTTACGTTGACGCCTCAGAGTTACTGAAAGCTAATCTAATTTTAAGAATATTAGCCAATCATTCGAGATGCGTTAGGTAATTTTTATCCGATTGAGTATGAGTTTCTCCGTTTGGTGATTTGATATGATTTGAGGCTTGTATGGTTCCTTTTCCTGAGTGTCCCTGAGAGACTTGGTTTCTCCTAGGCTCAAACCGCGATTAAATTGGTTCGGAATTTGCTAGTTGAGATCGAAAGTGTTGCGGGATAAAAAAACTGTGTCGAAAATTCTGGTGGTTACTCCCTTCAATTCCCAATGGATCCAGGAATTGAACTATTCTTTCAAAGAAATAGCAGAACCTAGTTTCCTATCCCTCGATCTCCCACCATTGACGCAGGAGATTCTGAGAGAGGAGAATTTTGTCTCATGCGCGAGCGTGGCTTACGAGCGATTGTTGCTAGAACTAGCGAAAACCGGAGCCCACGAAATATATATATCCTATGAGTTTGCGTGGCCATATTTTGAGACCGATTTTTTTCGAGATCTTGGTAAAAATATCAGAATAGTTGGAATGCTTTGGGATGACTCGACATTCCACGAAAGGAATTATCGAATCGCTAATCATATTGGAATTGAGACATTCACAACTGGATGTCCGATTTCAGTTCTTAGACTTAGAGAAAAAGGTTGTTCGGCGACCTTCATGCAGGTTTATGGTGCTCGGGCTACATATGACGTAACAGATCTATCTAGCAAGCATAATCTTGCAGCTTTTTTTGGCGACATTCGGAAAGCTGACCGGCAGTCAATGTTGAAACCATTTCAGAAGATTGATGGTTTCGCGATTTTTGGAGGTCTAAGTGACCCAATGTCCCTTCAAGATATGATCGCGAAGATTAAAGACACCAAGATAATTGTAAATTTCAGTAAGTCGTTTGTTGATGAAAACCAGCGAACAGTTTATCAGTATAAAGCTCGAATACTGGAATCCATTTTTTGCGGAAGTCTACCCCTAACAGAGTATTGTCCAGCAACAGAAATTCTCCTCGATGGCGTGGTGCCGCAATTTAGGGAATCAGAGGAGGGAGTTGAAAAATTAAATTTCTTTGCGAATAATGACCGAGAATTACAAAAAACGGTCGAAAAGCTTTTGCTAATTGCTGATAAATATCGCCCAGATCAATCGTTGAGACGTGTTTTTTTGACTCATCGCGACATGTAAAAAGCATCAATATTTGGAGAGATTTTTTATATTTCGATGTTGAGCTACTGTTTCAACTTAAGTGTGGCTTTGAAATAATCAATAGTTTTCTGGAGACCGTCTAGAAGTTCTGAACGAGGCTTCCAACGTAATAGATTTATGGCTTGGGAGATATCTGGCTTTCTTTGTTTTGGGTCGTCTTCGGGCAATGCTGTATAAACAATTTTTGATGTCGCGCCTGTTAATGACACTATGTGTGTTGCGAGTTCAGCTACGGTTATTTCCATAGGATTGCCCAAATTAATTGGTCCAATCACTGAATCTGTGGTCGCCATCATTTCAATGAGTCCATTAACAAGGTCATCGACATAACAAAATGAACGGGTTTGGGAGCCATCGCCGTAAATGGTGATGTCCTTGCCACCAAGAGCTTGGACGATAAAATTTGAAACGACCCGACCATCGTTTGGGTGCATCTTTGACCCATAAGTGTTAAAAATTCGCACAATTTTTATTTGGACGCCATGTTGCCTGTGGTAGTCCATAAACAAAGTCTCGGCGCAACGTTTGCTTTCGTCATAGCAGCTACGAATGCCGATTGGATTGACGCTGCCCCAGTAGTCTTTTGTCTGCGGATGTACTTCTGGGTCACCATAGACCTCACTTGTTGAGGCTTGAAGGATCTTTGCGCCTGTGCGCTTTGCCAAGCCCAACATATTGATCGCGCCATGCACGCTGGTCTTCGTGGTCTGCACAGGATCATGTTGGTAGTGAATGGGCGATGCTGGGCAAGTAGGTTATAGATCTCGTCAACTTCGGCGTAAAAGGGAAATGTGACGTCGTGTCTCGCAAACTCGAAGTATGGCGAAGTCATCAAATGCGCTATATTTTCTTTGTCACCCGAATAAAGATTATCTAAGCAAAGGACATCGCAGTTATTCTCAATTAAGCGAGTGCATAGGTGTGATCCAATAAAGCCACAACCGCCAGTAACCAGAACTCTTTTTCTTGAACGTATTTTTAAACTAAGTGACCTATTCATTAGAGCAAACATATTAGCAATAGTGCAAAGTTCATGCCGAATTAACTAGGTCTCGTATATCAATTTAAAATGCTCTACGCATCAGGTCAGGCGTCGATAAAATTTTGAGAATTAGAAATCAAACAAAATGAAGCCCTAAGCCGTTGGGTTTGAATTTATCAAGAGTTTTTCAGCGGTTATATGGGTCTAAAGTCAACTAACGTGCGAGGGTTTGAGACACCGCCAAGGATTTCAATTATGTACTTCGTAAGTCATTTAACAGATCTGGAGACGCTTAAGCCCAAATCTCGAGATACACCAGCGAATCGAATCAACTAAGAAGGCCCCTGCGTTTGACTACGATGCTTTGGGTTGACCATCTTACAAAGCTCAAGCAATCCAGCGGCACACACGCCTGGATTATGGATGAGTGCAATGCGGACCATTCCAACGGCTGGGTTGACGTTACCTGTCTTCTTGCCGAGTAACTGACCTGGCATAACTTTCACGCCGGTCCTTCCATAAGCTGTGACAGCGAATGCGATGTCATCACCGGGAACGCGGATCCACAAGTAATGACCATAGAGTGAGTCGCTCGCAGGAAGGGATGTGTTACAGCGCTTTGGTGCATCCTTGAATTTCCCAGCATATTTCTTGTTGTTCTCGATAACATGATCTTCATCTTCCCAAGCTAGTTTGGCCGCCTTTTGATTTGGGACGGGAATGTAGAGGCCGTGATAAGCTCGGTAAATATTAGCTTTTTTTATGAACTCACGGTCACCGGCAATGAAGCCAGACGGCATACCGGCAAGATTTGATCGGAAGGTGAGATCGTTCACCACCACACAACGATTCATATCCGGGTTGTCGTTTGAGTCAGCCATCTCGAGTAACCCGGGTGCCGGTTTACCGCGATAAATGGAGTTCATACGTTCATCCGACAAAATATGAAAGCCGTATTCTTCAGATTGTTTGAGAAGAAACTCCCAAGTGAGAACCGGTAAGTCTGCCCCGTTGGGATCAGCCGGGGAGTTGACGACTAAGACTTTGACTTCTGCCCATTGTTCCTCCGAGAGATCTCGATAGGTGGGTTGCTGCGCGGTCATTGTCGAA
>Ga0181557_1005543_pt1 | contig 11318 bp, 10 predicted proteins | sample 011ome_23_FD_148632 | JGI IMG/M metagenome (GOLD analysis project Ga0181557, IMG submission 148632) | Coastal salt marsh microbial communities from the Groves Creek Marsh, Skidaway Island, Georgia - 011506CT metaG (spades assembly) | ecosystem: Environmental > Aquatic > Marine > Intertidal zone... | reverse complement strand
AAGATAACCCTGTATATCACCTGCGAGTTCTTGAAAATAAGTCGATGTAGTTCTTCCACAACCTGGGCATGAGATAACTAGTGGTGAAAATGATCGTATGCCCATTGTTTGCAATAACTCTTGAGCAACGACTACCTCTTTTGTTCTCGATTCATGTGGTTCAGGTGTTAATGAAACTCTAATCGTATCACCTATCCCATGTTGTAATAAATAACCCATCGATGCTGCTGAGGCAACTATTCCTTTAGAACCTATACCTGCTTCTGTTAAGCCCAAATGGAGGGGATAATTGCATCTTTTTGATAAACTTGTATAAACTTCTATTAAATCTTGCACGTCACTTACCTTACAAGACACAATAATTTTATTACTTTCAAGGCCAATGTCCTCTGCCGCTTTAGCACTATCAATTGCAGATCTGATTAACGTCTCTTTCATTACTGCCTGTGAAGTTAATGGATTTTCTAGCTTTCCATTCTCATCCATTAATTGCTTTAGAAGATCTTGATCTAAACTTCCCCAATTAACTCCTATACGAACTGGCTTGTCATAATCAATAGCAAATTTAATCATTTCAGCAAACTGCTCATCTCGCTTACTGCCTTTACCAACATTGCCTGGGTTGATTCGATACTTATCCAGGGCTTTCGCACAATCAGGATATTTTTGTAACAACTTATGGCCATTAAAATGAAAATCTCCAACAATCGGTGCATTACAACCATTATCAAGTAGTTCTTTTTTTATATCAGAAACAACTTTTGCTGATTCCTCGTCATTTACAGTAATTCTGATAATTTCTGAACCTGCTTTCCAAAGTTCTAAAATTTGCACAACAGTTTCTCTTTTATTATATGTATGTGTATTTGTCATTGATTGAACGACAATAGGCGCACCCCCACCCACAGGAACACTGCCTACCATGACTTGAATTGTATTTTTTTTAATCATATAAGCTGTAATCGTTGTGTTCTTTTTGTTTTATCTTGCACTTGCCCTGCAAGTTGTCCACATGCTGCGTCGATATCATCACCTCTTGTTTTACGAATAGTGGTGACAACACCAGCGTCCATTAAAGTATCTTGAAAAATCTTAATAGCAATCTTTTTAGAACATTTATAACCACTATTGGGGAATGGGTTAAAGGGTATTAGATTTACCTTTGATGGAACGTCTTTAATCAAGCCAACTAATTCTTTGGCTTGTTTGACTGAATCATTTACGTTTTCAAGCATGACATATTCAAAAGTAATAAAATTTCTTGGTGCTTTTTCAATATATCTTATGCATGATTTCATGAGATCATCAAGTGGATATTTTTTATTAATGGGTACAATTTCATCCCTTATTTCATTATTTGGTGCATGCAAAGAGATTGCCAAAGAGACGGGACAATCCGATCTTAGTTTATCTATTGCGGGGACTAAGCCGCTAGTTGACAACGTCACCTTTCTTCTACTTAAGCCATAAACATAATCATCGAGCATCATCTCTAGGGCATGAACTACGTGCTTATAATTAGCTAGAGGCTCTCCCATCCCCATCATAACTACATTAGTAATAACCTTTTCATCTTTTTTTAAAGACTTATAATTGCTTTGCTCACGAAGCTTATGATTTGCTAGCCATAGCTGGCCTATAATCTCAGCAGATGTTAAGTTTCTATTAAACCCTTGGCGTCCTGTTGAACAAAATGTGCACTCTAATGCACAACCAACCTGAGATGAAATACATAACGTACCACGACTTTCTTCCGGGATAAAAACAGTCTCAATACCATTTTTTGTTCCCATATCCAATAACCACTTCCTTGTTCCATCTTGAGACAAGTGATCATATTCTATTTCAGGAATCTCAATTTTTGCTACTTGATCCAGCGAGCTTCTGAATGATTTGGCTAGATCTGTCATTTTGGAAAAATCTTTTTCTCCAAAATGATAAATCCACTTTAATAATTGTTTCGCGCGATAAGGTTTGTGACCAAACTTGCGGATATATTCGGTTAATTCATTACAATTAAAATCGAGCAGATTGTCCAAAAAACTTTAACCAAAGAAATAATCAATCTCTATTTTAGCATTTTCTAATGAATCAGAGCCATGCACAGCGTTGGCATCAATACTGTCAGCGAAATCAGCTCTTATCGTTCCAGCTTCTGCTTCCTGAGGATTGGTTGCTCCCATCAGTTCTCTATTTTTTAAAACTGCATTGTCACCTTCTAAAGCTTGAATCATCACAGGGCCAGAGGTCATAAACGTAACCAAGTCATTAAAAAAAGGTCTATCTTTGTGAACAGCATAAAAACCTTCGGCTTCTTCTTTTGTTAAATGCACCATCATCGCTTTAACTATTTTTAAATCCGCTTTTTCAAAGCGTGTATAAATTTCACCAATTACATTCTTTGCTACTGCATCAGGCTTAATGATGGATAAAGTTTGTTCAATTGTCATTTAAAATTCTCCAAAACGTTTATTTAAATAAATTTTGTGTAAAAGAGCGTTAAAATAACATTTTTAATAAATAAAATAAATTAAAAATAAAGAAATTCATTTATGTTTCTGACTATTGCTTTCTATCATTTTGTAAGTCTTAAGAATATCAAAGAACTTCAGCCATTTATCCATGATTTCTGTCAAAGAAATAATATCAAAGGCACAATTCTATTGGCCAATGAGGGTATCAATGGCACTATATCAGGACAGAAAAATGATATTCATCAATTCATTAAATTTATAAAAACAGATTCGACCTTCAATAATAATTTTAAGAATTTAGAACATAAAGAATCATGGGCGACAAAGAATCCATTTTATAGAATGAAAGTCAGGTTAAAAAAAGAAATAGTAGCGCTTGGAGTTGACGGAGTTAGTCCAACAGATAAGGTTGGCAAATATGTCAATCCGGAGGATTGGAATAAATTAATTGAAGATCCAGATACTATTGTTATTGATACAAGAAATAATTATGAAGTTGATATAGGTTCTTTTAAAAATGCAATTAACCCACAAACAGACACGTTTAGAGAATTTCCAACATATGTAGAAAAAAAACTTAAAGATAAAAAGCAAAAAAAAGTTGCTATGTTTTGTACTGGAGGCATTCGTTGTGAAAAAGCTACATCGCTGATGCTTGATAAAGGTTTTGAGAATGTTTATCACCTAAAAGGAGGTATCTTAAAATACCTAGAAACTATCCCAAAGGATAAAAGTTTATGGCAAGGAGAGTGCTTTGTCTTCGATCAGCGCGTTGCAGTCACTCATGGTCTAGATGAAGGTCAATATGATCAATGCTATGCCTGCAGACACCCCCTATCTCCAGAAGAATTAGTATCAGATCAATACACCAAAGGTATTTCTTGTCCTTATTGTTTTAAGAAACTTAGTGACAAGAAAAGAGCAGGCGTTACTGAAAGACAAAAGCAAATCATGTTATCAAAATCTAGAGGAGAAAATCACATTGGTGATCAAAATTTGAATAAGGAAAAGGTATGAAAAATATTGGATGGGGTATTTTAGGTGCAGCAAGAGTTAATGAGCGCCTGATGCCTGCTATTGCTCAATCAGATTCAGGAGATCTCATTGCAATTGGAAGCAGACGCACTGGCGCTGCAAAAGAATGTTTGTTAAAAAATCTCCCAGAATCTGAAGATAAGGTGTCTTATTTTGATGGTTTTGATCAAGTTATTAATCATGAGAAGGTAGATGCTATTTATATTCCTCTCGCAAATGAAGAGCATACTGAGGTTGCATTAAAGGCAATGAGATCCAAAAAACATGTTTTGATTGAAAAGCCAATGGCTATAAAGTCTGAAGAAGTAAAAACATTAATTGAAGAAGCATCTAAAAATAATGTCAAGATTATGGAAGGCTTTATGTATGCATTTCACCCTCAATTTGACAGAGTTATGAATACAATCAAATCAAATATTTTAGGAGATATCAATTACGCGCATTCTATGTTTTCTTTTCCAATTCAACCTGCTCGGTTTTATCGTATCAATCGCTCAATGGAAAATGGAGGTGGAGCGCTCTGGGATATTGGTCCTTATGCAATTCATACACTAAGACAATGCTTTAAAGAAAATCCTATTCGAGTCAAGGCAACTGCTAATCTAAACGAGCATGGTGCAGATATTTCAACGACTGGTTTAATTGATTTTGGTAATAATAAACGTGCAACCTTTGATATTAGCTTTGAGTGCACACGAAGGTCAGAATTTGAAGCATTTGGGCCATTAGGGAGAGTTAAATGCCCAACAGTATGGCAACCCGAAAATGAGCAAGCTAAAATCATAATGAATACCGAAAGTTCTGGGTTAACCGAAGAAGTTGTCCCTGCTGCCAATCATTTCATTCTTGAAGTAAATCATTTTAATAAAGTTATAAGCTCAGACATATCTCCCAAATTATCTAAAGAAGATGCATTATGGAATGCAAAAACACTTGAAAGTATTGAACAAAGTATTAAAACACATAGTTGGGTCAATCTTTGAGTAAAGCTATTATTTTTGATTTTGATGGCACTTTAGTCGATTCAGAAAAAGCAATTTACGAATGCTTTCAGAGCTTAACAAGACGTTTAGCGCCTGAAAGAGAGAGGTATGCTAAAAATATACTTATTGGCCCCCCTCTTCGAGATACAGCATCAGAAATATTAGGTCCAGAACACCAAGACTCATTGGATAAATTTGTGCAATCATTTATTGAGATGCATGATGAGCAGGTGATACAGCACACACAACCCTATCCGGATGTCGCAAACGTTTTACATGAACTTCATAAAAACAATGTACCCATGGCTGTTGCTACAAATAAAAGACAAGCACCAACAATAAAATTGATTGATCATTTCGGCTGGAAAGATTACTTTAAATTTATTGAGTGCAGCGATAGTGAGCCTCAAAGGAGAAATAAAGAAGGCATGATTCAAGATATCATCAATCAAAATGAATCGTTTTATGGAAGTTACTTTATTGGCGACACTGTGAATGATGGCTTATCTGCGAATCTCAATCAACTTCCATTCATTAAAGCTTGCTATGGCTATGGCCGAGATCAAGACTGGTCCAAAGTCACTACATATCAAGAAATTCATCAGTTTTCAGAAATTTTAAAGCTTATTTAACCCTCACCTCACACCTATCTCAAGCCTTTAAACCAATAAGTTCGTTTTGAAGCATTTGTTTCGGGGTTTACGTAAAGGCTTACATATCACCCCAAAACAGCATGGAGGACAGGTGAATAAGATCTTAAAGAAACGCGCACAACAAGCCGGGCTAGATGCAGAGACCATAAAAAAGATCAGTGTTCACTCGATCTGGGTGGATGCGGCACAGGATTTATGTCTGGCGGGCAAAAGCTTGCCATAGATTATGGCCAAGGTTCGGTGGGTGAAAACCTATACCCTGATGCGCTATAAAACCAGCCTCAATAATCAGCTTTCAAACAGATGGGTGAATTGATCGAATTAGAAAAGCCTTTCAGGCAGAAGGCCTAGTGTCCACCACCTTTAAGGATTAATATTATCCCTCGCCAGATGATGGTGAGATCGAGCCACAAAAGCCCCAATTCAGATCGCTTGATGTATTGATCAATGTATTCATACTCATAAATGGGGTTACCAAACTCAGGCTTACCTTTCATGATATGGCCTAAACCCAATAAACCACCTTTAAGGTGTTTGCGTGTGACATTACCCTGAGCGAGATCACGTTCATAGTGAATCACTGCAAGCGGCCTGGGGCCAACAATCGACATATCACCACGCAACACATTCCAAAACTGAGGGATCTCATCGAGGTAGAATTTTTTAACAAAGGTCCCGACAATCGTTCTTGAATCTTCATTCCATTCAGCACTGTAAGCAATCCAATCTCCTCTTTTAGCACCATCAGGCTCGATATATTTTTTTTTAATGAGACGAATTTTATATTTTGGAAAAACTTTACCTTGTGACATAGCATTGTATGAAAAAAACATCGAGCCTTTGTTTTCAGGGATAATTAGTCCTTCGATAATAAACGCAATCTTTAAAAAAATAACAACAGGTGATGTGATAATCAGAAATATAAGCGCAGTAATTTTATCAAAAATTAATTTTAAATATTTCTGTTTAATTGAAAACTGCTTATGAAAAATATAAGAATATTTCTGCTTAATAAAATCAGTTGGCGGTTTATAAGGAAATGCCAAATCATTTAAGTTATTTTTTTTCTTTAAACCCATAGAGTTCTTTTGTTAAATTTTTTAATGGAATTTTTTTCTTATTAAATTTATGGAAATTATTCACATGCCAACCATTAGGCTGATGAATGGCATTTTCAATAGAAACTATTGTTAATAAATCCCTAAAATCTACATTTTTTTTAAGAAATTTTACATTTTGAAGAGCATTTAAATTATCGCGATAAGCTACTTGCATAAACAAAGACATATTTTTTTGTGAGGATCTAATTTTAAATAAAGGTTTTTTATTATGGGAAAAAGATAATATTTTTTCTTTGGCTGTGTTTAGCTCTTCATTATTATTAAAATATATATAAACATCCCTACTCATTTTTTTTTCAAAATGACTATAAGTAATGTTAAACAAGCTAAAAAATTTCTGATAATTTTTGATTCGATATTGAAAATATGGGTATAAGTTTTCTTTTTGTTGAAGACCTGTAGTAACTTCAATACAGTTATCCTTACTTAGTTTTATCAAATCATAAGCTATGTGATCATATACTTTATATACTTGGTATAGGGGATCAAAAAATTTAGTAAATCGTGAACTATAGGATAATGGGTTTTGTTGTTTTCCGCCCATTTTTTTGTAAGCATAAGAATCATAAAGATAATGATGTTGAATATGAGCACCTGCATTTAGAAAAATTGATGCATATTTATATTTTTTTGATTTAGTAAGTGAGTAATAAATATCAAAAAGAAATAAATCTAAGAATATGGCACGAGCCCATTTAAAAAATACTGATAAAAATAAGAGTTTTACATAAGTTTGATAGTTTCTTAATCTTGCAAATTTAAATAAGTTAATTAGTAACAAAAAGATAAATTTAATGTTAATAGAACTATTTGAGTTTTCATTAACAAAATAACAAATAGTATTCCATAAGGAATTTATATTTGAGTTACCGTTAATAACAGGATTCTTTGACCATGGATCATGAATCAAAAGTGAATTTTTTTTTACTTCAAAAGAAGTATTCATTGGAGCCATAGCTAAAATTGCATTATTATTTTTTTGAAAAAAATTGTAAATTGAATAGTTTTGAAATGAATCAGAATCACCAAGATGAAAGAGCTTATGTTCATTAAATGACTTGCCTAAATAATAAGTTGGCCATTGAATCCAAGGTTCTAAATTTTGGTATTTTTTTTCGGAGGTTGTAATTACAAAATTTAATTTCAGTAGTTTATTGATATTCTTAAAATTAAATCTAGATGAAGTTTTTTTTAACCATTCTAAATTAACCTCATTAAAGTTTATAGCAAAAAAATTTTTTTTCATTTGAAGAAATTTCTTTTAAAGAATTGAAAGGATATCTTAACAGCATGATGAAGCAATGAATCAAAAAAATTAAATTATATTTAAAGTATCTAGAAAACAATCTTCTAGGTTCCTGCGATAATCTATATAACCATTCTAAATAGTTATCTTGCATCCATCTAGGAGCTTGTTTTTTTGTTTCAGCAAAAAAATCGAATGCTGCACCTACACCTATTAACAATGAATTAATTTTATTAGAATTTTGATACATCCATAATTCTTGTTTGGGACAACCAATTCCAACAAAAATAATGTCTGGATTTTGTTTGTTAATTGCTTTAATTAAAGAGTTGTCAGGTTTATTTAAATCGATGAATCTCGAATCAAATCCAACAATTAGTAGGTTAGGATAAAGTGCATTAATCTTGGGAACAATTATATTTTCAATTTTTTTACTGCCGCCAATAAAAAAAATTTTTTTTCTTTTAAAATTATTCAATGTTTTCAAAATTGAAACCATTAAATCTGGTCCATAAATTCTCATGACCCTTTTTTTATATTTATAGCGAGCATAAAGGGCAATTGGTTTACCATCAGGAACATTGGTAAGTGAATTACATAAAGTGTTGTTAAAAATTTTATCTACTAATGAAAGTGAAAATCCATGACCTGATAAAACACATATATATCCCTTTTTATTATTTAAAATATATTCACTTATTACTTGTGAAGGGCCATCATGATAAATTTCAAATGTAATATTATGAATTAGTGACATTTTTTTTACCATCCTTATAAAGAGAAATAATCAAGGAAATTAAAAAAGAGAACATGATTAATTGATTTTGATCTTCAACCCAAGGGTTAAATGATATCTGAAAAATAATAAAAAAGGTCAAGATATTAATGCTATTCGAATATGCATTATATTTTTGTTTTAAAAATAAGAATTTAAATATTATATAAATAAGGGGTAATAATCCGACAAGACCAAATCTGTAAAAAAAATCATATATGCTATTGTGGTTAGGTATTATGTTTAAAGATTCAATACTATTGAAATGATGAAGAAAAGATAAATCTGAACTTATAGAGTCCCTAAATGGGTATCCAAAACCTTTTCCAAAAATTATTGAAAAATAATCACTTCTTATTAAATCACCCGATAACGTAAGAGATTGAAGTCTAAAGTAAGTGTTGTGGTCTAAATTAAGTATAATTTTTAAAACATCCTCATTAACAAAAAATATTGTTAAAAATGGGTAAATTAATAAAATTAGCGCTAAACATCTTAATAACTGAATATATATATTTTTTTGATAAAAATATAAAGAGGCAAAAAATAATATCGAACCTATAAATGAAATTCTGGAACTAAGGAATATCAATAAAATAATTAAAAATAAAAAATATTTATTTTGTAATTTACTATCTTTAAACAATGGAGAGAATGCAAGTAATAAAACTACCATAAAAAGATTAAATTCATAAAAATAAATATCAAACTTTAACTTAAACATTAAAATAGTTAACAGAAAAAGCAATGTAAATACAAAAGCATTTTTATTTATAAAATTAAAATAACTAAGCTTATAAATCTTAAAAAAAGTGAGGAAAAAAAGAACATAGATGGGTATTTGAATAAAATGATTTATTTGACTTAGAAAAAAATAATTAAATCCATTTGAAAAATGAAGTAGTACATTAAAAAATACAAAAAATAGAAAAAAACTTAGTTGAATTATTAATTTACGCTCTATTTTAAAAAAAAATAGGAGAAAAGATAATAGAAAAAAATTAATAATAAAGTTTGTTAATACATTTCGAGTTATAAATGTAGATGTATTCCAACTAATAATAGATATTAATAAAAAAACTACGTTAGTACTTAAAAGTTTAGATTTTAAATTTGTCATTTTTTAATGCGTACAAGAAATTTTTCTCTATCATTTTTAATGATAAAGCTTTTTTTATAATCCTTTGATGCATACTTACATGATTTATAATGCATAAATGTTGCAAAGGAATTTTTATTAAAGATGTTTGTGAACCATCTAATCTTCTTTGCATGTGAAATATAAAAACCAACTGATGATTTAGACGATGTTAAAGCCATGTGTAAAGGACCTGAATCTGTCCCTATAAAAATTGAACATTTATCAATTAGTCTCTTTAATTCTATAAGACTTCCCTTCCATTCTTTATAAAGAATTTTTTCTTTCTTTAGTAAAAGATATAATTCCTCATTATTGTAATCTTTATCCACCACTACATATACAATGCAATCTCTAACTAAATCAAATATAAATTTTTTATTGCAATCAAGACATAAATGCCGATCTTTATCTGTTCCACCGGGATGAATAATAGCAATATCTTTTTTCTCTGAATAAATCTTATTTTTTTGAATAAAAAAATTTTTTTTTGGATAAATTTTAAATGCTTTTAATACATCTGATACTAGAATTATTGATTCTCTATAAATAGAATTCTGTAAATATTGTTCATAGGTCTTTAAACTACCATTAGCAAATAGAAAATTAAAGCCAGATTGCTTATATACGTAGGCATATTTAGGCCTTAATGCTATTACTTGAAGGCTATCTCTAATATCAAAGCGGTTTGAAATAATTAAGTCAAACTTCTTTTTATTTTGTGTTAAGGTTCGAAAAAAATTATAAAAATTTATAACATTATATTTACAATTTTTTTTTACCCAAGGTGGTTCTAATCTTAAATGACTTACTCGCGGATCAGTTGTATAAAGTGATTTGTGATTTTCTTTTCCAGCAATTATAAAGTTACAATTTGGCAGTGAATTTAAAAGTGAATTTAAAATAATTGAAGTTTGAATTGAGTCACCTATACCCCATTGACTTAGAATGCATATTGTCTTTACTTGATTGTAATCAATTTTGTTAAAATTTATAAAAAATTTTATTGGATAAAAGATTATTAAAAACCTGTTTATATATTTATAAAAAAAATATTTAATATAATTTGTTTCTATTGACTCATTCAAATTCATTTTCAACAATCTTCTTTAAATTATGATTTGATATTTTTATACGATTAATTAAATTATCATCAAATTCTTTTTTGTATTTTAAAGTATCTAAAAATTTTATATTTTCCAATGATTCTTTATTCCGACTTAATAGGTTAAAAATACTAAGGACATAAGAAATTCTTTTAGATAAATTTGTACCTAGATCTGGTCTTGATATTGAATAAAAAGATTTTTTAAAAATAAGTGAAAAAATTATCGCATGATACGAATCAGTTATTACAAATTCAGAATTATTTATTAAGTAAAGGAATTCCTGAGGTCCAATATCATTATCAACTGCATGTATTACTCTAATGTTTTTGTTAAATCTAGAGAGAAAGTCGTTGCTAACTTTATTTTTACCATTATTTAAAATGAAAAATAAAATAAATTTTCTACCATCCGTTAAGAAATTTGGTTTTCTTTGCATTGATAACCATTCAGTTTTCTTTATTAGTAATGTTGGATCTAAGTCAACAGTAGAATCTAATTTTTTATAGAAAGAATCTACAGGCTCTCTGAAACTAATATAATTAAAATCCTTAATTCTCTTAAAATATTGATAATTCATAAAAGCAGGAATTTTTTGTTCTCCAAAACTAGCGGCATATGAAAATTTTAATTTTTTAGGTAAAAAACTCATAAAACGAAAATTCAGAGGCAGAGGATTAAGTGATTGCCATATAACATCACTACCTACTATTAATTTACTATAGTTAAAACTAAATTCAGATTTAAAATCACTCAAGCTTTCATATTTTTTTATTTTTAAAAAACT
>Ga0181557_1005528_pt1 | contig 11338 bp, 9 predicted proteins | sample 011ome_23_FD_148632 | JGI IMG/M metagenome (GOLD analysis project Ga0181557, IMG submission 148632) | Coastal salt marsh microbial communities from the Groves Creek Marsh, Skidaway Island, Georgia - 011506CT metaG (spades assembly) | ecosystem: Environmental > Aquatic > Marine > Intertidal zone >... | reverse complement strand
GGATCCGTTCGCCACGCCGTTGGAAATCTTGCCGGAGTGGTACTTTTTCCCGACTTTCAACGCGTTGAGAGTCATCCCGAACAAATTGTTGGGCGTTTTGTCCATGGCTGCCGTCCCGGTTGGTTTGATCACCGTTCCGTTTTTGGAATCCATCAACAAGTTCCAAAACCCGTTCAGAAGACCGGTCGCGACCACGGTCTTCTTGATCGGTACCTTCTACGCCATCTGGATGGGTATCGGCGCCACCATGCCGATCGACAAGGCCATCTCCCTCGGTGTCTTCTAAATTTGTGAACACTATCGCAAAAGAAATATTTTATCATTAGATTAGAAGAAAACACAGAAAGAGGGACAGAGAGACAGAGAGACAGAGAGAGAACAGCGGAGATGAGAAGAGGAGAATGGAGAGAAGAAAGACGAGGTTGCGAGAGGGAGCATATACGAGAGACTCCGCAACCGACCAGCGCACAGAACGAAAAAAAACATATATAGAATGTACCGCTTCTTTATCGAAGTCGTCGTCGACGACGACGACGGCGACGACGACGAGAGAGGCGTTTTTCAAACCGTAGCTTGTAATAAACCAAAATAACACATCGTAAAGAGTTAATCCACGTGCTTCGCAGCGCCTTTTTTTCGCCTCGAACTCGTTCTTTGTATTTTCTATATCTCGAAAAAATACCACGAACTTACGTCGAAACATGTGCCTCTTCTCCTCGTGTTGCGCGAATGCGGACGAATTGATAGACGAAACCGATTGCGGCGAGTGTTCGCAGCAGTGCGAATTCATAGAAGAAGTGGCCCATTTCTGTTCGGAGGAAAGAGACGCGGAGGAAAGAGACACGGAGGAAACAGATACTTCGTACGTTTTCTTTTCTCTAAACTGCCAACTCCTTCGCGGCGTGTGTAAAGGCCAAGGCGGACCTCCCGCGTATCTGAATGTTCGCGCGGCTTGCTTAGCGAATCGTTTGGCATCGATCGCAGAATTGATCGATGCGATCGCGTTACAAGAATGCTTCGATCGCGAGAGCACCGCGCTTTTGATCAGAAAATTGACCACCTACTTCCCACATGTAACGGAAGGAAAAAGTAAGAGCGGGTGTGTGATTTTGAGCAAACTTCCGGTGAAACATAGCGTATTTCACGGGTTTAAAACGTCCTCGGGTGGCGAGAGAATATTTTTTGACAAAGGCGTGCTTGGGGTGGCGTTGAGCGATCCGGGTAAGGACACGACCGTGTGCGTGTTCAACACGCACTTCCAGTCTGACTTCTGGCGAAAGTCGAGAGACACGAGACAGGCGCAAGCGCAGGAGATGAAAACGTTTGTTGAGAAATCGATGCGCTCGAAAAGATTCCTTGGGTCGTCGAAAGTCGATGCGGCGGTGGTATGCGGTGACTTGAATTGCGATGCGGGGAGCGCAGAGTATGAGAAAATAATGGAAATACTCGGAGGCAATACAAGCACGTTTCGCGATACGCTTCCGGTTGGGGACGAGGAGTCTTTACAGACATTTCCCGAGTGCACGTATTCCCTTAAAAAAAAGAGATATGTCGTCAAAGAAAATACAAAGAAGAAAAGGCTGGACTATATTTTCGAAATTAGCGGTGAACTAAACGTCGGAGAAAAAGGAGAGACTAGAAGAAGGAAAACTAAAGCACGCGTCGTTCGCACCCTTCGGGACGATAACAACGTACCATTATCGGATCATCGTGGCATTATTGTCGTTATCGAACGCGTGTATATTTGATTAAAATGTGTTACTTATTGCAATGCAGGCAATTATCGTTTGATGGTATATTACATGTACATCTATCGCGATGCTGAAAAGAATATTTAACCTCACTCACTCCGGTACACTTTCAATAATTTCTCTCGGGCTTGACGGGGGAAGATTTGAATCCGGAGATGTTCTAATCTCCTTCTCGCCATTCTCACATCCCATCGAAAGCGATCCATTCGAAGTGTTGTTGTTATTTACACTATTATTGTCCGTTGCTCCTCCTCCTGATCTGGAAGCGCCGCTCGAGTTGAGCATCTTGTCTCTTGCACTGGCAGAGTTTGACAGTCGAGAACGAGAAGAAGATCGCGACATGGCGTTCATTTTGTCCGCTCCGATGTTCGAGGTAACGTTCGCGATGTTGCCAAAACTATTTGACGACGACTTCTTCATTTCTTGCTTCTTCGGGGTATCGATCGGACTGAAAAACTCCGTATCGTCCACTTTGGCAGGAGCTTTCGGTTTGCTGCTTTCACTTCTCGTAATATTATGACTTGATGAAGGGTGTCCTCTACTATTAGTATTCTTTGCTGTTGCTGCTGCTGTTGCTGTTGCTGCTCCGCTGTTTCTGTTATTCTTATTCTTATTCTTATTCTTCAAGGAAGATTTTCTGCTTTTCCTAGACTCTGGCGACGGTGGGGCGACTTCGACCCAATCCCCGGGCGCGTCTCTGCGCCCGTTTATAAACCGCGAATCAAGCACCGCGCCTGAAGCCGCGTGTATGTGCGTGAAACGCTCATTTTTTAGGAGCTCACCGCATAAATCTTGTACCGACGTGTCGTTATTCATGTGCATAGTTGTTGTCGCGTCGCTACTGCCGGAACGCTCGAGAAGATTGCGTTTTTGTTGTTCGTCGCCCGCGACTGGTGCGACGCCGGAAAAGAGAGCACCAAACACATTGCTCAGAGAGTCTTGCAAAGAAGACGGATCCGAACTGTTGGTCGCTATCGTTGTTGTCGGAAGCGTTTTCTCTTTCTTGTTCTCTTTCCCATTCTTACTCTTCAAGCTCTTCCTCTCCTTTTCCAACGCGCTCGATATCTTCCCGCTCGTCGCCCTCAAAATGTCCGCCTTCCCTCTCACTACGTCTCGTTCTCTCTCTAAAAGCGTCACCATGATGTACCGATCAATCTCACTGTTCAATTCCGGGTCCCCTATCTTCGTAATGGACGAAGAAATACTATTCACGCGGTCCAAACAGGTCTCGTCTACACCTTTCTCTTTTCGAAAAACGCTCAGCGATTTCGGCGGCGGCACGCCTAAATACTGCGGCATACTACCACCAGACTGCTTCTGCGAGTTATGAGACGACGAAGGCGCCGGCGACGTGCTGCTCGCGCGCGACGTCGACGCATCTCTCTTCTTCTTTGTCCTATGCTGTTGTTCACCTTGCTGCCGTACTTGCGTGGCACCATCCACTGCCCCCCCTGCGCCGCGGTTGTTCTTGCGAGAAGACGAAGACGCGTTGTTCCTCGAGCGTCTCTCGTACTCCTCCCGTAAGATCTGATCCGCAGTAGAGAGCGTTAAAACACCGTTCCCTTCGTTCGTCATCGGTTCGTTCAAATATGCTTTCGCGTTTGTCTTCTTGTTGTTGTTGTCGTTAGTGGTGGTGGTGCTAAATGTTGCATTCCTTTCCATCTCCTTCCCGCGCGCGTCTAAAACAACAACCTCTTTTTCAGAAGCTCCTCTTCCTCCTTCGACAGCTAAAAACGTCGAATCCGCGGTGGTTGGGGTGATGGTTTTTTCTTCTGGAAGGTACATCATCTCCGGGTGTTGTTGGTGTTTCGACGAGGTGCACCCCATATTTTTAATTTCCTCTCTCTCGCGCTGTCTCCGTATCGCTTCTTTCTCAGATGAAGTCGACGTTGTTCGCCATTTTGTTGTCGTTGTCGTTGTCGTTGTTGTTATTTATTATTCTTTCTTGCGATGATTGATATTTTTATGGGGTCGACCGCGTAACATCTAAATCGAGAAGAAACACACAAAAAAACAAGCCTCTCGTTTACTCGCAAAAAGATCGGAATCGCGCGATCAGATCAGATCTCAAACGAGGAGAGAGAGGTGCGAGAGCGAGAGAGCGAGGGAGAAGATCCGATTCTTTCTCTCTCCAAAACGTCGCGCAAAACGAGAGGTGGAAAGATTGATAAGTTGTATAATATGCGACTCTCTCTCTCGTTTGTTAATTTGTGTCGAAGTTCGCTCGGAGAGCCACTTGTTTTTTTTTGTCTTTTTTGCTTTTTTTCACACGGAGTTTGCTTTTGTTTCTAAACCCTAAATGTTCTTTTTGTGTTTACGTACAGTTAGTTACACGCAAAGGTCTCACTCAATCGCGAGAAGTAGTGGGCGGGAGGAGAAAGAGAGAGAAAACAGAGAAATGAAGGAAGAAGAAAAAGACGACGAAGAAGAAGAACGACTCCAGGAGCGCGCGTTCGCGGAGATATTTGATTTAGTGAGCGCGTACTCGAGAGAAAGGTGCGAGTACCAAGAGAAGACGCGAGAGGCGATGATGTCGATCGCTTCGGCGAGGTATGCGATGGGGCGTTTGGGGTGGGAAGCAGTCGCGAACGAAGTCGTCGCGGCAGCGGCAGCAGCGGCAGCAGGAGTGGGTGGTGATGATGATGATGAAGACGAAAGCGCAGAGAAGAGAAAAAGGAAACCGCCGAAAATGATACCCGTGCACGCGAGAAGAGTGACCGAGACGTTTCGCGAATTGACAAAGGCATCCGCCGAGGTGCTCTCGCTTAAAAACAATTTAGAACGGAAAGTGGAGAGGTACGAGAGACGATATTTACGAGACTGGGCGGCGACGACGCCACAGACGGGAAACGCATAAACGCGTTTAAAAAAGAAATATAGTTTTAATAGTATCATATGCATTAGTAACTAGTAGAATTACACAAAACGCCCGCGCGTCGAAAACTTTGGCTCTCGCCCTTCTCTCTCTTTTTTTAAGCCCTTATTTATTCAATCTATGTTATTTAACTTCGCGTCCTTTCTCCTTGTCGTCGCTGTCGACGACGCTGCTATTCGTATCATTGCAATCGTCTCCTAGGATTTTAGTCAAATCCTTCGACGTACCCCCACCTCTAATCAATGAGCTCGCGATCCCGATGATGAACAAGATCGGCATCAATGTGCCCAAAGCCCACGCCGGCAAATCGATATCAAACGCGTCCAATATCATATCTACACCGACGAAAATCAAAGTCAAGCCGACGGCATACTTCACGTCTGGAAATAAGTTCACCGCGTTTCCGACGACTGGATAGCACGTTCTCACAAATAATGCCGCAGTAATATCCCCCATGATCGCTGCTCGCAGTTCATAATGGTCCAACTCGTAAATCGTCGCCACGCCGTCGATGCAAAAGATGATATCACACAACTCGATGACGATGAGACAAACCATCGCGGGTGTCACCATACACTTTCTCGTAGAAGAAATAACCCCTTCATTTTTTTCCTCGATCAATTCATCTCCGCCAATGACCCAGAGGGCGCTTCCGTGATACTTCTTCGTAACCCACCCTGCCGAGTGACACATTCTTCTCACAACCGCGGTCACTCCTTGCGCTTGTTCGTCTACTTCACCTTCATATTCGTCGTCATCGTCGTCGTCGTCGTCGTCGTCTTCGATCATCGTCTGGTACCCTTGGTACGCTAAATACAAACCAATAACGATAAACGCCGGCCAAAACTTGGACAACATCCCTCTCAACACCAAAAACAGCGACAAGCGCACGCCAATCATAATCGGCACCCCCATCAATAAAATACTCGGTCGTCTCGAATTCGGTACTTTTAAACTCTCAAAGATTTGGTGAAACACCACGATGTTATCTAAACTCAACACCGTCTCTAACATCACCGCCTCGCCGTAGTACGGTAATATCTGCCAATCGTCTCGCACCGACTCGAACACGCCCAACAAGACAATCACGAGTAAAGAACCCGCCATCGCTTCCAAAGGTTTCCTCCGGACCCAGTCGTTGTATTTCGCGAAAAAACCCGGGTCGACCGGACCACCCGGGAGGTTCCATAAATCCCGCTTCTTGTTGTTGTGGTTTTTCTCTTTTTCTGCGCTCACATCTTCGCTCGAAGACGACGTCGACTTGGAAGGATCTCGCTCGTTTTGTTGTTGATTGTCCGAGGCACTGGCGCCGTATTTAGAAGACATCTTCTCTCTCTCTCTCTCTACACCGCGCACGAGAAGTGTTCACACAAAACGAGTAGAGGAATACCGTACTCAATGATCGATCGTTTTGTGTATTTCTGTGCTCTCTGGTATCGCTCTGTCTCTATCAAACGACGCGCGGACGTATCTGAGTGAAGAGATGTTGTGTCCTGTGGCTCTTGGCGACACGCGGCCCAATTTAGGGTATCACACAAAACCCTAAACTGTTTTGTTTTTGACATTCGACGACAACTTCACGGCAAACGAGCGAGCGAGCGGAAGCGGCACAAAGAAGGAGAAAGGAACGAGCGACGCGAACGCGAAGATGACGCGTTCGTCGCTCTTCGTTTTCTTCTTCTTCTCAGTCGTCGCGACTTTTCTGGATGATGATGTTTTCGGCGCGAGAAGAGTGCACGCGTTGGGTGGCGTTTCGTTAAACAGCAACTCGGGATTAACGCCGGTAGTGGAGAAGACGTACGATCCGGAAGAGAAGAACGTTCAAGGGCTCATCCAAGCCGGTTTTCCGAGGGAGAAAGCGGAGAAAGTGCTGAGAACGATCGGAAACGAAAACTGTTGCGGTCCGCAGATCAAATGGTTGTTCGCGCACGATTTGGAGAGGAATGTGAAAAGAAACGAGTTGAAGAAACACGAGTCGTGTTTTACGAGCGAACACACGGACTACGACGGGTACGCGAACGTTTGGGGCGGCCAGAATAAACAACCCGACGCCGGAGCGTGCTGTCAGTCGTGCAAAGATTACGTGCCAAAACCGCCGAATTACTATCCGTGCAACGTGTGGGTGTACTGTCCGAAAGAACACGGGTGTTTCGCGCCCGCTGCCGGAGAGTTCAAGTATCAAGACTGCTGGCTAAAGTACCAGCACGATCCCATCCACGTTCACGTCAACATGAAAGGTGCGTATTCGGCGGAATATCGAGCGTCTCATCCGACAGCCCCAGAAATGGTCGATTGGACCGCCGGTGTCGTGTTAACGGAGGAGGAGTATCAACGAAGTGAGGGGGAGTTAAATCATACCTGGTCCGCGCGGTCGCACTGGAGAAAATTGCTAGCTTGATAATAGACGAGAAACATTAGAGAAAGATTTTAGATGCGTAGGTATATGTGTAAATAGAGAGAGTAGATAGTCACAGTTGCGATGATGATGCGAGTGTTAATATAAAGCGAAATCGAAATCGCGCGCGCATTTGTTGACAAGACACATCATCATCGATGCCAAAAACAAAAAAATACTCGCACGCGTTCGCCAAAAATTTTCACACCGCGCGCTGCTTTGAAACGCGCGCGAACCAAAGCTCGTCTCAAATGCGCGTCGTCGCGTCTGCTCTCCTCGTCGTTCTCTCCTTCTTGTTGCGTCCGCTGCAAGTTTTGCTCGAGAAGACAAAGTCGACGACGTCTTCTCGTCGTCGTCGTCGCGGACGTCGCGGACGTCGTTTGCAAAGCGGTGAAGAAGAAAACAACGAAGAAGAACTTCTTTTCTCTCTGAGCGCGGACGAGACGAAGTGGTTGTTCCCGCACCGAATCGATCCGCTGCTTTTAATCGGAGAGGAAGACTTGAGAACGACCGTCCGGTCCGGGCGGTCGGAGCGAAGCTGCCACGTGTGGTTCGAGAACGGGTGCGTGCGTTTTTTCTTCGCGTTGTTTGTGTGTGCGTGATGTGGGCGTTTTTTTCTCTCTCTTGTCTTTTCGCGATATTCTCTCTCTCTCTCAAAGCTCACCTTTCGATGACACTTCTTCTTCTTCGTAAAATCAAGAACACACGAGAACGTTCGAATGATGTGGATCGATTACGACGGCAATCATCAGCCGTATAAGCTGTTAAAACCCGGGCAGAGACACAGACAGCAGACGTACTTGACGCACCCGTGGACGTTCAAGACGTCGTGGGTTTCGAGAGGAAACGGTGAGGATACGGGAGAAGAGGAACGTTCGGATGGGAACGACGAGGAGGAAGGCGACGGCGGCAATGACGTTGGTCACGGAGGAGGGAGAGATGAGAGAAAAATACCGGTTAGGTTGGTGATTAACGATAGTCCGCTGTTTTATCCTCCGCCCGAAACTGTGGACTCGTCGGACGAAGAATCCGGAGAGGATGATGGGGACATGGCGCCTTCGTCTCAAGGAAGAGCAGAAACTGCGAGGGTGTTTTCAATAACGTATCCGAGAACGATTACAGATTGGACACCCAAAGCGAACGTGACTCTGGAATGTTACCATTCGTGTATGGCGTTCCAATCAGCCATAAGGGAAACTTTGCGCGTTTGGACGTTCGCGCACGCAAAACAAGAAGACGAAACAGAAGAACAAAACGAAACGAGCGAGCAGCACTCTCCGCGAGGTGTTGCTCGTACAACAACTTTGAGTGATATTCCTAAAGACGTGATCTACGAGATTATTCGTCGCTTTGCTCCAGAACCGCCGTATTATAACTTAATGCTGTGCACCTGAGGAAATATTTTGTCAAACGAACGAGAAAGAGAGAGAGAGAGAGAGAGAGAGAGAGACACACACACACAGATAAACAAAACAAAACTGAAGAGACAACACAGACATAACTTTATCTAAATGTTAAATAATGCGTATCATTATCAAAAATTAAGCAACTCTACATGCTAAACATTCTATCGTTCTACGTTCTACATTCTACCTGTATCTACTCCTGCTAAACGTTTTAACAACTCGTACGTCGTGTATGTGATTGAAACGCCCGGAACAACTTTCGCAAACTCCGGGTAGATGCCGCGATACAAACCGACAAAGCCTTCTTTCCGTATGACTCTTTTGAAGACGGCTAAGAAAGTGTCTCCTTTCGTTGCATCGCGCATTTGCATGCGTCTACGAACTAAATCTAATGGGAACGTTGCCGACGCCGAAACAACAGCAGAGGCTGACCCGCACGCCAAACTGATAAACATCGGATTCTCTTTTCCAAACTCGCCGGTGTTGTTGCCGAAATAGTTTCGCAACGTTTCGTACGCGGCGAAGTTTATCGCCAAGTTCGGCCCAACGCCGACTAACGTCGGCGGTAAGCCGCGATATAAACCTCTCGCGCCTTCTTCGCTAACAATCGTTCGCATGCTCCTTAATATTCCTTTATAACGTGGCTGTTGCTGTTGCCCGTTCATCGTCGTCGTCGTAGTTGCCGCTCCGCTCGTCCTAACCGTCGGCGTCACTTGCGCGGCTAACCTCGTTCTCACTAAATCCAGAGGATACGTTAAAGTGCACGAAAAGCATCCAGCAAACGCCCCGGCCGCGAGCCTCTTCGTCACTTCCCACGCCTGATACTCTTTCACATCCCATCTTCCCTCGACTTCGTTTTCGAGAAAGTCCAGCGTGTTCTCGTACGTGTAAAAGTTAATCGCCGAATACGGCAATCTGTGCGCAATCGTCACTCCGTTCCCTTTCCACAGCGCACGAACGCCTTCCGTATTCACGATGTGACGCAAACTCTTCACGATTCCTAAATCTTTCTGCGCGACGACGCTATTCGACCATCCCGGAACCGCGTTCGTGCCTTGCAACTGTCTTAAAATGGTTAACCGAGCTAAAGGTGCCGTGCACGATTTACTAAACGCGCCGGCGACGCCACCAGAGATGAGCATTTTCGTCGTATCCGACGTCGCTCTCTGCACGATCGTCATCGTCTTCGTCTCCTCGTCTTCGTCTTCCTCCGTTTCCTTCTCGGTAATCGTCGTCGTCGTTTTTAAACTCTTCTCTTCCTCTTCCCTCGCATGAGTTTCTTCGCGATGTTGTTTTTTTTGCTTCTCCCTCGTCGTCGTTCCCGAAGAAAACGAAGAAAAAGGCCAATATTTTGCCCGTCTCCCGCTCCCGGAGACTTCCCCGGCTTTCTTCATGCGCTCGTCCAACTCGTCCACGAATCGTGGTGGCGACGACGCGTCCGCGCCCATACCTTGAGGCATCTTTTTAATAAAACAAACACTTTCTTTTAATAAAACAAAGCAATAAAGCAGCACGTAGAGAGCGTTTTTGAATTTGAAGAGAGAAGAGAGAGATGAGAAATTTTTTTCCGCCCAAAACGAAAAAATCAATCAAAAAGGGGAAAACGAGAGAGACCTCATTCATCAGACTTGCAGTCAGTCAGTCTTCAGACTTTTTGCGCGGGCGCGTAGTAAGAGAAAATGGGCGTAATAACGGACCAACCCTCGCACCCCGTGGCGGACAGTCACCCGTCCTTCTCCAAAGTCATCTCCAACTTCAACGCGTACGATTGGGCGACCGTGATCGCCTTCCCGGCGGTGTCTTACCCTTTCGGAATGTGGGCCGGGGCGAAGACAACGACGAGCGCGGTGTGCTTGAAGAAACCGACCGCGGTGACCGCGATGATTTGTGGGGGGATGTGTGGGGTGTTTTTGGCCATGGAGAGTAGCGCGGGGAGATTGATGGGGTTTAGGAAATAATAACGAGAGAGAAGAGAGAGAGAGAGAGAGACCCAAAGTTAGAGAGAAGAGAGAGAGACCAAAACGACAGAATTTAGCTCACAACACGTGTTATATTAATAAGAACCGATAAGAAAGGATGTACCATTATATTTCAAACTCACGTCGTGAAATGTGGTACTCTCGCGCGCCAACGAAAATTCGAGACGGGTTTTCGACGAAGGAGGAGAGCGCGCGCGATGTACGTATGCGTTTGTGATTTTACATGCGAATTGGAACTTTTTTTTTTCTCTCGATCTTTTCTTTCTTTCTTCAAACAACGCTCGCAAAAACGCGCGCGCGCATCACCCCCACGCGGCGGAAACGTCGCCGTCGTCAAAATGAAAGACTGTCCCGTGCCGACGCGAGCGGCGGTGTTCGCGCTGGTGCGCTCGGAAATCCGTTTTATTCTTCTTCGAGAGGGAAAGAAGTCGAAGAACGACGACGCGGTCGTTGTTTCGAAGCGGACGCTGGCGAGACTTTTCGTCCGCGCGTTCGTGCTCGCCAGCGGGTGGGACCGTTGTCGTCGTTCTCTTCGCGAAAGTGGAAACGACGACGACGACGACGAAGCGACGACGACGTACCGATTCGACGATCGAAAACCGAGCTCGCGAACCGAGAGGAACATTTTGCGCGTGCACTCGACCGACGTCGGGCGAAACAGCGTGAATTTTACGTTTACGTTTGAAGCGGAGGGTGGTGCGAACGACGACGACGACGACGAGGAAGAAGAAGAAGAAGAAGACGAGATAAAGACGCTTTTGGTCGCCTGCCCCCCGGAGGAGGGCGCGACGATCGAGAGCTTCCTAGCGGACGAAAAGAGTAAAAAATTCGGGGAAGGTATCTTCGAATTAATGTTGAAAGAGAAGATATTCGACCACGCGGAGCCGAAAGAGAAGGAGTGCTTGAAGTGCAAGGAGTGGGAACGACGAGAG
>Ga0181557_1005527_pt1 | contig 11342 bp, 9 predicted proteins | sample 011ome_23_FD_148632 | JGI IMG/M metagenome (GOLD analysis project Ga0181557, IMG submission 148632) | Coastal salt marsh microbial communities from the Groves Creek Marsh, Skidaway Island, Georgia - 011506CT metaG (spades assembly) | ecosystem: Environmental > Aquatic > Marine > Intertidal zone >... | reverse complement strand
TCGATCGCGATCGCGATATCGATCGATGACGACCTCGATCGATGACGACCTCGATCGATCGCGATCGATGACGATATCGATCGACATCGATCGCGCGGCGCTGCGTAGATAGTCTCGCGTCGGCACCTCGGCGCGCCTCGTCAGCGCGCGACGCGCCGTCGGGGCGATGGGGCGCGACGGCGGTGCAGACGACGACGTCACCGCGCGCGGCGGTGCAGAGGACGACGGTGGCGGTGCGGCGGCGGCGGCGGCGGCGGCGGCGCGCGCGCGCGCGGCGGCGGCGACGTCGTGTGTTCGATGTCGCGCGGCGCGCGCGGTGACGTACCGGTACGCCGATGGCGTCAAGGCGTGCGCGGCGTGCGCGGCGCCGCCGGTGCGCGGTGGTGGCGCGCAGGGCGAACGATGGCGCGCGCGTCGGTTGTGTGAGGCGTGCGTTGGGGGTGATCCCGCGCTCGCGGAGTGGTTTTGTGCGCAGGATGAGGTGGGTGAGAACGCGCGCGCGGGACATGGATAACGAGGTTATGGATAATGCGCGCGATGTCGGTCACGCGCGCGGTTGGCGGGCGATGATGACGACGATGGCGCGCGTTCGATGCGTTCGATGGGTGTGATGTACTGACTGTTATGTTTGTGACGCGTGTGCGTGATTGTAGGCGTATTTGTGCGGGGCGTGTGACGCGCGCGTGCACGAGGCGAACGCCGTGGCGAAAAAGCACGAACGCGCGCGCGTGGGCGCGTACGACGCGGGAAGAGGCGACGCGAGCGGTGACGCGAGCGCGAGTGCGGCGATGCCGATGTCGACGGGTATATCTCATACACTCGATGGTGGCGGTGATGATGTCGACGATGACGATTTTAATGGGTTGGTGGATGATTATTTCACGCGCTCGTTGATGCGCGACGGGACGACGTTGCCCGCGGATGCGTTGGACGACGCGTTTTGGGATGAAAATTTACGAGATTTGGATGACGAGCAGTTTGACGATGATCCCACGGCACATTTTTTGCGCGATGAGCCGCGGCTTGATGACGTCGATGGTGACGAGGTGGTGAAGCTGAACGGTCGCGTCGTCGTCAAGGAGGATAGCGCGAACACGTCGGGGTTGATTTCGTCGGGCGAGCTCGAGGCGCTCGCGCGCGTGGGCGATTTCGCGGTGACGAGTTCGTATCTCGGTCCGATTTTAGATGACAGCGCGGTGAGATTTTTAGAGAACAATCCAACGTATGGCAAGTTTGATTCGCCGTCGCCGTCGAGTTCGAGCTTTCTCGAGGCGGAGTTTGACGGTTTGACTGGCAAGCTCGAACGAGCGCGCGTGCGCGTCAAGACGGAGGATGATGGCGATGCGACGATGGATGTTGGAACGAACGCGGCATTCGACAAATTGCGAGCGAATGCGGAGTGTAGTCAAGGTGAAAGCAAACCACCGCGACCGAACGGCATTGAGACGTCTGATGTCCCGCCGCCCGCGCACGACGGCGGCGGATGCGGCCCGCCATCCGGCGCTGAGACGTATGCGGGATTGCCGCAGCCACAAACGCGCCTCGAACGTCTCAGGCGATGGAAAGAAAAACGTAAGAATCGAAACTTTACCAAGGTGATTCGTTACCAATCACGCAAAGCGTGTGCCGATAGCCGGCCGCGGATCAAGGGGAAGTTTGTCAAGCTGTCCTCGGTGCCGAACTTGAACGCGTTGCGCGACTCCGCCGACGCTTCGGATGACGATGACGACGACGAGCGAGCAAATCAAGCAAAGGAGCGCGATCGTATCGCAGAGCTCGGGTTAGATAAGGGTCTACGTGCCCCGCCTGGGTTGACACGCATGAAGAAGGGGCTGGTTGCGTCTGCTTCAATGCCAGATTTTTCAATGTACGATATGTCTTGAGTACAAAAGCGCGCGCACGTGACGTTGATTCGCAAACTTGCATAAGTTGTGGAACGCGCAGCTGCAAATCTCCACATGTAACTCTATCATCGCATTGTTTCTTCAATACACGCGCGCTATACGCCGAAACGAAACGACCATTCTACAGTACGTGTACACGCTCCGTTTAAATACATTACAACTGTCGCCGACGCAGGCGCCGACTTACACCGGCGTCGGGTCATTCAACCCTTCGTCGGTTAAAAACGAATCGATACGATTCAAAAATGGTTCGAACTTCGACGACATCATCGACATCGCCTCATACGCCGCATCGCCGCCTAAAGATGCTATGAACGTCGACGTCGACGGCGGAAACGACAGCACCACCGAAAACGCCGTCTTACTCATCCATCCATGAAACGGCGCCAACGTCTGCTTATAGCTCGCATTTGACGCATCACCCACCTTCATCGCGCGATCACTTCCGAGCCTACGAAGCAAATCGCACGTAAATTCCAAGAATCGCTTCAACCAAAGCGTCCCGCGCGACACGCTCTTCGAACCGCTCGCCTCGCCTCGCGCCTTCTCCGCTCGAATCACATCCCACACCGCGATCACGCCGCCCCCAGATGCCATCGCAGCTTCACGAAGACGCTCAATGTTCCCTTTCACGTCGGATTTCGCCGGCGCGAACGCCACGCCGAGATTGTCAAGCACTGGGAGCACCAACGCGCAACAGTCACAGAATGCGAGCGCTTCGAGCGCATCGACGTCGAGCGCGTCGAGAGCGGCGATGATGGGATGCAACAACGTGAGCGACATGAGCGTGAACCTTTTCTTCGACGCGCGTATCGTAAACGCGTAGCGCACGTAAACGCGTCGCGCGAGCGAGCGACCTCGCCCGTCGCCAACTGAGGCTGGCTGTTCTTATCCACAACGACGTCACATCGCGCCGGCGACAATGTCGACGACGACGCGCGTTCTCGCCGCACCGTGCGCGCAATCGATGCGAAGCCACGCGTCGTCTCGTGCATCGCGATGCGCGCCGCGATGCGCGCGCGTTGTTCGCGCGGCGGGCACGAATGATGCCGCCGACGGCGCCGCAGAAGACTACGCTTTCGAAGGATCAATCTTACAAGACGTGCGAAAAGGACAAGGTGGGTTCGCAACGACGATGCGCGTGGCGGGAACGGAGAATGTGAGTGCGTCAGTGGCGGCCAAGCCCGTGGTCGGGGATATCGTGCGCATTTCGTTTGGCGTGGAGACGGCGGATGGCGAGGTGCTTCAAGACGTCGACGGCGCCGAAGCGGTGACGTTCGAAGTCGGTGCGAGCGATGTGATGGGTAATCCGTTATTTAAAGCGTTCGATGAGGCGGTGAGAAAGCTGGACGTTGGAGCGAGCGCGACGGTGGCGGCGAGTGGGGGAGAGTACGATCCGAATTTGTTATTCGCGGTGCCGAGCGGACACGAGGAAATTTTACGCCTGCGCGCCGAGTGGGCCGACCGTGGAGGATTCGTTGAAGGGCTCACGGTGACGTTAGCCAACGGCGAGCCGGCGGTAGTTCGTGCGATTGATGACACCAAGGTCATGCTCGACGCCAATCACCCATTTGCGGGTTCGGATGTTTTGTTTAAAGTGCGTCTTTTGGGCGTCAACGACGAAGAGGATGTGGCTTCGGCGTAGTTATTTATTGCTTGTTCTCAGTGCTGGTGGTTGTTGCGCAACATAGCGCGCGCTCGTAGTTCATATTCATACTATTACATTCATTTTACTACGAGTACGAGTCCGCGAGTCGTTTGGTTTGCAACCTTTCACGACGTGGTCGTCGCGCCGGTGCCAACGTCTCTGGAGCCAGCCTCGCGGCCAGAGCGACACTCACCGCCTCGCACATCTTCGCACGCGATGTCCCGCCGCCGCGTCTCCGAGCTCGCAAAATTAGCTCTCGGTACGCGCGCGAGCGCATGCGGTGTCGCCCCATCCTTAGCGCGAACGACACCCCTCGCTCCACGCTCCGCGCCCGGCGTCGTTGCCCACCGCGCGTCAAACTTTCGAACTCCCTCGCGCGGCTTCGCCGCCGACGCGTCGCAGGGCCCACCGAAGCCACACCCTGATGGTATGCCACGCTTTCCTGAGCTCTCCGTTCCGGGCGCGCTGCGAGCGGCAGATTACGTCGGTACGGGCGCGTTCGCGATGACGGGGAGCCTCCTCGCGGCGTCCGCAGGCATGGACGCGTTTGGGTGCACAGTGATCGGCACAATTACCGCCGTGGGCGGGGGCACCATTCGAGACGTACTTCTTGGCCAGGGCCGCCGAGCGTTTTGGATGGAGGAGCAAGAATATCTATGGATTGCCGCTGGGGTGGCGTTGGCGACGTTTTTCGGGTGGGAACGCGCCAAGACGACGTTTGGGTTCAAGGATGATGATTATTGGATCGAGGCTCTCGATGCGCTCGGCGTCGGCGCGTTTTGTGTGATTGGTGCGCAAAATGGTATTCGTGCGGGCGTGCCGGTGATTGCGCAAGTGCTGTGCGGCGTGATGACGGCGACGTTTGGCGGGGCGGTTCGGGACGTCTTCGTCGGGCGGCCGACGCGGATTTTGCATTCGTACGCTGACATTTACGCGACCGCCGCCGCGGGCGGAGCGTTGGCGTACATCGCGGCGCGCGCCGTGGGTATGCCACCAGCGCTGCGTATACTATCGGGCGTCGGCGCGGGTATTGGTATTCGAGTCGCCGCGGATACGTATGACATTCGATTGCCAGTGTACGCGAGCACGCCGGCGCGTCAAAAAGCCGCTGAAAAGGGCGACAAGCGGTGGTCGTAGACCACATAGACACCGAGAGGGGCTCTCTCAAATTGAAGTTTTTTAATTCATTGTACAACACGCGCAACGTCGTATAGATATTATTCGGGCTTTACCAGGCCTTGCGTGCACTCGATGGCTTTCCATTCGGCGCGCGTCTCGGCATCCATCGCATTAAACGCCGGATACTGCTCTTTCACCACGCACCGTTCCCCGTTCGCGATATACGCGTCAAGCATTTTTCCCTTGGGCGTCGAGCTCGCCGGCATAGGCGACTGCGACCAAGTCAATCCTTTTGCGTCTACGTATTCTTTTTGCGACGCGATGATGACATCGTTGTTCATCAACTGTGCGAACGAGTTCGTGTGCCCTTTATGATCGCGCTTGTATCTCGGAAAGTATTCCGCCGCAAACGTTTGGTATGCATCGACGTCTCCCGTGCCGTCGCGAAGCAACGCGCGCTGGTAGTTGAGCATCGTCGTCGTGTCCTTGATATAGTCGCCAGCCAGCGTCGCGGCACGCGAGCGCGCGGGCGCGACGAACGCCGCGGTAGGAGCGAGGATAAGCGCCATGGCGGTGCGTCGCGAGTGCGTCTGCGCGCTCGGCGCGCGCGCAGTGGCGCGAGCGGGGACGGTGGCGTGCATGACGCGCGTGCGAGCGACTGACGTTGCGAATGGATAACTGCTGCTGCTATTTCAATACGAGCGTGCTGCTAGTGTGCTATGATGTCTAAAATGCGTGCGCACGGTGCGCTAAAAATTAATTGATCGTACGAGATCGAGTGCCGATACTGTCGGTGTGGTATCGACGTTTTCTTGTTGCGGTTTCAGTTTGTTCTTGCCACCCTTTTTGCGACCGCGCTTCTTTGGAGCCTCGAGCGGCGGCTCCTCGACTTCGTCTGAAGGCTTGTCGTTTGTTCGATCTAAGTGCGAAAGCAAATTGGCAAATCCTTGCTGTTCTTCAAATTTGAGCTTTTTAAGAGCCTGTTGTTCAATGTATCGCACGCCTTCGCCTGACATATTCATCGCCTTGGCGACCGTCGAGAGCGACTGAGGTTCGCCGACGAGTCCAAATCGGTGTTTCAAAACATACTGCTCCTTTGCGGCGAGTGTTTCAAATGCTCGGCGAAGGTCGTCGCGAAGGAATTCGCGTTCGACATCACACATCATCATTTCTACACCACCATTGGCGTTTTCGAACATGGAGATGTCTGCGTCGTACAGCTCGACGTCCCCGCTGCGGCCAGTGACATCCAGACTCAGCGGCACCGCGCACAGCTGATCTAATTCCTGAAGCTTTTGAACTGTGAACTCTACTTTTGATGAAGACGACACCGTCGACGAGGTTTCAATTGGTATCGTACCATCGTTCAGGTTCATTTGCCTGACGGCTTGCTGTTTTTTGTTTTGCACGTAGTCAGGCAGGCGAATGACGCGTCCATTAGCGTACATGCCTCGCATGGTAGTTTGCCAAATCCAAGCGTTCGCATATGTGCTGAATTTATACCCTTTGCTAGGGTCAAACTTTTCACTGGCTCGAATGAGCCCAGCCGCGCCTTCGTGCACGAAATCTTGCTGAGTCATCGTGCCTTTATCTGATGACGAAACTTGATGAAACAGCTTGATGCCGACGCGCGCCGCCAAGCCCATGTTGCGTTGCACAAGCTTCTTACGCGCCATCTTTCCGGCGCGGATGGCGCCACGTAACTCTATGATACTATTATACCCCGCACGGGAAGCCCATGCGATCTCTCGCGCGCGTTTTATCTCCTTGGCGAAACGTTCGCGCTCAGCCAATACTTCTATAGCGCCCTTCGTCGCGACTTCCTCCAATCGTACCGTCTCGTCCTCATCCTTCATCAGCTCCTCGAGGCGTTCAAGGCGTAATAATTCCTTGATAGCAGCGCATAATTCCGCCTCTTCATCGCTGTCTAGCCTGGTAGAAGTATCGCTCGCAGTGCCTCGCGCATCCTTCTTCGCCTTGGCCCAACGCTCGCCCGAGCTCACCGCCCGCCGCCGCCCAACGGCTCCTTTCACCCGACCACCATTCGTCACTGGTGTTGGCGTCGTCGTACTTGTTGTCGCGTTACGTCGCCGACTCGCGCGCGCGTTCACCGACGTCGACGTCTCCTCGCCCGTCTTCGCTCGCGTCTTGATGGTTCTCGTCGCCTTGACGCGTTCCTCGCCGTCAATCACACGCTCCACGGGCGCGCCATCGCCATCGCCACCCGTGACATCGTCGTCGTGTGTCTGCGTCGACCGGTCAAACGCGCTGGTGCCGTCCTCGATCGTCGCATCGCGCGCGGCGGCCGGGCGAACGCGCGCCCTCTGAGTGCGCGGCGCCTGAGGTTTCCCGCGCCCTGTGCGCCGGACTGCGGCGCCGCATACGCCTATACCGACCCGCGTGGACGACGCGGATGTCGGCGACGCCCATACGTGCGCCATCGCGCGCGTTCGCTGCGCGTGCGTCGGGATGTGCGGGAGAAAATAGGGGGCACGCGTCTGGGCACCACCCTGTGGAGGATAAAATCGCGCGGCTTACAACGCGCGAAGCGGCGAGTCATAATAGTGTACGATAAATCACAAAGTGCGGTATAAATCATTCGATTTGATGTAGTCGCTGACGCGTTGTCGCCATTTATCCCGCGAGGATGAAGGATCGACGCCAAAGGCGACGGCGGCGGCGACATCGACGGCGGAGCGGGCGATGCGGTCGACGGGTGGGTACACGGCGCCAGAGGCGAATAATTTGGAGTCTACAGATTCCGCCAAGGCTTCAGCGGCGTTGAGGAACATTTCAGGCGTGACCTCTGCGGCATTGCTGACGATGGTACCGAGCGCGATTGCGGGGAAGATGAATGCATTGTTGGCGAATCCAGGGGCAAATGTAACGCCCGGCTTGTATTCCACCGGGGCGAAACGCGTTCCGCTCGCAAAAATAGCTCGGCCTTGACTCCACTCGTACGCCTGCTGCGCGGTGCATTCTGCCTTTGACGTAGGGTTAGACAAGGCGAAAATGATAGGCTGTTCGTTGATTCTGCTCATCTCGCTCACGACTTGTTTCGTGAATGCACCAGCGACGGCGGCGGCGCCGACGAGCGCGGTGGGCTGGATGCGCGCAATAGCCGTCGCTAAATCATTCGTGTTCTCTGCGTCTTGTGCAAACTGCAATTTATCCTCGCTTAGCTCCGCCGCACGCGCACGTGTGACCAAGCCTTTGGAGTCGAACAACCATACGCGCTTTCGCGCTTCGGCTTCATCGACGCCGCGGCGTTGTAACGCTCTAACAAAGAGCTCCGCCGCACCTATATTTGCCTGACCGGCACCAAAAAATAATACACGCTGCCGGGTAATATCGCTATTATTTATCGCACGTACCGACGCTAATAAGCCGCTCACCGTCACCGCAGCTGTGCCTTGAATGTCGTCGTTGTACGTCACGACGCCAGATTTCGCCTGAAACTTTCGCAACACTCTAAACGCATTCCTGGGTGCAAAATCTTCCCAATGAATAATCGTATTCGGTCCATACCGTTCTCGCACCGCACTGACGACTTCTTCGATCAGTGCATCATACGCCTCACCTCGCTCGCGCTCACGACGCAATCCAATGTACAACGGATCTTGGAGCAACGTTTTATTGTTCGTCCCGGTATCAATGTGAATCGGCAACAACCCACTCGGAGGTACCCCACACGCGGCGTACACCATGCTCTTCCCGGCGCTGATACCCATACCATTAGCCCCTTGATCACCCAAGCCTAAAATCCTCTCACCGTCGGTAATGACCGCGATGACGACGTCGTTGGTCGGCCAATTGCGCACGAGCTTCTTCACGTTCCCTTTGTCGCCCAGTCCCACCCAAAGCCCGAGCGGCCGCTGCGTGAGTGTGCCAAACTTCACGCACGCCTCGCCCACTGTCGGGGTGTATAATATCGGTAACAGCGTCTCCGTGTCTGTTCGTAATAATTTATAAAACGTGCGCTCGTCGCTCGTCTGCAACGCCACGAGCTGCTTATACTTTGCAAACGGCGTCTCGCACTGCTCCAGCGCCGCGCGCGCGCGCGCCATTTCCACCGCATCATCCGCGACACCGCTCGGAAGCAGGCCAGACAGACCCTTGCGATCACGCGCGGCGGTGGCTAAGCCGTGGTAGTTGGAGGCGTCCCGTAACGTCGCGTACCCCGGGCCGACGACGCGCGGCGTCGGGACCTTTGCCGCGACGCGCTCCGCCGCGCGCGTCGACGCGCGCACGGGCGACGCCTCCGCGCCCTGAGGCGGTGGCGCCGCGACGATGATTGATGCGCCGATGGCGGCGGTGAGCATGGCGCGACGCGACGGGGCGAGCGGCGGCGGCGGTGGTGGTGCTCGCTCGTCGGCGTCGGCAGCCGCGCGCGGGACGACGGCTCCGCGAACGGCGCGACGACGAGACCAACGACGACCAGTGGCGTGCGTCGCCACGCATGCACTTTGCGCGCCGCACGACATGTGCGCACCTGTACAAAAATTCGGCGCGCGCACGTTTGACGATTGCATCGTTTCTTTGATTGTTTGTTATTACCGCGTAGACGCCGCGTCAGCGTTGTTGATGTCTAACGGTGGCGGTGACGATCGTCGCCAGCGCGAGCCACACGATCCAGAGGAGATATAAAAACAAGACGTTTCCTCGCACGCTACCGCGAATGTCATAGTATCCAGTGATGCCTTCTAACGCGCCGTCGGCATCGAGAAAGACAGACGGTTCGGCGCGCTTGAAATGATTGAGCATTTGCGCCTGCCATCCGTACCGCACGAATAACGTCGGCGGCCAGAAGCTCCATCCGCGCGGTACGTCTTCGGCGTGTAAAAGCAACCCGGCGAATAATATTTGCAACACGTTATAGACGGGTAAGATGGCGTTGGCGGCGTCGACGTCGCGAGCGACGGCGGCGCACGCGTACGCGATAGCCGCGCCGCATTGCTGCACGCCAAAGTACGTCAACCAATCCACGGCAAAGTTTCCAATGAGTCCGACTGCGTTGTACACAATCGTCGTCGCGAGAAGCGATACGACAAACGCCGCGATGGCTTCTTCGATTACCTTGTACGTGATGTACGCCAATAGCGGATAGCAGCCATCATCTAATTCGCGGTAGAGCAACGGGCGCTCCATTAAAATGGATGGCAGGTACGCGCCCGCCGCAAACGCCGGGAGCACATTATTCATGAATAGCATGTTACTCACGTTGATTTGTGACGCGAGGGACATTGATTTCCCTTGATTCCAATACATGGTGGCCATGACGACGGCAAAGATGAGATGACCTGCGCATCGTGCGCCGACGAATTGCGCGTTGCGGTAATTCCTCGACGTGCGGTATTTTAACAGCGTCCACACGGCGTTGACGAAAGAACTTTGCGCCGGCGCTTCAGCGAGGACACTCGACAGCGAGGACGATGTGTCGCCGATAGATTTCCTGTGCACGACATCCTTGATGTATTTACGCACTTCATCACGATTGCGTTTGTGATGAAACGATTGCGCAAACTCGCGCGGGAAATCCGCGGCGTCATCCGCGGCGGTGCTGATTAAAAAGTCTGCAAAGTTGTCGTTTGGATCGAAGAAGTACCCCAATGAGTAAAAGTACGTCTCCGCGCCCTCTTCGCCGAACAGTGGGCCGGCATAGCTGACTCGGCCACCCTTCAACATTAACAAGCGATCGAATTGCCGAAACGCTTCAGAGCTCGGGGAATGGATAGTGGCGATGACGGCGACGCCGTCTTCGTCGGCGAATTTCCGAATGACGCGCATCAAGTCGTACGACGTCTTTGAATCCAACCCACTCGTGGGTTCATCGAGAAACAACACCCGTGGCTGCGTGACGAGTGAGATACCAATATTCACGCGCTTGGCTTGTCCACCAGACACGCCGCGAGATAAAGCGCTGCCGACGATGACATCCGCGCACGAACGCAGGCGTAAATCGTCGAGCAACCGTTCGACGTGCGCCTCTCGCTCTTTTGCGCTTACATCCGGCCCACCTTTAAGTTGCGCTTGATACATCAGCGTCTCACGCACCGTAAGCGAAGGTAACAAACAATCAAACTGTTCAACATACGCCGCACACGTCTTCAGCGCGGCTTTACTCGCAGGTTCGTCGCCGACGACGACGCGCCCGCGCAAGTACCCTTGCGTCTTGCGTCCGCTCACGACATCCAGCAGCGTCGTCTTCCCCGCCCCCGACGGACCCATGAGCGCTGATATTTTCCCAGACGGAAACACCGCGCTGACATCATCGAGCAATCGCACGCGCGCGTGCGCATCGCCGCGCTTACGCACCTCGTACGTCACCTCGTGCACGACCACCGCGAGCGGACGCCTCGACGTCGTCTTCAACCCGGCGTCCACAATCGCACCCTCATCCGCACCACACGCCCCGATGCTCGACGTAAACCGCCGACGCAACGCATCCTTCTCGAGCTCGAACACATCCACGACGACGCCGCGATCGCCATCCGGAGCCGCGCCATCGATCGCGCAGCCGTCACCGTCACCCGCGCCAGCGACCGCGCCACCCTCGCGCCTTCCACCGCCGTCCTCCTTACCACCCATGCGCCGCGCCGCGCGTTTCACGGCGTCTGCGCCGCGAACACCACGAAACCCGTCATCCCCGAACGCCATCGCCGTCCTCGGCG
>Ga0181557_1005514_pt1 | contig 11360 bp, 7 predicted proteins | sample 011ome_23_FD_148632 | JGI IMG/M metagenome (GOLD analysis project Ga0181557, IMG submission 148632) | Coastal salt marsh microbial communities from the Groves Creek Marsh, Skidaway Island, Georgia - 011506CT metaG (spades assembly) | ecosystem: Environmental > Aquatic > Marine > Intertidal zone >... | reverse complement strand
AAAATGCTTAAAGGCAATGCTGAGGATGTTGATCTGGGAGCGTTGCGAGATGAGTTAATGGCCAAATCCGAATCGAGTCTTGAATTACTCGAGCAGGAGTTTGGTCTGCAGGCGCTGCAGCGGCTCTTCAGCGAAACCACTACCAGCATCGACTTTCCGGTAAGCCAATGGCCAGAAAAAGTCAAAAGCCTGAACCTTGACAAACAGCCGCTGATAGAAGGAGTTTTGTTGGGTATCAAAGGTCAGTATTTGATCCTGGATACGGGCGTGATTAATATCCGTAAATACACTGCTTATAACGTAGACTTTTCCGCTGCTGCCTAAATTTGTGACGCTTTGGCTGGCTTGTCCCGCGGACCGATAACCCCATCAGGAACCGATTTATGAAAGACCCCTTGCCACAGACTATTTATCTGCAGGATTACACTGTATCGCCGTTTAAAATTGAGCAGACCGATCTCTGTTTCGAGCTCGGTGAAGACTACACGCGGGTCACGGCTCATCTGAAAGTGGCACGCAATCCCGAGAGCAAAACCCCGCAGGCGGATCTGGTTCTGCACGGTAGTCCGGGACTTGATCTGCAGTCGCTGGCTGTCGATGGTGTGGTGTTGCAAGAGGGTGCTTATCAACGTGATGATGAATCTTTGAAGATTGGCGGTCTTGGCCAGACTGCACTGATCACCACTGAGGTCCTTATCAAGCCCCAGGACAATACCACCATGATGGGTCTGTACCGCTCGCGCACCATGTACTGCACCCAATGTGAGGCTGAGGGTTTCCGTGATATCACTTATTACCTTGACCGCCCGGATGTGATGTCAACATTCACCACCAAAATTATCGCCGACAAAGCGCAGTATCCTGTTTTGCTCTCCAACGGTAACCCTATCGAGCGTGGTGAGCTGGATAATGGCCGCCACTTTGTCACCTGGCAGGATCCCTTTAAAAAGCCTGCCTATCTGTTTGCGCTGGTGGCCGGCACCCTCAGCTGTGTTGAAGATAGCTTTACCACTGTGTCGGGTCGCGACGTGACGTTACAAATCTTTGTTGAAGAGAAAGATCTCGATAAGTGTGATCACGCTATGATCTCACTCAAGCACTCAATGCGCTGGGATGAGCAGGCCTATGGTCGTGAATACGATCTGGATATTTTTATGATTGTTGCTGTCGACGACTTCAATATGGGCGCGATGGAAAACAAAGGTCTCAATATCTTTAATACCTCCGCCGTTTTGGCCAACCCCAAGACCACAACAGATGCCGCCTTTCAGCGCGTCGAGTCAATTGTTGCCCACGAATATTTTCACAACTGGTCGGGCAATCGTGTCACCTGCCGCGACTGGTTTCAGTTAAGTCTCAAAGAAGGTTTTACGGTTTATCGAGATTCTCAATTTTCTGCTGACATGAATTCGCCTACCGTTAAGCGCATTGAAGATGTCAGCTACTTGCGCACCCATCAGTTTGCCGAAGATGGTGGCCCCATGGCGCATCCGGTGCAGCCAGACTCCTATATGGAAATCAACAATTTTTACACCCTGACGATTTATGAGAAGGGCTCTGAAGTGGTTGGCATGATCCGCACATTGCTCGGCGCCGAGACCTTCCGCAAAGGCAGTGATCTTTATTTTGACCGTCACGACGGTCAGGCAGTCACCATTGAAGAGTTTGTCGCCGCGATGGAAGAGGCTAGTGGACGCGACCTCGCTCAGTTCCGACGCTGGTACAAACAGTCCGGCACACCCCAGCTCAGCGTGACCTCACAATACGATGCTGATGCGCGTACCTTAACGCTTAATTTTGCCCAGAGCTGTCCGGCAACGCCAGGGCAGGCGCAAAAACTACCCTTTGTGATCCCGGTGAGATTGGGTCTCGTGGGCGAGCAGGGCGACCTGCCGCTGAATGCTGCGGGTGATACCCAAATGGTGTATGAAGTCGACCAGACCGAACAACAGCTGGTGATCGACAACGTTAGTGAAGCACCGGTGCCATCATTACTGCGCGGTTTCTCAGCACCAGTTAAACTTCAGTATCCTTACAGCAAACAGCAATTGATTCACCTAATGGGTCATGACAGTGATGGCTTTAATCGCTGGGATGCCGGTCAAAAGTTGAGCTTTGCTTTGCTCGAAAAGCTCAGTGCCGACGCCCACCAACAGCGACCGCTGGTGATGGACCAGCAGCTCACTGAAGTCTATCGTCGACTGTTGACTGACGAGAGTCTCGACCCGGCAATGGTTGAATTGATGTTGCAGTTGCCCAGTGAAGCACAGCTTCATGAAGAAGCTGAAATTGTTTATTCGCAAGCGATTCACCAGGCCAGAAAGTTTGTTCGCCAGTCCCTGGCCGACGAACTCAGCAACGAATTTGCCGCGGTCTACGCGCGGCATAACATTGAGCAGGCCTACGCCCCGGAAGCGGCGCAGATTGGCCGCCGCGCGTTGAAAAATGTCGCCCTGAGCTATCTGATGCTGGTAGATAATGTCGGTGTAGAGCTGGCCGCTGAACAGTTCCACAGTGCCGATAATATGACTGATAAAGCCGCAGCGCTGTCCGCTTTGGTCAACTGTCCGGTCGCTGCCCAACAGGCCAGCGAAGCCCTGCAGCAATTTGAGCAGCAGTATCGCGACGAAGCGCTGGTGATGAACCTGTGGTTGCAAATTCAAGCTGCCAATACTCAGCCCGGCGCTCTACAGCGGGTTGAGGCGCTGGAAGATCACAGCGCCTTTACCTTTAGTAATCCGAATAAAATTCGCAGTCTGATCGGCGTCTATTGCAGCGCCAACCTGGTTAATTTTCATCAGCCGGACGGTGCCGGCTACGACTTCCTTAAGCAACGCATTCTTCAGTTGCATAGCCGCAACCCGCAGGTTGCCGCGCGCTTGATGACGCCGCTGACACGTTGGAAAAAGTTCCCGGAACCGAATCGTCACCAGATGCGTGAAGCGCTGCAGGTGATCGCAGATGAACCCGGATTGGTCAAGGATATTTACGAAATTGCGATTAAGTCACTTGATTGATCACGGCCGCTGGTAAAACAAAGATTGTTGGCTATGCTTTAGATATCGGGCTTGCATCATATCCCTTTGCAACCCGATGATTCGGCGATCAACTGCAGTCAGTTCGACTTGGCTCCAACTGTTATCTCAAAATGCTAATGTCATCTAATGTCTGGCATGCAGAGAATGTTTAAGTCCTATTCTGGGTCGTTGAATGTCTCATGTAGCTCCATTTAAGAGGGTCTAACCAGCCCTCTTTTTTTACTCTTTTTTTACGTTTTATGCTTTTTTACGCCTTTTTGTGACCCAGTTTTTTCGTTTTATCATTGTTCTATTAGAGATATCTCTCGGCCACGCTCAGGGTGCTAGATCGGTGCGCTGGTAATGCTTGAAGATACCGTGCCAAGCATACCCGGACAGGTGGGTGTCAGAGCACTAGCGTCGCTGTTACAGCGCTATCGTTAGCGGGCTGGTGCTAAAGCGGTAACGGTGCCGGTCACGATTTGGCCTGTTCTTGCAGCATCTCCAAAAATGCCAGTGCGGCATTCGACAGGCTGCGCTTGGTGTGGTGAATAAAGCCCAACTCTCTTTCGATGCGGATTTGTTCGAATGGCATCACGTGCAGGCACCTGACCAATGTCTCTGGCAATACACTCCAGCCTAATCCGACTTCTACCATCGTGCTGATGGTTTCCAGGTAGTTGGTGGACATGGGTGTTTTGAGGGGGATCTCTTGTTCTTGAAATAGTTTCTGAATGATTTGTCCGGTGTAGGTGTTCATGCCGGGCAAGATAATTGGGTAATCCGCGAGGTCTTGCAGCGCGGGCTGTTGGAGCTGTGCCAGCGGGTGATCCGGAGCACAGATAAAGCGCAGTGGGTCGTTCCAGATGACTTGACTATTGATATTGTGATGGGTTTGAAGCGCAAGGGTGATGACCGCCACTTCCGAGTCACCATGCAACACTTTGTCATAGGCTTTTTCTGAGTCGGTGAACTCGATATCCAGGCTGACATTTGGGTATTTCTGGGCAAACTGCTTGAGCACCGGTGGCAGACGATGTAGGCCGAGATGGTGACTGATCGCCAATCGCAGTGTGCCGCTGGCTTCCCCGGACAAATCATTGATTGCCTGCAGAGCGTTTTCATATTCCTGCAGGATACGCCGGGCTCTGGGCAGCAGCGCCTGGCCGGCTTCGGTCAGCGACACCTGTCTGGCGATACGATCAAATAAGCGTTTGCCTATCTGCTGCTCGAGCAGCGCGATGCGTTTGCTGATGGCGGACTGGGTTAAATAGAGATGCTCGGCGGCATCCGAAAACGAACCCAGTTCGGCCACGGTGATAAAGGCTTTTAAATTGTGGTTATCCATCGCGTTTTTTTACCTTTAGGATTCCTTGCTGGAATGCATGATATGCGTAATATGAATTTATTTCATGATAATGCGACGCTAAACTGATCTCAACCATTAAATTTATGCCTGGGAGACTGTGATGGCTGGAAAAACACTTTATGACAAGCTGTGGGATAGCCACCTTGTTAAGCACAACAGCGATGGTTCGTCGCTTATCTATATCGATCGTCATGTTATCCATGAGGTGACTTCGCCGCAGGCCTTTGAGGGGCTCCGCTTGGCCAACCGGGCGCCATGGCGCCTGGACACCAATATCGCCACACCTGACCACAATATTTCGACTGACAAGGCCGAGCGCGACGCCGGTGTCGCGGGCATGGTCGATGAGGTGTCGCGGATTCAGGTGCAAACGCTGGACGATAACTGTGATCTGTATGGCATCAAGGAATTCAAGATCAACGAGATGGGACAGGGTATTGTGCATGTGATGGGCCCCGAGCTTGGCGCAACGATGCCGGGTATGACGGTAGTCTGTGGTGATTCGCACACTGCGACCCATGGTGCCTTGGCCTGTCTGGCGCATGGCATTGGCACCTCTGAGGTTGAGCATGTACTGGCCACTCAGTGTCTGGTTGCCAAGAAAATGAAGAATATGCGCGTCACGGTAAATGGCACGCTGGGTGCTGGTGTGACCCCAAAAGATGTGGTGCTGGCGATTATTGGCGTGATTGGTACCGCGGGTGGCAATGGTCACGCCATTGAGTTCGCCGGATCTGTGTTCCGTGATATGTCGATTGAAGGCCGCATGACAGTTTGCAATATGGCGATTGAAGCCGGTGCCCGGGTTGGCATGGTGGCGGTGGATCAAAAGACCATCGATTACTGTGAAGGCCGTCAGTTTGTACCCAAAGGCGAGTTGTGGAATCAGGCGGTTGAATATTGGCATACGCTGCATTCGGATGCAGATGCACAGTTTGATACTGAGGTAGCGTTGCAGGCCGAGGACATTGCGCCGCAGGTGACCTGGGGCACATCTCCGGAGATGGTGGCGCCGGTGACGGCATTGGTGCCGACGCTTGAGCAACAGTCTAGTGAAGAGAAGCGCAAAGGCTTGGCCCGGGCATTGGAGTACATGGGGCTTGAGGGTGGTCAGGCGATTGAGTCGATTGCGATTGACCGGGTATTTATCGGTTCGTGCACTAATTCTCGGATCGAAGATATGCGTGCCGCGGCAGAAGTGGCCAAAGGCCGAAAAGTTGCTGCTTCTGTGAAGCAGGTTTTAATTGTACCGGGTTCACAGATGGTGAAGGCTCAGGCTGAAGCCGAGGGGCTGGACAAGATTTTTATTGAGGCGGGGATGGATTGGCGTGAACCGGGTTGCTCGATGTGTCTGGCGATGAACGCAGACAAATTGGGTGCTGGCGAGCACTGCGCCTCGACCTCCAACCGTAACTTTGAGGGGCGTCAGGGCACTGGCGGGCGCACGCATTTAATGAGCCCAGCGATGGCTGCGGCGGCCGCAGTGGCAGGGCATATTGTCGATGTCCGTTCATTTGTGGGAGGTGATCAATAATGAAAGCATTTACTCAACACCGTGGATTAGTCGGGCCGATGGATCGCGCCAATGTCGACACCGATATGATTATCCCCAAGCAGTTTTTAAAGTCGATCAAGCGCAGTGGCTTTGGCCCCAATCTGTTTGATGAACTGCGTTATCTGGATGAAGGGCAGCCCGGCGCCGATTGCAGTAACCGCCCGCTGAACCCTGACTTTCCGCTGAACTTTCCGCGCTACACAGGTGCATCGATTTTGCTGGCTCGCAAGAACTTTGGCTGTGGCTCAAGCCGTGAACACGCGCCCTGGGCGATTGAGGACTATGGCTTTAACGCGATTATTGCCCCCAGTTATGCCGATATCTTTTATAACAACTGTTTTAAAAACGGGTTGCTGCCGGTGATTCTCAGCGAAGAGCAGGTAGATATTCTGTTTGACGAGATGGATGCGCAAGAGGGCTATCAGCTATCTATCGATCTGCCTGCGCAGACTGTGACGACGGACTCGGGACATGTGTTTGCCTTTGAGCTGGATGAGTTCCGCAAGGATTGTCTGTTGCAGGGGCTTGATGAGATTGGTTTGACCATGCAGCATGCGGATGAAATTAAGGCCTATGAAGCGGCCCGTGAAGCGCAGCATCCATGGGTATTTGGAGCAATTAAATGAGCAAGAAAGTATTGGTATTGCCGGGCGACAATATTGGCCCGGAGATCGTTACTGAAGCGGTTAAAGTGCTGGAAAAGGTCAACCAGCAGTACAGTCTAGGCATTGAGCTGGATTATGCCCATTTGGGCGGTGCGGCACTGGATGCGGTGGGTGAGCCCTGTCCGCAGGAGACCTTGGACAAGGCGCGCGGCTCCGACGCGATCTTGCTGGGCGCGGTTGGCGGCCCGCAATGGGATAATGTCGAACGCCATCTGCGCCCAGAAAAGGGCCTGCTCACCATCCGCTCGGAGTTAGAGCTGTTTGGCAACCTGCGCCCGGCGATTATGTATCCGCAGTTGGCGCATGCCTCGTCACTCAAACCGGAGTTTGTTTCGGGTCTGGATATCTTGATTGTGCGCGAGCTCGTTGGTGGTATTTATTTTGGTGAGCCACGGGGCATTCGGACCCTCGAAAATGGTGAGCGCGAGGGTTACAACACCTATAAATACAGCGAGTCAGAGATTCGTCGAATCGGCAAGATGGCTTTTGAAGCAGCGATGGTGCGCGGCAAGCGCCTGTGTTCGGTGGACAAGTCAAATGTGCTAGAGGCGACCATTTTATGGCGCGAAGTAATCACCGAAATGGGCAAGGATTACCCCGAAGTCGAGCTCAGCCATATGTATGTGGATAATGCCGCGATGCAGCTTGTGATGAGGCCTAAGCAGTTTGATGTGGTGGTAACCGGAAATATGTTTGGCGACATATTGTCTGATACAGCGGCGATGTTGACCGGTTCGATCGGCATGTTGCCCTCGGCGTCGCTGGATAAGAACGGTGGCGGGATGTATGAACCCTGTCATGGCTCTGCGCCGGATATTGCCGGGCAGGACGTGGCCAACCCGTTGGCCACCATTTTGTCGGTGGCGATGATGCTACGCTATTCGCTTGATGCAGTTGACGCCGCCGATGCGATTGAGAAAGCAGTGAGTGATGTGCTGGATCAGGGGTTGCGAACTGGCGATATTTATACCGAGGGCATGACCCGAGTGGGTACCTGCGCGATGGGTGATGCGGTGGTCGCGGCGCTTTAGGTAGCCGATGAATAGTGAATAATTTCCATTAAACAAAGAGTTTCAAACATGAAAAAGACAGGATTTATTGGATGGCGTGGCATGGTTGGATCTGTGCTAATGGACAGAATGCGTGAAGAGAATGACTTCGCCCATGTCGAGCCAATCTTCTTTACCACCTCACAGGCAGGGCAGGCTGGTCCAGATGTGGGCGTAGAGACTCCACTGCTGAAGAGTGCATTTGATATTGAAGCGCTGCAGCAAATGGACATTATTGTCACCTGTCAGGGCGGCGATTACACCAAGCAAGTCTATCCGCAGTTGCGCAATGCGGGCTGGGATGGCTATTGGATTGATGCGGCATCGGCGCTGCGCATGCAGGATAGCTCGATTATTGTGCTCGATCCGGTAAATATGAGCGTGGTTAAAGACGGCCTAGCAAATGGCGTGAAGGACTTTATCGGCGGCAACTGCACCGTAAGCCTGATGCTGATGTCTCTGGGCGGGCTGTTTAATGCCAATTTGGTCGAGTGGGCCAGTTCGATGACCTACCAGGCCGCTTCCGGTGCAGGTGCCCAGAATATGCGTGAGCTGATCAGTCAGATGGGCGTAATTCAGGGATCGGTTGCTGAGTCGTTGACAAATCCATCGTCGGCCATTCTGGACATTGATCGCCAGGTCACTCAAACCCTGCGCAGCGATAGCTTTCCGGTGGATAATTGGGGGTATCCACTGGCCGGCAGTTTGCTACCGTATATTGATTCGCAGCTGGACAATGGTCAGAGCCGTGAAGAGTGGAAGAATCAGGCTGAGACCAACAAGATTCTCGGTCGCGAGAGCAATCCAATTCCTCTCGACGGCCTCTGTGTGCGAATTGGTGCGATGCGCTGTCACAGTCAGGCGTTGACGATCAAGTTGACCCAGGACGTGCCGCTTGACGAAATTGAAGCCATGCTCGCCGAGAGCAATCCATGGGCTAAAGTGATCCCTAATGACAAAGCGTCTTCGGTGGCGCATTTGACGCCAGCTGCCGTAACCGGCGGTCTGGATGTGCCCGTCGGTCGTCTGCGTAAAATGAATATGGGTGGGCAGTATCTGTCGGCCTTTACTGTGGGCGACCAGTTATTGTGGGGAGCCGCGGAGCCGCTGCGCCGGATGCTCAGAATTGTGATCGAACGGTAATTGCGGCGGGGCTTTTAAGCGTCAACCGGGCGATAATGTGCTAAAACTTAAGGGTTACCGGTTTTGGCACATATTGCAGGTTGGCAGCCAAACATTTACTGTTAACCTCGATTTAAAAAAGTTTATAAAGCCTCGATAGGAATCTGTTATGACAACCCGGAAGTGGCCAGCACTTTTTACGCGTTCTGCTGTGCGTTTTGCCCTGCATTCTGAAAGACGCGCCCTGAAACCCTGTTTTTTTCTTTTCCCTTTTTTACTCGTCTCCGCGTTGACGGCGGCACCCTCGGCCGTGGCGGTTGGGCTGGGAGAAATCAGTGTTAATTCTTCGCTCAATGAACCGCTGACAGCGGATATTCAAATCCTTAATTCCACGGCGCTTGAAGATGGACAAATTCTGGTGTCATTGGCCTCGGCTGAGGCCTTTGAGCGAGCTGGGATAAGCCGGGACTTCTTTCTGTCGCAACTACAGTTTTCGGTCAGCCGCGATGGCGTAGGTCAACGGGTTATCCGAGTTGTCACTCAAGAGCCAGTTGTTGAACCCTATCTGGACTTTCTGGTTCAGCTCCAGTGGCCTGAAGGGCGTGTGATGCGCGAGTATACGGTACTGCTGGATCTGCCGATCTACAGCGACGAACAATACAGTGTGCCGGTGGTGCCAGCGATCAGTGCTTCCAGCACATCAGCTCCAGCCAGCAACGCTAATGGTGCTAATACTTTCAGCTCAAATAGATCTTCCGTGGCAACTGAGCCTGTCTCCGGTGATCAGCACCAGGTGGTTGAGGGCGATACCTTGTGGAATGTTGCCACACGCCTGCGCCCCCAAGGCACGACAATTTTGCAGGCCATGGATTCACTGTATCAACAAAACCCGCGTGCGTTTGTTGATGGCGATGCCAATCGATTGATGAAGGGCTTTGTGTTGCGTCTGCCATCCCCGGCTGAGATCAGCCAGCAGAACGGCGAAAGGGTCGCTCAGCAGATCGGTTTGTTGCCGGCATCTGACGAGCTTTTTTTCAATCCGGAGGAGACAGTTTCAGAACCGGAAGTTATTTATAGCGATGATTATGCCGAGACAGAACTGCCTGGTCGGGGCGATGGTCGACTCGATCTGGTGGCGGGAGTTGACTCTGAATCGGATTCCGGCTCGGTTTCAAGTGCTGATAGTGGTATGGCTGATGAGGCCTCGGCGCCGAATGAGGGTATACGTATTCAGGAACTGTCGGCCGATCTGGCTGTAGCCCAAGATGAAGTGAGCAAGATGGAGCGTGAAAACGCTGAATTGCGAGATCGTTTAGCGTTGCTTGAGGCTCAGGTTGCGACCATGGCGGAGCTTGTCAATCAATCGGCAGCAACCGCAAAGGTTGAAGCGTCTGAGCCGGAGCAGGGCGTTGTTGGGGCACTACTGGCTGTGCCGGGCTATATCTGGGGCGGTTTGATTGCGGTGCTCGGTCTGTTACTGGTGCTGTTGCTACGTCAATCTTCGACGCGCAGCAAGAGCGATGACCTCGACTCCCTCCCGGTCCGTGGCTACGAGACCTATGATAATGAGGATGCTGTTGCCGCCACTTCGGCAGGGCGTCTGCATGATCTGGATGATCTCGAACTCGACCCGGATGATGATCTGTTTGATGAGAGCGACAGAGATATTTTCGAGGATCTCGATGAGCCGATGAGCGAAGAGGTTTTCGATATGATGGTAGAAGCCGTCGCAGAGGCTGAGGTGTATTTGTCACTTGGAAATACCGCGCAAGCTATCGAGGTACTCGAGGAGGCTCGCGCTGAGGATGCCGCAGATGCATCATCGCGCTTAAAGCTGATGGAGATTCTGTTTCGCGAGGGCCAAAAAGACCAATTGAGTGCGCTCTATGAAGAAATTTTAATCACCGGAGATAGCGCCGCGATTGAGATGGCCGGGATTATCGCCGGTCCTCAGGAAGAAGCAGTCAAAGCCCTCGATGACGCGGCCAATGAGCTTGACAGCCCTGAGCCAGAAGACAGCCCTGAGCCAGAAGACAGCCCTGAGCTGGCGGAGCGCTTTGAGCTAGAAGACAGCCTTGAGCCGACCGAAAGCCTTGAGCCAACCAAAAGCCTAGAACCAGACGAAACCGATACGCTCGATGATGATCTCGATCTTGAAACTCTGGATCTCGATGATTTTGATATCGAGCTCGACGAAGAGGAACAGGAGCATCAGCACAGTGGTGAAGGCGATATTATTGAATTGCCAGGCAGTGATGATCTCAATGAGAGCTTGGCTGAGTTGGCTGCGGAAAGCGCGCTGGAAGCAGATGAGTTTGCCGGTGTTGATGATGTCGAGACTCTGGATGGAACCGACATTAAACTCGATCTTGCTAAGACCTATATCGAGATGGGTGATCCTCAGGGAGCCCGGGAAATTCTCGAGGAGCTGATTGGCGAGGCCGATGAGGGGGGTATTGCAAAGGCTCAGGCATTGCTGGATACACTTGAATAGCAGCGTGATCCAGGTACGGGTGCAGGTATCGATGGTTTAGCGTTATCAGGGTGCACTATCGGTTAACTCAAAGTGTATAATCTCATCCA
>Ga0181557_1005512_pt1 | contig 11364 bp, 9 predicted proteins | sample 011ome_23_FD_148632 | JGI IMG/M metagenome (GOLD analysis project Ga0181557, IMG submission 148632) | Coastal salt marsh microbial communities from the Groves Creek Marsh, Skidaway Island, Georgia - 011506CT metaG (spades assembly) | ecosystem: Environmental > Aquatic > Marine > Intertidal zone >... | reverse complement strand
TGTTTTTTTTTTGGTTGAAACAACTCTCTCTCTCTCTCTCCTCTCTCAAAAAAAGTACAAGAAGGAACACGAAATGACACGAGAATAATAAAGCACCATAAAAAAAAAAAGAAAACAAAACGCTCTTTATTTACTCTCTCTCTCTCTCTCGTTCTTTTTTCAAAAACGAATAAGTTGTTTTCCAGCGTGGTTTTTGCCAAAACGTCGTGAGGAGGAGTTCTTCTCTTCTTCATCATCTCTCTTCTGTTCTTCTTTTTAACACTTCTTCTCTTGTGTTTTGATGATGATTTTGAGGAGGAGGAGAAGATGTGCTTTTCTGCGTTCGTGAGAACGGTCATCTCTCTCTTCTTGGAAAGAGATTAGAGTCGTTTTATCCTCCTCTTCAGACGCCTCGGGGTTCTCCTCCGAAAATAATAAGAAGAAGAATTTTGAGAACGACGTTCACGACGATGAGAGCAAAAAGGGAGAAAGGTTTATCGAGCGTAGCGAGGAGAAGAGAAACACTGCGAGCGCAGTTGGAGGAAAAGATGAAGACGAGAAAGACTTTTAACGACGACGACGAGAACAACCGGAAAGAGGAGAACTGTTATTACGAGAAGGAGGAAAAAGAAGAGGCGGAGGAAAAAGAAGAGGCGGAGGAGAAGAAGACAACAGAGAAGGTGTTGTTATTACTGTTGTTCGAGAGAGAGATTGAGAAACATTCGGCGCGAGCGAAAGCGCTCAAAGAGACGGTGGAGGAGGAGACGCGTCGAAACGACGCGATGGAGAAGAACGTGCGCGAACGAGAGGAACGCGCGAGAAGAGAGAAAAGAGCGATGGAGAAAAGAGCGACGAAGAAGAAGAAGAAGGTTGGAGGAGTTTTCTCTTCTTCTTCGGTTAAAGAGACAGAGGAGAACGCGAGGAGAGACGAAGATATTCGAGAGTTGATCAAAATTCGATTGAAGAGTTGCGAGTTTGAGTTGCGGTGCGAACGCTCGAGACTCTTTGGAGAGGTGAAGGACGTGTTTGAGTTGGAAAGCGGAGGAGAGAGGAAGGTGCGTGGAAGGAATGACAGCATTAGCAGTTACGGAAAGTTTTTACCGGATGTGGACGCGTTCGCGTACTCTTCGAAACAATCGACTCAGAACAACAACAACAACAACAACGACAACAACAAAGATTTGGACGCGTTCATCGAAGTGCTTTTCAATAGTAGTAACAAGAAAAGCGACGACAAAATTGAAAACGAAAACGAAATTGCCGCGACGCTTTCGATGATGAACAGATTCGTCACGCTTTTAGGTAAATATAGCTTCTGCCCGTCGCTCCATCGATCGACGCCGGGCGTGACGAACGCGACGGAGATATGGAAGCCGTTAGATTCAACGACAACGTCTTCGAGCAGGAATTTCGAGCGAGGCGGGAAGGAATCTTTCGACGACGACGACGACGATTACGCGCGCGACGAAGCCGTGAAAGTGGATGAGTTTTTTAGGAAAACGTTTGGAAACGAAGACGTGGTTTTGTACGGTGACATCGCCTCGCCCGAGTGCGAGATATTACCGCTGTATTACGCTCGAGCCGCTCCAAAAAAAGGCGGTGGCGTCGGCGGCGAGGAGGAAGAAGATGCGCGAGCGCAAAAGAAACGCCTTCTCCGCGCCGTGCGTTTGCTACAGAAATCGTGCGAAATAGTCACCGCGCACTTTGCCGCGGAAGTTACCGAACTCGTAACGAGCGATATCTTCGATGACGATGAAAATCAGTATCACTTCACTCGTCGCTTGATGAAAGAATTAAATGGAAATACAAACAACGCCACTCGTGGCGGTCCGTTTTGTTCATTACTGGTGGCGTTTGAAGCGCTCGTTGAAATCGCGGAAAGGAAACGTTTGCAGGATTTATACTACCGCTCGAGCGCATCTTCTTCGTCGTCTTCGATGTCGTGCGAAGAGCTTTTCTCGTCCGAGGACGACGACGACGACAACAACAAAGAAGGTTTCGAACCGGTTGTCGTGATATCGTCCTCATTACGAAACATCGACAACACGGCAAAGTCCAAAGCGACGATGACGACGAAAAAGAAGAACAGAAAGAGCAGCCGCAAGAGACAACTCGCGGATAAAAGTAAATCGATGATAAAAAGCGTCTGGAGCTTCGTCGCCGAACCGACGAAGAAATTCGAGAAGAATTTGAAATTGACGCGAGTACCGGAAAACAACGACGACAACGACGAAATATCGAAAGTCAACCGCCCTCATCGCAACGCTGAAAACGAAGACGAAGATTGGGACGTCGTGGATGTACCACACACGCTCATCCGGAAAACGCCCTCCAGCAATAGCGGGGATTCCAAAACGAAGAACATTCGTTTACCGCCACCGCCGTGTGAGGAAGAAAATCTAAACCATTACGTGCGAGCGATGTTTACGGATAAGCAATAGAAGGTATCAGAACAACACGTGTACAACAAAAACAACAACAACAACAGCATCAACACAAGCAAACAAGCAAGCAAGCAGCTCGTAGTTAATTATTTTGTATAAATAAATTCAGAATATAGTTAAATACATTTACGACTATCTACTTCTAGCACTTGTTGCTTTACCGCCCGCTTCCTCTCTTACTACTCCTAATCTCATCTACGATGCGTTCGATATCTCTCTCCGTCTCCTCCAACGACTTCTCGGTATCCACTACCCACGTCGCTCTCTTCCTCTTCTCCTCGTCCGGCATTTGCATCTCCCGAATCTTCTCAAACTTCTCCAAACTCATCCTCGCGCCAACCGTTCGATTCATCACTCTCTCCCTTTGCGTCTCCGACGAACACGAAACGACTAAAATCCCATCCACGGTATTCTCCAACTGCTTCTCGAAGAGCAAAGGCACGTCGAACACCAACACGTCCGTTTCGTCGGCGGCGTCTTCTGCGCTCGTCTCCTCCTCCTCTTTCCTCCTCCTCGAACGAACGCACTCCTCGACGAACCGTCTCCGCTTCTCCTCCACCAGCGGGTGCACGATAGCTTCCAGCTTTGCCATCTCCTCGGGTACGCCGACGACTTTCTCCCCTAACCGTTTCCGATCGATTGAACTCCTCGTTTCCGAATCCACAACGTCTTCGCCGAATATCGCTCGTATCTTCGTCACCGCTTCGCCTTCTTCGTATAACTCGTGCACCGCCGCATCCGAGTCAAACACTGGGACTTGTAACTGTTCTTTGAACATTTTCGCGACGGTGGATTTCCCAGAGCCAATCGATCCGGTCAGACCGAGTTTATACGCGTAATAACGCTGATTTTGTTGTTCTTGTCCTCGTTGTTCGTTTCTCTTTTGCTGCGCATCACCGGAGGAGGACATCGTCGTCTCGAGCGAAATCCACCTCGGGGTGGATTTCCTCCCCGTCGGATGAGATGTCGTCCTCGCGCGCTCGACGGAAGAAGAAGAAGAAGAAGAACTTTTCCAAGAAGAAGACAAAGAGAAAGACAAAGAAAATGCACGCACACTCGACGAAGCACCACTGAGAAACGGAATAGGCATAAATGCGAAACCAACGACGAGGAGAGTAGAATAACTCAAGCGCGAAGAGAATCCGATTTCTGAAGGTCTCGCGAAAGAAAACAACGGAAGAGAGAGAAAAGAACGCGAGAAGAAGTTAAAGAAGACAACAAAGAAGACAAAGATTTTAAAAGGAAAAGCATACGTTTCATCTCTTTCGTGGTTTCGATGCTAGGATTATGTAACACTTTTCTTCGTCCTCGAGTTTAAGCAGAGACATTAACACACGCGCTCGTGACGTCGTTTCGTTTCGTTTCGACGCGAGTAATAAAGAGCGTACGTATCAATACGCAAAGACGCTCGCACGCGTCAAACCTTCTTAAACGCTCTCTCTTTTCATTCGTATTAAACTTCTTTTCTCTCTCTTCTGTGCACTCGTCGTCGTTTTCTCTTCTTCTTCTTTTACGTTTCAAAGTACACTTACGACGTCTTGTTAAATCCTAATCCGTTATCTTCCGCGTATCGCGTCATGAATCGCATGAATCTTTCCCACTCTTGGGAGGAACGCATGATGTATCTCGCTTCTATGCATTTCGGTTTCCCGTTTACGAATTTCGCGTTCACGTCCACCTGTGTAAAGTTATTCATCACACGTAAATCAGAGTTAAATAGAGTTTGTTTGTTAGAGAAGAGTGGGGGTTCAGAGAGAGAGACAGAAAGAGAGACGAAGATGGAAACATCGAGAACACGATGATGAGTCAAACGGGGAAGCGATGACGTCTGACGTTTTAAGATACGAAACACATCGCGCGATGAGATGATACAAAAGACAGCAAGAACTCACCGTGGTCATCTCGCCTTCCTCGTCGGACAAGTACATCCCCGTGATGTCCCCTGTCGCGCTTTCGAACACGTCCGGGTTTTCGAACGTGAAAAACGCCGTCCCGGACGTTCCGTCTCTCGACTTTGTGAGTTTCACGTCCGGGACGGATGTTTCCACGGAGTCTCGGACGAAGGAAATCGTCGCGCCGTTCGAGACGAGTAAAGACTTTCTTCTGCTGTTAAAATTGCTACTGTGTGGGTTGACTACTGATTGTTTTGCGTGTTTTCGGAAGGAAGCGAGGGTGGTGGTGGAGGCACGAAGGCCCACGCGCGAGGATAAAGTTGACATTTTTTTCTATCCGCGCGAAGAAAGATTAGTGGTGTTTCTGTCCGTATGGATGAGAAGAAAGCTGCTGAGTAGCCATTCTCCGAAGAAAAAAGTATCAAAAAAAGTGCCAAAAATGCGTGAACGCTTTTAAATAAGAAGAGAGGAGTTTGGTGTGTTTGTGTGTGTGTTTTTCTTCGGTGTACGACATACTCGTATGCGCGATGAAAGTATTCAATGTATTTCTTCTCTGATCATCTATATGTGGTACAAAACAACACGTTGGTCCTCTCGTTAGTAGTAGCGGAGAGGAGTATTTAAGCGTGAAAGCGTCGTCGTCGCGTTCAAAATGCGATCGCGCGATTATTTTATTATTATTATTATAGTAGTATTATTTTCTTTCCGGAGCAGGATAGTAAGCGAACCCGTTGGTGTCCGGGTCGATCCGGCGGACTTCTTTTTCAATCTCGACGAGTTTCTTCTCGGCTTTTTTCAGGTTGATGTCGAAACCGACGTCGTTTTTACCGCCCTCGTTGCCAAACGCGCGTTGCGGGCCGGCGATTTTCTGTTCCGTGGCTTGTTCCAAGCGGAAGAGGTTGCTTTCCAACGCTTTGATTTCCGAGCCGAGAGCTTTCTCAATCTTCGTGATGTCCGATTCTAAAATTTTTTCCACGTCTTTACCGACCAGTTTTTCCGTGATCTTTTCCACGTCTCTTTCGACAACTTTCTCTACCGCTTTCACATCGTCGCCCAAAGTGTCCAAATCGGCGATGTTGGTCACTTTGACTTCCTCGGGCGCTTTACACGAGTTATCGGTGATAACCATCTTGTTCCAATCGACGTTCACTTTCTCCGCGGCAGCTTTCATGCGCGGAATAAATTCTGGCCGTAACGTTGGTTCAGTCGCGTATACGACGGCGCCACCGTACCCGTCCCACGCGTCGTTCGTGCCTCGGTAATACACGAACGCGACGCCTTTCTCTTCGTCGGCGTAGAAACCGTCCTTCGGGATGATCCAATCGTCTTGGTAGTGCAATTTCGTTTCCGGGTTCCCTCTGTTCAAGAAAATCGCCTTATCGTCCTCCTGGTAAAACCGTTGCACGTCGCCTCTCTCGTAAAATTGTCCGTTTGGCCTGTTCACTCTCCAATTGATTTTGATGTACATCTTATCGTCGTCGCCTTTCGCGAAGAAGTGTTCTTGACAATCGAAAATGTCGAAATCTTTATTCAAGCCGGCGACGATGTACCACCTCTTCTTCTTCGTCCAATCGTCGATGGTGACGTTCTCTTTCGTCTCAATCGCGTCAAAATCAGGCACCGGATATTCCCCCGTCGATTGTCTCTGCGCCACGCACGCGTTCCTGGTCACCGCGCACGTGTTAAATTTTTGCACCGCCGGCGACGCGTACAAATCCCCGCATCGAATCTGACAATCCGCCTCGTCCGGTTTCCCGAAACACACGTTCAAGCACGCCAACGATTCCACGCACTTCTCGTCAGCCAAGCACCCCGCTAACTCCGCTTTGCAGTTTTGCAACAAACAATCCCCGGTGCGCTTCGCCGTGTTTTCAATTCCATTTCCAGTACTGGCGTATGCGACTGATGTTGATGGTGTCATCATCATCATCGTTGGATTCCCTCCCAGTGATAAAGTTAACGCCGCGAGCGCTCCCACGGACGCGTTTTTCATCCTCGTTTCTATTCCTACTCTCGCTAACGAATTTTCCTCGGACTTCGTCTTCTTCTTCTCATCGTCAGACTCTGTGGACGACGACGACGACGAAAATTTCTTTCTCCTCCTCCTCCTCGTCGTATTCCTCCTCGCCGATGATGATGATGATGATGATGTCCAAGACTTTGAGTAATCATTCCTGCCACTAATAAAACTGCTCTCGCTTTTGCCGCTGCAACTGCACGACGCGTTTCGAGAAGAACACGACGACGGAATTTCGAAACGTAACGCTGGTCGCATTTGAACAATTCAGAGTGTTGTTCTTGTTCTTGTTCTTGTTGTTCTTATTGTCTGTGCTTTCTTTGCGTTTGGTCGTAAATATATTTATATAATGAATACAATGACGACGATGATGATATTATGCGCAGGTGTGTTGTCTCGGCTTTTCTCGTTTTTTTTTCTCGGATAAAAGTTTGCTTCTGTGCAAAACACGACAAAAAAGAGCGAATCCTTCTTCTTCTTCTTCTTCTTCTTCAAATGCCTCGTCATTTTTCTCTTGCAAGAGAACAAAAGAAAAAAAAAAGAAAATCTCTCTCGCAAGAAAAAACCCGTTCGTTGGGTGGTGCTTTTATAATAAAAGAAGAGATTTCGAGACGACGAGATTTTCTTTTTCTTTTCTTTTCTTCTTCGAACAAAAAGGAGGGAAAAAAAGATACATTCGAGACAAAAAGAATCATTTCATCTTCTTCAGAAGAGAGCGCGCGCTTTGAAAGAACACAGACACACGCACGCGCACACAAAACCCAGAGAGAGAGAGAGAAAAAAAGACGACGCTTTTTTCTTCTTCTCTGATAGAGTTGTTTGTTTATTTTGTGTTCGTATTGTTTGCGAGGACCACAGAGAGAGAGAAAGAGAGAAGACATTTTATCATCTCGCCTCTGATAAAAGAGAGGAGAAGACATTAACATCATCATGTTTTTAGCAGCAGCATCAGCGCTCTCGACGACGACGATACTACCGAGAAGAACGAGAGCATCATCATCATCATCATCATCATCATCGTCACAATCGGCCGTCTTTTCTTCCGTTTCTTCTCGACACCCAGGAGGAAAAGCGAGAAAGAATTCGACGACGACGACGATTTCAAGAAAATTCAAGAGAGGAGTCGTGATGGTTTCTTCTTCTGATGATGATGAAAATAATTCCAACGCGAACGAGAAGTCATATTCAGTCGACTATGAAGTCTCCCCGGAAGTGGAAGCGACGCGTAAGCCGACGCCACCGACGAACCCGAACCTCCCGAAAGTCTTAGTCGCCGGAGGCGGCATCGCCGGTTTGATCACCGCGGCGGCGTGCAAGCGCAAAGGGATGGAAGTCGTGGTCTTTGAGAAAGTGACCAAGTATAAACCGTTCGGCGGTCCGATTCAGTTGCAGTGCAACTCGCAAGGGGCGTTGGATTCTATCGATCCGAGGATGGCCGAGGAGGTCTTTGCGAGAGGAATTATTACCGGTGATCGCGTGAACGGGTTGTTGGATGGGATTTCGGGAGAGTGGTTCTATCGCTTCGATACGAGGCAGCCGTGTTATATGAACGGGTTACCGCTGACGTTGGTGTTGTCGAGGTACGATTTGTTGGATATTTTGCGAGAAGGCGTTGGGGACGAAAACATCATGATGGGCACCATCGTCGACGAGTACGAGCACACGAACGATGGCAAGGTGATTGCCAAGTTGACGGACGGGACGACGCACGAAGGAGACGTGTTGATCGGATGCGACGGGATTCGATCGAAGATCCGTAAGCAAATGCGCAACGGGCAAGAGACAAAGTTGGCGTACGCCGGGTACGCGGTATATACCGCCGTGTGCGATTACTCGCAACCGTTTCGAGAGCCGCAGTATACGGATCCGTCCAAGATTGGGTACCAAGTATTTTTAGGCCCGAAGCAATATTTCGTCTCCTCGGACGTCGGGGAAGGGAAACAACAATACTACGCTTTCTTGGAAGTGCCGGAAGGTGGTCAAGACATCTACGCATCTTGCGACGACTGGCCCACGTATAAAGAAATGTTGTTGGACCGATTCAACGGTTGGGCACCGGCGATCAAGGAGAGATTGGAGTGCACGAAACCGGAAGATATCGAGTTGAGAGACGTCTGCGACGTGTTACCCGATCCGAGATGGGTCGATCGCAGAGTCGCGTTACTCGGAGATTCCGCGCACGCCGTACAACCAAACTTGGGCCAGGGCGGCGGTCAGGCAATTGAATCCGCGTACGTTTTGGCGGACGAATTATCCAAGTGCGAAGGTAAAAAAGGGGTTGAGTTGGCGTTGGTTCGATACGCCACCAGACGCTTTTTGCGAACCTCGAGCATCCACGGTTTGAGTCGATTTTCTTCGTTGATGAACACGTTTTATCGACGATACTTGGGCGACGAACCGTACGATTGGTACCCGGAGCCGGTGAGAAAGTTTTGGGAGAGCGTGGCGAAATTAAAAATTCCGCACCCAGGGTCGGTCATGGGCCAAATCATTCTCATGGGATCGATGCCGGTGATTTTGGAATACGTCGGCGCCGGTTTCTTTGGTTTGTTACCGGAATGGTTAGCCGGCGCGGCGACCGGGAACGGTAAAGACCGCGTGCCGAGGAACCAAGTTCCGGGCATTTCTGCGCCTTTGCGTGACTTGAAACCGGATGACTTCAAAATGAAGGGCATCCCAGGCATCGCAAAATAAAAATCTTAAGAAGAAAGACAACAACGCGCAGGCACGAACGAGAAAGATCTCAAGAACAATAATACTAACACACACAAACAAAAATTGTAAAAGTAAACACACGATATATCAGTTATGAAACAACTTCTTATTACAGTATAGCTACTACTTTCTTTTCTTTTCTTTTCTTTTGTACTTTGTTTTATTTATACGATTCCGGTTGGATGCACCTCACCAACGACGGGTTCGGTACGAACAGCATTCGCATTCCTCCGACTTCAATCAACGCGTGCGAATGTAGTCTCGCCCGTTGGTTCGTCTCAATCGGTTTGTTGTTAATCCAAATCGGTCTTTTTCCTACATTCCTTAACGAGAACTCTCCGTTCCATCGCAACTTCAAATACGCCTGCACTCTCGAAATCTTCGCCGCGTTGCCCTCTTTGCTCAAATCCACGTCCACGGCGCTATCCGTCGTGCTCCTCCCAACCGTGGACTCTCTCTTCGTCAACGTAAACATCGTGTTCTGTCCGATAATTTTCGCGATTATGCCACTTCTCGTCATCGCTCGTGATGCTACCGTCGTCAAATCTTTCTCTAACTTTGCAATTTTATGAATGTTCCTCTCTTTCCTCTTCGACTCTTGTCGTTTCAAGGTTTCGTCCAACTGCGCTTTGGACGGTAAAGGATCGCAATCGGTGAGAATAAACAACTCCGCGTCTTTGAAAAAGTTCACCGCGGCGGCGTTATCCTCTTCATCCTCCTCCTCTCCTTCGCCAGAAATTAACCTCGGCACTTCTCCGCCCCTCCTCTTCTTCCAACTCGTCCTAAAGTCGTCGCCGACGTTCGCCTCTACTTTCGGCGCTTCCTTCTCCGCGTACTCTCTCAATCGCTTCGCCGCCTCGTACGCGCTCTTCTCGCCGAACAAAATCCCTCGCCATCTTTTCTCGATTTCCTCCAGCGCGTACTCTTTCGAAAAGTTCACGATTGGAACGTGCGTCTGTGTGTGTTTTCCACCTTTCGTCGTCGTACTCGTTCTCGCGAAAGGGGCTGCTAAACTTTCCAACGCGCACCCGTTTTCCACGCATTTGATCAAAAGAAAGTCGTCCGAGACTGGCCAATCCTCGAGGACGAAGATGATTTCTTCCTCTTTCTTTTCTTCCTCGTCCTCGTTCGTTGTTTTTTTCTCCTTCTCTTCTTCTTCTTCGTCCTTTTTCGCTTCTTCTTCTGCTCCCCCCTTTGCGTCGTTTCCGTCCTCCTTTTCCTTTTCCTCGAGTTTGTTCGTCTCCGGCGTCGGGAACTCTTGGGTTCGATCGAATTCCATTCGAGCTTTTTCGTTAAAGGTGTTTGCGTCGTTCGCGTTCTTAAAAGCACAGTTGGACGCGTTGTTATCGACACATTCGTCGTCGTCGTTTTTGGTCGTCGTCGTCGTCGCCGCCGCGAGTGGTGTTGCTGCGAGCGGTTTCTCGTCGTCGTCGTCGTCGTTTATATCGTCGTTCATGTTTCTTCTGTTGCTTTTGTGGTTGTTGGGCTTTTTTTTTGTGAAAAATGAAGAAAAAATCGAGAGAGGAAAAAGAAAAAGAAAAAGAACATTTGTTTTTTTGAGTAGGAGGGCATTTATAATAACACAACTTTAGTATTTATGGGATACGGGGACCGCGTGAAGTCGTCGGCGCTCCGTATCTACTTGAGCACGCACGAACTCGCCGGACCGGAGACGGCGTTGGTGCACGTAAATTTCGCTCGAAAAGCAGTTGCATCGAGAAACATGTCAGTTTGCGCCGTCGTCGCCGCGAATCCGGTCCACGAGGAAATGTCGTGGTTGAACGCAGAAGCTAACTTAAACATATAATCCATTCTCGTCACTTGCGCCGTATTCCAACTCCCAATGTCTTGGTTAAACGCAGAAGCTTTATAAAACATATAATCCATTCTCGTCACTGACGACGTCGTCCAACTTCCAATGTCTTGGTTGAACGCATAAGCATCAGCAAACATTCCATTTATACGAGTCACTTGCGCTGTGTTCCAACTCCCAATGTCTTGGTTGAACGCAGAAGCTTGATTAAACATATGATTCATATCAGTCACTTGCGCCGTATTCCAACTCCCAATGTCTTGGTTAAACGCAGAAGCGACATTAAACATATAAAACATAGAAGTCACTTTCTCTGTGTTCCAACTCCCAATGTCGTGGTTGAACGCAGAAGCGTAATTAAACGTAGATCTCATATCAGTCACTTGCGCTGTGTTCCAACTCCCAATGTCTTGGTTGAACGCATAAGCTTTATAAAACATATGATTCATATCAGTCACTTGCGCCGTATTCCAACTCCCAATGTCTTGGTTAAACGCAGAAGCG
>Ga0181557_1005509_pt1 | contig 11367 bp, 9 predicted proteins | sample 011ome_23_FD_148632 | JGI IMG/M metagenome (GOLD analysis project Ga0181557, IMG submission 148632) | Coastal salt marsh microbial communities from the Groves Creek Marsh, Skidaway Island, Georgia - 011506CT metaG (spades assembly) | ecosystem: Environmental > Aquatic > Marine > Intertidal zone >... | reverse complement strand
TTGGCCACCTTTGGCGATGTCTATTGCCGGCGGTGTTGCGGGGTCTGCGATACTGGCACTGTATCTGGTGCCAGCCATGTTCACCTATTTCAGTCGCAAAGATGCAAGGCGCAGGTTGACCGGAGCTGGCGATGAACTGCCGCCAGCGGTGCTGCATGAGCCACCTCTGGCGGAGGGATCAAGGAGCTGATTATAGGTGGCTATGCGTCCCTGACTAAGTGTCCCTGACTAAGCGTCCCTGACTAAGCTCGCAGTTGATCGCCAATCGGTAGCTGGCGGACGCGCTTGCCGGTCGCCGCATAAATAGCGTTACACAAGGCTGGCGCAAACGGTGGTGTCGGTGGCTCGCCCACACCGGCGGGTAGGGCATCGCTTGCTACGACCTGAACTTCAATGACGGGTGGCGCCTCGTTCATGCGCGTAACGGCGTAGTCGTGGTAGTTGCTCTGTTCGACCGCGCCATTCTGCAGTGTAATGCCGGCGTGTAATGCGCAAGACAGACCAAAGACCGCGCCGCCCTGACATTGATTAACGACGGTGTCGGTGTTGACTACTGTACCGGCATCAATGGCCATCCAGACCTTCGGTATGGTGAGTTCGCCTGAGCTGCCGACATTCACTTCCACGACGGTTGCCACATAAGTCAGAAAGCTGCGATGCGCGGCGATGCCTAAGCCACTGCCTGGTGGCAACGCACGGCCCCAGCCGGCATTGGCGGCGGCCAGGTTAATGACGTGAGCTAAGCGCCCTGTGTCATAGGGATAGCGTGTTAGCGTCTCACCATAGTTCGGGTAGGGTTCACTCATACCTTCAAATTCTAATAATCGTGCCGGACCTATGACCTCAAGTAAATAATCCTTAGGATCTCGCTGGGCGGCAGCCGCCATTTCGGCAATAAAAGATTGAACGGCAAAACAGTGATGAATATTGTTTACGCTTCGCAGCCAGCCAATACGCACATGGGCTTGCGCTTCACCCACTTCAAGCTGCAGGTTCGGTGCCCTAATAGGTGAGTCAGAAAACCCCTGGCTGAGTTCGCCGGCGCTCGGGTTTGTCGTGCCAGCGGAAAACAGTGCGCCAATAGATGGAAATACCGTTCGATGTCGAAAAGCAAGAATCTTGCCCTGGTCATCAAGGCCGGCGCTTAGCTTCTGAGCCGATACCGTATGGTAGAAATCGTGCTGAATATCGTCTTCCCGGGTCCATTGCAAGCGTATGGTAAAGCCTGACTGTTGAGCGAGATAGGCGGCCTCCGAAGAAAAATCTGGTTTCGACTTACGCCCGAAGGCACCACCCAGCAACGTCACGTGGACTTCCACCTGCGCTGACTGCAAACCCAGCATCCGTGAAACCTCGGCCTGATCAGCCTGGGGATTCTGGGTGGCGGCCCATACTTGGACGCCAGTGCTGGTTATTCGAGCGGTGGCAACCGGCGGCTCCATCGGTGCGTGGCTCAGGTGTGGAACATAATACTCTGCATCTAATCGTGTGGTGGCTGCGGCTAATCCGGCATTGATATCGCCCTGGCGTCGAATGACTCTGCCGGGTTCGCGAGCTTTTTGCTCAAGACGCTGTTGATATTCTCGAGAGTCATAGGTGCCGTTTGCGCCATTATCCCAAACGATCTCAAGGGCGTTACGACCCTGGATCGCCGCCCAGGTGTTGGTCGCAATCACCGCGATACCGCCCAAGGGTTGATAAGCCAGGGGCGCGCTCGGCGCTGGGATGGCGATCACTTTAAGTACCCCTGGAACCGCGAGGGCCGCGCTGGCATCAAAGGATTTGACCTTGCCAAGGACCACGGGTGGTCGAGCGACCACCGCGACTTTAGTGTTCGGTAGACGCACATCTGCTCCAAAAACCGCGCGGCCATTGATCAAATCATCCATGTCCACTGAAGCCATACCGGTATTGATATAGCGCCATTGGTCTCGGGGCTTAAGGTTGATCGCAGCGTCTTGCGGAATCTCAACCGTCATCAGGCGCTTGATGACGTCCTGAAAGTCCAGTTGCCGGCCGGTCTTGGTATGAGAGATCGTATGATTCGCAACGACACATTCGCCGGCGGGTACGTTCCAGTGCTGGCCGCCAGCGGCAGCCAGCATTTGCCGGACACTCGCGCCTAAGCGCCGCAATCGATCGAAATTGTAGCGGATGCTGCGTGAGCCGTCAGTATTTTGGTCACCATAACTGGGGTCGCCCAAGGCCTGCACAATGCGCACGCGTGCCCAATCCGCTTCCATTTCATCGGCAATAATCTGACCGATGGCGGTGCGGATATGTTGACCCATATCTGACCGATGGCAGGTGATTTCTACTGTGCCATCCTTGGTGAAGGCGACAAACAGATTAACTGCCTGGCTGGTGGTCGAAGAGGTCCCAGCAATAGCGGCGAAGGCGCGGGTCGGGGAGAGCAATTGGGTACTCATGGCGAAAACGCCGCCGATGCCTGCCGCCTTAATGAAGCGGCGTCGGCTAATGTCAAACACCGGTGCTTGCAGTAGGTCGCTCATGAGGACGCTCCTGCGACAGATTTAATTGCCGCACGAATTCGCGGATAGGTACCGCAACGGCAGATATTGCCGCTCATCGCGGTATCGATTTCAGCGTCAGTGGGCCCTGCATTAGACGCTAGTAGGGCGGCTGCCTGCATGATTTGGCCTGGCTGGCAGAATCCGCACTGTGGTACTTGAATGTCTTTCCAAGCAGTCTGTAGCGGGTGGTCGCCATCAACACTCAAGCCCTCGATCGTGACGATTGGTTGATTTTCTGCAGCCGCAACAGGTAGAACGCAAGCGCGTTGTGCGGTGCCATTAACGTGCACAGTGCAGGCGCCACATTGGGCGATGCCGCACCCGTATTTGGTTCCAGTTAATTCAAGTCGTCTCGCAAGACCCACAATAATGGCGTTTGCGGATCACCTGTATATTCTATCGATTGGCCGTTGATGGTTAGATTAATCAATGCAGTTGCCTCGAGAGGTTTGAGAGTGTTGCGGGCATTATATCCGCGATACGCGTATGCGCTAGGAGTGGGCAGACAGAACGTGTTATACCAACTGTTGGCGCAGAATCATTCAGCGAGACTGACCCATAATCAGTCGGGAAATAGCATTAATGGGTGATAAGTGGCGTGCTGAACTGTAACCTTGAGACGATAAGCGCTGTGGTGCGCTAACCGTGAACCGCTGAGTTTTATTCTGTTATCTGTTTCAAGGCAGACAAATTTGTCTCGAGACTAGACCTCTAGCAAAATCATAAGTACTGGATTTGAATTCGAGTAACGGTATTATCAAAATTCTCGATTGGCTGGGCATATATCTCTTCAAGATGATCGAGTAGCTCTTCAACATTTTGAATATCCGGAGAGCTGCCATGAAAGTCAGTGGGTGTTAGATCATCAATGTCGACGGTTCTAATGTCGCTGATCCTAATGGTTGCCTTGAAGGGCGAGAACAGTGGAGGGATTTTTTTAGCGTCGCAGCCCGGCTTCTCAATGATTCGAGCCGTAACCACCTCCAGGGGCTTATATCCCCTGTAGTTCGGAAAGAGACGGTTCCCAGGTCGGAAAACCGTCGTCAATTCCTTTCTATAGACAAACTTTTCGTAAGTTTTACGAAATGCCATTTCATCGCGTGCTAAATCCATAAGTTGGGCTTCCCTCTACAGCGCACCACTCATGGTTTCTTTGAGCGCATCGTCAGGCTTGTCGAGTTTGGTGATCATTTTGAAAGCGGGCACAGCCTGGTGCAAGTTCATGTGCTGGCCACTATGGGTGCGATTACCGTTGTCTTTCGCCAGATTCAACGTGGTCGTTTCAGGTTCGAGCAAAATATCAGCGACAATGGCATCTTTGGGCAAGCGCGCAAGATTGGCTTTGGAGTGCGCCATATCACTGGCAGGATCACCGGTCATAGCTGCAAAGGCTGAATAGGCCTCGTTAGGTTGAGCGCCCTTATTCGACGTGTTTACCACCACGCCTGCGGTTGCTAATTCCTCGTTGATGCAGTCTTCACCCACACCGCGAGCAGAACAGAATGGGCTAATTAAGTTAGCGATATGCTCCGCTTTGTTCACAGTACGGTTACAAATAACAATTTCTGCTGGTGAGTTCTGTGCCATTTCATAGGCGATAGGTAGTGCTGTGCCACCAGCGCCTAGAATTACAATCTTTTTGCCGCGAATGCAATCTGCATACTCACCCAGCAGGCCATTCACAAAGCCGACACCATCGGTGTTATAGCCAATCAACTTACCGTTTTCACGGGCTATCACGTTGACGCTGCCAATTGCTTGAGCTGATTGGTCTAAACCATCCAAATGCGGTGCAACCTTGTCTTTGAAACCGGACCCAGCACCGCCACCAACATAACGCTCATCAGCTTTTAATGCAGCAAATATAGCGCCAACGTTATCTGGGTTGCCAACCACAAAACAACTTCGGTACGGCAGATCATAGCGCTCAAAGACGGCATTGTGCATGGCAGCGGAACCGCCGGGATAGTCATGGTCAATGGGGAAGAATAGTACTTTGGTGTCGCCAATGGCGGTGACATCAAGCTGATTGTTTTTCGGTTGCTTTGCTACTTCTAATAGCCCTTCTGAAAAGAGATCTTGAATCGACATATTGTTACCACTTGTGAACCTACGACGGGGATGATCTTTACATGTAAAAGTGCTTTCGATATGCTCAGTTGGCAACTAGGCACTGCATACATCATCAGCTATAAATACTCAGGTACAATACGACATAAACAAGTATGATGCAAAAATATTAGCGAAGCACAACCAAATTTTACCGCTCGATTCTTGAAGGCCCGTAAGACGTCATTTAAACCCGAGAATGACACCTGCCTGTACTGCGCCAGCGTATTAATAGCGCACCCGCACTAGCAATTTTTGTAACATGACTGCGAGTTGTACTTTCATGAAGAACGATCCGATGTCCAAAGCAAATAAGCTATTTTGGCTTATGGGAACCGTCCTTTCCTTAAGTGCTGCATTATTTGTACATCTCACTGCCGACGCGCCTACTAAAGGTTACCCGGCGAGAAACATACAAGGCATTATCATGTGGGGCGCCGGTGGCGCCACTGATACCATGAGTAGAGCGGTCACGCCCTATGTTGAACCGCTGCTTAAGAAAGAAATTATTTTGATTAACCGTTCTGGCGGTGCCGGTGCGATATCAACAAAGTACGTGCACAATAAAAAATCCGATGGCTACACCCTGTTGTATGGTGCCGAAAATCCGCAGTTGCATGGGGTGCTTGGGCTTTCAGATATTGACTACCGCGAGTTTTACGCCGTCAATGTCCTTGCTCGCGGTATCTCTGTCATTGTGTCACACCCCGATCGGCCATGGCGAAACCTGAAAGACCTTATGGAAGATGTGAAAGCGCGACCGTCGGAAATTAAAATGGGATCGACGGGGCCAGGTGGGCTGCCTTACGTGGTTGGTGCGATGCTGGGTAGCCAAGGCGAGTTCGAGGTGACACCGGTGCCTTTCGACGGTGATGGTCCAGCCATTACAGCATTGTTAGGAGGGCACGTGGATTTCTTGCCTTCAGGTTTTACGGCAACGGCAGAACATATCAGATCTGGGCGATTGATTGCCCTTGCCGTAGTGAACGATGAGGAAATAGCGTTGCTTCCCGGAGTGCCCCCGATCACGCAGGACTATCCTGCTTTTGGCAAATTTTTGCCTTGGGGGCCCTTCTACGGCGTATTTGTCAATAAAGATACTCCGGAGACAGTCAAGCAAAGGCTCACGGACGCGTTTTATACAGGCGCTTCTGATCCGAAGTTCCAAAAATTTGTCGACGATTTTGGGGCAATTCCAATGAACGTTTCAGGCGAAGAGGCTGACAAGTTTCTGGATAAGTGGCAATCCGTGACGACTTGGCTACTCCATGATGCGGGCGCGACAAAAAGCGCTCCTGAGCAGTTCGGGATACCCAGACCATAAATACGTGAATCAGAAAAGAATGCTAACAATTGAGAAGTGCTGATATGAATACGACGAGGCCATTGGAGAACGCTAAGCGGCAGAGGAAGCCAGGAGAATTAGTTTTCACCGGTTTGCTTTTCATCGGCAGTCTAGCGATCACCTATTTTGCATTTAGTATTTCCGGCTTGTCGTCGACAAGCGCCCCGGGCAGCATCCCCATGTTGGCAGCTGTGTTTTTACTCATATCGTCGCTCATCACGCTAGTTAAAACCGCTAAACAACCAAAGGGTACCGAAGTTGGTAGCTTCGTAACCGCTATAACGCCCCGGGTAGTTTTGTTTTTCGCATTCATCACCTTAGCTTACATATCAATCATCAATCAATTTGGGTTCCTCGCTTCATCACTCGCGTTTCTATTCTTTAGTATTCTTGTTCTTTATCGTCAAGGCTTCTTATTGTCGATCCTAATTAGTATTAATGTGCTCGCAATTATTTATGTTGTTTTTCGCGTGATATTCAAAGTGATACTACCTGAGGCAAGCATATGGCAGTAATCATTGACGATAGCAAAACGTTGCAGACAATCCTTCAGGGAGCCTTGAAAAATGGCTAATGCATTCGACTACTTTTCGATCGGTTGGGCAGACCCTTATCTTTTTTTCCTGACGGCGCTGGGCACGTTCGCTGGAATTTACGTCGGAGCCATTCCTGGACTGTCGGTCACCATGGCAGTGTCTATCCTAATCTCTTTCACCTTCTCATGGGACGTTAACGAAGCTCTCGCACTGATGGCTGGCATTTTTATGGGCGGTGTTTACGGTGGATCCCGTACGGCAATTCTACTGAACATTCCCGGCGCGCCCAGCGCGATGGTGACTGCATTGGATGGCTATCCACTGGCAAAGAAGGGTGAGGCCGGTCAAGCAATTGGCCTATCCACGGTTATGTCGTTTGTTGGTGGCCTGGTAGGCATTATAGTGCTGGCAGTGGCGGCGCCTGTTATTTCTGAGTTTACGTTAATGTTTGCGCCCAGAGACTACTTTTTGCTGGCAGTGCTTGGGCTACTGTTAGTGGGCGCGCTGTCTGGTGAGTCGCTGGCAAAAGGTATCTTCTGTGCCGCCCTGGGCGTCAGCCTGGGGATGATCGGACTGGATCCACTAACGGCAGAAGAACGATTCACCTTTGGTAGTCTCGAGCTCACGGGTGGGATCCCCTACATCGCTGCCATGATTGGATTTTTTGGTATCGCTGAAGTGTTCATCCAATTGCACCAGATTGGCATTCAGCCCATAAGGCAAAACCTCGACAAAATATTGCCGTCGTGGACTCTTGTAAAGAAATATCTGCCGTTATCACTACAAACCTCTGGAATCGGCGTTATCATCGGCGCCTTGCCTGGCACGGGCGGCGATATAGCTGCCATGCTCGCCTACGATCATGCTAAGCGAGTGACGCCAGAACCGGCCACGCCATTTGGCGAAGGTGCCTATGAAGGCCTTATTGCCGCAGAGTCATCAAACAATGCTGCTGTGGGTGGTGCTTATATACCGATGCTGACCCTAGGTATGCCGGGCGATGCGGTCACGGCGGTTATCATTGGTGCATTATTTATTCATGGGATTCAGCCGGGGCCCCTGATGTTGACGGAAACCCCGCATCTGTTCTGGTATACCGTAGGTAACTTGACGCTCGCGAATTTATGCATTTTGGTATTTGGCTTAACGGGCATCAGGCTGTTTAGCAAGATCGTCCAGTGTCCGAAAGGTATTTTGTTGCCTGTGATCATCGTTTTATCCGTCGTCGGTACCTATGCGATTCAAAATAGTGTTACCGATGTCTATTGGATGTTTGGTTGCGGAATACTCGGCTATTTCCTTAAGACCTACGGTTATCAAGTGGCACCAATTATCCTGGGTATTATCCTTGGACCACTGATGGATGTATCTTATCGTCGCGCTGTCATTTCAGTTCAGGACGATCTGGGCGACTTTTTCTGGGCGCTGGTTAGCAATCCAATTAGCCTCGTACTCGTTGTCGGCATCGCTGCGGTTTTGATCAATAATTTGCGCAAAAGTCGCTAAGGCGAAGCCAGCTCAAAGAGGGCTGTGCCAGTACGTGAGTGCCGCTGAGTTAAGGGTGAATATGCCGAACACACTGTGCCGGTGCTGGCCAATTAGCGCATGCCGGACTCGTAACGGCATGGCGGGCAGCTTTTGGATTGGCTAACGTCTAATGAGATTGAGTGGCGTCAGAACTTTCGCTTGTGGATGAGCTCAGGGTTGGCAATGAATAGGGCGCGAAGAGCACTTTTGAAATCGTTGGCGAAGTCTGTTCCAGCGTATAACCTGTCAACTTCGCGCGCTGTAGGAACATGGCTTAGCTGAATAGAGCGCCAGGCTTCGAACCTGGGTGCCGGGAATTCGATTTTCTCTGGCGGTACGTCCGAGACACGTCGTCCGGGATTTGTTGGAATAAATGTAAATTTTACCCCGACCCCAAACATCTTTATAACAGATGCTTACAGGGCTGGTTATTCTGAGGCGCTAGTTGCAGAGATTATAGGTGATGCTAACAAGACGATTACGCAGCATTATCATCGCGGATTCGAGGTGGGTAAGCTCGGGGAGGTGGTAAGCTCGAATCAGTTCGCTATAACGGCCTCGAGTTTTGTTGGAGGTGATATTTAGGTAGGTCAGGCTGAGCCTGTCTAGTCGCTTACGGTCCTTTAAATAAGCGCCTTGCGGACATGCTGAATCAATCTGAGTCGATTGACGATGACGGCCCGCTATCACCGGTGATGCTGTCGCTTTCACCCGAAGCAAAAAGGGCCTGGGTAGAGTGCCACGCTGCTATTGAGAGTCAGCTTGCCAGGGGTTCTACACCAGCAAGTTCGACTCGGTCTCTGACGGAGACGCAGGGCTCAAACTCAATTGAAAACTGGCTTGAACATGGGGTCCGCTTTACCATAAAGTATTCATGTACTCTTCAACGATAATAATCAGGAGTAGATACATGTTGACTCAATTTAGTTTTAGGGCCGCTATTCTGGCAGCAGCCACAGCAACGCTTCTAATAGGCTGCGGTGACACTACAGAAAACACTCAAACCAAGAGCGCCGATACAGAGATAGAATTAGCGGCCGCTGAAGACCGCTGGCGTCAGCCATTGTTCAATGGTTTAGGAGGAGTCGACTTTCCAATAACAACCTCATCCGCCGTCGCCCAGGATTACTTCAATCAGGGACTCGCACTTTCGTATGCATTTAACCATGCTGCAGCGGACTTCGCCTTCACTGAGGCCACGATTTACGATCCAGATTGTGCCATGTGTTATTGGGGCAGCGCACTGGTCTTAGGACCGAACGTGAACGCGAATATGGTTCCAGATAATGCACCCCGGGCATTTGGTTTGGCGCGGACAGCCAAAGAGTTAAGTGACAACGTCAGCGCAAAAGAGCGGATGCTTATCGATGCGCTCCAGCAGCGATATCTGGCAATTGAACCGAAAGATCGAGCGTCATTGAGCGAGGCTTACGCTGACGGGATGCGCGAGGTTATGAAAGCCTTTCCTAAAGATGCTCATATCGCGACCCTCGCGGCAGAATCCATGATGGATGTTCATCCATGGGACTTCTGGGATACCGAAGGCATTGCTCGACCCTGGACAACCGAGATCACCGACACAATCGAAACGGCTCTAGAACTAGATGCACAACATATTGGTGCTATTCATCTCTATATTCATGCGGTAGAACAATCGGCCACTCCGGAACGCGCAGAACCTTACGCCGATACCCTAGCCGACCTTGCCCCCTCGGCCGGTCACCTGGTGCATATGCCCGCGCACATTTATATGCGGGTGGGCCGATATCACGATGCCACACTTAATAATATGCTTGCGACCGCTGCAGACAACGAATTCATCCAGGCGTGCCGTTCCAATAGTCCGATTTATCTCGCGGGATACATTCCACATAACTGGCACTTTGGCTGGGTGACGGCAGCAATCAGCGGCTGGCAGAGCAAAGCCTATGAACTCGCCGACGGCACTGCTGCCGCATTAACCGCAGAGCTTCTGCGAGCTCCAGGCATGGCTGTCGCACAACACTTCTTGTCGCAGCCCCTTTATGCAAAAGTGAGATTTGCTGACTGGCAAGGGATCCTGGCCTCACCCGCACCTGACGATGATCTACTGTATGCCCGTGGTATTTGGCATTACGCAAGAGGGCAGGCGTTTATTGGTTTAAATCAGGCAGAAAAGGCCCAACAAGAACTCGCAGATTTGGCAAAAATTAGGAGCATGCCAGAAACCCAGGACCTTAGATTTTTTAATCGTGAAGGCGCACCGGTGTTACTGGAGATAGCCGAGACAGTGCTCACCGGCATGATTGCAGCCAATGCAGGTAAGCTAGAATCCGCAATGGCAACGCTGGAAAGCGCTGTAGTTATGGAAGATTCTCTACCGTATACAGAACCACCAGAGTGGTTCTTTCCTGTAAGACACATTCTGGGAGAAGTGCAACTTGACGCTGGCGAGCTTGCGGCGGCACAAGCGACCTATGAGAGAGACCTCGAAATTATGGTTGAAAACGGCTGGGCGCTACGTGGCTTAGAAAAAGCCTTAACCCTGCAGGGTAAAACAGTGCAAGCCCAGGCGGTGCAGGATAGGTTTAACGCCGCTTGGCAGAACGCAGAAATCGATATTACCGGCTCAGTAATTTCAAAAGCCGAAAACCTACTCGTGGAATCCACCACAGGTGCAGAGTAAGAGAAAAGTCTGGCGGCGATTTTGGGGAATAGGAAGAACTAAAGCGATTCTGCCGCTGAAATGAAAGTATCAGTGCGGTGTGGATATGTTTGGACTGATGCCCGCTTGAATCATGGGGTCATAGACGCACGCGCTGGCTGGTGAATTGCTGAGTCTGAGCGGTACGGAATTCTTACCTTCCATAACGCGAGGACGATAGGGTTCGTGGCCCGGTCACGCGGAGCGGCTGCCGTGTTGGATGGCTTTACCACTTTCCCTCAAGGGCTTCGTTGCGGACCTCCGAAATCAAGTACTCTTCGGCATACATTTTTTTCAGGCGCCGGTTCTCATCTTCCAGCTCTTTCATCCGCTTCATCAACGACGCGACCAAAATAAATGGAAATACAAAATAAATGGGGTCGGGGTAAAATTTACATTTGCTTTATGCAGTTTAAGGTTCATGGCATAAACGAGCGTAAGCGGCGGTCATAAGATAGGCTAGCGCTGCGTCAGGAACACGATGAGCTTGGCGCGGATGGATAAATGTAAATTTTACCCCGACCCCAAACATCTAATTTTACCCCGACCCCAAACATCTATAGATATTTTCCCAACGCCAAAAACGCTTACGATCTAATCGCCGCCATAAAGCCCGCTCATGATGTGCTTAAG
>Ga0181557_1005503_pt1 | contig 11379 bp, 8 predicted proteins | sample 011ome_23_FD_148632 | JGI IMG/M metagenome (GOLD analysis project Ga0181557, IMG submission 148632) | Coastal salt marsh microbial communities from the Groves Creek Marsh, Skidaway Island, Georgia - 011506CT metaG (spades assembly) | ecosystem: Environmental > Aquatic > Marine > Intertidal zone >... | reverse complement strand
ACTAGCTGTCTGCCTTTTCCTCTGCAGCAGCTTCTTCAGCAGGAGCTTCTTCAGCAACAGCTTCCTCTGCAGGGGCTTCTTCAGCAACAGCTTCTTCAGCAGGAGCCTCTTCAGCAGGAGCCTCTTCAGCAACAGCTTCCTCTGCAGGGGCTTCTTCAGCAACAGATTCTTCAGCTGGGGCTGCTGCCGCTGCCGCAGCAGCTTCTTCGGCCGCCGCAGCTTCAGCTGCTGCAGATTCGGCTGCTGCTTCTGCTGCAGATGCAGCTTCAGCTTCACGTTCAGCGCGCTTTTTACCAGGTGCTGATTTCTTTGGCTGTTCACGAATAACTGGTGCCTCGGCAAGGCCAGCCGCAGCCAACATTTTATGAACACGATCGGTTGGTTTGGCGCCTTGCCCAAGCCAGAACGTGATGCGCTCGCTGTTCAGCGTCATACGCTGCTCATGCTCTTTTGGCACCATTGGATTATAGGTGCCAACACGCTCAACATAGCGACCATCACGTGGTGCTGAGGCTTCGGCAACAACAATCCGGTAAAATGGGCGTTTTTTTGCACCGCCGCGTGCTAGTCTGATTTTCAAAGCCATGAATTTATCCCTTTCATTGGCGTTAGTCGTCCATAATTTCTATTTTTTCTTACCGTCAGGTTTGCCACCCAATCCCGGTAATCCATTGGCAAGGCTGCTTCCCAATCCTTTGGCAAGCCCACCGCCCAATCCTTTTCCAAGCCCCGATGAGCCAAGCCCACGAGACAGCGCACCAAGATCGGGCATTCCGCCGCCGCCCGGCATACCACCGCCACCAAGCATTGCTTTCATCGCCGCAGCGCCGGTTTTGCCACCCATCTTTTTCATCATGCGGGCCATATCTTGATATTGCTTGACCAGCCGGTTCACATCTTGAACCGTTGTTCCAGACCCAGCCGCAATGCGTTTGCGTCGTGACGCATTTAACAGGCCAACAGCACTACGTTCTTTTTTGGTCATTGATAGAATGATCGCTTCTTGCCGTTTGATCATGCTGTCATCAATACCGGCAGCCGCAATTTGTTTCTGCATTTTACCGATGCCGGGTAACATGCCCATCAAACCGCCAAGCCCGCCCATTTTCTGCAACTGGCGAATCTGCGCCAGAAAATCATTCATATCGAACTGGCCCTTGGCCATGCGTTTTGCCAGCCGTTCGGCTTCTTCGACCTCGATGGCTTCAGATGCTTTTTCGACAAGCGCGACAACATCGCCCATATCCAGAATTCGGCCAGCCAAACGCGCCGGATCAAATTCTTCAAGCGCATCCTGCTTTTCGCCAACACCAGCAAATTTAATTGGGCAGCCAGTCACATGGCGCATCGACAAGGCCGCACCGCCGCGCGCATCACCATCAAGACGGGTCAGCGCAATGCCGGTAACGCCAACCGCCTTATGGAACGCTTCGGCTGTATTAACCGCATCCTGTCCAGTCATTGCATCGGCAACAAGCAGAATTTCATGCGGGTTGGTTGCCTTTTTGATATCGCGCAATTCGGCCATCAGGCTTTCGTCAATGCTAAGACGGCCAGCCGTATCCAAAATCAAAACATCATAGGCTTGTAATTTTGCTGCCTGCAGAGCACGCTTGGCTATTTGCGTTGGGCTTTCGCCATCAACCTCGTTCAGCACGCCAACGTTGGCCTGATCACCAAGCATACGCAATTGCTCGCGCGCGGCCGGACGCGTCACGTCAAGCGAGGCCAGCATGACCTTTTTGCGGTCACGGCTACGCAGCCGCAAAGCCAATTTACCAGCGGTTGTGGTTTTACCCGAACCTTGTAAACCGGCCATCAAAATAACGGCTGGTGGGTTGGTCGCAATATTCAGCGGCGCGGCATCACCGCCAAGCATTTCAATCAAAGCATCATGGACAATTTTGATCACTTGCTGATCGGGGCGCACGGCGCGCATGCTGGCAACGCCAACCGCCTTTTCACGCACTTTTTCGGTAAAGGCCTTTACCGCAGGCAAGGCGACATCAGCATCAAGCAAAGCAAGCCGCACTTCACGAAGCGCAGCATCAACATCTGACTCGCTGAGCGCGCCACGGCGTGCCAGTCCGTCAAAGACATCAGCTAATTTACTTTTCAGCGTATCAAACATGTTTTTGAACCAGCTTGCCCTTGGTTATTTTGCGTTACCACCATCATCCAAATTGCCAAATGCCACTTGGCACCCGTGCTCGAAAACTTCAAGGACGTGTGGAACCCGCTAAGGTCATTTCATTCGGCGATGGCCTGATTTAATAGAAGCTATTGCGCTTTTTACCGCGAATTGTCAAGAATAAGTGATGTTCTTTATCTTGTCGAAAACACTTGGCCTTCTTCTTGAACCGCTCATCATCCCCTATCTGTTTTTGACGGTTGGGCTTTTTGCACGCTGGCGGCGCTGGCGCTGGATTATGCGGCTGGCCATTTTGATCGCCATTACCCTGCCGCTTGGCTATGGCTTTCTTCCCGTTTCTAGCCTGCCTTTGCAATTTCTGGAAAACCGGATTGCCCGCGGCGATATCGGCCAACGCCATATTGATGGAATCATTGTTCTTGGCGGATTTACCGGCAATGGCATTGTTGCACAAAGCCGCGATCATTATACATTAGGCGGGGCAGCTGAACGATTTACCGCCACCATAACGCTGGCGCGCGCGCATCCCAATACGCCGATCCTGTTTAGTGGCTTTTCGGGGGAATTGATCCAGCGCGGCTGGCGCGAAAGTGACAATATCCGTGATCTGGTCAACCAGCTTGGCGGGCTAGGCCGAACCGTCCTTTATGAAGAAAACAGCCGCAACACCTATGAAAATGCATTGAATAGCCGTCAAATTCTAGCAGCGGAACCGGGTACAAATTGGATTTTAATCACCTCGGCAAATCATATGCCGCGTGCTGTAGGCAGCTTTGCCGCCGCTGGCTGGTCGGGCGTGATTCCTTATCCAGTTGATTTTCAAACGCCAAAAACAGGCTATGCCGATCCTTGGGATATTGATCAGGGCGTCTTATTTGTGCGCCAAGCCTTGCATGAATATGCCGGGCTATTGGCCTATTATCTATCTGGACGAAGCGCGACGCTTTTGCCTGATTAGCCTTTACTCAGCAACGTTACGGCGATCCATTTCAGATTCAACACCGGCAAGCGCCTTGGCAAATTCATCAGCGGCAAAGGGCTGTAGATCATCAGCGCCTTCACCAACCCCGACAGCATGAACTGGAAGGCCGAATTCTTCAGCAAGCGCAACAACAACACCGCCTTTTGCCGATCCATCAAGTTTGGTTACAATCAGGCCCGACAAATCAGCAACAGCAGAAAAAGCTTTGACCTGCGACATCGCGTTCTGGCCAACGGTTCCATCAAGAACAATCACCGAATCATGCGGTGCGCTATCATCTAATTTCCGGATTACACGAACGATTTTGGCTAGTTCATCCATCAGCTCGGTTCGGTTTTGCAACCGGCCAGCCGTATCAATGATCAACACATCGGCATCATCTTCCTTAGCCTGAACCATCGCACGATAGGCAAGCGCCGCCGCATCACCACCCGTTGCATCGGCGATTACCTTTGTGCCGGTTCGTTCGCCCCAGATTTGCAATTGCTCAACCGCGGCCGCCCGAAATGTATCGCCAGCGGCAAGCAATACAGTCTTGCCTTCGGCCTGCCAATTTTGCGCAAGCTTGCCTGCGGTTGTGGTTTTTCCCGAACCATTAACGCCGACAAGAAGCACAACATGCGGCCGGTTTTGGGAGTCAATCTCAAGTGGTTTGGCAACCGGTTTTAAAATTACCTCCAGCCCATCAGCCAAGGCAAGCGCAATTGAGTCGGCATCAACCGGCCCGTCAAATTTATGCGCCTTTAAAGCAGTGGCAAGCCGGATTGCCGATGCCGTTCCAAGATCAGCAGCAATTAGCGCATCTTCGACTTCTTCCAATGAAGCTGCATCGAGTTTGGATTTGCCAATCAGCGCCGATAATGAGGGTAGGCTGGCAAGTGATTCGCTGACCTTTTTGCTTGATTTGCTAAGACCGTCTTTTAGTTTTTTAAACCAATTCATGCGCTCTGTGCCCCCTTTGCAACCGCACGACCAACAAGACTGTCGCCATCACGCCCGATCAATTCAACATCAACAAGCTGGCCTGACGGGATAAAATCGTCCACAAGCTTGATCTTGGTAAAATTGCGTCCATGCCCACGATTGCCCGCCTCGACAAGAAGCTGATCGCGCTTGCCAATGGCGCTATCAAGAAAACTGCCAAGCCGCACCGCACCTAGGGCGCGCAATTCGGCAGCCCGCTGCTTGATCACCGAGGCGGGTGTTTGCGGCATATCGGCAGCCGGTGTTCCCGGGCGTGGTGAATAGGGAAATATATGAAGATGCGTGATATCTGCTTTGGCGATGATCGCCAGATTGGCTTGATGCGCCTGATCATTTTCGGTTGGAAATCCGGCAATAACATCAGCCCCAAAAATCACATCCGGCCGACGGCGACGTGCCTCATCACAAAAGCGCAGAATGTCACGCGCTAGATGGCGGCGTTTCATCCGTTTCAAAATCAAATCATCACCATGCTGTAATGATAGATGCAAATGAGGCAAAAGACGCTGGTCTTCGGCAAGAACATCCATCAATTCAGCATCAGGTTCAGCCGGATCAATTGACGATAGACGCAGTCTCGGCAAATCCTGCACCGCGTCCAAAATCTGGCGAACCAGATTGCCAAGCCGTGGCCACCCGGGCAAATCACTTCCCCATGAGGTAATATCAACACCTGTTAACACCAATTCCTTGCAGCCATTAGCAACGAGTCGCCGCGCCGCATCAATCAGATCACTTGCTGGTGCCGACCGGTTATTGCCGCGTCCATAGGGAATGATACAAAAGGTGCAGCGATGATCACAGCCCTGCTGAACCTGCAAAAAGGCGCGGGTATGTTCGTGAAAACTATCGACCATATGCGATGCGGTTTCGCGCACTTCCATCACATCACTCACCAAAAGTAATGGCGCATCATTGGCCACTAATTTTGTCCAGCTTGCCGCCTGCAATTTATCATGATTGCCAACAACCTGCGTCACTTCGGGCATTGCCGCCCATGTTTCAGGTGCAATCTGGGCAGCGCATCCCGTGACAATGATTTTGGCATCAGGGTGATCGCGGCGAGCTTTGCGAATGGCTTGACGCGCCTGTTTTTCGGCTTCGGCGGTTACCGCGCAAGTGTTAAAAATAATTGCACCAGACAGACCGGCAGCGGCCGCCTGATCGCGGATCACTTCAGATTCCCAAACATTCAACCGGCAGCCAAAGGTTTGCACATCAGGCGCATTGTGTTTGTTCATGCGCTTGCCCTCATCAATGCCAATAAATCGTCGTGAAGCACCCCATCAAAAACATAGGCAACCGGCCCCCGCATAATCACCCGCCCGCCTGTTGTGCCATCATCCTGCCAGTCGATAAACACACTGCCTCCATCCATGATGATTTCATTGCGCCGGGCACCACGCCCCGATCGCGTCACCGCAACCCCAACAGCACATGCCCCTGACCCACAGGCAAAGGTAATGCCACCGCCACGCTCCCATACGCGCATGCGAAATTGGTCTGGCCCAACCTTGGTCACAAAAGAAATATTCGCCCGATCGGGAAATAGCGGATGATGCTCAAGCTGCGGCCCGATATGCGCAAGATCAACCGCCTCGGCATCGTCGACAAATAATACCGCATGCGGATTGCCCATTGAATGGCAAACTGCCGTCACCGGTGCCAATGCGCCAAGATCAACCGCCGCCGTATCGGCAGGGCTTGCCAAAGGCACCTCATCCCATGCAAGCCGCGCCGGCCCCATATCAACCGCGATATGATCGGCATCCTCAGCCGCACACCAGCTTTGCAAAATGCCAGCATCTGTCTCGATCGACAGCTTTGATAATCCAAGATCGCGCATCACCAGATCGGCAACGCATCTTGTGCCGTTGCCGCAAGCAGCAGCGTCACTGCCATCGCTGTTGAGAATCTGCATGAAAATATCAGCCTTAGCCGAAGCGCGGATAACCAATATCTGATCACAGCCAATGCCAAAATGGCGGTCAGCAAGACGCGTTGCCAAAGCAGCCCCGATCACATCGGGAATGCCATTTGCCGAGTCGCGCGCATCAAGAACAATAAAATCATTGCCAAGGCCATGCATCTTCAAAAAAGCTGTCATACCAAAGCATATAGCCGGTTTTTCCCCATCGCGAAAGGGGGTCGGCATGGTGATGATCGCAGGTTAGAGAGTCAGGCTAATCGGCACATGATCTGATGGCTTGTTAGCACCGCGCCAATCGCGGTGAATTTCCGCATGCACCACCTTATGGGCAAGATCATGACTAACCCAAATATGATCCAAACGGCGACCACGATCACTGGCCGCCCAATCGCGCGCCCGGTAAGACCACCAAGAATATAATTTTTGATCATCGCCAAAATAGGCACGAACCGCATCATGCCAGCCACCATCGGCAATCAGCCGTTTTAAACCATCAGTTTCCACCGGCGTATGGCTGATGATTTTCAATAATTGTTTTGATGACCAAACATCACTTGCCAATGGCGCGATATTCAAATCGCCAACTAGAATTTCGGCCTTTGGCTGATTTGCGCTGAAATGGCTCGTCATTTCGTCAATGAATTGCAGCTTATGGGCAAATTTCGGATTTACCTCAATATCCGGAACATCACCACCAGCCGGAACATAAAAATTATGGATGCCAATGCCGTCATTGGTCATCGCCCAGATATGGCGGCAATCGGATTTGCCTGTCCATTCCATATGGTCGATTTTGGCCAAGGGTTGGCGCGCAATAATCGCAACACCATTATAACTTTTTTCGCCGCGAATGGCCTGATGCGGCCAGCCTGCCGCAGCAAATGCTTCGGCTGGAAAATGCAGATCTTGGGTTTTCGTCTCTTGAAGACACAACACATCAATATCGGCCTGCTGCAAAAATGCCAGCACTGTCTCAAGACGAAGTCGAACGCTATTAATGTTCCAAGTTGCTATTTTCATTTCGAGTGGCTCCTTAAAGGGGCGGTTTGATCATGGCTGCCGCAGTGCCATCCAAAATTTTTGGCTGTCTGCAAAGGTGGGTTAATTCCCGTCAGAATATTCGGGAAGGCGAAACACCTCATTGGCGATGGGCTGGTCATAAACGATATTTTGTAATGTCACACTGGTTTCAATGCCAGCCGCATCAAGCACTATCCAGCGCCGAAACTGAAATGGTTTTTCCGAAAATTCAAGGGTCAAACGGCCAGCGCCTTCGCCATCATCTTTACCAATTTGAATCCGCACAATGCCAGCAATCGACGGCAAAACACGCGTGTCATATCCATCAAGCCGAAGCGAGACCTTATCCGCCAGAATAAGCGAAAGCGGGGTTTCAGAAACTGGATAGCTTGTCAGCAGACGTTCATCTGGACGGTCAACATGAAGCCAGACACTGCTAGTGATCAGCTGCAATTCATCGCCTTTGCCATAGGTAACTTTCATGCGTGACGGACGGCGAAATGCCAATTTGCCTTCGGAACTTGTGCCATCTGACGCCACCTGCACAAAATCAGCTGAAATCGTTCTGATCTTGTTAAACCATGTTTCGGCGCGCATCACATCATCATTGGCCATCGACGGCATCGAAGCAAGCATGATGGGCAAGCTGACAAGGAAAATCACCCTTGACCCAAAAACCGTGACTCGTGCTTTCTTCATCATCCATGTCATCATAAGTGTCATTATCGGTGCCAAAATCAGTGATTTCAAATTTTGCCGCATTATGATGTTTAGCATTACAGGCCACCATTTTCATTATCGGTTTGCAGAACATCGCGTTTGCCAACATGATTCGCCGCTGAAATAATGCCGTTACTTTCCATTTCTTCAATGATCGTTGCGGCGCGGTTATAGCCAATTTTCAAATGCCGCTGAACAAAGCTTGTTGATGCTTTTTGTTCACGAACAACCAACGCTACCGCCTGTTCATACAGGCTGCCGCCATTGCTTGGCAACGCCCCGTCAGCAGCGCCATCGCCGCCAATTTCGACCTCTTCAACAACGCGGTCATCATATTCAGGCTCGCCTTGCTGGCGCAGGAAATTGGCAACAGCTTCAACCTCGCCATCATCAACAAAGGGGCCATGCACGCGAACAACCCTGCCGCCACCTTCCATGAACAGCATATCGCCCCGACCAAGAAGTTGTTCGGCGCCCTGTTCGCCAAGGATTGTGCGGCTGTCGATCCGTGACGTGACCTGAAAGCTTATTCGTGTTGGAAAATTCGCCTTGATTGTGCCGGTGATCACATCGACTGACGGGCGCTGGGTTGCCATGATGACATGAATTCCCGCCGCCCGCGCCATTTGCGCCAAACGCTGAACCGCGCCTTCGATTTCCTTGCCCGCAACAAGCATCAGATCGGCCACTTCATCAATCAGCACCACAATGAATGGAAGCGGTGCCAGATCGAGAATTTCTTCTTCATGGATCGGTTTGCCGGTTTCCGGATCAAAGCCGGTTTGAACGCGTCTTGTCAAAACTTCGCCCTTGGCGCGGGCTTCGGCAAGACGGTCATTATAACCGCCAATATTGCGAACCCCCATCTTGGCCATATTGCGATAGCGGTTTTCCATTTCGCGAACCGCCCATTTCAATGCGGTAACTGCCTTTGACGGATCGGTCACAACCGGACTTAAAAGATGCGGAATGCCATCATAAACCGATAGTTCCAGCATTTTCGGATCGATCATAATCATCCGGCAGGTTTCGGGCGTATGCCGGTAAAGAAGCGACAGGATCATCGCATTGATGCCAACTGATTTGCCAGAACCGGTGGTACCCGCAACCAGAAGATGCGGGAATTTGGCCAGATCAACCACCACCGGCGCACCGGCAATATCCTTGCCAAGCGCCATTGGCAGGCTTGAACGATCACTGGCCCAGCTATCATGATCAAGAATATCACGAAGCATCACGACCTGCCGGTCTTCGTTTGGCAACTCGATGCCAATCACATTCTGGCCGGGCACCACGGCAACCCGAACTGAAATGGCGCTCATTGAACGGGCAATATCATCGGCAAGCGAAATCACGCGTTGCGATTTGGTGCCGGGTGCAGGGTTCAAATCATAGCGGGTGACAACCGGCCCACAGCGCACATCGGCAATCGTGCCATTGACGCTGAAATCCGATAGAACATTTTCGAGCTGGCGTGCATGATCTTCAAGAATCGATTTTGACGGGCCTGATTGAGCTTTTGCGGGTGGATTCAACAGGCGGGCAGGCGGCAATTGGAATCCCAAAACATTTCCAAAATCAAACATTTCCTGCTTGACATTCTTTTTGGTGGCGCGCGGTGACCGCGCTTTGCCACCCGCGGCCTTATTGGCATTCTGGTCAGCCACATGACCAGCCGCATCGGCAACAAGCACCGGTTCTTGGCGTTGTCTTGATGGTTTTGCTTTGCGCGGCGGTTTTGCCGCAACCCGCTGTTGCACATTATTGACCGAACCCGCAACCTTTTGGCCAAAGCCAGCGATAATTTTTAACAAAAGTCCGATTTTACTGGTCTTGCCCGATCGTTTTAACCATTGCCGGGGCGAAATTGCCACCACCCATAGCCATGATAACAAGCCAAAAAACAGCGCCGCACCGCCAACATAATGGTTCGTCTCTAGCCCCATAAAGGAAGGTATCGGCTGCATGACCCGCATGATCATTCCAATGATCACCGCGCCTGCCGCCCCGCCATTATCACTGGCACTGCCACCATCAAGCGCAAAAAGACCACCAGCCAGAAAAAACAGACTTAATGGCAGAACAATAATCCGAAATCGTATCCATGGCACTGGCTGTTTCCGGAAATAGGACAAGCCCCAGAATAACGGCACCAAAGCCAGAAAAAATGACGCAAGCCCAATTGCCGCATAAAGCCCCGCCGAAATATTGGCACCAACTGGCCCAAGCCAATTGGCCACAGGCGCCGATGAAATCTGATTGTAAGACGGATCGTTTTTACCAGCGGTGATAAGCGCAATCAGCAACAAACCCGATATCAAAAAAAGCCCAAGACCAAAAATTTCCATTAACCGATTTTGCAAAAACTGCATCATCGCAATGGAAAAAATGGGTTTCTTGTCGTCACTATCGGCCATGACTTTCCTTATAGGGTAAATCTGTGTGGCAATCTAGGCATTGCCATAAGCATTGTTCCTAATCAAAGGCATTATCATTGCTGGCTTTTATAAATTTTCGCCACCCGTGAAAGCCCCTCATCGGTGCTTTCAGCATTATGAACAAGCGCCAATCTGACATAGCCAGCACCCGGATTGCCATCTTCGGTTTCCAGACCCATAAAAGATCCGGGAACAGCCTTTACCGCCTGTTCGGCCATCAGCCTTTCGACAAATTCAATATCATCATCGACCTTGAGCCACAGGAAAAAGCCGCCTTGCGGTGGGGCGATGCCAAGATGTTTTTCAACAAGGGCGAAATTGGCATCATAATAGGCACGGATTGCCGCAACATGCGCCTCGTCATCATAAAGATCGGCAGCAACCGCCAAAAGCGGTGTTGGCACCAGTGATCCACCATTGCCGACAAGTTTTAAATATTGCGCCACAACCTGCCTGTCACCAACCATGAACCCCGCACGAAGACCAGCCGCACCCGACCGTTTTGACAGTGAATTCAACACTACCAAATTGGCCAGCGGATCAGCATCGCCAGTGATGCCATCTTGACGTGCAACCAAGGCGGCGGCCTGCATCAGACCCGTTGGCGGACTGCCCCGCCAAATATCAGCATAGCATTCATCCATCACCAGCAGAAAATCATGTTTACGGGCAAGCCGAATTACATCGACCAGATAATCCATATCCATAACGCTGCCTTGCGGATTTGTCGGGCTGCACAGATAGAGAATGCTGGCGCGGTCAAGATCGGCAGATGCAACCGCATGAAGATCAGGAAGAAAATTTTGATTGGCACCGCTATTCAGCCATATCGTTTCCCCGCCACTGGCAAGCGCACCGGCGCGCCATGCATGGTAAAAAGGATTGGTTGCCAGCGCCGCGGCATTGGGCTTGCTTGCCGTTACCAGATGGCCAAGCAAATGAAGTGGCTCGCGCGTTCCGGGAACCGGAATGATTTGGCTTGCATCGGCAAGCCCTGCCGCTTCGGGCCAACGCCGCGCGATATAACCTTCAATCGCTGCGGTAAAACGCGGGCTTCCCGTTGCCTTTGGATAGAATTGCCATTGGTCATTATGACGCGACACGCTGTCGATCAACAGGGCGGCTGGCGGCTGTTGTGGCTCACCAATCGACA
>Ga0181557_1005500_pt1 | contig 11384 bp, 9 predicted proteins | sample 011ome_23_FD_148632 | JGI IMG/M metagenome (GOLD analysis project Ga0181557, IMG submission 148632) | Coastal salt marsh microbial communities from the Groves Creek Marsh, Skidaway Island, Georgia - 011506CT metaG (spades assembly) | ecosystem: Environmental > Aquatic > Marine > Intertidal zone >... | reverse complement strand
GCGGCCGTAGCCGAGTGAGAAGATCACACGGTCACGGCTCATCGCGTGTGCCTGACGGAGGGTCACAGCGACAAACGGTTCAACACTCTCTCGGGTAAAGAACTCCGAGACATCTGTCCGGTTTTGGACTTCGCGCGATACTCCTTCAAAGACTCTTTGGGCGTGACGGGCACTGGCCGTGATGACCATCAGAGACTCGTGTGGGCTGGTGAGCGCGTGGTTGATGACGTGGTCAACCACCGCCCGTACTTCAGCGTCAACGCTTTCGATGACACCGGTGATGGGGTCAGGAAGGCCGTAACCGTCTTCGACCACGTCGACTGCCACACTTCTGTGACCCAGGAAACTTCCCGCCCATGGCAGTGACACAATCTCACCGGCATAGAGGTTCCGATCGACCAAATCAGCGAGATCATCGCCCGTGACCCGATAACTGCGGGTCAAAGCGTGGCCGGGAAGCAGTTCGGAGAGGACTCCGAATGCCGACTGTGGGTGAAGTGAATCGGGATCAGCTATGTGATGCTGACCCTCGGGCTCCACACCCACGCTGAAGACTTCGGGCCGCTGAACTACTGGGTCACCAAACGCCACCACTTGCTTGCCCCGTCGGATGGCCGGTGCGACCTCCGGAAGGGTGACGGAACCAGCATCAGCCACAATCACCACATCAAAGCTCTGGGTGGGGGGCAGCTTGGCAATGTCGTAGGGGCTCGCTAGCCAGACCGGAGCCAACGCGCGAGAAAGATGCGGTGCTCTCTCGTGAAGCTCGCCGGGAGTCATTCGCCCGGACTTCAGAGCACCCTTCAACCACGATGCCTCGTCGGGCCAATCCATCAAGCCCACCGACCAACGCTCTGCAAGTTGCCAGGCGAGTCGCTTCGCGTTTGAGGCGGCGTGGGCTTCGTCGACCAGGCGGAAATCCGATTCAAGACGCTGCAAAATGTTGGTGTCTTGGCCAAGCAAATCTTCGTTGCCGCGCAGAATGTGTTCGAGCGCGGCGCGCCACCAGGCCAATTCCAGTTCGCTCGCGACGTGGTCACCGGTTACATGGCGGTTTGCAAAATCGTCTACCAATTCCGACAGGTGAAGTTCTTTGAGCGTGTCCGTCACTTGGGCGCGCTCTTCCAGAGTCTTCAGAACCTCGGATTCTTCAGCGAGCTTGTCCAAGTGAGCGCTCAGGGCATCAAGAGTCATCTGTGACAGCGTCTGACCGTCGCCACCGAGAGTGTCGTCGAGTTGATTGATGTCTTGCTCGACTTCTTGCAGTAGCGGCTGCAGATCCGCGAGACCCGGGGGCACGGCAGGGGGGTGACCCGTTTCCACGAAGCGATTCCACAGCTGACGTTGCGAATTGATGCGAATGAGGGCTTCGTGCAAGTCAGCGACGTGCATACCCGGTCGGATGTATTCCTTGGCAAGCGATTTGAGGCGCCGACGCTGGACACGACCGAGCTCATTGGCCGTCTCATTTGGGCCCGTCGCTGTGATGAGGTCGGTGAGCGCCCGGTCAAACACTGCCGGCTGGAAGCGATCCAGGCTGTCTCGAATATCAACAAGCAAGTGAATAAACAAGGCCAGTTGAGAAAAGTCCTTGGGCGCCGGCAAGGGTGTTTGCTCTAGGACCGGTGTGGCCGCCTCCACCAAACGGGGAAGGGTGTCAGACACGAGACGCTTGGCCATGTGTTGCGAGCGCTGAGCATGCTCGCGGTCTCTAAATTCCACACCGTACCAGGGCGAATCATTCGGGCCGAAGCGGAATTGGCCCAAGTTGGCTGCCTCTCTGAGCAACCCGGCTGCCTCGTCGCGGCGGTGCGCAAGCGCTACCAGCGCTTCAGAATTGAGTTTGACGGTGGTCTGTGGCGGGTTGTCCTGAAGGCTCAGGCTCGAAAGCCAGTGCACCGCCTCGAGGAAGCTCACACCGAGGGTGCTATTGACATGGCTAAGAGCTGCTCGGTAGCGAACGATGACATCGCGCAGCCGCTCCAGCGCCCCGTCGACGTCACTAGAGTCGACGGGCCGAGCCTGTTCGTTGCGTCCGATGGAACGGACGAGATCTCTGCGGAAATCCCCCAGGCGAATAGCCATGCCGGTGAGTTTGGTGCGAGCTAGCCGATCGCTGATGGCGTTGAGCGTCGCGCGTCGCGGGCTCACCACTAGGACCTTCTTGTTATTCGCGACAAGCGCCCCCAAAGCGTTGACCACGGTTTGGGTGCTGCCCGTACCGGGCAAAGTGCGGACGGTCATCGAGTTGCCCGCCAATATGTGGGTGACGATGAGGTCTTGTTCGGTGTCTGCGTCGACAATGAGGCGGTCGACTCCGGGTGAGCGACGATCGGAGTCGGGAACTTCCACGGGCACGCGCGAGCCGCGAACCTCAGATAGTGCTGAGGGATTACCACCCAGGGCGTCCAAGATGGGGTGGGAAAGATTCACCGCATCGGCTAAGAGCGGGGCTGCGATATCGGCGAAGCTTCCGACAATCAGCTGTGCTTTCACGCTCACGTCGTCTCGATGAGCTGTGAGGTCCCTCAAACGATCGAGAGCAGCGTTAGGGCGGAATGCTCCGTGGTCATCGGTTAGTCGGACGAAGGCATCAGCATCAAGATGAAGCTCTAAGTGTTTTGCGAACTCTCGCTGCAACGCCGGATTCAATTTGATGCCGGAGCGCTGGAGGGTGAACTCAATATCAGAGCCGCGACGACGTATTGCCATAGGACGAAGTAGAAGGGGACCGCGATAGGTAATCTCGTCGTGACGCCACTGCACCAAGCCGATGCCCAATTGAATCGAGTCAATACCCCGAGCGTGAACTAGCTCGGTGTGGTGCTCGAGCAGTCGGGTGGCAGCGCGGTGGGCGGTGCGCCGCTGGATGTCATCGCGCACCAGTGCGCTCAGAAGCGTGGGGGAACCCGCAATCAGCCTCGCCAGACCTCCGGGGTGGCTGTGGCTCAAATCGACCCGGGTGGTGGGGTCATCGCTCAACTGAATCAGGGGGTTTGGGCCGCCAATTGTGGCTATGTGGCTGCGCCACTCATCCCAGGCGGACGCCGCCTGATTCACCGGCAGAACATCGGGGTCACCCACCGACACCTGAGCAGCAAACTGGCTAGTCGAAGGGAGGGCCTCGTTCCAGAGGTCAGATTCCCCCTGATTGTCATCCACCGAATCGACACGCCACACGCCAAAACACTACGGGGAGCCTCTCATGGCTCTGGGTATCCCACGCCGAGGCCTAAAACCCCCGATTTACCGGCTCAGAGAGCCGCTGCAGCAGAAGATTCGATGGCCAAACCAGCCCGATAGCGCTCCATGAATCGGGCATAGCCGGCGAGGTCGTCCGGGTTGGGCTCAACCGTGTGGCTGCGGGAATCGCTAAAGACCACCTCATCGAGGTAACGGGCTAATTCCGTGTGTTCGGAGGCGGAAAAAGCCGCTAGCACCGCGATACCCCAAGCGCCCCCCTCCGAGGCGCTCTCCGCCACAGAAACAGGGGCGTTGATGGCTGCCGCGAGAAATCGTTGCGCCACCCCCGCAGTACGGAACATGCCACCGTGTGCCGACATTCGATCAAGCCCGACACCTTCTTCGTCCAGCACCGCCATACCAATGCTGAGTGTGCCGAACACGCCATAGAGCTGCGCGCGAATGGCGTTAGAAAGAGTGAATTCACTATCAGGGGTGCGTACAAAGAGTGGCCGCCCCTCCCCCACACCCGTGATGGGCTCACCCGCGAGGTAGTTGTAGGCCACGAGTCCCCCGGCGTCACTCGAGCCAGTGAGCGCTTCGGTGAATAACAGGTCATAAACCTGATCGGCATCGTGAGAGGTACCAGCAATTTCGGCAAAGCGTCGGAACATTCCTACCCACGCAGCCAGTTCACTCGCGCCGTTATTACAGTGAACCATCGCCACAGTGTCGCCAAGCGGAGTGGTGACCACATCGAGCTCGTGGTGAACTTCGTTAAGTGGTCGCTCCAGCACCGCCATCGCGAAAATACTCGTACCGGCACTGATGTTGCCGGTTCGCGGTGCTACCGCATTAGTGGCAACCATTCCCGTTCCGGCATCACCCTCAGGAGGGCACATCAACGCACCAGGTTGCAGGCCACCGCTCGGGTCAAGCAGCTTCGCCCCCTCTGCCGTGAGAAGCCCTGCGGAGTCGCCTGCCACCAATACCTTCGGCATGAGTTCGCGAAGGGAACAACACAAGACCGAAGAGCTTTCCAGGGCGTCGAAGGCTTTGATCATCGCGGCGTCGTAATCACGGGTCGCCGTGTTAATGGGGAACATTCCGGACGCGTCACCGATACCCAAAACTCTCTCGCCCGTGAGCTTCCAATGCACGTATCCCGCGAGAGTCGTCACAAACGCGATGTTTGAAACATGCTCAGCCCCCTCCAGGATGACTTGCTGAAGATGGGCGATTGACCAGCGCAGGGGGATGTTTACGCCAAAGAGCTCTGTGAGTTGCGCGGCGGCATCCCCTGTGTTGGTGTTGCGCCAGGTGCGAAACGGCACGAGAAGTTGGTCGTCTGAATCAAAGGCGAGGTAACCGTGCATCATGGCCGATACCCCAAGCGAGCGCACCGAGTTCAGTTCGACGCCATGGGCTGTTTTCACTTGCTCGCGAAGATCAGAGACGGCTGCAGCCAGACCCCTCCACACCTCGTCAAGGTCGTAGCTCCACAACCCATCGACCAGTTGGTTTTCCCACTCAAAGCCACCAACGGCTAGAACCTCTGAGGGGTTCTCTCCGACCAGACAGGCCTTGATCCGGGTGGAGCCCAATTCGATGCCGAGGCTCGCTCCACCTGAGGTGATGATGTCGGCAGGCTGGGTCATCAGCGGTCGTCCTCGTGTTGGCCATACACATTTTGATAGCGGGAATACAGGGCATCAATTTTGTCTTGAGGAATGGGAATGAGTTCTCCCCCTTGGCGAGCAATGTGGGTATTGCGCGCTGCGTCTTCACACATCACAGCAGCCTTCACCGCATCTTGTGGACTCACTCCAATCGTGAACGGCCCGTGGTTTTGCATCAGAACGGCCCGCGAGCGGTGGTCACGGAGAGTGTCGACGATTCCCTTCCCAATGGAATCGTCACCAATAATCGCAAAAGGCCCAATCGGAATCGGCCCGCCAAACTCATCAGCCATTCCCGTGGTGACACAGGGGATTTCTTCGCCTCGAGACGACCAGGCTACGGCGTAGGTCGAGTGGGTGTGAACGACACCGCCCACCTCAGGCATGTGGCGGTAGACGTAAGCGTGGGCGGCTGTGTCGCTCGACGCATTGCGCTCACTGCCCAAGGTTCCCTCGACAACTTCACCGTCGAGCGTGCAGATCACCATGTTTTCTGGTGTCAGATCGTCGTAGGCAACGCCAGAGGGTTTGATCACGAAGTAGTCCATACCGGCCACGCGGCCAGAAATGTTTCCCCCCGTCCACACAACCAGGCCGTATCGGACTAGTTCTGCGTGCAATCGGCATACTTCTTCGCGCATCGCACGAATCTCGGGTTTGGCGTCTAATTCGTGAGCCACAGAACTCCCTTTCGCGGTGGATTGACCGACGTGCCCCTGGAGGGACTCGAACCCCCAACCCTTTCCTTAGGACGGAACTGCTCTTCCATTGAGCTACAGAGGCTGACCCCCAAAGTCTACCGGCGCCCTTCCCGCGCTAGCGTGGGAGTAATGAAGATTTATCTGGTGACGATGGGGTCGCGCGGAGACAACGAACCCTTCCGTGCCCTCGCGCTCGAAGCGGTTCGCCGGGGTCACGACGTGCACTTCGCCCACACCAGCGATTTGCCTCAGAATCCAGAAGCGCCCTACACCGAATGGGAATTGCCCGGGTCCGTCAGCGCCTTCATTGCGAACCAGGGCGTAAGTGTCATCACAGCCTTGCGCGAATACAAGGAGGTCGCCCTCCCCCTCCTTCAGGGGATTTGGGACACCAGTAGTAAACAAATTAGAGAGCTCCAGCCTGACGTCGTGGTCTACCACCCGAAGGTTCAGAGCGCGCCGGTCATCGCACACGAAGTGGGCGCGCACGCGGTCATCAGCGAAATCGTGCCCATGCTCACGCCCACTCGCGAGTTCGCAGCCGCCGGAATCCCTCTTAGGCTCCCCGGCTGGCTCAATCGGGCGAGCTATTCACTCGTTGCCGCTGGTATCGCTGCCTCTGGTAATCAATCGAAGAACCTGGCTAAGCAGCTCGGGGTCAGCTCCTGGGCTCCCGATCAGGTGCTCTGCCCAGTCAGCCGGTCGCTCGTGCCCCAACCTGGTGATTGGCCGAACACTGCCGTGATTACCGGTCAGTGGTGGCATCACTCCACTGAATCTCTCGATAACGCACTGCAGGATTTCGTCGCCTCAACGAATGTTCTTTACGCCGGTTTTGGGTCGATGAAACGTGGTGACCCGCAAAAGCGGGCCCAGGTGATCGCGGCAGCCGCTCGAGAGCTCGGAATGAAGGTGCTGTTCGTGACGGGGTGGGGTGGTCTGAGTCTCCCCCGCGACCTCGCCAACTCCCCCGATGTGATGGTTCGTGAGAGCGTTCCCCACGAAGCACTGCTTCCCCATGTCTCTCTCGCTATCCATCACGGTGGTTCAGGCACGATCCACGCCCACCTCCGCGCCGGGGTGCCAAGCGTCATCATGCCTTTCATCGCCGACCAGCCGTGGTGGGCGTGGCTCCTGCATCGGGCGGGGCTAGGCCCCGCAGCTCTCTCACCCAACACTCGCTCGGCCTCAACAGTGGTTTCAGCCTTGCAGCAAGCGAACCTCGCGCGCCCGGCCGTCGCAAAAGCGTCCGAGGCGATGTCGCGCGAAAACGGAGTCGCCACCGCGATGGACGCTATTGAATCGGCTTACGCCGCCTGAGCCAGGTATTCCTCCCAGTGCGGCTGAGGTCGCTCGATACCGCGCACCAACCACGCGGAACCATACGGGGCTTTCGGGGCCGTGTGAAGCTGCCAGCCCATTTCTTGGGGGGTGCGGTCGCCTTTGATGTTGTTGCATTTGAGGCAGCAAGCGACCAGGTTCTCCCAGGTGTCTTGCCCTCCCCGCGAGCGCGGGACAACGTGGTCGATGGTGGTAGCGCCGTGGCCGCAGTAAGCACACCGGTTGGAGTCTCGGCGAAGTACCCCACGACGGGAAACTGGAACGGTGCGGGTATGGGGCATGCGCACATAGCGAGAGAGCACAACGACCGTAGGTCGCTGAAACTCGCCCACCACCGTGCGCACCGGGTGGGCCTGATCTGTCTCCAAAATGTGTGCTCGCCCGTTCATCACTAAGACCAGTGCCCGGCGGTAACTCACCACGGAGAGCGGTTCGTAACCAGCATTCAAAACGAGGGTGCGCTGGGCCGGATCATTCAACGCCACCTGAGTGGGTCGGTGCAGTAATTGGGTCATGATCCCTCCTCCGGCGTCCGTGTCGAGGACACAAAAAAGGGCACTGTCTTCAGACAGTGCCCAATGGCGTGGTGTGGCAGACACACGAGCGCGCGTGGCCGGTGCCCTACCTGTATCCGGAATTGCGTGCGAGAGTCGCAGACTGCCGGTGCATCGGGCGTCATAGCTCTCTCCTTCCCGCACTGCTACGGCCGGATATCCCGAGTGTATTGCCCCACCCTCGTGTTTTCGGGTATCGAAACACAGGGCTAGCTCGTGTCCGCTAGGTCGCGACGTAAAGATGGAGTGCGAGGTCATCTGTGAGGGTGAGCGGCTCGTTGACCTGGAGCGAGCGAATCTGAATCACTCCCGTGCTTTCTCGCTTCGCGGCCACCTGAGAACCTGGAAGGATTCCCTTCTCGTGAAGCAGCTTCAACATTCCCGGATCAAATTGGGCGGGCTCGCCGATCCGTCTTAGAAGACCGGTGGTTTCCTCCTGTGACACAAAGTCGGTCAGCCGGATGACTCCGTGGAGAAAGGGTGCCGCCTTAGTTCCGCCAATGAGGTCCAGCTCGGGAATGGGGTTTCCATAGGGGGATTCGGTGGGGTGTCCGAGCATCTCAATGAGTCGCCTCTCAACGGCGTCACTCATCACGTGCTCCCAGCGGCACGCTTCGTCGTGAACGAGCGACCAATCTAGGCCAATCACATCGGCTAAGAGCCTCTCGGCCAGTCGATGCTTTCTCGCTACCGACACTGCTTTGCCCCGCCCCAGTGGAGTAAGCGAGAGAGTGCGGTCAGACTCCACCACGAGGAGACCATCCCGCTCCATCCGCCCGACGGTTTGTGACACCGTCGGGCCCGCGTGTCCAATGCGCTCTGCGATGCGAGCGCGAACCGGAACAATTCCCTCTTCTTCCAAATCCAAAAGGGTGCGCAAATACATCTCTGTCGTGTCGACAAGATCCGTCATTAGCTACCCCTCAGACCGGCAACAGTGGGAACAGTTTAGCCGGGGGCCTAGGATTGAGCGGGTGAGCGCAATCACGATTCCAGTGGAACTTCGCCCCCTCGATGGCCGTTTTGGCGCAGGACCCTCCAAAGTTCGTGCCCAGCAAATTGATCACTTCATCGCCTCTCAGGGGATGTTGGGAACGTCCCACCGACAGGCTCTCGTGAAGGATTTGGTCGCTCGGGTGCAATCGGGGTTGGCGCAACTGTTCCGACTACCCGATGGCTACGAGGTGGTGTTGGGCAATGGTGGTTCCACCGCTTTGTGGGATGCACTCGCGGCCAGCCTGATTAGAACCCGAAGTGCTCATCTCAGTTTTGGCGAGTTTGGTCAGAAATTTGTCGCCAGTGCAACCACGCCGTGGCTGGAAGCACCCCATGTTGTGGCAACCGAGCCGGGGACGCGCGGCGTCCTCGAAGCAATTCCCGGTGTCGATGTCTACTCCTGGCCTCATAACGAAACGTCCACGGGTGTGTCCGCCGCAATTTCACGTGTTCCCGGGACCGAAGGCGGGGCTCTCACAGTCATTGATGCGACAAGCGCCGCTGGTGGCATCGATTTCGACGTGCGTGAAACCGACGTCTACTATTTCGCGCCACAAAAAAACTTCGCGAGTGATGGTGGGCTGTGGTTTGCCCTGATGTCCCCGGCTGCCATCGAGCGAGTGAGCGAAATTGCGGCGAGTGATCGCTATATCCCCCCGTTTTTAAGCCTTCAGCAAGCGATTGACAACTCTCGGCTCAATCAGACGTTGAACACTCCTGCACTCTCAACCCTGTTGTTGATGGAAGCACAAGTGCAGTGGATGGTGGAGCTCGGCGGCCTCACGGCCTGCGCCGAGCGCACCGGAGCTAACTCGTCTCACCTCTACCAGTGGGCTGAAGCTCACCCCTTGCTCTCACCCTTTGTGACAAACCCCGCCGATCGCTCACCCGTGATTGTCACAATTGACGTCGATGAGAGCATCGACGCCACCGCCCTCACCTCCACGCTGCGCGCCAACGGAATCGTCGACACCGAGCCGTATCGGAAACTCGGGCGGAACCAGGTGCGCATCGCAACGTTTGTCGGCATCGAACACGATGACGTGACGCGCCTTGCCGCGAGCATCGACTACGTGCTCGAGCGACTAGCGGACTAGTCTTCGTCGAGATCGACGTGGTCAAACACGTCGTTGGGCTCCTCGGGAATCTCCAGCGCCGAGGGGTCGAGATCTAATTGATCGATGTCGATGCCAACGAGCGCGTCGTCGATATCCAGATCGTCGTCATCGTCGTCATCCCCCGATGAGTCGTCGCTCTCCCGCTCCGCTTCCAGGCGCTGATACTCCTCGAGCCGATCGGCCCATGGCACCCAGTCGGGGGCGAGAAGTGCACCCTCACCGGGAAGAAGATGGGTTTCCAATACCCCTAGTGCACCGCCGTCACCATCGCTGAGGGTAACCACCCAATTCCATCCCGGGTATCCCGGGGTGAGACAGGAGAAGAGAACGGTGTGAACTCCCTCCAGCGTGGTTACCGAGTGGAGCTCACCAATGTGTTCTGTCGGAGCCGCCCCGGCCAAACCCTCCCGAGCAGCCGACACGACCGAGGCTTCGTCGATACTGGGCTTCTTCTTAGCCATCGAACTCGTCAGCGACTCGGCGAAGCATCGTGGCTACTTTCTGCGAATAGTCGCGCTCGGGGTAGCGACCCCGGCGAAGATCCCCACCGACCTTGTCGAGAACCTTCACCAGGTCCTCAACGATGACGGCCATGTCGTCAGCAGCCTTTCGATCGGTGCGCTGCCACTGAGGCTGGTCAATCACCCGAGCGGAGAGTGCCTGGGTGCCTCTCTTGCCTTCGACAACCCCAAAATCGAGCCGCGTACCCGGCTTCACGCGAACACCTTCTGGCAATGCCGAGGCGTGCAGGAACACCTCTTGACCGTCATCGGACTGGATGAAACCGAATCCTTTGTCGTTGTCGTAAAACTTCACTTTGCCAGTAGGCATTTGATGCTCCTTCATGCGGGCGCGAGGCCTGACCCCTCCACAATAGTGCCGGGTTCTGCTCGATAAGCTGGGGGGATGGCTGCCGATACTCCGCCTCCCCCGTCACGGCTTGAACGCGTGTTAGCGACGATGGTCGCGGGAGTTATTGGTTTATCGGTGTTGTCGTTTGTGGCAATTATTGTGGCGACCTGGAGCGGGTTTGGCCGGGCCGATTTTGGCGCAGGCTTGTGGCCGATCGTGACAATGATTCCCCTCATGGGTCTCCCCTTGGGTTTTGTGTTGATCATTGCGTTACTGGTGGTGAGTACGAGACGTCGCCGTCAAGGTTGGTCTCCGGGTGAGCAGGGCTAGCGCGGCGATCGGCCTGATCGACGCCTTATTCGACTTCTCTCCCCGCGACCTGGCGCAGGTACTTAACCTGCGGGCGATACCTCCCCGTGATGAGTGGAGCCTCACCGACCTAGCACTCGCACTGTCGTCTGAGGAGTCAGTGTGGCATCACGTGAGCCAACTCACCACCGAGCAGGTGGAGACTCTTCGCGAACTTCCCAGTCACGCCACTAGTTCTGATCACTCGAGGCTTACCCGCACTCTGTTGGCCACCGAGAGCAACGGGCCGCTCGTACTCGATCCCGTCGTTCAGCACCTTCTTTCGTCGCACCCGCGCGCTGAAACGTCTCCCGGCGCGCGCCCCCCTGAAGAAGCAACAGAGTGGGCAGCGGTCGACGTTTCGGGCGTCTTTGGGTATCTGGAGAAACTGGAAGCCCTAGTTGACTGGTTTTCTCGCCACCCGGGAGAAGCGCCAAAAGAATCCGTCATTTCTGCTCAACTCAATTCCTCACCAACTGCGGTGAGTCAGACACTCGAGGGAGCAGTGCACTTAGGCCTCCTGAGCAGAGTCGGGCACGCCGTTTTTCTCACCGGGTTTGCGAGCGCGTGGCTCAATCAGGGCGCGAAAGATAAATGGGCCACGCTGCTCGA
>Ga0181557_1005497_pt1 | contig 11387 bp, 6 predicted proteins | sample 011ome_23_FD_148632 | JGI IMG/M metagenome (GOLD analysis project Ga0181557, IMG submission 148632) | Coastal salt marsh microbial communities from the Groves Creek Marsh, Skidaway Island, Georgia - 011506CT metaG (spades assembly) | ecosystem: Environmental > Aquatic > Marine > Intertidal zone >... | reverse complement strand
ACCGAAAATCGCGTCACCCCCGCGAGATTCGGGCGCGAAAGACGGTACGTCGCAGCGTCGGCATCGTGATGGTAAAGACGTGCTCGCCGGGTCGACGCGGCGGGCGTTTTGTGAATTTGTGTTGGCATTTTTCGCCGTTAATGACGCGGCGTTGTTGCGCCCGGTGCTCGCGCAACGCGTACTGTTCGGTAACGTCGCCCGATTTTCCGCGAGTGATGATCCAAGTATGCAAATTAGGATGTTACACGTGATCAAGGAGGACATCATCAGTGCTAAAAGCGGAGTTCCGGCACGATTGCGCGCGGCGCTCTTCGGAGACGTTACGCTCGAGCAGCTCGCCACTATGGCTGGAGGAGAAGACGTCGACGACGAGGCTTCGACATCTGGTCGTGTCGCGCGCGATGCGCGCGAGGTGCTCTGTGAACTTTTCACCAATCCCGCGCACGGTTTGTGTCCCGAAAGGTCGGGCGCCGCACCGAAGAAGTGTCAATCAATCGTGCGGTTGCTGCAAAAATTGCGTCCAATGGATTGCGAGGCGCATTTGACCATTCTTTTACGCGCGTGCGAAACGCATCCGGCGCTTGCGATGATGTACTTGCCGAACGCCAAGTATGCACTGGAACCTCGATTGTCGGTGCATTGGCTCGCCGCAACGGGTTTAATTGGGAGGGTATGCGTGGCGGCGGCGGCGGATGCGTCCGCGAGCTCCGCCGCCGCCCGAGCCGACGGAGCCGCGCTCGTAGTCGGTGAAAGCGAAGGTTTGGCGTACGTGAAGGCTGTCATCCCACCGGGACTCACCAAACAGACACTGGCGAAAGGCATAGCGCACGCATCTCCGATGATTCGCCACGCTGCGTTGTGTTTGTTGCTCAACGTTACAAAGGCTGTCGGCGCGCGTGTGGCGTACCTCGAGTCGGCGATTCGAGAAGGCGATATGAAACGCCGCGGCCGCGATCACCGCTCGTGGCGCTTAGATGATTTACTCGCCTACGCTAGGCTCGGCGCGTCGACGATGTTGCCCGACGTGCAATCCATCATGGCGGCGTACACCGCGAGTAAAGGTGGGAAGGAGAAGGACGCCGCTGCAATGGTGCTCATGCGCTGTCACGCGTTAAACGCCATCGCGGCGTTTGTGACCATCGTCCCGGATGCCCTCATGGACGCGAAGATTGATTTGAACAAGTTACTACCGACGAATGACCCCACGAGTTTGCCACACGGTGAGCTCGCGGCTGTCATCAACGTGTTATGCGCGGCGAAAGGGCTAAGAGCCGAAGGCCAGTCGCCAGTCGCGACGGTCGTGGCGGCGACGACCGGACACGACACGGGCGTGAATCAAGGACACATTCTCTCTGTTCTTCGCGTCGCTTTATTCGCATCGTCTGCGAGCGCGCGAGACTCTGCGAAGTCGCTGGCGAAGCACTATTTAGTGACATCTGGCGCGCTCGATAGACGAGCCGACGAGGCGGATGTTTGGATCGATGTGCTCGCGTCAGCAGCGTCGCTTACGGATGCGCGAGACGGTAAAGATGTCATCATGGCATGCACGGAATTCTTAGCTGAAGCCACGACGGTGGCGTCGCGTCGCAGGTTCAAACACGACGCCACGGTACAAACTTTGCTAAAAAAGCACGCCGCCGAACGTCCGGAGCGTTACGCGGTGACGGGTGAAGTTGAAGACGAATATCTCGCGCGAGCTGCGAGCTCCGTCAGTGCACTCGCCGCAACGTCGGCAGAAAACGTTGTCAAGGTGCTCAAGAGCGCGAAACGTTCGAGGGAATTCAAGCTCGCGGTTTGCGTGTACGTGTCGGCGGTGTTCATGACGCTCGTGCCGACGTCGTTTGATCCTTGGGCATCCGCGCTGTGCGCGTCGATGTCGATTCACGGCACCGTTGCCGCCGCTGAGAAAGACTCGATCGACGAGATTGCTGCCGAGTATCCCGCAATGTCATCGTTGCGACACTTTCTCAGTCAATGCCTGGCGACGCCGGATACGAAGCGCTCGACAAAGAAAAAGGCCAAGCCGCCGCCGACGCGCGTAAATTCGTCGTCGCCGCTCGAATGGACATCCACGCAGATCGCGTCCGCGTTATCCGACGGCGTTCCGGATGAATCGAACGTTGGCGTCTTATTCTTCGCCACGCGCGCGCACGGATCGATGACGAACGTTTTGCGACCGGGCATGGCGGCGAACGTCATGTTTGGCGTATCCGCGGCGCAAACCGACGAAGGCGACCGCGCGCGAGTCATGACTACACTTATTGAAAGCATGGACTGCGCTGGCGTCATTGCATGTATTGCGTCTGGCGATGCGCCCGTCATCGGCGCAGCGCTCGAAGAATCTGGTCCAGCGCGCGAATTATGCGCGAGAGCCCTCGCTTCGTGTCCGGCGACGTACATCCTCCGATCGATCCGCGCGCTCGTGTTTTGGTGCAAATGGAATCACGCCAGAGGCGATACTCGTGCTGTGTCGCGTTTGCTCGAGCTGTGTGCGGTCGCATTGCGGCGTGCGCGTCTCGATGACGGCGTCTCGATGGATGACGCGCGCGCGGCTTTATTTGCGCGAACGTCGCTGTACTCGATTTTAGATGCGTCGACGAGCGGCGGCGTGGCGAATCTCATCACGTTAGACGTCGCGCTCAGTGATGGCGCGGTGTGTGAATTGCACGAACCATACGTGAATCGCGCGGTGGAATCATCGATGTCGCTCGCGCGCGCGTCGATGACATCGAGCGCGGCGAACGCGCACTTTGTCGATGGAAGCGTATCGCTCGTGAGTCTGGCGACGGATGCGGCGAAAGTGTCTCTCCTACGCGCGTGTGCGGATGCACGCGCGTATGACGCTGGAGTTAAGGTTGCCGCGGCGGTGTTGAACGCCCCGCCGCCTACGACGACGCGTAGCGATCGAGCGCGATTCGACGCGATTCGTCTCGCTATTCGTGCAGCGCTCGATCCCGACGTCAGCGTGTTGGTAGTGAACGAGGCGTGCCGAGTCGCCGCGAACGCGCTCGATGCGTTGCTTTCCAGCGATATAACACTGACGTTTTCGGGGTGTGCACCTGATTTGGCTGCCGCGCCCGAAGCGATCGCGTTGATTGACTGCGTAGCGACGAATTCACAGTCGGCTGCGCGCGTGAGACTCGCCGCGTCGTTCGTGGCGCAGTCGGACGCTCTCGCTGATTACTTCGTAGCGAATCCCGCACTAGAGCAAATGACGCTTGAAGACATGATTGGGCTCATGCCAATCGTCGCACATGTGTTTACATGGCTCACGATTTACGGCGCTGATGATCGCGGCGTCGATTTGGCGAAACGCTACCGCGCGATGATTACGAAAGATTTCACCGCTTTGCTCGACGCTGAATCACCGACTTTTAGCGAACACGCGGTAGATGTGTTGGTGTTGAGCGTAAAGCTCGCTCCGATGGATGCTGAAGACGGTGAGACGTTTAGGGCGCACGCGCTTCCTCGTGAGGGATGGGTGACGTCGGCTGGCAAAGCGGACGCTTCAGTCCTCGCCCAAATGGCGACCGAGCTTTACGCCGAAAGCGAGTCTATTGAAGAGCAACTCATGCTCATGACATCAGTCCTTGCGTCGCTCGCGGTGCTCACACCTCCGGGGAAGTCCAAGGCGATCGCACGAGGCGCCGCGTTGGAAAAAATTCTCGCCGAAACGCTCTCGCGCGTGCTCGACGCGCTCGATGGGCGAGACATGAGCGACGCGCAGTTCAATGTCAGCGTCGTGTCCAACGTCGTGAAAGCCACGAAAGCGTTCATCAAGCAATCCGCTGCGCACCGGTTCCGCGCGCACAGGCGATGGGCGATTATTCGAAAAATAAGCGCCGCGCTTGCCAGAGCGCAGTCCCGACAGTTTGAGATGAAAGCTCTGGCAGAGTTCGCCACGGCATGCGTCGTGTCGCATCCTCTGTTCGCGCGCGTGCTCGCCGATCTAGAAAGCGATGTCGATTCGCAGCTTCCGACGAATATCAAGGATACACCGTCGACGGTGAAGTCGATTGTTGAGGTTGCCGTCGACGCGTCGGAGCCAAGCGCTCCGTCAGAGCCGTCGAGCGCGAGCGCTCTGAAACTGGAACTTTTGCGCGTTCTGCACACATTTTGGCGCATGCAAAACGCAAATGGCGAAAATACGTCAAAATCATGCAATCAGTGGCGAGCTGAACAAGTGCGTGTGATACCGACACTCGCGGCTGGTTACGGGGCGACGTTGAGCGAAATCGACCGCACGTCTTTGGATTTAATGCTCGAGATCGACGCAAGCACCGGTGGCGGTGCGCTGCGCTCTATGGGTTATCTTTGGGGCGAGTCCGTTAATCACTTTATCAAGGCTTCGCTCGCTATGAAAAAGCAAAACGAAGGAGACGCTGTGTTTGATGTCGATGATTTGTTGTACTGCGAGCCGTCGTCGGCGCTCATCGCGGCGTCCATTCGCGAGGGCACACCTCCGGATGCTCGTCGCGCTGCGGCAACCGCGGCGAGATTCCCAGTGTCGCGTGGTATACCACTGACCCAGGACACATCGACGGAAGACGAGCACGCAACGTGTGCGGACGAACTTGTTGCGTTTGGGTACGACCCGGCGTGGGTGTTGCCGTTTACGCTCCACGCGCTCAAAGCCGGCGCGATGGATGTTCGGGAATCCATCGCGTGGGGCTTGGCGCCTTTGGCGTGCGCTGCGCTTTCATCCACAAACGACAACATTCGGCAAGTGGCGTATGGTATTTTGCTCACGCTCGAGCAGCAGCTTGATGATCCATTAATGTCGTTCAGAGAGCGCACGCAAGTGCTTTCGTGTTTGAGTTCGCTGAGAAACGCCACGGCGACGCCGATGATTCGATGGCCCTCACCGAGTGCGGTCTTGGCCGCTGAGTGCTTGATGTCGTGTTTGTATCCAGAAACCGACACATTCCTACCTTTGCATCGTCAACTGAACAAACGCGCAGCGCTTGATTTGGATGGAGTGCCGATGTTTTTGCCCATGTTGAATAGCGGCGACATCGAGGCGCGGCAATATCGCATGTGGATTCTTCGTCTTTTACGTGCGTCATTAAAGGATGACATCGACACGACAATGTTTCGCAAGACATTTGCACTCGAGGTTATCATGAGTCACTATTCGACTACGTTGGCGGAGCCGTTCGTGAGATTTATGATGCTCGACGTCGTCTCTCGAGCGTGCTCCGTCGTGCATTCTGCGCGCTTACTCGTCGAAGGTGGTGGCCTGATCGCTTGGTTAGCTTCAGTGGCCACATCGGCGTGCTTGAACGACAAACATGGTATACGTGCTGGAGAAACAACCGCTATTCGTGTAGCCACGGCTCGCATGGCGACGAGCGCGCTCGTGACGTTGATTCGCCACAAGGGTTCCATTTACCTCGGCCCGACGGGCACCGCGGCGGATTACCTATCCGCATTGCACGCCATTCGCGCCGTGCTCTTGCGTCGTGACGAGGCAAGCGCATCAAATGCAGAAATCGCCGCAAGACGCGCCGCTCTAGGACCGTATCTTCAGTTACATATCGAACTCTCCGCGCGGCTTCGCCGACGCATCGCCGAAGTCGGCGACCCGGTGGAAATCGCCAACCTCTGCCGCGCGGTGGACGCCGCGCCCGACGCCGACGCCCTCCGTGACGACATGTTCACAGTCGTCGTCACCTCTGAAGGCGGTGGACAGTACGCCAAGCGATACGTTCACGATGAAACATCCCGCGCGCTCGCCGACGCCGTCGTGTTTTGCGCGGCGTGGGCCGCGGGGCGCGCCCGGGACGTCGCCTCGCGTCATCGCTGTCACGGCGAAGGTGCATTTGAAAAGGTTGCCCATTGGTGCGCATTTGCCCTCGCTAGCGGAGGCCCCGCGTTCGCAGACGCCTTGGTGCACGCACCAGAATGTGGTGGAGCCGCGCGTTTCGCCGCCATCGCTGTCGCGTGCGCTCGAGCGGCGTCGCCTCGCGCGCGCCGGGCGCTCAATCTTCCCCTCATCGCCGCCCAATTGTGCCTATTGCGCACGATTGAGCGCACTGATGACGACACTGATCTTTCAGAGGCCGATCGTGCCATCAAGACGGCGTTGCGATCGCCCGAGTGCGATGCGATTGACGACGTCGTCGGCGCCGCCGCGATGGGCGAGCCAACCGCCGCGCGTTTAGCGCGCGCGTCATTGCGCGCCGTCTTTGCCGGCGTCGACCAGACCGTATTCAACGCGTTGCGACGGCGTGACGTGGCCATTCAAGGCGCCCACGCCGAACGCAGCGGTAAAAAATCAAAGCGCGCGAGAGAGGATAATTCTTCGTCTCGTTCGAAAAAACAAGCGTGACGACGCCGACGCCCGAGACGGGGGACGGGTGGCGCGCTACGACTCGTCGTCGTCGTCGTCAAACGTGTGTACGATTAGCATGTAGCCTATATAATTAGATCACAGTAGTTTTCTGTCTGTATTCAAGAATTTGGAGTTTGGCTAAGCATTTTCTAAATGAAACGCGCGCGAGACGCAAACGGCGAACCATCCACCCCCTCGCGCGCGTCTCCTCGAGCGCGTGGCGCGGTACAGTCGCGCGCGCGACTCCCCGCAGCTCGAGGTACACACATGCAATATGCGTAAATTAGACGTTGACAACCTTAGCGATGATTTGATCCGCAATCGCCGTCGCTTGCTTATCCACTTGGCTCGCCGTGTCCTTCTTCGCGGCGTCGAGCGCCGCCATCGCTTGCGCGATTTGCGCGTCAACCTCCTTCTTCGCCTTATCCGCGGCGGCGGCAACGTCGGCATCCATCTTGCTCTTCAACGCAGCAACCTCAGCGGCAACTTCTTGGCGCGCGGCGGCGATAATCTTCTCCTTCTCCGCCTGTGTGTACGCAAAAAAAATCAATCAATGTCAGTCAGTCAGCTCTATTTTCGCGTCGCGGCACCCACATCCAATGGATAGACAAACCCCAAATAACCCCGATGATGGCATCGACGATCGATCACGCGCGAGACGCGCGATCAATCACGCGCGAGACGCCAACGACGAATCAACACACGCAAAAAATAACGCACAATCAAGTTTTCCACTTCGGCAGAGTTATCCCCCACCGCCGCGAGCTGCGAACGAATGAGCTCATCGCGGTCATCGAGCGCCTTGCCCACCGGCCCGAACATCGTCTTGTCCAAGATCGTCATCAAGATCAAGAACTCGGTCGCGATCAACGGCAGGGTCAAGTTGAAATCGAATAATTTACCCGCTTCGGCGTGCGCCGGCGCGGCGGCGACGATGTTCGCGATGACCGCCAACGTCGCGGGCTTGGTGCAATCGCGCGCGAATCCCGCGGCGCGCGCCGGGATCGACGCCTTGGGCGCCACCGCCTTGGTGGCCTTGGTCGCGGTGGTCGTCTTCGCGGCCTTGGCGGACGCGCGGATCGTGAGCGCGCTCGCGGCGCGGGTGACGGCGGACATCGGCTCTGTGCGTAGTCGCGTGTGCGGTTGTGTCGCGGCGCACCGCGACGACGATGCGCGCCGAGGCGAACGATCGATTGAACGTTCGATCGCAAATACGGTCGTTCGATCGCGCGTGGCTGAGGGTTGTGTTCGTACTGTTTACCCATGCGCGAAGGCGATCGATCGACCGTGGGCGTGGGCGTGGATGTCGACTCGGGTGGAGTGTCAGGTCCCTGGTCACGATCGGTCATTTGTTTTGTGCGCGTGCAATCCCCACCATCGTGGTCGAGATTCGCGTGGCACGCGCGTGGACGACGACGTCCAAAGGGGATGGGCGAACGTGATATAGGTCATGTACATGTAATATATATATGGTGCCTTGTTTAGTAGGTGCACATGGATGGTGCGTGTGTGCGTGTGTGTGTGTGGTCTAGGGGTATGTGGGTGTTGTGTATGTCAGACAGAGGGGTCGTCGTGGTAAACGAGGCACCCGAGCGCGTGGACGCGGAGAGCGTACACGTCTACGAGGAGGAGGAGGAGGAGGAGGAGGAGGAGGAGGAGGACGATGCGGATGCGGTCGTCGTCGTCGTCGCCGTGGGTAGTGGTTGTGGCTGTGGGCGATTCTGACGCTTGGCTTGGGCGGTGGTGGGCACGGCGACGCGCATGGCGACGCGCACGGCGGCGTCAAAGGCGACGGGGTCAAACGCCGTCGCGTCGGACGCGACGGCGCGCGACGTGCGCAAGACGAAGACGCACGTATCGTACGGTGATTGGCGATACGGGTCTCGACGTTGATGCGATGCGCCATCGCAGTATCCGTGGTCCGCGGCGGCGATGAGCACGGAGGCGCGTAAGAAGGCGCTGGCGGTGAGCGTCGCAAAGGCGCGCGTTTCTTTCCATCCGGGCATGACGTAGACAAACGTGAGCGGTTGCTTTGCGAGCTCGGCGCGTTCTAGTAAGGCTTCACACCATGTCGCGGCTTCATCGAGCACGGCGGCGACGAATGGTGGGTTTACCTCGTACGCCCCTCTCGCGGGCTTGAACGCGGCGAACGAACCCACCGAGCCAAACGCGGAATCGACGTCGCCAAACGCGCTGCAATGTCGGGAAAAATACGTATTCATCGGCGACGCGAAGCATTCCATGGTGACCTGAAGCATATCGTGTAACACACGAAAGACATCGGGCGAACACGCGGCTTGAAACCCGTGCCCATGTATGGTTTTGTACCTCAACAACAGGGCAAACATTCTATCGTGAAACGTATCGTCGTCCACGCCCTCGCCAGACTCTCGACCGTCGCCATCGCGCGCATAGTTTGCGTGCAACGTCCGCAACTTATCATACGATTCGTGCGTAATTTTCACGAAACAATCATCGAGTGATAAATCTCTCGAGCGTTTATGCACGGTCATCGTCGCCGAGGCGAGCTTGGCGACGCCGTTCGCGCCTCCGTCGACATACTTTTGTTTAATCTTTTCCAACTTTTCCACCTCGCGCGACGACGCCTGGTGCACGGCGACCTCAATCGCAATCGCTTCGACTTTGCTCAACCCCGCACGCATCAAATCCAACCCTAGTGCCCCCGCCGTGACGCCGTCGTGCACGACGTTTGGCAACAACGCGTCCGCGCCTTCCCCCGTCACGCCGCACATCCCACGCTTCACGCGTTTCCCTCCACTCTCAAACCCCTTCGCGCGCACCGCATCCTCGTACAATTTAGTCGCAAATCTCCAACGCTCGAATGCGAGCTGCGGAGGCGCTTCAATCTTCGCACGCTCGCACGATTCTCGAAACGCTTTACGCACGCGCTTCGCGCCCCTCGCGCGCGCGACTTCAATCCAAGCGCCAACCCGCGCGCTCTTCGGCGTCGCCCGCCGCGCGTCCACATCCGTCAGCACCTTGCACGCGTTCGCACCGCCTCGCGCGGTGACGGTGAAATCGTACGCCAGCCCAGAAGCGCGCACCGTTACCGCCGCCGCCGCCGCATCATCATCACCACCCGCATCATCACCCCCGGTCGCGACGACGACGACGACGCGCTTCGCCTTGGTGAGCTCGTGCAGCGGACCAGTGGTGACGCGGCGTCGTTTCGGCGTCGCCCCCGTCGTCGTCATCGTCAGCGGCGTCGCCGAATGCGTGCGCGCACGTCGTCAACGACCACTTCAAAGACGCAGCCGCGTTCGTCATTCGCATGGGCGACGACGGCATTCTTCGCCGCGCGCGTCGGCGGCGATGCGCGCGGCGGCGCGGTCGGGCGATTGCGAGGACGCCGTCTTCAACGCGCGCGGTGACGCGTCGTCGGAGGCGCCGAACGCGTCGCGGTTCGCGCGCATCGCAGTCGTGGCGTTGCTCGCGTGCAGCGCGCTCGTGATGGGTTCTCTCGCCAGCGTCGCGGGCGTGCGCGTGGGCTTGACGACGACGTCATCGATGGCGCGCGAGCGGCGATCGGAGCGCCGCACGGTGGGTGGTGAGGCGTCGAAGAGTATACGGGGGGACGATAGGCTCGAGGGTAAGCTCGGGACGCGGCGGGGTCGAGACGTCGTCGTCGACGCCGACGCGGCGGACGCGACGGACGCGGCGGCGGTCAAGACGGCGCGTAAGGGTGCGTTTACGTATTGTGTGGTGCAGATCACGACGCCTGCGAACGCGCAGAGCAGATCGGTTGGGAAGTTTAAAGGCGAGGACTCGCCGGCGTTTTCGTCGACGAGTTACACGCACGTGGAAGCGGGCGGAATGAACAAGGATGTGATGTATTCAGCCTTGGCAGGGGCGAAGAAAGATGGGTGTAGGGGGCAGTGGTGGTTTATCGGCGACGACGACACGTTGTTTTACGCTAAAGGAATAGAAACGTGGATGACGCAACGCGCGCCGCAAAGCGAGTGGCTCGTGGCGCACGGAAATCTGTACGAACCAAGAAAACTCGAACAGAGCTGGTTCACTGGAGGAAGCGGCATGGTTCTCACCAATGCTCTAGTAGAGCGAGTGCTCGCCAAGTACGCCGCCGGCGAGCTCACAGCCATCAATGGAGCAGCTTTCCAGCAGTGTAGGTGTTTCGACGTCCCGTTCATGCGCGGTGTTCTCGAGAGTGGGGCGCGCGTGTTTCACCAACCAAACTTATTTTTGGATTCATGCCTCAATTGCGATCGTCGCGGGCTAGTCGGTGTGCCAATCGTATCGTGTCATGCCGCCACCATTTTTCGTCAGGTAAATCCACACGCCTCGGCTAAAGGGGGCGACGACTTTGAAGAAGCCGTGAAAGGCTTGTCTTATGCGCAGGTTGAGGATTTCGCGAAACTGAGCGCAATAGACAGGCGCACCTGGTTCGATGCAAAATGTAACTCTACGAAATAAATGCAGCAGCGCATCGCGTGTGTCGTCGCCGCAGTCATGGATGCGTCTTACATTTTATCCAAACGTCGCCAGCGCGCCACGTCGCCAGCGCGCCTCAAATGATGTTGAGCAACTTCACACGTCGGCACGCGTCGCCGCGCGTCGCCGCGAGCGTCACGGCATGAATCTCGTGACTACGCATAAAACGCAGCTGCACTATGGGCACGGCACGCGCAATCGCGAGGCGCGCACGGCGGTTCGTTGCTGGATAAAGTTGTTCTGTTGGCCTTGCGTTGGTGACGCTATGGACGAACCGGGAGACTGCGCGTACGCGCCGTTGGTGCTGACGTGGTATATTCCGCGCGTGAGGCTGGTCAGCGATGACGATGCCGACGGCGGTTGCGGCGTGGATGGTAAGCTCACTGGAGAGTACGTGAAGAAGTTGGTGACTGAGCTCGACGACGTCTTCGCTGCGCGCGTCTTCGAAGGCACCGGGTCGGTCGAGATTGAGATAAGACGCGGTGCCGAGGCACGTAAGCGTGTTGACTTATATATGTCGACGCTGACTGATCCAAGTTCGCGCCGGATCGAGGCAAAATTCGTTAGCGAGCGGGAGAGCTAA
>Ga0181557_1005492_pt1 | contig 11398 bp, 9 predicted proteins | sample 011ome_23_FD_148632 | JGI IMG/M metagenome (GOLD analysis project Ga0181557, IMG submission 148632) | Coastal salt marsh microbial communities from the Groves Creek Marsh, Skidaway Island, Georgia - 011506CT metaG (spades assembly) | ecosystem: Environmental > Aquatic > Marine > Intertidal zone >... | reverse complement strand
GCAGACTGCGCCAGCAAGGAAACCGGCAGCATGCTCAGGCAGACAACCGAAATACACGAAAACACACCAGGGAAAAAAGTCCTGTGACTCCAGGCCGCGAATTTGATTACAAACACCACAACTCCAACACCAGCGAAATTAAAGCGCCATTGTACCCAATACAATGCGCAATAAATTCGAAATTTTTCAGCGCCCATTTTTTTCCTTTTTCTTTCTTGCAGGCAATACCTGATTGCAGGTCGGAAAAGCGTAGCGCCTTCCGACATAATGTATCCAAAACACCCCTTCACCTTGTCCACAAACGTCGGATGCGGCCTGTGGCCTTATCCGACCTATGGGATTTTATTCTGCCTCTTGCAGGCGGCCCCGCTGTAGGTGGGAAAAGCGTAGCGCCTTCCAACATAATGTATCCAAAACACCCTTTCACCTTGTCCACAAACGTCGGATGCGGCCCGTGGCCTTATCCGACCTACACGGTTTCCCTCTCCGCCTACCTGCACCGCCCACCTTTATCCTTTTTCCTTTATCCTTTTTCTGCTTTTCTCCTTTCCTGCTTGCCTCTTGCCTCCTGTCTCTTGTATCTTCTCTTCCCCCTTCAGAATTTTATGAGCACCGGATTTCATGTTCGCGTTAGTCGACTGCAACACCTTTTACGCCAGCTGCGAGGCCGTTTTCAATCCGGCTGTGCGCGGCAAGCCCGTAGTCGTACTATCCAATAATGACGGCTGCATCATCGCACGCAATGCCGAAGCCAAGGCGCTGGGCATCCCCGGCATGCTGCCCTTCTTCCAGGTACGTAAGCAGGTAGAGGAAGCCGGCTGTCATATCTTTTCCAGCAACTATGAACTCTATGGCGACCTGTCTGCCCGGGTGATGAAGCTGATGGAACCCTATGCCACGGAGATGGAAATCTATTCCATCGACGAGGCTTTTCTGCGCCTGCACTGCAAGGATTACCAGGTTCACGGCCACGCTATCAAGGACATGCTATGGCAGCAGGTGCGCATGCCGGTGTGTGTTGGTATTGCCCCCACCAAGACGCTGGCCAAGCTGGCCAATCATGCGGCGAAAAAGATTCCGCGTTTAAAGGGTGTCTGCGTGCTGGACAAGCCGGAAAAATGGGAATGGCTGTTGGCGCGCATTCCGGTGGACTCAGTGTGGGGCATTGGCGCACGCATCAGAAAGCGTCTTAACGAGATGGGTATTTATAACGCCCTGGAACTGGCGCAGAGCGATGCCAGGTGGCTGCGGCGACGCTTTAGTGTAGTGCTGGAGAAAACCATTCGTGAGCTTAATGGCGAGCCCTGCATGGATCTGGAGCTGGAGCCGGAGCCTAAAAAAGAGATCATCTGTTCGCGCAGTTTCAGCTACAAAATCACCGAACTGCATGAACTGCAGCAGGCGGTCAGCCTGTATGCCTCACGGGCCTGTGAAAAGATGCGCCGGCAAAAGGGCCTCACTGCCAACCTGTGGGTTTACCTGGAAAGCTTCCATAATGGGGAGCGCTTTTATCGTCACCGCTTTGTGAAGCTGCCCTGCCTTACCAACGATACCCGGCTCATTGCCGAGGCCGCTTCAGACGCCCTGGCAGAGATTTTCAGGCCCGGGCTGCGCTACAAGAAATGCGGCATTGGTTTGCTGGATCTGTGCACAAAGAAATATGAACAACTGGATTTTTACGCGCCACAACAATCAGAAAAGTCGCGCACCCTGATGAAGACAGTGGATCGCATCAATGAACGCTATGGCAAGTACAGTGTGCAGTTAGCCAATACCGGTATTCAGCCAAAATGGATTATGAGCCGCAACTTTAAATCCCCCGCCTACACCACGCGCTGGGCAGATATCCCGGTAGTGAGATGTTAGATAAGTTGTTGAGTGATTGATTGTAAAAGCTAAATCAGGCGTCTTTCAGATGCCATGTCGGATGACGGCCTGCGGCCTTATTCGACCTACGGAGTTAAGCGGGAGCTTTATCCAAGTAGTAGGTCGGATAAGCGCAGCGCATCCGACGAAATAACCACCTGCACCGAAATTTTCAAAGGGTATGTCCGGATTCAGGTCTCTTGAAGGCAATACGTCGGATGCGGCCTGCGGCCTTATCCGACCTACAGCGTTTGTGCTTGGGACTTGTAACTTGTGACTGCTTTTCAATCCAGTCTGACAGCTATGCCTTCGAGTTCGGGTGCGGGTGCCGGAAACAGATTCATCACTTGTGGGTCATGGCCGGGGATGATCCTGGACGGGTCGTCTACCAGGGTTCTGATTTTGTCCCAACCGTCTATCATCTGGGCGACATCCACGACGATGGGAAACGGGCGCCCTTCATTCATATTGGCAGCATAGTGACTGGCATCGGAGGCCAGCACCAGCCAGCCGCTTCGCGTCCATAACCTGACTACCTGCAGTCCCTTGGTGTGACCACCCACATGGTGCAGGCTGATATTGGGAGCCAGTTCCACATCACCATCGTAAAAGCTTACCCGGCCCTTATAGACATTGCGTACCATGGCTACTACTTCATCTACTTCAAAGGCATGGGAGAAAAACGGGGTTGCCATATAGCGTCCGGTGGCATAATTCATCTCGCTGTCCTGCAGATGAAATTGCGCTTTTGGGAACAGATCAAAGTTGCCGATATGGTCGTAATGCATGTGGGTGACAATGACGTCTTCGGCTTGCGCCGCATCGACACCAAGCAGTTTCAAGCCTTCAGCCGGTGAGCGCAGAAATTCCCGTTTGCGTTTATCTGCGGCCTGCTGATTAAAGCCGGTATCAATGACCCAGGTTTTACTTTCACTGCGCGCCAGCCAGACAAAATAGTCCATCGGCATACCTGCCTCATGGGGATCGCCGCCAAGGAAATTTTCCGAGGCCATGCGATCCACGCGGGCATAGCGAATGGCATAGACTTCAAAGGGTTCAAGCGTAGACATAGGAGCCTAGTCTCCGTCTTGCTCGACCATGGATTCCAGGTAGCGGAACAGCTCGGTGTTGTCCGCTTCAAAGCCCAGCTCTTTTTCTGCCTTGTCATAAATACCGCTCAACAGATTGATAAACCCATTGGGAGTTTTTTCGGACTCGGCAAGATCAACCGCGAAGCGCAGATCCTTGGCCATCAATCCCAGATAAAATCCGGAATTGAATGTTTTCGGTAATACAAATTTCGGAAACTTGTCTTCCGAGCTGTTGCTGCGTCCGGTGGAGGCATTAATAATATCTACCATCACCTTGGGATCCAGACCAAATTTTGATCCGGTAATCACCGCTTCTGATGTCAGCGCCAGAGTACCGGCGGAAAGAAAATTATTCATCGCTTTCATGGCATGACCGGAGGCAGGACCGCCGGTATGAAACAGTTTGCCCATGATTTCAAAGACCGGTCGACAACGCTCCACCAGTTCCTTGTCACCACCGGCCATGATGGCAAGCTGACCATCGCCAGCCTTGTATTTGCCGCCGGATACCGGCGCATCAATCATGGGAAAGCCCTGTTCCAGTAATTCGCTGCTCAAGGTGCGGGTGTCCACCGGTGAGCAGGAACTCATATCGATAAGCACGGCTCCCGCCTGCAGGCCACTGACCACGTTATCGCCCTCACCCAGCAGTACTTTACGCACCGCCTTGCCTTCCGGCAGCATGGTAATCACCAGGCTTGAGGACTCACCAAGACTCTGCAATGAAGCCGCCGTTGTGGCACCGGTTTCATCACAAAACTGTCTCACGGCTTTCTCGTTAAGATCGACAACGCTTACCTGATAACCGGCATCCACCAGACGCCTGGCCATGGCATAGCCCATATTGCCCAGGCCAACAAAGCCAATAGTCGTTGGCGCTACAAAACTATTCTGAGTCATATTCTGCAATCACAGGAGAGGCGGCTCGAAAACTGTCAACCGCGGCGGGTACGCCACAATAAACAGCAGCCTGCAGGAATACTGCGGCAATTTCTTCATTGCTCAGGCCATTATTTTTGGCACCACGGGTATGTACCGCCACTTCATGGGTCTTGCCCAGCGCAGTCAGCATGCCCAGATTGACGAGACTGCGATCACGACGGCTCAGACCACCACGGTTCCAGCCATCACCCCAGCAATATTCATTCAGCAGATCCTGCAAGCCCTGATTGAATTCATTGGCATTGTTCAGAGCCGCATCAACATACTTGTCACCGAGGACTTCACGGCGGGTTTTTATACCCTGTTGCTTGAGCGCATCACGGGAATCATCTGACATATTCATTACTCCAAAATAATTTGACTATTTGATAAAAAAATCGAGGCAAGCATCATACAATACCCCTTTTCGCCTTGCCATGACTTAACGGGGAAATCCATGAGCAGCAATCCATTTAACCTGGAAAATAAAGTCGCCATCATTACTGGAGGAGCCTCCGGTATTGGTGCTGCCACCACCGAACTGTTTGCCTCGGTAGGCGCAAAAGTTTATGTCAGTGATATCAATCTTGAAGCCTGCCAGCAACGACACAGTGGCTCTGCCTTTGCGGAAAATATTTCCGTGCATCACTGTGATGTCTCTGACAAAGCCAGTGTGGATGGCTTTATTACCGAGGTTCTGGCCCAGGGACCGGTGGACATTCTGTTCAATAATGCCGGCGCCGGCCTTGTCGGTACTCTGCTGCAGACCAGTGAGGAAGATTTTGACCGTCTTTACCAGGTCAATGTGAAGGGCGTGTATTACCTGACAAGCGCGCTGATGCCGCATTTTCTGGAAAGAAAGGCCGGCAATATTATCAATATGGCCAGTATCTGTGGCGTTATTGGTGTACCTGACCGCACGGCCTACTGCATGAGCAAGTTTGCCATCGTCGGCATGACCAAAGCCATGGCACTGGATCATGCCAAAGACAATATTCGCGTTAACTGTATCTGCCCCGGACGCATCACGACGCCCTTTATGCTGGCCCGCATCAATGAATACCCGGATCCGGAAGCGATTCGTGCGGATATGGATGCCAGTCAGCCCATGGGGCGTATGGGAGAACCCGAAGAAGTGGCGACAGTAGCGCTGTATCTGGCGTCCGATGCCTCAGGCTTTGTCACCGGCGCTTGTGAAAGTGTGGATGGCGGCTGGTTTGCCGGCTAGTAACGGGGACGCTTGCAACTTAGCAACTTAAAATATTCAGCTCTTTAAGTTGCTAAGTTGCAAGCGTCCCTATCGCGCTACTGCCTAGCGCGACGGCCAGATAATCTGGCCCATGGCCGCGCTGTCCGGATACACCGTTCTTGGCTCGCCGTTCTGCCACTGGATCACCAGGATTTCGGCATCCCGGCGTTTGCCGGTTTCATCAAAGCGTACACGTCCGCCAGCAAAATACTCTGACGCGCCCTCGTTGATATCCATCGTATGCAGGGCATCCTTAACGGCAACACTGTCGACAGTGTCTGCCAGCTCCAGCGCTTCCTTGAGCAGCCAGATATGACCAAAAGCGCAGAGCGGGTTTTGCGTCATCCAGGGCTCGCCGGAAAACGCCATATAATCAGCGATCATTTGTTCCTGTCCGCTGGTGCTCCAGTTGGCAACAATAGACATAACCCCTTCCAGCAGGGCGGTGGGCATATTCGCGGCAAGATCAGGATCACCCATGGCACTGCCATTGGAGATGGTTGGCAGACGCCCTCTTCCCAAACCAAACTCATTCATTTTTTCCAGCAGTAGTTTGGCATCGGACACCGCTGTAGGTAATAGCAGTAATAGGTCCGGACGTCTTGAACGTACACGCTGAATCAATGGTGTGGCGTTGGCCAGTGGCGGGGTGAAGACTTCATTCACCACCAATTCCAGATTATTTGCCGCCAGCGCATCACCATCGATAATGGGGCTGACAAAGGCCACAGAGGCCGCGGTATTATCCATGACAATGCCAATAGTCTCTGGACGTTTGCCGGAGGCGTTCTCTGCCATATCCAGCAGCAACGGAATGGCATTTTCTGCCTGATAGGCTCCGGTGGCTGAAGTCTGGAAAATGTAATCAAAGCCGCGGGAGGTCACCAGATCGGAATAACTCAGGGTCAACATGGGGATCTGTGCCCGTTCGGTGACTTCGGTCACCGCCAGGGTAAAGGAAGAAAGATAGGCACCAGTGGCACCCACCAGGTCCGGCTCTTCTGCCACCATGCGCTGGGCCGCATTCTTTGCTCTTTCCACGGAATCACCCGCATCAAATACCACCAGTTCCAGTGGCCTGCCGCCATGGGCACGAATACCGCCCCCTGCATTAATCTGCTCAATCGCCAGCTCTGCCGCGGCACGCATCACCTGTCCCTGGCGTGCCCATGGCCCGGAAAGAGGCACTATCAGACCCACCTTGATTGGAGTCTGGGCATTAACCTGAAGAGATAACGGCAAGACCAGCAACAGGCACACTAAAGCAGCGATAAATTTCATCTTTCTCATGTAGTCGTTTCCCCGATGTCTTTTATTGTCTTTCTTTTTTAACTGTCTTTTCGTTAATGCAAGGAAGACTATCATTAAACGCAGGGACAGGAGTGTCAAGGCAGGACAAATTAAAAAAATAGGCAACAAAAAAGGGAGCCGTTAGGCTCCCTTTCGTGAATGTTGGTTCCAACGGAACACACTCAAGATTTTGATTTCCTGAGAAGGATGCTAGGTCTGTCTTAGGCCGTAAAACCCGAATTGAACCATTACACCAATACCCCTTGAAACCCTACACATATCACTAGACATTGGATCACCTCCTTTTATATTTCAGTTGAATTGGGAAACAAAATACAGACATGCATGCGTTCTGTCAAATCCCATTTTCAGGTTTTTTTATCATTCGAAAACAGGCCGCATTGATGAAAAATCGTTCACTAAAAAAGGCAAGGGAGCGCAAATTCAGCTTCAGGTTCGAAGCTTGTTAGAGAGACAGCAGCGTGTCTTCGATCTGTAAAGAATGCACAGCCTGGTATTGTGAAAGGAATACCTGACCGTTTAAATTTGCCAGAAAATGTGTGTTTTCAAGACAGTCCATAACCGGCCCTTTCACTTCTGAAAGATGAAAACCAATACCCTCCTGTCTGAGAATATCATTAACAGACTCCAGCACTTCCAGCGCGCTGATATCAATCTCGTTCACCGCTGTACACATAAGAATGATGTGGCGTAACTGTTTGCGTTCTCCCAGAATACGAAATATTTCATCTTCCAGGTAAGACGCATTGGCAAAATACAGGCTCTCATCCACACGCAGGGACACCACATCAGGGCTGGTTTCCACCTTATGACGCTTAACATTGCGAAAATGTTTGGTGCCTTTGATTTCACCCACCTCGGCAATGTGAGGCTTGGAAGACTTATAAAGATGCAGCACCAGAGAGGCCGCCACGCCTACCGATACGCCAATCTCAACTCCCGCCAGCAAGGTCATCACCAGAGTGGCGGCTACACCAATAAAATCATTCTTTGAATAGTTCCAGGTTTTTCTGAGAATGGAAAAATCTACCAGACCAAGTACTGCCACGATAATGGTTGCCGCCAGGGTCGCTTTGGGTAACAGCGCCAGGTACTCGGTCAGCGTCATTGTCGCTATGGCAATACCAATGGCGGTGAAAAAACCCGCTGCAGGGGTCTGTGCACCGGCATCAAAATTTACCACCGAGCGGGAAAAACCACCGGTCACTGGAAAGCCACCGGAAAAAGCTGACGCTATATTTGCTGTGCCCAGACCGATTAATTCCTGATTCTGATTAATTTTTTGACGCCGTTTAGCCGCCAGGGTTTTGCCTACCGAAACAGATTCAACATAACCAATGACCGAAATCAAAATGGCAGGAATCAATAATTCACGCACAAGGAATAAATCAAAACCGGGAAAGGCAAGCACCGGAAGGCCTGCAGGAATCTCACCCACGAGGGCGACGCCCTGCTCGCCAAGTCCAGCCAGCGCTGCCCAAAAGATGGTAACCAGAACAGCAATTACCGGCGCCGCCTTGGTGATAAGTGAAGCCACGAATTCGTCTACGCCAACCCTCAACAACAGCATTTTTAACCACAGGCGGGATGCAAAAAGAAAGCACAAAGCAAACAGACCAACCCACAAGGTAGGCGCATTGATATTCCCCAGATTAGCAGCAAGGCCGGTAAGCAAATCCGGCAGGCTATCGCCATCGGCCTGAATCCCGAGGATATGCCTGACCTGGCTCAGCGCAATAATGATTCCCGAAGCCGTTATAAACCCCGATACCACTGGATGGGAGAGAAAGTTTGCCAGAAAACCAAACCGTAAAATGCCCAGTAACAACAGAAACAGACCCGATAACAAGGCCAATATCATGGCTGCCTGTAAATACTCGGCCTGGGTCTCCAGTCCAAGGGCACCGATGGAAGATGCTGTCATCAGCGAGGCGACGGCTACCGGCCCCACCGCCAGGGTGCGACTTGAACCAAAAACGGTATACAACACGAGGGGAAGAATACTGGCATAAAGCCCCACTTCCGCCGGCACGCCAGCCAGCAAGGCATAGGCCAGGGACTGGGGCACCAGCATGATAGTAACAATAACTGCGGCCAGCAGATCATCACTGAAAGTCCTGGTATTGTAGGTTTTTAGCCAGTCAACGCAGGGCAGAAAAGTCGATACCAGGGATTTTGTCATAAACGAGCGCGGGCTCAGCCTTCCAGATCTTTTAGTTTAACCGGCGCCACCAGCGTCTCTTTGCCTTTCAGCATGCCATCCCAATACAGTTTAGGCATCACCACTTTTTTCAGGAACCAGGCCAGCCAGGTGGGTTGTGTTCCCTGCAATAACCAGGTGGGTAAGGTGGGTGCCAGTTTTCCCCCATAACGAAATTCTGCCAGTACGATTTTGCCGCGTTCTACAGTGAGCGGACAGGCACCATAGCCATCATAGCCATAGAGCTCATCGCTATTGGCCATATCCTGCAGCACATTACTGGCAACAACAGGTGCCTGTTTGCGAATCGCCGCGGCGGTTTTGGCATTGGGTGAGTTGGTCGCATCACCCAGGCCCCACACGTTGCCATATTTTTTATGCTTCAGCGTATGCTGGTCGACATCTACCCAGCCTGCCGCATCCGCCAGCGGACTGCTGCGAATAAAATCCGGTGCCGTTTGCGGCGGGCAAACATGTAACATATCAAACGTCGTTGAGACCGTTTCGGTATTGCCCTCGCTGTCTTTTTTAATGAACCAGGCAGTCTTGTTGGGACCATCTACTTTCACCAGGTTCTGGCTGAATTCCAGAGCCACGCCATATTTATCCATATAGGACTGAAGTGCCGGTACGTAATCCGCCACCCCGAACAACACAGGCCCTGCATTGTAAAAAGAAATATCGATGTTTTTCAGGCGCCCTTTTTGCAGCCACTGATCGGCAGAAAGATAAAGCACCTTCTGCGGCGCACCCGCACATTTAATGGGCATTGGCGGTTGGGTGAAAATCGCTTTTCCACTTTCCAGCTGTTCCACAAGCTCCCAGGTATAGGGCGCATAATCGGGCAGATAGTTGGAGGTTACGCCGTTTTTGCCAAGAGTTTCTTTCAGTCCTTCCACGGCCTCCCAGTCAAGTTTAAGCCCCGGGCAAACAATCAGGCGCTGGTAGGAAATGCTGGTGCCATCTTCCAGGGCAAGGCTGTTATTGTCAGGATCAAAGGTCGCCACCGCTGACTGAATCCAGTTAACCTTTTTTGGCATGACCGAGGCCATGCTGCGCCTGGTCTCATCAACAGTAAAAACACCGCCACCAACAAGCGTAAACCCTGGCTGGTAATAATGATCGCCGGCGGGATCAATGATAGTAATGTCGAGATCAGATTTTCGTTTAAGCAGGCTGGTCGCTACAGAAATCCCTGCACTTCCGCCACCCACGATCACCACCTGTTTTACTGAATCCTGAGACGCCATCGTTATCTCCTTTTATATATTATTTTTAAAAATTATTCGGGCCAGCAACCTTTTCAGTCATCTATCGGTTGCGAACGTCGGATGCGGCCTGCGGCCTTATCCGACCTACAATGTTTATCCGCAAACTATGCCCACCTTTTTCCTTTATCGTTGATCTTTTTTCCCGCTTGCCTCTTGTAACTTGTAACTTGCGACTATTTTGTTATTTAAAAGCATTCACCGGAATCTTCAGATACACCATACCGTTATTTTCTGCCGGCGGATAATGCCCGGCGCGCATATTGATCTGCAATGATGGCAGAATCAGGTGCGGCATGGCCAGTGTCGCATCACGGCTTTGGCGCATTTCCACAAACTGGCTTTCGGTGATCCCGCTATGAACATGAATATTAGCGCTTTTTTCATCCCCCACGGAGGTTTCGTAGGCAATATCCCTGCCCTCAGGATAGTCATGGCACATAAAAAGACGGGTTTCATACGGTAGGGAAAGGACTTTAGTGATTGAATGGAACAGCGTGCTGGCATCGCCACCCGGAAAATCTGCTCTTGCCGTACCAACGTCTGGCATAAACAGAGTATCACCAACAAATGCCGCATCACCAATGACATGGGTCATGCAGGCCGGGGTATGACCTGGCGTATGCATAACATAAGCCGTCATAGATCCAATCTGGTAGCTATCACCATCGCTAAACAGCTTGTCAAATTGCGAGCCATCGCATTTGAACTCATCACCGGTGTTAAAAATACCGGCAAATACTTTCTGAACCACGGTGACGTTTTTACCAATACCGACTTTGCCACCCAGTTTTTGCTTGATATAGGGAGCAGCAGATAAATGGTCTGCATGTACATGGGTCTCAATTATCCATTCAAGGCTGAGATCATGTTCACGAATCCAGGCAATTATTTCATCTGCCCCTTCATAGCTGATGGTTCCGGAGGCGTATTCCAGGTTGGTAACTGAATCCACTACTGCACAGGAAGACGAGTCCGGATCCTTGACCACATAGGAAAAGGTTTCCGTTTCCTTATCAAAGAACGCTTTTACTTCCGGCTTGATCTTCATATCCGGGACAAAGGGCTGCTGGGGTGTCATTTTTCTTCCTCTCACGTTTTGGAAAAGTGCACAGACATCCACCAACTCTCTATGTACTGTCAAACAGAGCCTGGTGAAAATCTTTTCAAGATTACTGTGCTAAATCTTTGCAGTTTTCATGCCACTAGCGTGCCTACCTCTAAAACTTCATATCTAATTGTTTTTATTAGTTTTTATTAACGATACTCTATGATCAGTGGAAACTACAAGGACGCCAGAAATGACAAATTTGCCATTATTGGCAGAATAATTTGTCAATTTCGACAAATCTCTTTCTATTAACACACCCCCTCTATACCAGGCGATGGCATAACGAGAAGTACTGTTGGATTTTCCCCAGTAGAAAAAAATGATTGACTTTTATATGATGATCCCAGTAATGTTCTACATGGCACTTTCTTCAAGAGTCAA
>Ga0181557_1005490_pt1 | contig 11407 bp, 9 predicted proteins | sample 011ome_23_FD_148632 | JGI IMG/M metagenome (GOLD analysis project Ga0181557, IMG submission 148632) | Coastal salt marsh microbial communities from the Groves Creek Marsh, Skidaway Island, Georgia - 011506CT metaG (spades assembly) | ecosystem: Environmental > Aquatic > Marine > Intertidal zone >... | reverse complement strand
GCGTCCGGCGGCGATGTTGCGGGCGAGGACCTCGTCGAGCTCTGGCTCGTAGAACGGCACGCGGCCCTGGGACAGCAGCTCGATCTTCGCGGGATCGACGTCCAGGCCGATGACCTCGAAGCCGAGCTCAGCCATGCAGGCGGCGTGCGTGGCGCCGAGGTACCCGGTGCCGATGACAGACAGACGTGGCGACATGGCGTCAGGCTAGTAGTGTGTGCGCCGTGACGAGAAACAAGGACTTCCAACAATTCTCCCTGATGGAGGAGCACGAGGCGCTCCGCGAGGCCGTTCGGGCCCTGGTCGACAACAAGGTGGTGCCACGTGCCGCCGAGATCGACGAGACCAGTGAGTTCCCCTGGGACGTCTACGAGGCCCTGAAGTCCTCCGGGTTCCATGCGATCCACATTCCGGAGGAGTACGGCGGCGAGGGTGGCGACGCTCTGGCGGCCTGCCTCGTGATCGAGGAAGTGGCCCGCGGGTGTGCGTCGAGCTCCCTCATCCCGGCCGTCAACAAGCTCGGGACCCTGCCGCTCATGCTGGCGGCGGACGAGTCCCTCCTGCAGACGTACCTCCCGCAGGTTGCCAGCGGCGAGGCGATGTTCTCCTACGCCCTCTCCGAACGAGAGGCGGGCAGCGATGCGGCGGCCATGAAGACGCGCGCCGTGGCCGACGGTGACGACTGGATCCTGAACGGCCAGAAGAGCTGGATCTCCAACGCGGGCGTGTCGTCGTACTACACCGTCATGGCCGTCACGGATGCGGAGAAGGGGCCCAAGGGCGGGATCTCGGCCTTCGTCGTCCATGCGGATGACGAGGGCTTCTCGCTGGGCACGCCGGAGCGCAAGCTCGGCATCCACGGGTCGCCGACGCGAGAGATCCTCTTCGACAACTGCCGGATCCCGGGCGATCGGATCGTCGGCGGCGTCGGCACCGGTTTCCAGACGGCCATGCGCACGCTGGACCACACGCGCATCACCATCGGTGCCCAGGCGATCGGCATCGCGCAGGGTGCTCTCGAGGTGGCGACCGCCTATGCGCAGGACCGCCAGCAGTTCGGCAAGTCGATCTCGTCCTTCCAGGGAATGCAGTTCATGCTGGCCGACATGGCGATGAAGCTCGAGGCCGCCCGGCAGCTGGTGTACGTGGCGGCAGCCAAGAGCGAGCGCGAGGACGACGACCTGACGTTCTTCGGTGCGGCTGCCAAGTGCTACGCGTCCGACGTCGCCATGGAGATCACGACCGATGCGGTTCAGGCTCTCGGTGGCGCGGGCTACACGAAGGACTGGCCGGTCGAGCGCATGATGCGCGACGCCAAGATCACCCAGATCTACGAGGGCACGAATCAGGTGCAGCGCATCGTCATGGCGAAGAAGCTGCTCGGCCGCTGATACCTGCCATCGGGTTGGTCCGTCTGGTGGACGCATGAGGGAGTCGACCTGCCCCCCGGCCGCGCCGCGCCCAATACAGTGGGAGTCGTGATGCCGCCGCAGATCGCCGGGACCCGCATTCGTCCCCGACGCAACGACTCCGCTTGGGACGTGCGCGTCGAGCGACTGCAGGATCTGCGGGCGCTGACGATCGCCGCGGTCGGATCCGAGGCTCTCACCACTGTCGACGTCACAGTCACCCGCTGGCATGCGCCAGCCGCCGGATGGCTGGGCAGCCCCCGGATCGCTGGGGTCAGCGAGATATCCGTCGAGGCCAAGGGCGACGGCGTGCGCATCCGTCTCTCGACGGCAGAGCCGACATCTCCCGCCATCCTGCTCGCCGGTTGCGTTCGATGCCTGATGCCGATGGCGCGAGACCTCGGGCCACAGCTGACCTTCACTGCTGGCCTTCCCCTGTCTGCCAGCGTTCTCGCCGGCCAGCTTCATGACGTGCATGCCTCCGGCGAGACTCGTGATCCGCACGTTCGGCGTGCCGATGTCCTGCTTGTCCCGGACACCCAGGCGTCAGGAGCCGACACGACCGGTCCGGAGCGCGCCACCACAGTCCGCGTGGGCGAGGGATCGTGGACCCGCAACGGCGTGGCCTACAGCGTCTGCGTCGACCCCTACGTCCAACGGCCGCTGGGTCGTCGTTCGACGGGCGGCACCACTGTGGCCACGGCTTCCGTTTCGGGGGGAGTCGTCACGGTTCAGGGACCGCAGGGCCGGATAGTGCTCGGACGGTCGGTCACGGCATCGGGCGCACGTGCACTCAGGTCCATTGGAGCGCTGGTGGCTGCGGATCTGCCGCCAACGGTGGTCCGCCAGCTGCATGCCTGCGGAGTCCTGGTCGTCGAGTCCGCGGACGACCTTCCTGCCGCCGACGACGATCTCGGCTGGCAGGTCCGCAGCGTTCACGAGCGTCGCCACGCACTGCGCCAGTACGGACCGATGCCGGCGCTGGATGCCTGGCCTTCGGTGAGCGCACTGCTGGTCACGCACCGCTCCGACTTCCTCGTCCATGCGTTCGACCAGATCCGCGGCCTTGCCTACCCACGACTGGAGATCGTGATCGGACTGCATGGCGACGCCGTTGATGAGGCCCAGGCTCGTGCACTGGCGGCGGACCTCCCCCATTCCGTCACGTTCGTCGTGGTCGACGGCTCGGCAACGCTCGGGGAGGCGTTGCAGCGATGCTCGGATCGCGCCGAGGGTGCACTGATCACCAAGCTCGATGACGACGACTACTACGGGCCAGAGCACATCTGGGACCTGGTGCTGGCCCGCCAGTACTCAGGGGCTCAGATCGTGGGCAAGGCCCTGGACTGGATCCATCTGGTCTCCTCGGATGTCACCGTCTTTCGTCCGACGTATCCATCCGAGAAGTACGCGGACTTCGTGGCCGGCGGGACCATCCTCCTGTCGCGCGGTGATCTCGCCGAGGTCGGTGGCTGGCGTCCGGTGCCGAGATCGGTCGACCGTGCGCTCCTGGATCGGGTGCTCGCCGACGGTGGGCTTGTGTATCGCACTCACGGACTCGGGTACATCTACGTGCGCCGTTCGTTCGGGCACACTGCGGCCGTGCGCGACGAGCACTTCCTGACGAAGGTCGATCACACGTACGACGGACTGCTGCGCCACGATGTCTTCGGCACGGATCGATGAGCGAACGCGCGTGGCCGCATGTGTCGATCATCATGACGGTCGTCAACGAGGAGCGGCATCTGGCCGATGCCATCGAGCAGCTTCTTCAGCAGGACTACCCGGGTGAGCTGGACATCGTCGTGGCGGTCGGCCCCTCGCATGACGGGACGCGCGACGTTGCCCAGCGCGTGGCCGACTCGCATGACCACGTCAGCGTGGTCGACAACCCGACCGGTCGAACGCCGGCGGGCTTGAACGCTGCCATCGCAGGGAGCGCTGGCGAGGTCGTCGTCCGCATCGACGGCCATGCAATGGTTCCCGTCGACTACGTGCGGACGGGCGTGCAGGTGCTGGAGGAATCCGGTGCGGACAACGTCGGTGGCGTCATGGCGGCGGAAGGCACCAACGACTTCGAGAATGCCGTGGCTCGAGCGATGACATCCGTCTTCGGCGTCGGGGGCGCGTCGTTCCATGTCGGGGGAGAGCCCGGGCCCGCCCTCACCGTCTACCTCGGCTGCTTCCGGCGGGCCGCGCTCGAAAGGGTCGGCGGATATGACGAGACCATGGTGCGGGCGCAGGACTGGGAGATGAACCTGCGTATCCGCGAGAGCGGTGGCGTCATCTGGTTCACGCCGCAGATGCATGTGACCTATCGCCCCCGACATACCCTTCGGGCCCTGGCGCGGCAGTACCACGACTACGGGCGCTGGCGTCGCGAGGTTGCTCGACGCCATCCGGACACTCTGTCGCTGCGCTACCTCGCAGCGCCGGCCGCTGTGTCGGCCATCGGCGCGGGGGTGCTCGTCTCAGCGATCGGCGTGGGTCTGCAGAGGCCATGGCTGGTGGTCCTGGGTCTTGCTGCTCCCGTCGGCTACACGTTGGCGAATCTGGGAGCGTCAGCGATATCAGCCCGCACTCCGTCGCCGCTTGCTGCCGGTGCGGCCGTCCGGCTCCCTCTGGTCTACGCGACGATGCATGGGGCTTGGGGTCTGGGCTTCCTGCGCGGCCTGCCGGTCGCTGAACGCGGTGACGTCATGGATGGTGCCTGACGTGTTCGGACGTCGTGCCCTGCGCTGGTCGGTGGTCACTGCTGCTCCCCGGCCCCCGGCGGGCGACCAGTGGGGTGACACCGTCTTCGCCCGGGATCTGGTGGCGGCCCTCGAGCGGGCCGGCCAGCGGGCATCCGTGGTGTTCCGGGGTGCGGCGGAGTCGGAGGCACGTGAGCGTGATGACGTCGTCATCGTCCTTCGTGGTCTTCGTCGATTCACCCCGCGACGGGTCAGGCAGGGCAGACCGCTGTGGATGCTGTGGGTCATCAGCCATCCAGAGCTGGTGGAGTCCGGTGAGCCGGAGGGGTACGACGCCGTGTTCGCGGCGAGCGCACACTGGTCCAGGGCCGCGGAGTTCGACGTCCCCGTGACGCCGTTGCTGCAGGCCACCGACCCCGAGCGTTTTCGGCCGGATGCGGGGACGCCCGACTCAGGACCCGCCCGACTGTTCGTCGGCTCGACCCGCGGGGAGTACCGCCCCAGTGTGCGGGCGGCGGTGGAGGCGGGTCTGGCTCTCGACATCTACGGAGTCGGCTGGGATGCGTACCTTCCTGCTGACCGAATCGCGGGAGACTTCCTGGATCCGGCGGCGCTGCCGGCCGCCTACGCCTCGGCTTCCGTCGTCCTGAACGATCACTGGGCCGATATGGCTCGCGAGGGGTTCCTGTCGAATCGTCTGTTCGACGCCGCGGCGACCGGAACCCGGGTCGTGTCCGACCCGGCGGCTGGCCTGGCAGACGTATTCGGAGATGTCGTCCGCACCGCACCGGATGCAGCAGGGCTCGTGGAGATCCTCCAGGCTGATCCTGACGACGCCTTCGCCGATCGAGCTGCGCGGTTGGCGCTGGCCCAGGAGGTGGCTCGCAGTCACAGCTTCGACGCGCGCGCGGCCGTCCTCATCGAGCGGGCTCGCGCCCTGCGCTGAGCCGTCCTTCATCCCTGAGCCCCAGTGCTCGTTGAGTGGTGAGTTGTGCAGGCGCCACGCCGACGCGTGGCCTGCACAACTCACCACTCAACGAAAGCGCTACAGGTGGGCGTTGGCGCGGGTGAGGTCCTCTTCGAAGTCGACCTCGACGGCGAACAGGTCGCGAATGTCGTAGGGCAGCACCTTGGCGCCGTCCTTGTCGATCATGATCTCCAGCCCACGCTCGAAGTAGTCGAGGTCCTCACACTCGGCGAGACGCTCGATGAGTCGCGGCTTGTCAGCTGCGCTGACGTAGTTGATCCCGACGGCCTCGCCGAGAGCGTCCTCGACCTGCTTGGAGAGGCGGTCCACGTAGCCGGCACTGTCGACCGTGTACTTGACCTCCTCCTCGCCGACGACAGCGGTGTTGACGCAGATGAACGACTGGCCGGCGTCGATGAGCTCCTGCACACGAGTGAGAACCGCGGGGTCGAAGACGACGTCGCCGTTCATCCAGAGGACGCCGCCATCCGCTGACAGGCGGAGCGCCTTCAGCAGGCTGCGGTTGGTGTTGGTCTGGTCGTAGACCTCGTTGTAGACGTAGTTGACGTCCGGGAAGGCCTCCAGGATGAGCTCGAGCTTGAAGCCCACAACGGTGGTGATGCGCGGCTCGTCGAAGGAGGCCCGCAGGTTGTCGATCTGCTGCTCCATGATGGTCCGGCCGTCCGAGAGCGGGGTCAGCGGCTTGGGCCAGGGCCGTCCGAGCCGGGTGCCCATTCCCGCTGCGAGGATGACCGCCTGCACCGACATGCGTGCTCCCGTCCGTGGTGATGATGACGTCCCGAGAGGGATTGCCAGCCATCGTAGGCCAGCGTCCGCTCGAACCGATGGCGCGTCGACGTCCCGGAGGTATGCGCCCGCCTGCGTACAGTGTGACCTCGTGAACAGGAGGATCAGCAGATGAGCGGCGTCGACGAGCGGCCTGCTCGGCCGACGATCGCGCAGCTGCGTGAGGTATGCCAGCCACCAGCGGTGCGTGGGCGCCGCAACTCCGAGCACTGGGTGGCGGATGCCTATCAGCGCCGCATCTCTCCCTACCTGACCCGGATGCTGCTCAGGACTCCCATCACGGCCAATGGCGTGACGTGGCTGATGGTTGCCACGGGAGCCAGTGCGGCCTTCGCCCTGCTGATTCCCGGTCTGCCGGGAGCGACGTTGGCGGCGCTTCTGGGGCAGATGCAGATGCTCTGGGACTGCAGTGACGGTGAGGTCGCTCGCTGGCGTCAGACGACTTCGCCCAAGGGCGTGTTCATCGACCGGGTGGGGCACTACACGGCCGAGGGGCTTATCCCGATCGCGCTGGGAATGCGTGCCGCGGGCTTCCCGGAAGAGGGATGGCTGGACTCCCCGTGGCCGCTCGTTGGAGCACTTATCGCGGTCATGGTGCTGTACAACAAGGCACTGAACGACATGGTCCACGTGTCGCGCGCCTACAACGGGATGCCCCGTCTGGACGAGCGCGCGGAGGTGTCCCAGCCGCGCGCCGGCGGTCTTCGCCGGCTCCGTTCCGTAGCTCGATTCATTCCATTCCACCGCGCTTACCACTCAGTCGAGCTGACTCTGCTGGCTTTCGTGGCTGCCGTGGGAGATGCCATCGTGGGTGACCTCGCGGTGACCCGTGTCCTCGTGGCCTTCCTGGCCGTCTTCGGGGCAGTGACCATCGTGGGCCATCTGGCGTCGATCCTGTCGTCGAGTCGGCTGCGATGAGCCAGTCGGTGACGCCGCCGCGCTTCGGCATCGTCGTCCTGACGATGGGGCGCCGTCCGGAGGACCTGGCCCGCGGCCTCGCGTCGCTGCTCACTCAGGAGGACGTCGAGACCGACATCGTCGTCGTCGGCAACTCGTGGGATCCGACGGGACTGCCTGAGGGCGTGCGGGGGATATTCCTGCCGGAGAACGTGGGCATACCCGCGGGACGCAACGCCGGAGTCCCGCACGTGCAGGGCCAATTCCTCTTCTTCCTGGACGACGATGCCTGGCTGCCGGATCCGCGGTTCCTGGCGAGTGTGGCTCAGCGCTTCCAGTCTGATCCGCGGCTGGGCCTGATCCAGCCGCGAGTCGTGGATGCGACGGGACTGCCGTCGCCGCGCCGCTGGGTGCCACGACTTCGCGTGGGTGATCCTGATGCTTCAAGTCCGGCCACGGCCCTCTGGGAGGGCGCTGTGGCCATGCCCCGGGACGTCTTCGATGCCGTCGGTGGCTGGCCCGACGAGTTCTTCTACGCGCATGAGGGCATCGACCTGGTGTGGCGCGTATGGGACGAGGGCCGCGTGCCCTGGTACGCGGCGGACCTCGTCGCGCATCACCCGGTGATCGATCCGGCGCGACACGACGTCTACTACCGGCTCAATGCGCGCAATCGCGTCTGGCTGGCTCGGCGCAATCTCCCGGTGGTGCTGGAACCGCTCTACGTGGGTACCTGGGTGGGGCTGACGGTCGTGCGCATGCGTGACCGGGAGGCCTTGTCGGCGTGGTTCTCGGGCCTTCGCGAGGGCATCACGGAGCGGCCGTCCGGGCGCCGCCGTATGCGCTGGTCGACCGTCTGGCGCATGACGCGAGCCGGTCGCCCACCTGTCATCTGACGTCTGTAGACGCCGCGGTGAACATGGCCGGTGCGGTCGGGTCCGGGCATGAGACAAGCCCCTGATGACGGGGGAGACACCAGGGGCTTGCAGGAACAACGCTACACCACTGGAATGCGTGGACATCCATCGATGTGGCGTGTTATCCGAATATCCGGACGATCTGTGGCCAGGCATTGCGAACTCCGTCAGGAAGCGCAGAAGCTCTCATCGCCCGTGTTGACCTGGGCGGTGTAGTCCTGGGTGATGTCGAGGATCTTCACCGTCTGCACGCTGTCGAAGTCGGCACCGACGATGACGTCGAGGACGGCGCCCTGCTTCTTCACCTTCTTCGAGGTCTGGGCGTCCATGGCGTATATGAGTGTCTTGGCGGACTGGTCCCACCGCGGGTCGAACAGGACCGTGGTCTGCGCGTAGTCGGTGGTGTCGGCGTTGCGGACCTCGCGGACGATGAAGCCCTCCTTGCGGAGCTGGCGCGCAACCTTCTTGGCCATCTTGGGAGTGGTGGTCCCGTTCAGGACGTTCACCTGAATCTTCTCGGGCGCGGTCTTCAGGAGCGGCGCCTTGTCCCCGACGCCGCCCTTGGGCGGCCATGGGGTGTCGTCCTTCATCGCCTGCCAGAGGGGAGCCGCCTTCTTGGTGTTCACGCTGACGGTGGCCCCGTCGTTGTTGGGCGTCCAGGGGACCGTGGTGAAGGTGACGTTCGCGGGCTTGAGGTCCTGCAGACTCAGGGCCAGGTCCTTGAGGTTGGTGATGTCGGCCATCTGAGGATCGGCTGTGAGCGACTCGGTTGCTGCGTTGAGGACCCCGAGGAGAGAAGCGGGGTTCAGCAGGGTCCCGCTCGACAGGACCTTGCGCATCAGCGAGGAGAGGAAGGCCTGCTGACGGCGGATGCGAGAGGTGTCTGACCCGTCGCCCAGGGTCTTGCGGGCCCGGACGAAGGCCAGGGCCTCCTCGCCTTCGACGACATGCTTTCCCTTGGAGAGCTTCAGGCCGCTCAGGGGGTCGTCGACGGCTGTGCTGACACAGATCTCCACGCCTCCGACGGCGTCCACGATGCGCTTGAAGCCGCGGAAGTCGACCATCATGAAGTTCGAGATGTCGAGGCCGGAGATCTGCTCAACGGCCTTGACGGTGCAGCCGGGGCCGCCGATGTCCATCGCCTGGTTGAACCGCCCCTCGTAACCGCCGACGGACTTGCCCTTGCTCTTGCACTTGGGCAGCGTGATGATCGTGTCGCGCGGGATGCTGACCCCGATCGCCGACTGACGATCACCGCTGACGTGCAGGACGATCGTGGTGTCGGATCGCTCTCCGCCGATCTTCGATGCGCTGCCGAATCCGCCGTTGCCCTTGCCTTCGCGCGTGTCGCTGCCCATGAGGACGACGGTGACGGGCTCGTAGGTCCCGGTCTCCTCGTCGACCACGTTGAGGGACTCCGTCGTCCCGGTCTGATCGACGTTCTCGCTGATGTCCAGGGCGGTGATGTTGCCCTGCAGCTGCCCCATGAGGACGCTGACACCTGCACCGATGACGGTGAGGAGGAGAACCACGGAGGACGCCAGAGCCAGCAGGACCCGGCCGATGCTTCGGCTCGATCCGGCTGTGGGCATGGGTGTCTCTCCTCGTGTTCGTCAGTGCTGGGGGCTGAGCGGGTGCCCTGCCATGGTAAACGCTGGCCCGGGCTGCAACGGTGCGACGCACCCCGCGCGGCGCGGGTTCCATGAGGGAGTTGGGCAACCCGGAGCGGAGTCGGCGGCCCGTGAGGGAACCGGCGATCCACGAGGGAACGTGTGACGTTTGTGACACACGAGGCTGGTGATGCATGCTGGAGCCCTCCCGGTGTGGCACCGTGGAGGTCTCTGAGGCCGCCCGGCCTCGAGGAAGACCCTGAGTCTGACCCACCCCGAGGAGCTCGCGTGCCCGCAGGTCATCGCCGAAGGCGATCTCTGGGTGCGATGGCGCTGTCGCTGGCCACGGGAGCCGGCTTGCTCCTGGCAGCCCCGGCCTCGGCCGACGATGCTGTCGCTCCGGCCCAGTTCGCGCTGGCGGGAGCCGGCTGGGGGCACGGAGTGGGCATGTCCCAGTGGGGCGCCTACGGCATGGCCCAGGCCGGTTATGACGCCACCAGCATCGTCACGCACTACTACTCGGGCACCCAGGTCGTTCCCGTGCAGGATGACATGGACATCCGGGTGGCCCTGCTGTTCCAGACTAAGAGGGCGTCCGTGCGTTCCGAGGCCCTCGACCCGACGGGCGGCGCGGTCGAGGTGGCCGTGGGTCCGAATGTGGTCGTGGGTGGCCCGCTGGACGAGTTCACCTTCACCGTGCGCGACGGGCAGGTCGCAGCGCAGCGGACGGCGGGAGGTCAGGGCGTCGACCTCGGGGTGGCTCCGACCGTGAGCATCCGCTGGGCGGGCACCCGCAACCCGGGTGCTGCAGCAGGCGGTCCGACACTCCTGAACGTCGCTCGCAACCGCGAGAACCTGAACACTTCCGGCCACCGGTACCGGTACGGGTCGGTGGAGATCGTCCCCGTCTCGACCAAGGCAGGCGTGGAGCTGAACGTCGTCAACTCGGTCCGGGTCCATGACGAGTACCTGTACGGAATCTCCGAGGTGTCGAGTTCGTGGCCGGAGGCAGCGATGCAGGCGCAGGCGCTCGCGGCGCGCACGTATGGACTGAGCAAGATCGACAGCGGCGTGCGTCAGTCGTGCTCCTGCCATGTGGACGACGGTGGCGGGCCGTACTACGACCAGACGTTCACCGGCTGGGGAAAGCCCAGTGCGGCCATGGGCGACCGGTGGGTGGCGGCCGTGAATGCGACCAGCACATCCGAGGCCACGGGCAACGCAATCCTGTTCGAGGGCAAGGCAATTCGCGCTTTCTACCACTCATCGAGCGGCGGAGCCACGCAGTCGGTCCAGGATGTCTGGGGCGGCACGCTGCCCTATGTCATCAGCGTGCCCGACCCCTGGATGCAGACACCGGACAACCCCAATGCCTCGTGGCAGGTCGTGGTGCCGCAGGCGAAGATGGCATCAGCATTCGGCGTGCCCGCCGTGACCAGCGTGGATGTCGCCGAGCGCCACATCTCGGGCGCCGTCAAGACCTTCAGTGCCACCACGTCCGACGGAGCCGTGATCACACGCACCGGTCCGCAGTTTGCGACGGCTCTGGGCTTGAAGTCGCGGTACATCACCTCGATCGACGGCAAGGTCGGAGCCCCTCTTCCCGCATCAGCGGAACCGGTCCCGGTCGTGGATGCAGCGCCCCCTGTTCCGGATGCGCCTGCGCCCGCACCCGCGCCCACGGTCGAGCAGCGCACGGTGTCCCTGCTGTCCCCTTCGGCGATGACCGTTCGCCAGGGCAAGAAGTACAAGGTCGTCGGCGTCGTGCGCCCGGCCAAGGGCAAGCTCAAGGTGTGGCGGCAGAAGCTCGTTGGCGCGGAGTGGAAAACCCTCGAACGTGACCGGACCAATGCGAAGGGCCGCTACCGATTCGTCGTCCGCGACGCAGGTCGCAAGGCTCCGGGGACATATCGCGTCCTAGTAGTGAAGAAGAGGGAAGTTGTGGGCGTCAGTCCTGAGTTCGCAGTGGCACTGCGCAAGGGCTGAAGGCCCAGGCGCAGGAGCGGCCCAGGCCGTCTCAGTTCATACGGCAGGTGATTCGCTCCTGCTCGGCGACGGCATCGCTGTTGCCGATTCCGTGCATCAGAACGACCGAGGCATCCATGGCAAG
>Ga0181557_1005473_pt1 | contig 11430 bp, 7 predicted proteins | sample 011ome_23_FD_148632 | JGI IMG/M metagenome (GOLD analysis project Ga0181557, IMG submission 148632) | Coastal salt marsh microbial communities from the Groves Creek Marsh, Skidaway Island, Georgia - 011506CT metaG (spades assembly) | ecosystem: Environmental > Aquatic > Marine > Intertidal zone >... | reverse complement strand
ATGTGTTTATAAACGGTATTGAAACAACGTTTCGTAGAAAAAATGTCTCCACCTTCGTTTACTAAGTTTGCTCGACCTTCTTTGAAAATTTTTTCTTTTTCATCCGATCCCGAGGGTGCAAATTCGTCAGAAACAGACGCGGACGGAAACGACAACAAAAAGGAAACGCACACCATCTCTATCTTTCTCTCTCTCTCTCGACGCAGGAGCAGAAAAAGTCTCGCTCGCTCAACGAAGAAGAGAAACGATGCCCCGCGTCCTTTCCCGATCGTTCTCGTACGTGACGACGTCGATCCTCGTCGCCTCGATCATCGTTCTGCACGCGTTAATAACGCGCGAGCAATATTTCAGCGCGATGTTGTATCTCTCGACGTCGAAAATCAGCGTCGTGGCGTTGGCGAACGTGGCGTTCGCGCTGGCGTTTACGCTGGCGAAAGTCGTGAAGAAGATATTCTTGGGGACGTTGCGAGATAGCGAGGTGGAGCGGTTGCAAGATCGCACGCGGGAAGCGGTCATGGAGACGTGTTTGGCGATGACCATTTTCCGAGAGGAATTCAATCTGAGATTTGTTTCGTTGTTCGCGTCTTTGCTGTTCTTGAAGGCGTTTCATGGGTTGTGTAAAGACCGAGCGGAACACATGGAGACGGCACCGAGAGTGAGAGTGATCGATCGAGCGAGGATTCTGAGCTTCATGGTGTGTTTGTTACTCGTGGACGTGGCTTTCGTGAAGTTTGCGATTGAACGCGTGGTGGCGAAAGGACCTTCGGTGGTGCTTTTGTTCGGGTTCGAGCACGTCATTTTGGCGAGTAAAATGTGCGTCGGGTTCGCGAAGTATTTCGTGACGTTAGTGGATCGCGCGATGGATGGAAATTGGCAAGGGAAAGGCGCATTTGTTTTTTATTTAGAGCTGTGCGCGGATTTGGTGCACTTGTGCGTGTACGTGGCGTTTTTTTCCATCATCTTCGCCTATTACGGATTGCCGATACATTTGTTGAGAGACGTGTACGTAACGTTTAGACAATTCAAAGATCGAGTGGCTGCATTTTTGAGGTACCGAAGAGTGACGGCGAACTTAGACTCTAGGTTCCCAGACGCGACTGCGGAGGATTTGGATGCATCGCAAGGCGGCGAGGACACGTGCGTCGTGTGCAGAGAGAAGATGAAAATGTGCCAGACGCACGCGGACGGGAGTCAAACGCCGATACCGAAACAAATGCGCGCGAAGAAGTTACCGTGTTCGCACGCGTTCCATTTGCACTGCTTACGATCGTGGTTAGAGAGACAGCAAGCGTGTCCGACGTGTCGCGCGTCCGTGTTGCCAGAGGAGGAGAGAGAGTTAGAGAGAAGACAGAGAGAGAGAGAGGAAGGGCAATGGCAAAGGTTACCGCCGGAATTACAGCCCGGGTACATCGCGCCGGAAGTGCAGGCGAGATTAGACGCGCAGGCAGCAGAGGCTAGAAGAGAAAGAGAAGAGAGAGCGAGGAGGGAAAGAGAAGCGAACGGAGACGTCGGGGCGGGTTCAACGGATGATGGAGGAAGAGCAGGAGGAGGAACGGATGCGCCTTCGTCTTCGTCCACGCCTCCGACGGTGACGACGGCGATAGCAGGAGCGGATGCAGAAGCGCAACGCGTTCGGGAACAGCGATTAGAACGACTCGGATCTCTTTCCGGAGGCGAGCAACAGCAACAACAGCAACAGCAACATCAGCAACGACAAACGCCTTCGGCGACTAACACCACTGCTTCTTCTTCGAGAGAACAGGCGGCGACGCCTACGCCGGCGCGAACGCCCCCGGCGCCGAGATTTGTACAACAACAACAACAACAACAACAAGAAACGAGAGCGACGCCGCCACCGAACATGACAACACCAGTTGCACCGTCGCCATCGGCGAATCTCAACCCGGGTAGCGAGTGGTGGACTCCCGGTACCGCCGCCATCAACGCATCTTACCAAGCGGGCATCTCCGCCGCAGCGACGAACGTGGCAAACGACGAAGCGTCATTGTCTGAAGAAGACATATCTGCGCGTCGCATGGCGCACGCTGCCGCCGCTGCCGTCGCCGCTGCTGCGCAACAAGCGCAGATGGCGTTCATGAGCGTCGCACCGCTCGGTTTGTTGCCACCAGGATCGCACATGAACGGAGGCAACGCCGGCTACTTTCCGTTTCCAATCGATTCACAGTACCAACGCGAACAACCAATGCCACTCACGCCGGAACAGTACGAAAAAGAGTACAACCGTCGCCAGGAGCAAATGGATAAAGACGCTCGCGCGAACGAGAAAATCGCCGCGTTGGAACAAAAAGTGAACGAGCTCATGCAGAAACTCGAAGACCAGCAGCAGCAGCAATCGAAACCTCCGCCTCCCCTGGAAGCGAAATTCGACCAAACTGCAAAGACGACGACGACGACGCCTTCATCTGTATCCTCGCAACAAAGCGAAGACACCAGAAAAGTCGCTTTCCGACACTCTCGCTCGGCTTCACCGTCCATAGTTGCACCGACGCCACCGACGACGACGACCGACGTGGCCGCCTCGGAGATCAAAGAGGAAGAAACGAAGGAACGCGCGAACGACGACGAAAGCGCGCCTTCTTCATCGGCGCTGGAGGCGGTCGAAGATCGTCGTCCAAACGAAGAAGTGCGAGAAGAAGAAGAAGAAGAAGAAGTGCAAGAGCGAGAGGACGAAGTTTCCGCCGCGCTTCGTTTGAGAAGAGAGAGGTGGTTGGCGCAGCAGCGAGATCGACCGCAGAACTGAAAAACAGAGAGAAAATTGAATTCATTTCACAACACGACGTCACAAAAAAAGAGAACGAAAAGTACCCCCTCGTCCCGCGCTTCTTTCTTTCTCTTTTACTCTCTCACGCGCACACAAACACTCTTTATTTTCCACTTCGATGGATCACAATCACAGCGCGAAGTGCTCGCCCTTTGCCCGCGTTTCCGCGAGAGACGACGGGGAGTTTTCTCCGTTCCGCGCGATCGAATTCTTTTTTCCCCAGAGAGCGCCGCCTTTCTTCTCTGAGTAAAGAGAGAGAGACGGGAAAGACGGCGGCATGTCCACGCGCGCGGAAAAGCTCGCGAATAATGGTTTCCTTCCGATTCGGGAGCAGTTTTTGTCGGTCGCGGAGAAGAAGGAGGAGAACGACGACGACGACGAGGCGACCGCCGCCGCTGCGGAGCGGAGAAACGAGGTGAAAAAAACAGACGAGAGACCGTTATTACGGAGCAACAAAAACGGCCTTCGGCAAGGCGCGAAGTCGCAAAAGCAGCGGAAAAGAGAAAAGTATCTGGCGATGAGGAACGATTTGTGCTCGTTCGTGGCGGTCGGGAAAGAGTGTCCGTTTCAATCGACGACGTGCGAGTGCACGCACGACGCGGAGAAGTACTTGGAGGCGAGAAGACGCGAGGAGGGGTTTGGCGGCGGGCGGTGTTTCGTCGTCGGCGGAGGCGAGGACGGCGAGGACGGCGGCGGTGCGAAGTGTCCGTACGAAATGAAGATGAAACACGTGAAATGTCCGTTTGGGATTCGGTGCTATTATTCCGATCGACACGAAAATGTCGACGATAGTAAAGAGACGAAGACTTTGCTCGAGTGGCGACGGAGCGAGGGCAGCGAAGAGTTCAACGCCATGGAGGATCGTTTGCTGCAGAAAGAATTACGCGAGTCGACGTATAATTTGCCGAGATCTACGAAATATTTAGAGACGGTTGGGAGCGATTTGTTGTGCGTATCGAAAGCGAAGAAGAGGAAGATTACGGCGATGAATAGAAATAGTAAAAGAGACGACGCAAACGACGCAAACGAGAACGAAGAGGAGAAAATCGAAAAGAACAGGATCGATTTCAATAAAAAGTTGGTGTTGGCACCACTAACGACGGTCGGACACGCACCTTTTCGACGCATGTGCGTGAAGTTTGGGGCAGATGTGACGATATCGGAGATGGCGATGGCGTCGAACTTGTTAGCCGGCGATCGACGCGAGTGGGCGCTGTTGCGGAGACACGCGTGCGAATCGAGCAAAACGAATAAGTTTGGCGTCCAAATATGCGGCGGATACCCTGATTTAGTCAGCCGATGCGTGGTACGTTTTCAATTCTCTTTTCTTTTTTTGTTTTGTGTGCTACGACGATATAACGAGCGGGGTGATGATAAACTTTTGGGGCTCCTTTGGCAGCCGCAGCCCTAGTAGGCGCAAAGGAGGAAGCGCCGGGGAGTGTTCGCATTCTCTGGTTATTTTACAGCTCGTGAGTTCCCAGTGCTGTCTGACCGCTCGATGTTATATTCTTCGCGCGTGTTATCGTTATCTTCTCCGACAATCTTCTAACGCTATTCTTCTCGCCCTTCTCTCAATAACAATAAAACACAGGAACTGATTGAAAACGAGGTACAATGCGACTTCATCGACATCAACATGGGATGTCCAATCGAAGGCGTCTGCGCCAAAGGTGCCGGCTCAACTTTACTCACGCAGCTTAAAACTGGCAAGTTGGAGAAGATTATCGACGCTGCGAGCTCTTCGTTGCGTAAGATTCCGTTGACGATCAAAATTCGCATGGGATACCACGATCGCAAACAACAGTGGAACGCGCACGATATCGTCAATCGATGTTGCTCGGCGTCTTCTTCTACATCTCGAGATTCCCTCAATGCTGGTTGGCTCGGAAAAGTTGCCGCGATCACGTTACACGGACGAACGCGCGCGCAACGCTATTCGCGTTTGGCAGACTGGGAATACATCGACGAATGCGGTAAAATCGCCAAGACAGTTTCGAACAGCGCGGTCCCGCTCATCGGCAACGGCGACGTGTATACCTTTGAAGATTACAACGCGCACGTGGAGTCTGGAAACGTCGCCACGTGCATGATTGGTCGCGGTGCAATTATTAAACCGTGGTTGTTTCAAGAGATTAAAGAACAACGTCACATCGACGTCTCTTCCTCGGAACGTTTAGAGTACTTCGCGGAATTTTGTAAATATGGTATAGAACACTGGGGTTCCGACGCCATAGGCGTCGAAAAGACGAGAACATTTTTGTGCGAGTGGATGAGTTACACGCACAGATACGTTCCGGTTGGTCTTTTGGAACACCCGAGCGTACAAAAGATGCACTTGCGTCCGCAACGGTATTTCGGTCGCGACGATATGGAAACTTTGTTGGCTTCGGACAAAGTCGAAGATTGGATCAAAGTCAGCGAGATGTTTCTGGGTAAACCGAAAGACAATTGGACGTTCGTTCCAAAGCACAAATCAAACTCGTACGTGGCTATAAACAGCAACACCGTCACATCGTGGGAAGAAGTCGACGCGCAAGGATAAGTTCGAAAGTATCAGAGCAAAAGGTACGTCCCCTACTCTTCCTTATTTTTTTGTCCTCGCACACGCGACGATACGCGTCACGCGCGTACCTTAACCACACGCGCACATTCTTAGTGACGATACACTTTTTTTTGGAATTACCGTCCGATGTTGAGAAATGTTTTGCCTTTTGGAACGGCGGCCCTTCACAAAAACGATGAGCGGAAAAAATGGCTTCTGAAAGAATATGCGCGTAGTGTGCTCGATTCGCAACAAATCCGGTTCAAGCTTTTTCGCTCTGTTCTCTTTTCTCGCGCGCGCTCACGCGACGAGAGTCGTCGCTCTTTCTCTCTCTATCGCACAGGATGCATGAGCAAATCTCACAGAACAACAGAAATTAGATTAAAAAGCAGAATAGTATAGATTAGAATAGATTAGACGCGCGCGTGTAACGCTACTCGTATTATATACATGTACCGGCGTTGAATCACTTTCCCCAAAAAGTTAGTTACACGCATTCCCCAAAGCAATACCACGCGAGAAAGAAGAAGCCTCCTCCGACGGCGACGCGCGAGCGATGAACCGCGGAAACGACGACATCAACCGTCGCCACCATCTCCGTCGTCTCTCGCGCGCGTTCTTCGAAAAAACGCTCGCGTTCGCCGAGTGCGAAGAAGCTTCTTCCAAAGCGAAAACCGGGAGGAGTTCAACGTCGACGGCGAAGAAAAATCTCCCCGACCTTCCGCAAGCCGTCGCCAAGTCCGCTTTACGCGAACTCTTCCACCGCCAATCCGTGTTAAACTACCAACCGTCATCTTCGGAGAAGTCGACCATAAACAATTTCGTCAACGCGTCCATCTGGAGAGTTTTATTCGCGGTAGGGTTGACTGGTGTGTTTGGTTTCGCGACGGTCGATGGGAACAGTTTCGGGTTCAAGAATAAGACGAACGCGTTCAGAGCGCGCGTTTTATTGGGCGCGGCGACGGGCGCGTTAGGGGGCATGTTTGAATATCGAAGCGTGAACTTTTATAGAAATTTAGCGGTGAAAATACTAGACGAAGAGGATTCGAAGATGAGCGCTGAGTTGGCGGAGATATTGCGAGAGCGCGACCCGCTCGGCGAGTTCGTGAAGGATCAAGAGAGGAAGAAAAATCGAGAGCGCTTGCGCGGGTTTCGAGACGGGAGAAAGAGAATGATGGACGTCGGAGTCACCGTCGAGGCGGCGAGGAGAGAAGGAGAGGATGTGAACGCGCCGTCGTCCTCGTTTGAACGAGCAACAGTCCAAAAATCAGAAGGAGAAGAAGAAGAACATCGAGGAAGCGCTCCGCCATTCTTCTTCTCGGACGTCTTCGGCGCGACGACGACGCGCCGAGACGGGAACGGAACCACATCGCCAGGAGTCGTAGCCACAACCACGACAACAAATAAACTCCGCGCGGCGAAAGAAGCCGAGAGAAGAAAGCGCATACGAGAGGCTGGTTTAGAGCGGCGGCGGCAAACCGGCGGCGGCGCGCTCTTCGACTGACTTTTGCGTGAAGAAAAGGTGCACCTTTTTTGCTCTTCTTCACAAATTTTAGATCTCGCGACGCTTTTTGTAAAAACGCGACCACAACGAATACATAGCGACGAGAGAAAAATGCGCGCGTGCTGTTCTTTTTCTGCCACGTTCGCGAAAGCGCACCACCAGTTCCGCCGCCGCCGGTGTGATGACAGCGATTCTTCTTCTAAATTATCATCATCAGTTGGGGCAAAAAGAGTTCGATCGAACCAAAAGCGAAGCAGAAGAAGAAGAAGCGCGGAGGCTTTGTCCTCGTCGTCTTCTTCTTCCGAAGCGATGACGACGACAAACGACGTTTCTTTTTTATCCGTGGACGAGTTGAAGCGAGACGCTCGAGCGTCGTCGTCGTCCTCCTCCTCGAGTAGTAGTAGTTCTTCTTCTTTGAGAAATGAATTCGTGCAGATATCGAAAGCATCACCACCACCTCCGGCGGAAAACTTGTCCAAACTCCAACAGTTCGGACGAAAATACTGGCCGGCGCTGGCAATTTTGGAGCTGTTAGCTCTGATCGGAGCGAGTTTGAACGGCGTGCTCAGTCGGAAACGGCGTCAAGAGATTGAACGATTGAACATTCAGATGCGTCAGATTATGCAACGCGTCGAGGAGGAACGGTTCGAGCGGCACCATACGAAAACGGCGGCGAAAGCGAGCCGAGCGATGGAGTTGATTGGAAAAGCGAAGAGCGCGTACGCCAACGGAGAGTACGACGTCGCGATCGATTTGTTCACCGACGCGGTCGCGGCGGCGGACGACGAGACGTCCTCCGAAGAAGATAAAATCGAAGAGTCCCTCTCCGCGAGGAAAGGTTTAGCGACGGCGTACCAAGCGTCGGGCGATTTAACCAAAGCGGCGAGCGCGCTCGAAAGCGCCTTGCTCGTCGCAAAAGACAGCACCGTCTTTGGCATGCTCGGGGACGTGTACACGGATATGGGTGAGTTGAGCAAAGCCGGCGAGATGTACGACAAGTGTTTGGAAGCTATGGATTAAAGTCACGCGTATGTATCACACGCGCGCTCGCGCGGAGAACAGAGAGAGAAAGAGACGAGAGATCTCACCAAAGAGTAGTGCGCGTGCCCCCGCGTTGAAGCAGAGTCTTTTGCCATTACTTTACATATTTTGCAAAAAGAAAAAAAGGTAGTTTTCACCGCAGCCATACACCGAAGCATCTCTCTCGTCCTTTTTTGGAAATATCTAAACGTATCTTTGACTCGTGGATCTTCTCACATTTTCCACGAACGCAAACGCGCTTGATTGAGCACATCAAACGCGGCGCGCCCCTCTCTTTTTACGCGAGCGCGCGCTTACTCGGAAAGAGAGAGAGAGAGACGTTTGTCTCTTCTTCTTTTTCTTCTTCGAAGGAAAGGCGCGCGAGAAAGAGAGAGAGAGAGATCTTCTTTCGTTCTCTGCGTTTCAAAGTTGAATTTTTTGTTCTTATTCTTTCCCCACGAAGACCACTTTTACGACGCGAGGAAGAAGGGAAGGATTATTACGATGGCGACGGTGACATCGCGCTCGTTGATGTCATCTTCGCCCTCGTCTTCTCGCTTGGCGATGAGTTTCGCGTGCTCGACGTCGTCGTCGTCGTCCAGACACGCCGCGCGAATGATGCAATTTGAACACCCTAAACGAACGGTCGTGGTGCCTTTGAGAAGGCGAGGACGGAGAAGTTCTTCGGTCGTCGGCGTTCGAGCGTCGTCGTCGTCTGGCGACAACCGCCGGGGAGGAGGAGAATTTTTTGAAGAAGAGGAGAAGTATGAAACGGAGAGGGACTTCGGACCGTCCGCCTCGTCGTCGTCGTCGTCGTCGTCGTCGTCCAAGAAGTCTTCTTCGCCTTCAGCGTCTTCTTCGAGCAACAAGAACGGTTCTCCCAAGTTGGATCCGGAGTTGGACTTGCCGCAGAACTCCTCCAAGAAGAAGAAACCGCCCGCCGCGAAAAAGAAGAGTAACAATAACAGTAACAAAAACAACGCGACGAAGAATACTGCGACGAGAACAATGACAACGAAAGACAACGTGAAGATTGGTAACAGCTCTGTGCCGAAGAAGAGCGCGAACAAGAGTAGCGCGGCGACGACAAACGCGAATACTAACGCCGACGGGAAAGAAGAGCGCGAAGAGGCTCTCTCGGAAAAGGAAGAGGAAGAAGTCGAAGACGAAGATCAAGCCCCGAAACACGAAACAAGGGCGCTGTCGAAAGAGCAATTTGAAATGCAAAAGAAACGATTGGAGCTTTTAATCGAAGAAAAGGAATGGGCGGTGGAAGAGGCGAGAGATAACTCGGCGAGATCGTCTGTGAAGTTGCAACGCGTGTTGGATTACGTCAATGCCGTGGAAGCGTATAAGGAATTGTGCTCGTCGAGAGTGCCGGATACTGTTTCTGATTTTCTCGGGAACTATGTGAACGTTTTGTGTTTGCCGAAACACGCGAAAGGCTACGATGAGGCGCTTTCTTTTCTCGGAATCGATTTTGAAGACATGGACGAAGACGATTTAGAAATCACGCACGAAGATTTCTTGAGAGAGACGGAACACTACATGCGAATCGAAGAGAGATACGATTCGGAACGGAAAACGAGCGGTAGCTTCGAAGAAGAGGATGAATTTTACGAAGACGAAGAAGATGAGTATTACGAAGATGACGATGAGTTGTTGGAAGCCTTGTTAGGCGGCGACGCGAACTACATCGCCGAGATGAAACTCCCGCTCGAGCTCCACCTTGCGCAAGACATTGACGGGAACTGGCGATGGTTAGAGGATGACCTCGGAAGAGTTTTGAAAAGAAAGCCCGAGGGCGATTTTATCTTTCGTCTCATGTCTTTTGAAGACTTGATGAACGAGGGTTTGAACGTCAACTGCTTGCGAGAGGAAGTCGATCCGAACGAGCTTATTGATTTCTCTAAGTGTCGGTCGTTCGACGACGCGAGACGAGCGATGAAAGAAGCAACCGAGGCTTTGCGGAACATGGAAGCGGACGGGTGGGTGGTTGAGAAGAGCTTCTCGGCCACGGCGGCGAGCTGGGGCGCTTCTTCCTCCGGAGATTCCACCGATTCGGTCTTTGACATCAAAGAAGAAGGTAGCGGACGACACTTGTGTATGACGAAAGAGTTGAGACCGTTGAGAACAATGTCGCACGTGGATGGATTACATCCGGACGAGGATGATACGAGCGAATGGGAGATTCACCGCGAGGAAGCTGCCGGAGCGATGGCGAGAGATGCCTTCGATAGCTTTGACGAAAGCGAATGATATAATCCCCTAAATATTTTTTAACTGGAAAAAGCGAGTTGAGTAAAAATGCACTACAAACCTAAACCTAATATCTAACTCTAAACTTCAGTAATAAGTACGCGATAACTAAATACCCGCACGCTAACGAGGCCAAAGCGACCACATGCGTTCGCATTTCACTTCTCGTAGACCCGAAGGAGAAGAAATCCAAGACTTCTTTACCGGAAACTGGAACGCGAACGTCGCCGCCGCTAGACGACGGCGAAGATTTTTTGGATGGATCGCTTTCGACCAGTTTGGGCGTAAAATAAAAAGTTCCCGCGTCTAAGAATTCACCTATCATCATAGACTGGAAACCATGGTTAACAAAACTACATCTCGTCAAGATTTTAACCAAGATGTGGCGATCGCCATTTCCGTCCGCCGCTTTCGCTCTCGGCTGTTCCTCGTTGAGTAAAAAGCCACCGCACACAACGTTCACGAGCAATAATAGCATTCCGACGACGTTTGCGGACGCATTCGATGGCGTTGCAATAGACACACACGTACACAACGCTGATGCTGCAATGTTTGTCAACACGCACACGAACGTAAAGTTTACAAATGAGAAAAAGTTCAAGTGTAAACCGACGCAAAAATACGTGGCGAGAGAGAAAAACAAAGGCGGAATGGCCCGAACAACAATCACATCAAACGCGATTTGACTGATAAAATAACCGTCCACGCCGTAGGCACCGGCGAGAATTTCTCGCCTTGACAACAAATCATCCTCTCTCCACACAGGTAGGGAGGAGAGCGACATGAGCGTGAGAAATAGGAGAATGAAGAAACAACATCCCATTCGATTCTGCACGCCGGCGGTATCTCGACCACACTGGAAGAATATTGCACCGAGCGCAATTGCAGTGAAGAGCGTCGCAATGAAGTGCGTGGCAATCAAAAATGGGTGTCTAGTAGCATTTTTGCGCAAACGTGCGAGGAGTTGCTGTACTTGGACCTTCATCGGCGCGAGACGTTTCTTCTCGGAGGAACGAGTACTACCACCAGCTCTTCTCGTGTTTCCTCTCTCTTCGTCGGTATTGGCGTCTTCATTTCCGACGACTGCGTTTGACGACGCCTCCATAGCGAGCATTTCTATAGTGTTTTCATTGAGCGTGAATATATCTGAAACCGCAAAGTCTCTGCACACGCGGGAGGTCGTTTCTTTAGACGATTTAATGACGACGTCCAATATAAAGTCCGCCACGTGCACGTCTCGTGGTCGAGGCGGTATATACGCCAACGACTCGAAGAAACCTTTCGCTGAAATCGAAGGCCCGCTGTATACAACAGATCCAACAC
>Ga0181557_1005450_pt1 | contig 11450 bp, 7 predicted proteins | sample 011ome_23_FD_148632 | JGI IMG/M metagenome (GOLD analysis project Ga0181557, IMG submission 148632) | Coastal salt marsh microbial communities from the Groves Creek Marsh, Skidaway Island, Georgia - 011506CT metaG (spades assembly) | ecosystem: Environmental > Aquatic > Marine > Intertidal zone >... | reverse complement strand
ACGAGCACGTACCATCACAACAGCGGCGGCGACCCGGTGAACATTCCCGACCTCACGCACGATCAGCTGCGCGCGTTCCACGCGCTGCACTACCACCCCTCGAACGCGCGGTTCTTCACGTACGGCGACCTGCCGCTGGAGCAGACGCTGGCGAAGGCGCAAGAGCTCGCGCTCGGCAAGTTCGACGCGATCGACGTCAGCGCGTTGGACGTGTCGGACGAGCTGAGGCTGTCGGCGCCGAAACGCGTCGTCGTGCCGATCCCCGCGGAAGCCGTCGTCGCGGACGAGGCGAAGCAGTCCGTCGTCTCCGTGGCGTACCTCCTCGTGAACCAGATCAAGGAGAAGGGCGCGGACCTGGAGAATTTCGCGCTGACGGTCGCGTCGGACCTCCTGCTGAGCGGCCCGCAGGCGTACTTCCACGAGAGCCTGCTCGAGTCCGGACTGGGAAGCGGGTTCGCTCCGGGCACCGGGTACAGGTGCGTTCTATCAAAAGTTTTTCACCCATCGCCCGGTTTCAACATTTGATCGCAGCTCCTTTCAACTGACCGGAGAACTGTTTTTGTATGGAATGGCCCTACAGCGGCTCCCGACGCGAGACCTCGTTCGCGGTCGGCCTCAAGGGCGTCGCCGCCGAGGACGTCGAGAAGGTGGAGACGATCGTGGAGGAGACGCTGCGCGCGATCGCGCAGGACGGGTTCCCGAGAGACCGCGTCGACGCGATCATGCATCAGGTGGAGCTCAGCGCGGCGAGGACGTCGACGCAGTTCGGGTTGGGCGTGGCGTTCGGCGCGATGGGGACGTGGGTCCACGGCGGCGACGGCATGCGCCCGCTGCGCACGCCCGCGATGGCGGCGATGCTCAACGCCGCGCTGGACGCGGACCCGAAGTTCTGGCAGAAGCTCGTGCGGCGGAGGTTCCTGGACAACCCGCACAAGGTCACCGTCGTCGGCGAGGCGGATAAGACGTACGACGCGAAGCTCGAGGAGGAAGAGAAGAGGCACGTCGCCGCGATTCAGGCGGCGCTTGACGACGAGAAGAAGAAGGAGATCGTCCGCGAGGCGGTCGCGCTCAGGGACAGCCAAGACTCCGTGCAAGACGCGAGCGTGTTGCCGACGTTGATCGTCTCCGAGGCGGTGCCGCGCGAGATCACCAAGTGGACGTCGGAGCACGTGAAAACGGCGACGGGGAAGCCGTTACAGCTGGACCTCCAGCCCACGAACGGCATCACGTACGCGAGCGTCTTGCTCGACGTCACCGACGTCCCGGACCGTCTCGTGCCGTACCTCGACCTGTTCGCCGACTTCATCACGGAGCTGGGGACGAAAGAGCGCGATTACAAGCAACTGTCGCAACTGGAGAAGCTCAAGACTGGCGGCGTCGGCGCGGGCGTCGACTCCATCCTCCCCTTGGACGGCGACGGCCCGCCGCAGATCGTCTTATCCATCTCCGGCAACGCGCTCGATCGCAACGTCGACGCGATGTTCGATCTCATCGCGGAGGTGGTCACCGGCGCGCGGTGGCGCGGCGAGGAGAAGCAGGTGGGTTCTATACACTGGTTCCCATACGACCGCGTCGGCGTGGTGAACGCCGATCCTTAAGGACTTTTCCCGGCGTCTCTCTCCGCCCAGGGTCCCTCGCTTTCAATCCCCGCCCTCGGCGCCTTTCAACTCTACCTGACGCCTTTGAACTCCACCCCGACATTCGCTTCAGGTGGGTCTGCTCCTCTCCCGGAGAGCCGCCGCCGCCGCGGGGGGCGTCGCGCAGAACGGGCTCTCGTACGCGAAGGGCTACGCGAACGCGTCCATCGACGCCGTCAGCGCGCTGGACTATCGCACCTCGGGGTTGCCGCACGTCGCGATGCTTCAGAGGCTCGCCGCGGAGAAGGAAGCCGCGGTCGAGGAGGTGGAAGCCGCGCTCGCGGAGATCGCGTCCATCGCGCTCGCCTCCGACCGCGTGCTGCGATGCCGCGTCGCGTGCCAGCCCGGCGCGCCCGCGGAGAGGGCGACGAAAGCGATGGACGCGCTCCTCGCGGCGATGCCGGCGAAGGGCGCCGCCGCGAAGAAGGACGAGGCGACGATGGCGGACGCCCTCGCCGGGTTCGCGCCCGATCCGTCGAAGGCGTTCGTCGCGGTGCCGACGCAAACCAACTACTGCGCGGCGTCGTTTAAGACGGTGCCGTACGCGCACGAGGACAGCGCGGGTCTGTTCCTCCTCGCACAGGCGATGTCCACGAGCTTCCTTCACAGGGAACTGCGAGAGAAGGGCGGCGCGTACGGCGGCGGCGCGTCCGCGGCGCCGATCGAGGGCGTCTTTGCGTTTTCGTCGTACCGAGACCCGAACACGACGGCGACGATTGAAAAGTTTGTCGAGGCGGCGGAGTGGGCGGCGACGAAAGGGAACCTCACCCCGGCGCTGTTGGAGGAAGCGCACCTGCGCGCGTTCAAGGCGATCGACGCCCCGGTCGCGCCGCAGTCCAGAGGCGCATCGAGATTCACCGCCGGTCTCACGGACGAGTCCAGGCAGCTCTTCCGGAGCCGGCTGTTGGACTGCACCGCGGAGAAGATGCGATCGTGCGCGGAGAAATATCTCGTCGGGAAGACCGCCGCGCTCGCGATCGTCGGGTCCCCTGCCGCGGTGGAGAGCGTGAAGGCGGACGGGTGGGACTGCCTCGACGCGGAGGGGAAGCCTCTGAAGGCGTGAGCGCGAGATCATCAGATGATCGACGCGACGACGCGATGAGTGTACTGTACGCTACGCAAATATTCTTATGATAATTTTACCTTCTTTGTTTACAACCGTCGACGTCACGCCTCGACGGCCGCCGCCGCTTTCTCCGCCGCGGGCGCGTTCTCCTTCCCCTCGCCGCCCCCATCCTCCTCCTCCTCCTCCGCCTCCGCCTCCGGGTCCCCGAGCTCGGCGATCAACCGCGACAACGACGCCGCCGCGTCCTCGCTGAGCGCGTCGTGTCCCTCCAGAAACAGCACGCGCGCGAACAAACGCATCTTCACCACCGCGTGCTTCCCCTTCGCGCGCTCGATCGCCTTCACGCGCCGCCGCAGCCCGCCCTCGTCCATCGTCCGCACGCGCATCAGCGTGTGCTGGTACGACGCCGTGCCGACGATGGAGACGCGCGCCTGGCGTCCCGCCCAGCGAAGGCGGAAGGCTTCCTCCTCCGCCTCGTGATCGCCGTCGAGCGCGTACGCGTCGTGAGCGGCGCGGCGGCCGCGGGCGCGCTCGTCGGCGTCGTCGCCGTCCACGCCCTCGGGGTGCGACGCCGCCTCGCACGCGATGCGCTTCGAGCGGCGCGCGCCCTCGACGACGCCGTTCTCCCCGGCGGCGACGCGCTTCTTTTTCGGCCTACCTGTAGTAGACGCTCTCTTCGCGTCGCCTCCTCCGTCGACGTCGTGCCCGCATCGTTGTCTCGCCGCGGAGACGATGTCGTGGTCCGCGAGGCCGAGCTGCTTCATGATCTCTCTGTTCCGTCGGATCCGCGCGATGCGCTCGAGCTCGTACTCGGACAGCCCGGCCTCGTTCTCCGCGTCCTCTCCCGCGAACATGGTGGACGATTTCGTCAGCTGCGATGCCGACTTTTAATTTAAATCCGCGCACAGCAGTCGCGATCGCCGCGCGCCGCTCGATCACTGCGGCTTTCGGAAGATGGCGACGATGACGAAGAATCCGAGAAGGACCGTCTGCGCGGCGATGCAAATCTTCAGCAGCTCGTCTATGACCCCCTGGTCCATCGACGCGACCGCGCGCGTTCGAATGCCGCGCCCTCGGCCTCGCCCACAACGCGAATATTATTCGCGTCGCAAGCCAGGCTGGCGCCGTGACCCTGCCGCGACTGCAGTCGTTTTCAGGCGATCAGAGCCCGCGTCTCTCCGTCGCCCTCCTCGCGCGGCGGCGGCGGCACACACCCGCGCACGCGTGGCTCGCGCGTTCGATCGCGACCGATCGCGCCGCGCCCACGGCGCACCCCCGCGCGCACCGCGCCGGGCGACATCCGCCGGTCGTCGCGCGTCCGCGCGACCACCGCGCCGACCTTTCCCTCAAACTAAATTGGTCGTCGGTCGCGCCGTCCGACGACTAATCGAGGGCAGAGCCGAGGCGAACACCCCCGCGGTCGAACGCGGGCGCGTTCGACCGCGCCGCGCGCGCGATCGGTTCGCCCAACCGCGTCCGTCCCCGTGACGCCGACGCCGACGCGGCATCGACGGTGGACGCGGCGATGTTGCGCTCGCTGTCCAAGCGCGAGCAGCCGGAGTCGCGCGTCGTGTTCGTCGACCCGCTCGACGCGAACGCGGCGTTCAAGTACAAGGGCAACTCGATCTGCACGGGCAAGTACAACCTCTTCACGTTCCTGCCCAAGGCGCTGTACGAGCAGTTCCGCCGGGTGGCGAACATTTACTTCCTCTCCGTCGCGATCATCTCGCTGTTCCCCGCCATCTCGCCGATCGAGCCGTACACGATATGGACGCCGCTCATCTTAGTCGTCGGGCTCTCCATGGCGAAAGAGGCGGTGGAAGATTATAAAAGGCATAAGCAGGACAAGGAGCAAAACACGACGCTCACGGAACGGTTCAACGGGACGTCCATGACGCAGTGCGAGTGGCGCGAGGTGCGAAGCGGCGACCTCGTCAGGGTCGTGAGAGACCAGGCGTTCCCGTGCGACCTCGTCCTCCTCGCGTCCAACCTGGACGACCGCGTGTGCTACGTGGAGACGAAGAACTTGGACGGGGAGACGAATTTAAAACTCAAACGCGGCGTGGAAGGGATGGGCAAGGTGGTCGACGGCGGGAACGCGATCCTAGCCGCGATGAGCTCGAACAAGGCGTGCCACGTCGAGTGCGAGCACGCGAACAACTCGCTGTACACGTTCACCGGGAACTTAGACGCGACGAGGGAGGTGTACGACGGCTCTCCGTTCGAAGGCGACGTCAAGAAAATCTCTCTGCAGCCCGTCAACGTGCTGTTGCGCGGGAGCTCGCTGCGGAACACGGAGTACGTCATCGGGATCGCGATATACACCGGGCACGACACCAAGGTGATGATGAACTCGTCCGCGGCGCCGTCGAAGCGCAGCACCGTGGAGCGCGGGATGGACCAGATCGTCCTCGCCATGCTCGCGTTGCTCGTGATCATATGCACCGTCACCGCCGTCGTGTGCGGGCTGTGGATCAAAGACGAGTCCCTGGATCACTGGTACATGAACACGGTGGTCGCGGACATGGTGTTCGACCCGAGCGACTCCACGACCGTGGGGTTAGTGGCGTTTTTGACGTCGTACGTGTTGTACGGGTACTTGATTCCGATTTCTCTGTACGTGTCGCTGGAATTCGTCAAGGTGTGCCAGGCGATGATCTTCCTGAACAACGACAAGCGGATGTACCACGCGGAGACGGACACCCCGATGCGCGCGCGGACGTCGAACCTGAACGAGGAGCTCGGGATGGTGAACACGGTTTTGTCGGACAAAACCGGGACGCTGACGTGTAACTCGATGGAGTTTTTCAAGTGCTCCGTCGCGGGCGTGTCGTACGGCGAGGGCGTCACGGAGATCGAGCGGAACATCGCGCAGAGGCAAGGGAGGATCCTGAGCGCGCCCTCGAGCGCGAAAGCGATCGAGCCGGGGTTCAACTTCAAGGACAAGAGGATCGACAACGGCGCGTGGATGGGTTTACCGAACGACGGCGACATTCGCGAGTTTTTCCGCTGCCTCGCCGTGTGCCACACGGTCATCCCGGAGGGTGAGCCGAACCCGGACACGATCTCGTACCAGGCCGAGTCCCCGGACGAGGCCGCGTTCGTCGTCGCCGCGAAGCGGTTCGGCTTTTTCTTCAAGACGAGGAACACCTCGGGCGTGGACGTCGAGGAGCCGAGCGGCAAAGGCGGCGGCGTCCGTGACGCGCACTACGACGTGTTGAACATCCTCGAGTTTAACTCCACGAGGAAGCGCATGTCCGCGATCGTGCGCACGCCGGAGGGTAAGATCACGCTCTTCTGCAAGGGCGCGGACAGCATCATATACGACCGCCTCGCGTACGGGAACCAAAAGTACACGGAACCGACGCAGGCGCACATGGACGATTACGCCGCGAGCGGATTGCGCACGCTGTGCCTCGCGAAGAGAGACATCCCGGAGGCGGAGTACGCCAAGTGGAACGAAGGCTACGTCGAGGCGGCGCAGGCGATGGAGAAGAGGGACGAGAAGATCGAAGCGTGCGCGGAGGCGATCGAGAGAGACCTGTACCTCCTCGGCGCGACCGCGATCGAGGATAAGCTCCAGGACGGGGTGCCGCGTTGCATCGCGCAGCTGATGAAAGCGGGGATGGCGGTCTGGGTCTTGACCGGGGATAAGCAAGACACCGCGATCAACATCGGTCAGGCGTGCTCGCTGATACGACAGGACATGGAGATGCACGTCGTGAACGTGGACGAGCTCGTGAGGCAGGAGGCGGACCGCGAGATCACGCGCGCGGAGTTTGACGCGCTCGCGCGCGAGAGCGTGCGGCGTCAAATCGCGGAGGGGACGAATAAAATCGAAGCGTTGAAGTTCGCTCAATCCGGGAAGGAGATGTCGCTCGTCATCGACGGCCGGTCGTTGTCCTTCGCGCTCGAGAAGGAGATCGCGCCGATGTTGTTAGACCTCGGCTGCGCGTGCACGTCCGTCGTGTGCTGCAGGGTATCGCCGTTGCAGAAGGCGCTCGTGACGGGCTTGGTGAAGGACAGCGGTCGCACGACGCTCGCCATCGGAGACGGCGCCAACGACGTCGGGATGATCCAAGCCGCGCACATCGGCGTCGGCATCTCCGGGCAGGAGGGGATGCAAGCCGTGATGGCGTCCGATTTCGCGTTCGCGCAGTTCCGGTACTTGGAGCGTCTGCTCCTCGTGCACGGGCGGTACAACTACAAGCGGATCGCGAAGATGGTTACGTACTTCTTCTACAAGAACCTCGCGTTCGGTCTGTCGTTGTTTTACTTCAACCTCACGAGCCAAGGCAGCGGGCAGATCATCTACAACGACTGGCTCATGTCCGCGTTTAACGTGTTGATGACGTCGTTCCCCGTGCTCGCGTTGGGGTGCTTGGACCAAGACGTGAACCAGCGGAGTTGCCTGAAGTTCCCGCGGTTGTACAAGCAGTCGCAGAACAACGAGTGCTTCAGCACGATCGTCAAGCTCGGCTGGGCGGCGAACGGCGTGTACGTCAGCGTCATCAACTTCGTGTTCGTCTTCTACCTCATCCACGGCGGCGAGGCGGACTCCAGCGCCGGCCACGTGTTCGGGCTGTGGGAAGTCGGCACGCAGCTCTACACCGGCATCGTGATCACGGTGAACTTACAGATGGCGCAGATGATCAACTACTGGACGTGGATCCATCACGCGTGCATATGGTCCTCCATCGCCATATGGTACGCGTGTAACATCATCCTGAGCACGACGGATCCGTACTGGAGCACGTACTCGTACACCATCTTCCACACGTCCGTGGGGCCGACGTCGAAGTACTGGGCCGGGATCCCGCTTCTGGTCGCCGCGGGTTTGCTCCCGGATCTCATGTACCGCGGGTTGCGCCGCGCGCTCTACCCGGAGTATCATCATCTGGTGCAAGAACACGAGGCGAAGCACCGCGGACGCGGCGAGTCGAAGGGGGTCTCTGCGCCCGGGGCGGAGACGGGCGACTTGGAGTCCGGCGGCGGCGGAGATGATGGGGCGTCACCGCCGCGGAGGGAGAGGGACGATCGGCTCGCGCGCGGCGGCGTCGTCGGCGTCGGGGTCGGGGTCGGGGTCACGGCGTCGCCGGTCAAGCCGGGGACGTTGACGGGCGCGACGCCGGATCCGTCGAGCGCGCATCACACGCCGAGGGAGGAGACGACGTCGCTGAAGGACTACCTCGATCAGGTCGCGAGGGGCGCCGAGGAGGATCCCGACGACGAAGGGTTCGCGTGGCGCCCGCGGCCGACGCGAGAGACGGGGAGCCGGCCGCCGTCGCAGTTTTCGAGCCGGCCTTCGAGCCGGCCGCCGTCGGGCGGGGTGAACTGACGCTCCGCTTCGTCGGCACGGGTTGCTTTGACAATGTTTGTTTGACATATCACGCATATAGTTGTACATGAAATGCGTGCTATTAAACAACGACGCGCCGCGGACGTCGAACGAACGAATATCATATAACGACGCTATCGACGCGCGCAGCCTCCGGTCTATCTCTCTCGTCCGTCGTCAGCTGAGCCACACCCCCGCGGCGAGCAGAGCGCCGAAGAAGAGATGCAACGCCGCCGCGCGCGCCAACACGCCGTTGAGCACCTTCCCCGCCCGCGCGCGATCCCACTCCCCCGCGACCGCCCACGTCGTCATCAACACGTCGACCGCGATCGGGAGCGTCAGCGACGACAGCGCGGCCGCGCGCCAGTACGTCTCCACGCCGAGATACGCCGTCACCTCTGGGAATCGCCGCGCGACGACGGCGCCGAGCCAGTGCGCGTTCAACAGGTACGGCGCGATCGTCAGCGCCGTGATCTCCCACCGCGCGAACGTCTCCCCGAACACGACGCACAGCGTGTTCTTCCCCACCCTGCCGTCCGTCCTCGCGTCGCGCAGGTTATTGATCGCGAGGAGCGACGTGCACAGCGCTCCCACCTGCGCGGAGGCGACGAGCGTGTTGAACGAAAAAAAATCGCTCCTCGCGTTCCCCGCGTGCACGTGCCGCATCCCCCCCACGGCGACCCACCCGAAGAACACGAGCACGGTGAGTTCGCCGAGCCCGTGGTACCCGAGCGGGTACTGCCCGGCCGTGTACGAATATCCCGCGAGGCACGACGTGACGAGCAGGAGCGCGAGCGGCCATCCGCGATCGGCGATCGCCGGCGCCATCGCGACCGCGGACAGGACGAAGCACGCGCACCCCGCGGCGTGCACCGCGCGCGGCGTGAACGCGCCCGCCTGCGTCACGCGCGTCGGCCCGACGCGATCGTCGGCGTCCGCGCCGGAGAGGAAGTCGCACGCGTCGTTCACGAGGTTCGTGCCGACCTGCACGAGGAGGTAGCCGAGGAGCGCCATGTTGGCGTTGCCCCACGCGCTGGCGTGCGCGGCTTTCGTCCCGAGCGCGCCGCCGACGAGGTACGGCACGAGCGCGGCGGTGAGCGTCTTGGGGCGGAGCGCGGCGACGTACATCCGCGCGGGCGCGGGCATGGCCGTCGTCTGGCCGTCGTATGGGACGCGGCGACCCGCCCTCCGCGCGTCGCGATCTGACGACGACGTGGCGTGGTTCGGCCGACGCGATGACTGCGTTTAACAACGACGACGTCGCGTCGCGTCGTCACTCCGTCATGCGTCTCCCTCCCGCGCGCGCGGTCGCGATGCTGCCGCTCGCGCTGTGCGTCCTCGCGACGGCGTGCGCGGCGCCCGCGAGCGCGAGCGCGGCGCGCGCCCCGCGCTTCCCTCGCGTCTCCCGCGGCCACCCGCCGCCGCACGCGCGCTTCAAGTCCCCGATCTCGCAGTGCGACGAGCGAAGACGCGACGCGCCGGTGGACCACTTCTCGTTCCCTCGCGGCGGCGTATCCGGCGTATCCCTCGAGGCGCGTCGTCGCCCGCGTCCGCGTCCGCGTCCGACGGCGACGTACTCGCAGCGGTACTTCGTGTGCGCGAGGCACGCGCGCGGGGCGGACGCGCCGCTGTTCTTCTACGTCGGGAACGAGGCGGACGTCGAGCTGTACGTGAACAACACGGGGCTCATGTGGGAGCTCGCCCCCGAGCACGGCGCCGCGCTCGTCTTCGCGGAGCACCGCGGGTACGGACGGTCGCCGCTCGGCGACGGGAACCTCGCGCACCTCACGTCCGAGCAGGCGATGGCGGACTACGCGACGCTCATCGCGGAGTTGAAGACGAGCGACGCGTTTCGTTCATCCGCCGCGGTGATCGCGTTCGGCGGGTCGTACGGCGGCATGCTGAGCACGTGGATGCGTCTCAAGTACCCGTGGCTCGTCGCCGGCGCGATCGCGGGGAGCGCGCCGATCTGGAGCTTCGACGGGGAGTCCCCGCGCGTGGACGCGGGCGCGTTCGCGGAGGGGGTGACGCACGACGCGAGCGAGGACGCGGGCGCGAACGCGGCGTGCGTCGGGCGCGTGAGAGCCGCGTTCGCGACGATGCTCGAGGCGCGGCGAGACGACGCGAGGCGGGAGAGGACGACGATGCGCGAGTCGATGCGGCTGTGCGACGCGCTGCGCGCGCCCGAGGACGTCGACGACGCGATGGCGTGGGCGCAAGACGCGTTCGATTACATGGCCATGGGTAATTACCCGTATCCGAGTTCGTACATCCTCAACGGGGACGGGACTCTGCCGGCGTATCCGATGCGCGTCGCGTGCGACGCCGCCGTCGGGTTTGAACGGCTCTCGGGAGACGGTGGTCACGGCCACGACGACGACGACGACGACGCGGGGCTTCTGTCCGCGCTCGCGGACGCGGTCGGCGTCTTCTACAACCACTCCGGCGACGCGGCGTGCTTCGATATCCGCGCCGGCGTGAACGAAGACTCGCGGCGCGACGGCGACGGGTGGGACTGGCAGTTCTGCACCGAGCAATTCATGCCGTCGTCGAGGGACGGCGAGCGGGACATGTTCTGGAAACAGCCGTGGAACGAGTCCGAGCAGATCGCGCGCTGCGAGAAGCGATGGGGCGTGACCCCGAGAGTCGGGTGGGCGACCACGCAGTTCGGGGGACGGCGCCTGAGCGACGCGTCCAGGATCGCGTGGTCCAACGGCGACCTCGACCCGTGGTCGCGTCTCGGCGTGAACGCGAACGTCTCCGACTCGTTGGTCGCGGTGAGACTGGTCCCCATACGACCCCGGACGCGATGTGAACGCCGTTCCTTAAGGAGTTGGACGTTCCCCGTCGTCGACCGTTCTTCGCCCGCGCTTCACTTTCAACGAACGTTCGATCGCGTCGGTCCCTTTCAACCCCCCTTTCGACTGATGCGCCGCGTCGCCCGTTTCGTCGTCAGGTTCCCGTTCGCGGCGGCGCGCATCACTTGGACTTCATGTGGAGCCACCCTGACGACATCGAGAGCGTGAAACGAGCGCGCGCGATGGAGGGTAGGCTCATCGCGGAGTGGATCGACATCGCGCGGCGCGAGGGCGGCGAGGCGAAGACGAAGACGAAGACGAGCGGAGAAGAAGAAGAAGAAGAAGAAGAAGAAGAAGAAGAAGAAGAAGAAGAGAGATTGATTTTTTTTTCACAGTAGGCGTATGTAGTTCTGTTCTTGCACCGACCGCCGCGCGACCTCGGCCTCCTTCGGCCTCCTTCGCGCGCTTCCTTCGTCGCTTCATCGCGCAGCCCGTCGATTATTAACTCCCGTACGAAGGGTCCGAGGAGTCGTACGCGTATTTCGACTTCCACGGCGGCCAATCGTAATTCACCGCGAGGATGGACGGGAGCTCGGTCGGTGGGCCGCCCG